>Ga0302320_10019102_pt1 | contig 13784 bp, 7 predicted proteins | sample Bog_T0_3_FD_202130 | JGI IMG/M metagenome (GOLD analysis project Ga0302320, IMG submission 202130) | Peat permafrost microbial communities from Stordalen Mire near Abisko, Sweden - Bog_T0_3 | ecosystem: Environmental > Terrestrial > Soil > Wetlands > Peat | place: Sweden: Abisko, Stordalen Mire... | reverse complement strand
GACGCCGGCGGTCTGGCTACATCTTTGACCGATGGCGATCTGGTGCGCGTTTACTCGATTTTGCCGCAATATCAAAAGACGGTCATCCTGCGCGGAAACATTGCCAACCCCGGTCGCTTTGCCTGGTATCCCGGTATGCGCATCAGCGAACTGATTCCGGACAGGGATTCGCTCGTCACGCGCAATTATTGGTGGAAGCGCGCGCAGCTTGGCTTGCCGGCCGCCGAATTTGAACCGTCAAAAGGTCTGGATGATTTACGCCAGCCCAAGGACAATCATGCCGTAGATCTTAATGAACCCGGCGCCGAGGAGAAAGCGCAGAATCCCTCCGGCACGCAACCGGAAACCTCTGGAGCGTCCGCGAATGGGGCTGAAACCTCTGCCAGTCCGGATCTGTCGGCACAACAACGTTCGGGCAATGCGACTCTGGCCGCCCAGAGAACGTCGGCTTCACCGCATATTCCAACCGCGGCGCAGCGCACGGAAGTTCGCTCGCTCGCCCCGGAGATCGATTGGGATTATGCTGTCGTCGAGCGTCTCGATACCGATACATTGAAGACGGTTCTGCTCCCGTTTGACCTCGGTAAGCTAGTGCAGCAGCACGATGCTTCTCAGGACATAGAACTGCAAGCGGGAGACATAGTCTCTGTCTTTTCCGAGGCCGACATTCATGTTCCGATTGCGGAACAGACCAAGCTGATCACGCTTGGCGGCGAATTCGTTCACGCCGGAACTTACACGGCGCAGCCTGGCGAGACGCTTCGTCACCTGGTGGAGCGCGCTGGTGGATTTACATCGAGCGCATATGTTTTCGGTTCGGAATTCACGCGCGAGTCGACGCGCATTGCGCAGCAGTCCCGGCTCGACGAGTACATCGAGAGCCTGAACATGCGCATGCAGAGAACCAACCTTGCCATGGCCGCATCGGCCGTAACCTCAGCGCAGGATTTGGCTGCCAGCGCGGCCGGAGAAGGCAGCGAGAACGTACTGCTGGCAAGCCTGCGGCAGATTCGCGCCACGGGACGGATCGTGCTGAAATTCACACCCGACACGACCGGAACCGGCAGCTTGCCGGATGTCGTGCTCGAGGATGGCGACCGTTTTGTCGTGCCGTCGATTCCCGCTACTGTCAACGTTGTCGGAGCTATCTACGATCAGAATTCATTTCTCTATGCCGATGGGCGGAGAGTCGGGCAATACCTGCAACTGGCGGGCGGCGCAAATCGCGATGCCGACCAAAAGCATGAGTTCCTTATCCGAGCCGACGGCGAGGTTGCAAGCCGGGATCGGCAAAAAGCCTTTTGGGGAAATGAGTTCGATAACTTGCGTATTCATCCAGGCGACACAATCGTCGTTCCCGAGAAGACCTTCAAGCCAACGGCCATGCGCGGCTTCCTTGACTGGACTCAGACGTTCTCGCAACTGGCGCTCGGCGCAGGTGTCTTGACGACTGTGCTTCCATAAATCCAGTGGTAAGGGTTTCGATCACTCTGCTCCACGAACTGAATGGGTCTCCCAAACAGTTCGTGGAGTTTTTCTTTGCGCGACGACCTGCATCAAGACAGACTTGGAAGTCGCCATCCGTTATCGTGTAATGGCGCGAATCAGCATTCCCAGCAGAGCCAGAACGATCGCTCCCCAGAAGGCCGGGACGAAGCCGTGCACATGGAAACCGCGTACCAGGCTCGACGCCAGCAGAATCATCAGGCCGTTGATGACCAGAAGAAACAGGCCGAGGGTCAGAATGCTGATGGGAAAAGTAATGATTTTGAGTACGAAGCCCACGGTCGCGTTCAGCAGGCCGATGACCAGGGCGGCCACGAGTGCCGGGCCGAGTCCCTGGACGACAAAACCGCTCACAAAATTGGAAACCACGAGCAGGGCAATCGCGCTTAATATCCATTGCAGCAAAAGTCTGAGCATTCGAGAAGTTCTCCTTGTTGTCTAGACCCTTTGCTTTTCAGTGTATGTCAACCATCCCTACGTGCGAAAAAAACAAAGGGCCGGCCGGCAGATGGTTGACTGCCGGCCAGCCCTTGCCATGGAGCGGAAGAGGTTGTTGCCCGTCTCGCCGCTCGAAAATTACTCGTCTTCGATTCGTTTGTTCGCGATTTCGGAGGTGCGATGAGCGGCTCGTTCGAGATTGTGCGCCATCTCTTGCGTGGCCAGATGCTGCTCCTCGGCAGCCGAGGCCATCTGCTGCGAAAGGCCGGACAATTCTTCCGTCTGGGTTGCGATTTCGTCGATGGCTCCCATGGCTGTCGCAACATCGGCGCCGATGGCTGTCACCTTCGACTGAATTTCGGCTGTCGCCGCTGCCGTTTGCTCGGCCAGTTTGCGAACCTCGCTGGCGACAACGGCGAAGCCCTTGCCGTGAACCCCTGCTCGGGCGGCTTCGATATTTGCATTGAGCGCCAAAACGCTGGTCTGCGTCGCAATCGAAGCGATCAATCCGGCGACCTTGGCTACGCCGCCGCTCGAAGCTTTGAGGCTTTCGATTGCTGCCTTGCTCTCGGCGCTTGCGGTGCGCGATTTTTCGGCTGCGCCCGAGACTTGAACGGCATTTTTGGCAATCTCGGCGATACTTGATTCGATCTCATGCGTCGCTGTGGCGACCATTTGCAGGTTGCCGTTCAGATGCTCGATGTCGGCGTGTTGCGCCTCCTGAGCTGCCCGCAGCGTTTCTTCGGCTAGATGCGTGCTGACGCCCCAGACAACGCAGGCGCCAATATACTCGCCGACCGCGTTGAGCACAGGCTCGATGTTGAGATCGAGCTTCATGGGACCGAGTTGAATCGTCGCCTTGTGCGGAAGTTGATGCCGGCCCTGCTGCTCGTGCGCGCCCAGAATTTTTTCAACATTGGGCGGCGCCTTGTGAAAAATATGAATCGAGTTGCCGACGATTTTATCGACCGGAACCGGCAGGTATTGCTGCAATGTTTGCAGCGTTTTGCGCGACGCACGATTTAGATAGCGCAGGATTAAATCCCTGTCGCAAAACATCGCATTGCAGGGCAGCGCATCCAAGGCGAATTCGAAGCTGCGATCCACCTCCAGGTCGCCGCCGTTCTCCAGTGAAAATCCATTGACCACAGAAGCGGGATGTATTTGCTTGTTCCGCTGCGTAGACATTCCTCCAAACATACCTTGGGACATACCGGCTGATCCTCCTGCCAACCAATAGTTTCGCCGGTTTCTCTGCGGACTGACAGCCGGGAAGGTCTTCAATTTGCGGTTGGTAATCTGGGTGTTCCCTATTTGGACTGCGACGTTCCACTTTGGCAACAAAAGCCCCTAGATCGCAGACGGTCCCGGTTGAAATGTGCCGCCAGCGAAGGCCTCGTCACAAAAGGGCGATTTGCGTCTTTGACGGCTCCGGTTGAGAATGGAATGCCATGGGATGGTTTGAGCGGGCGCGGATCGGGTGGGAAGAACGGGCAGTGACTGGTCTGGGGCGCGTCGCACACTGGCGCGCCGGTTCGAACGGGTTGGCGGCGCATCTTTTGACGGGAATGAGAGGCGAGACGGCGGCCTTCTTCTATTTGCGCCGCAAGGGGTATGTCGTGGTGGCACGGCGCTGGTCGTCGGGCGAACTGGCTGGCGATGTCGATCTGATCGCGTGGTTCGGCTCGGTGCTCTGCTTTGTCGAGGTAAAGACCCGGACGGCGCGCGACGACTCGCCGGCAGAAATTGCCGTCGATTCGCATAAGCGCAAAACATTGAAAAGATTAGCGCGCCAGTATGTTCGCCAATTGCCGCAGGATGCCGCGCCGCCCGTGCGGTTTGATGTGCTCAGCGTCTACCTCGTGCCGCAGCGAAAAAAGGAGTTTTTCCACTTTGAGGGCGCGTTTGAGTGGGATGAGTCCCCGCGGGAAGGCGAGCTGTAATGAAGAATGGCCTTGCAGAACGTGACTATGTAGGTCATATTGATGCTAGAATACTTGAATGCGGACTGCCAAGATCAGCGAATTGAAGGCCAAACTCAGCGCCCACATCGAGTTCGTCAAAAATGGCGAAGAAGTGCTTATATTTGATCGTAATACGCCAGTTGCACGATTGATCGCCGCAGGACCCGTTGAGGCGGAAGACGCTCAAATGCGCCGATTGATTGCAAAGGGCATCCTCTCGCCCGCAAAAATGGTTCGTCCTGATGGATTCAAGCTGCCCAAACCGTCCTGCCGGATGATTTCGCAAGAGATAACGGATCAGGTTTGGCGTGAAGAGCGGGAAGGCAGATGAGCCTGCCGGTCGCTTTCTGGGATTCGAGCGCGCTGATTCCGCTATGTTCCCAACAGATTCAAACAGAACGAGCTACCGGGCTTTTTGCCGTCAACGGGGTGGCCGTTTGGTGGGCGACTTCGGTCGAGATCGTCAGCGGACTGACTCGTCTTCGGCGAATGGGCGAGGTCGGGGAAGATGATTTTCTTGCCGGCAAGGAGATTCTGCAGATCATCGCCGCGACCTGGGTTTCGGTTAGGCCTTCAGCCAAAATCGCGAGCAAGGCTTCATCGCTGCTGGAAATTTATCCGCTGCGCGGCGCCGATGCGCTGCAACTGGCAGCTGCGTGGGAGTGGTGCGAAGGCAAGCCGAAGGGCAGAGTTTTTTTGACTTTCGACCAGCGCCTCGGGGATGCGGCCGCGCAAGCAGGCTTCACACTGAAGTAAGTGCGAACCTTAACGCCGCAAAAAACTGGCCACCTATAAATATCGAAATTTGCGTTTTAGCGATCCTTTGCGTTATTGTCACCTCGACCCAGATTTAGCCAGAGAACCCACAATGAAGCTTGGACGGCGGACGATTGCGGTGACGGCGGTTGTGGCTCTGGTGTTTCTGGCAGTTGGCGGAATCGTGGTTTGGCGCGTGGAACGAGCGCTGAGCGCCTCCCGAAACAATACCGCGCAAGAGGCGCTGCTGGGCGTTGAAGAGCGGATGCTCGGTGTGCAGCCCAACCCCGGTTTCGAGGGGATCAGCAACCCGGCAGTCTACAAGAGTGTGGCTCTTTTTCAAGAACGTATTTGCATCGCTGGTCCCGCAGGACTCTATATTTACTCATCCGATGGAACATTGGAGCACCTCTACCGCGTGGGAATCGACCTGCCTGCCGCTCCGCTAGGGCAAATGGCAGTTGGAATGTTGACGGATTCACGCCAGCAGGAACTACTGATCGCCACGCTGGGCGAGGGCGTTCTGGCCTTTGACGGCCAAAGATTCAGGCAAATTCGTGCCCATCTGGACGAGGCGCGCGCGGTTACTGCGCTGCTGCCACTCGGTTCCGGGCGGCTGCTGATGGGCACCGCAAAGCAGGGCCTTCTAATCTATGACGGCAAAACTCTGAAGCGTTTTCACTCTACAACGGACAGTGTTTATGTGACGGCTCTGGCGGGAACCGAGGCCGAACTCTGGGTGGGAACGCTGAACGACGGTCTTCTCTATTTTCATGGCGGTCAGACCGAGCGCATCGGGGAAGATCAAGGGCTGCCGGACCGGCGTGTGGAGCAGGTTGCGCTGAGCGCGGGGCGGGCTTTTGTGGGCACGCCGATGGGCGTGGCTGAGTTGCGCGATGGCAAGGTGGCGCGGGTGTTGGCCAAAGGAAGATATGCCCATGCGCTGCTAGCCGATGGGGATGGGCTATTGTTGGGCCAGATCGAAGATGGAGTCTTGCGTGTTCCGCTTTCCGGGCCGGAAAACGACATCAAGGCAAGAAGGCCGATTGTGGCTCTGATTCACGCTGCCGGCAAAGGCCCCACAACTCGTCGCACAGAAGACGTCGACGCAGCAGTGGGGACGATAGAGCAGTTTCTCGACATTGGCGGCACACATTACGCGTTAGCCGGCAGCGGGTTGTTGCGCCGGGAGCCGGGTGGCGAATGGCGAAGAGTTTTGGGCGGCGGCGGCGCGCAGTTGACCGATAGAGATGTCTCCGCATTGTTGGTGGCCTCCGATAACCGCCTGTGGGTCGGTTATTTCGACCGCGGTTTGGACATCCTTTCGGCGACAGGCAGTGCGGTCGAACACACGGAGAACGAACAGGTTTTTTGCGTGAACCGCATTGTTGAAGATTCCAGGCGTGGCGCAGTGGCTGTGGCCACGGCCAATGGACTGGTGATCTTCGACCGCGATGGGCGGCAGAAGCAGATCTTGACGCGAGAGGCCGGATTGATCGCCGATCATGTGACCGATGTCGCGCTCTTGAATGGCGGCCCGGCGGGCGATGGTATGGCGTTGGCTACGCCTGGGGGAATCACCTTTCTTGATAGCAGCGGCGCACACAGTATCTATGCCTTTCAAGGTCTGGTCAACAATCATGTGTATGCTCTGGGCACGAATGGAGATCAACTCGTCGCGGGAACGCTGGGCGGCCTCTCGCTTTTGACGGCAGGCTCGGTGCGCAAGAATCTGAACACCGCGACTTCCGGCTTGAAGCATAACTGGATTACCGCATTGGCTGCCGTGGGAAGTGATTGGCTGGTGGGTACCTATGGCGCGGGTGTCATGCGCTTGGCGGCCGATGGCACGGTCACGCCGACTGAGGCTACACAGGCGGGCGTTGTCGTGAATCCGACGGCCATGGTGGCCGATGGGCGACTAACACTGGCTGGGACTCTTGGCCGGGGATTGATGGTGGGCGATGCGACTGGTACTCGGTGGAAGACGATTACGGCTGGCCTTCCTTCGCTGAATGTGACCGCATTGGCTATTCACAACGGTGTCGTATATGTGGGTACAGAAAACGGGCTGGTGAAAATCTCCGAAGACAAACTGTAACTGAGGACGGCGATGAGGCAGATAGGCTGGGCGTTGGGATTGATGCTTCTGGTGCGAATCGCGGCACAGGCGGACACGGGCGTGTTGGTTCCTACGGACAAACAGGCGCCCGATCCGGCTATCTTGTCGCTCACTGAAATGAATGTGGAGATCACCATCGACAATGGCGACGCGCGGGTCTGGGTGCGTCAGGTTTTCACCAACCATACAAATCGCCCGCAAGAAGGGAACTATCTTTTTGCATTGCCGGGTGGAACCACGGTCAGCGATTTTGCCGTATGGGACGGGCCGGTGCGCATTCCCGCCGTAATCCTGGAGCGCAAACGGGCCAAGGCAATCTATCAGGAGTTGAAAAGCCAGGCCATCGATCCGGGCTTGCTGGAACAGGGGGAACGCACCGAAGACGACGCACGGCGCAACTCCGTCTTCAGCGCGCACATTGTCCCCATCCCCGCCTATGGAACCAAGAGACTGGAGATCGAGTATCACGAGCATATACCGGTGGCTGCGCAAAAAAGCTACTTTCTGCTGCCTCTCAAGCCGGACGGCTACTTAGGCCAAAAGGTGGCCAAGCTGACGATTCATTTTTCGTTGCACTCCGCTGCGCGGATGAAGGATTTTGCGTTGCAGGGCCACCTCTTGGCTTTTCATGTCGAACAGCAGGATGAGCACACGGTTCGAGGCACGGTAGATGCGACGAACATCGATCTGGCTGAGGATTTTTCAACCGTGTGGACGCAGAATGAGAGCCAGAACGCAGTGGAAGTGATTGCCTTCCGCGATCCGAACCCGGTGGCTTCGTTGTCTATGCAGCTAGCTGGGCCTGAACCAGGAACCAACTTGGCGGAGAATCGGAAAGGGAAGGCGAATGCGCTGGCGGAGCCGGGTTTCTTTGAGGCAATGGCGCAACTAACATCGCCGCGGACCCCAGCAGCACAAGGCGGCCAGAGTGCTCGCACTGTAGTTGTTTTGATGGATACTTCGCTCTCGATGCAGTGGGAGAAGTTGGAGCGAAGTTATGCGGCAGCGGCCAAGCTGCTGGAGAATCTGGGGCCGGAGGATCGATTCAATCTTCTGCTTTTTAACACGCAAGTCGCCAGTTTCAAACCCGCCCCTGTGAAGGCCGATTTGACCAGCGTCAAGGCGGCAATGGATTGGCTTCGTCAGAGCCATCTGCGCGGTGGAACCGATCTGCAAAAGGCGCTGGAAAGTGGGCTGAATCAATTTGCCGGTTCGGGGGCATCGCCGGGCGCGGCGCTGGTTCTTCTCAGCGATGGCCAGACCACTCGCGGCTTGATACAGAGTGGCAAACTGGCGGACTGGTATGCGGCGAAGTGGAAGCAGATTTCCGTTGAGCGTCGTCCGAAGACCGATATTTTTGCCGTGGGCGACGACGCGAACCTGCCGCTGCTACGCATATTGAGCCGCAACGGCGGAGTTATGGAGCAGGTACTTTCGACTGAGCCGGTGGATTATAAGCTGGAGGCGTTCCTTGGCAAAGTGGGCCGCACTCCGATCAATGATTTGCGGCTAGCCGTCGCGCCGCAGGCCGCTGTAGACAAGGTCTACGCGCTCGAGGATGCGGTCTTCGATGGCGGCGAGGCGCGCTGGGTGGGCCAGTATACCAAGCCGCAAAGGGGCGTGAGCTTCAGCGTGAACGGCGACCAGGACGGGCGCGGAATGACGGCAGCAGTCAGGGCCGATCTGCCGGCGCAGGCGATGGAACACGATCAATTGCCGCGCCTGTGGGCTGGCACGCGCGTGCAGGCATTGCTTGAACAGATCGAGCGCGAGGGCGAAACAGAGGCTGCAATCAACGAGATTATTCGCCTGGCGCGCAAGTATAAATTTGTAACGCCGTATACGTCCTTTCTGGCTGCGCCTCGCGCTCTGCTGCGACCACGCGTAATTCGCCCAGGCGACCCGGTGTTGCGCGTGCATACCGACAAGGCGATTGTTTCGGTGATCGCGCTCTTCCCCTTTGGCCTTGAGAAGCCGCTGCGCTATCTCTCTGGTGAAGATGTGTGGCAGACGCGCTTTCTCGCACCCACCGACATGAAGGATGGTAGTTATCCGGTGCGGCTTGTTTTGCGCGATACCAATGGGCAAGTCTATCGCGAGTCGAAGAGCTTTGTGATCGCTTCCACTCCACCCACGGTGAAGGTACGGCTCGACCGGACGCGTTATCGAGCAGGAGAAACGATTCCGCTCAAGGTAAGCGCTTCCGCCAGCACGCGAACGCTCTCGGCGCGAGTGGAAGGATTGGCTCCGGTCAGTCTGCGCTGGAATCGCGACGCCGAGGCGAGCACGGGTCAGATAACTCTGCCGCCAGCCTTGCCGCCCGGCGAGTATCAGCTTGCGGTGACGGCGGAAGATATGGCGCACAACCTGGGAAGCGCGGAGGTGCGAATTGAAGTGGTTCCCTAAATCGACAGGCAAGAGTAACTCTTGTGCAATACGACTCAGAGTTGTTCTGGGAGTGACCGTTCTCGGTACGGTTGCCCTGACTGCATCGGCCTCGCTGATCGCCTGGCAAAGCCCAGGATTTCTCCTTGGCGCGGGCAGCGGCTTATCGCGCTGGATGGAAAACGCCGAGGCTGGATCGGGAGTGGAGAAGGCGCTGTTCCGGATGATGAAGCTGCCCGGAGGCGAGGCGCTCTATCGGCGTTCACCACGCGAGGCAGTGCCGGAATTAACGGGGCTGATTGACTCCAGCAAGAATAGCGCGGCACTCTACTCGCTGCGAGCGATGGAGGAAGAAAAGGCGCTGAACTTTGAAGCCGCCGAGCGCGACTGGAAAAACTGGGCGCAGAAGGCCGACGATAAATCTGCCGCGAATCTGGATCTGGCGGATTTTTATGACCGCCGATTGAAGCCCCAGGAAGAACTTGCGACACTCGAAGCCGTTGGCCAAGCCCCCGCAAGATCGAACGAACGCTGGACCGCGGCGGAATCACAACAGTCGTGGAAGGCTTGGGAACAGGCACTCACGGTAATCGGGAAATTCGCTTTGCCCCGCGCAACTGCCGCACGCGAGTACACCGGCTGGGAGCAGCGCTATTCGCAGGAACCTTCCATCTATGCACGCGAGTTGACTTTCGATCTGGACGGCAAAGATTTTGCCTCCGCATCGGCGTTGATTGCGCGTTACCGCAAGGCCTTTCCCGATGATAAGCAATTTGCGGTCAGCGCCGAGGCTCAAGTGGCGGCCGGGCGTGGTTCAGCGAAAGATGGTCTCGCCGTTTTCGATCGCAGCTTTGAGCCGCTCTGGCCGGCCGAACTGGTCAAGAGTTATTGCGATCTGCTTGTCAGTGGCCATCAGAACCTCAAGACGCGCGACGCGCTGCGCGCAAGACTGGCGGCCAATCCGGACGGCGGTCCCGAGCCTCTCAAGGACGCGTCCAAGCTCTTCTACATTTTTCAGCAGCAAGGTCAGCTTGAAGCAGCCAAGGCCGTGCTGACTGAATATCGTCAGCGAAAAGATGCACGCGCAGCCTCGTGGAGTACCGATGAACTCTACTCGCTGGCTCGCTTGTTTGAAGCAGTGCAGGATTTTCCGCAAGCAGCGCGCTACTACTATGCTCTGGCCGCAAACACGCAAACAGCCGATGCCAACGAAAAGGGATTGGCAGGACTCGCGCGCATCCTGCTGACCGCGCCCGAGCAGCCGCTGCGTGTCGGCGCAGGCAATCTCGCGCTCTATAAAAGCATCGCTACGATGGACCGTGGGCCGGGCTACCTGAATGGAATTCTTTCGCTTTTCTTCAATTCGCAGCAACCGGCTTCGGAGTATTCCAACCAGGATCAGCTTGCCGCACCTTACTTCCATCGCGCCAAGGCCGCCGAGCTTGTCGCCGAGATTGATAGGCGGTTTCCCCATTCAGTTGAGCGCGCCGAACTTCACTATCAACTGATGAACGCCTATGCGGCTTACGCTGAAAACGATGCCGTGATCCGTCAAGGAACTGGCTTTCTGGCACAGTTTCCTGACGATGCCCGCCGCACGGAGGTCGTGCTTCAAGTGGGTGACATCTACAGCCGTACCCATCAATCAGAGAAGGAGTTTGCTCTCTATAAAACTCTGCTCAAGGAGCTTGCTGCCAAGGCGGACGGGGTGCCGTTAGGGCAGGCGGGAAGCGCATACAACAAGCCTATCGGCGGACAGGCGATAACCGGCGCGCGCTCCGCCGAGTACGCGCAAGTTCTCGATCGCTATCTATCTCGACTGGTGGCGATGCAACGCCTGCCCGATGCGCTTGAAGTGCTGCGGGGAGAACTCGACCGCAATCCGCAAGACCCGGGTCTTTATGAAAAGCTGGCCGGCTTTCTCGATCAGAATCGACTGAATGAACACGAAGAAGAGGTGTATCAACGGGCCATCGAGCAATTTCAAGACACGAGTTTCGGTACCGGTTGGTACGCAAAGCTAGCCCGCTTCTATCTTCGCCAAAAGCGCAAAGCAGATTACGCCGCGCTCTCACGCAAAGTGATTGGAATCTTTTCCGGAACCGAGCTGGAAGAGTATCTGCGCCAGGCTCCCGCACCGGATTCGTCGCTTGCGCTTGAGGTCGATCGCTATGCCCATGACCGCTTTCCGCACGATCTGATCTTCGTGCGCAAATTGTTGACTCAATATCGCAGCAATCGGAATTACCAGCCTGCAGAGGTTGAAAGGCTGTTGTGGGAGCATTGGGCGGAGTCTCCCGATCTTCGCGACGAATTGTTTGAATTGCTCAGTAGTACAGGCAGGCTCGAAGCGCAACTAGAAGCGCTACGCCAGCAGACTCTGGAGATCGATAAAGCAAACTGGACCGGGCTGGCCGAGACGAATCCCGCAGCGGAACGCTTTTGGATGGAGTCGTGTCTTTGGCAGTCGCGCTATGAAGATGCAGTTGGCGCGGCCGATGCGTTGTCTGCCGAGTTTCCCGCCGATGAAGCGCTTGGACATCAGGCTTCATCGCTTCATCGCTCGCTCGCTTACTTTCATCCTGAAGATACCGACAAAGCGATCGAGATAGAAAAACGGTTGCTCAGCGCCAGGCCGGATGACCTAGAAGCTTTGGCGCGCATTGGCGACATTTACGCCGACCGCGGGCGCATGAGCGAGGCCGCGCCCTACTGGACGCGTATGGCAGAAGTGCATCCCGGCGACGCAAATGGCTACCTGCAATCGGCAACGATCTTTTGGGATTATTTCGATTTTGCATCCGCATCCTTGCAACTGCGCAAGGCGCGTGAAAGTCTTGGACAGCCAGCACTCTTCGGTTACCAAGCCGGTGCGATCGAAGAGAGCCAGAGCAATATCCCCGAGGCCATCAAGGAATACGTTGCCAGCTCGTTGGGAGACAAGCCCTCTGAAGAGAGTCGCGCTCGTTTGCTGACGCTGGCGCGCCGGCCTGATTTGCGCGCATCTGTCGAAGCCGAAACTTCACAGTTACTAAAGACCAGTGTCGGCGCAAGCGCAGCCCCGAGTGGTGCGGCCATTGACCTACGCGTGAGCCTGCTCGTGGCGGAGCATCGCGTAGCGGAACTGTCGCAAGAACTGACAAGAGTTGTGGCGCAGACGGAATCGTTTGATGTGCTCGACTCTATAACCTCTGCCGCTCGCACCGAGGCTTTGCCGGAGGTGGAGCAACTCGCACTGCGCCGACAAATCGCACTGACCACCGATCCTCTACACGCGCTTGAGTTGCGCTACCAGCTTGTGTCCCTCTTGCAGCAGCACAACCCTTCGGCGGCGGCAATTGAAGTGGAAGCAATCTATCGCGAGCACGGCAAGATTCTCGGTGTCGTGCGCTCAACAGTAGATTATGACTGGGAACATGAACGGAAGCCTCAGGCCGTTACCGTGCTATTGGATGCCGCCGAAGCTGCGTATCCAGAACTGAAACAGCAATTCCAGCTGGAGGCTGCGCGCAAACTGACCGAGTTGGGCGACTATTCTCGAGCAAAGGGAATCCTGGGACCGTTGCTAAGTCAGAAGCCGCTCGATGCCGCCATCGAAGCGGCGTTTGCCGATAACTACTCTCACTCCGGAGATCAGGCAGGACTTGAATCCTTTTATCAATCGCAGTTGATTGTGGTGAAAGCCGCTGCTCTGGGGCGCGACGAAAAAGCCGCTCGAATCGCACAGTTGCGGCGCGGCATGATCGCATCGGCTTCCCTGCTTGGCAACTGGTCCGACGCAACGGATCAATACATCGAGTTGATGAACTCCTATCCGGGAGACGCCGCGCTCGCGCAGGAAGCTGCGCTGGTCGCAGCCGCACACGAGCAGCGCGACAAGCTGATCTTTTTCTATAGCAAGACAGTCGACGCTTCACCGCGCGACGCTCGCTGGAGTATCCTGCTGGCGCGGCTGAGGACGGCGCTGGAGGATTATCCCGCGGCGATAGAAACTTACGCTAAAGCGATTCGCGTGCGGCCAGAGCAGAAGGATTTATACGAGTCAAAGGCCGATCTGGAAGAGCGCCTCTACAAACTCGACGATGCCGCCGCCGATTACGAGCAACTCTACAAATTGAGCTATCGCGATCCGCAGTGGATGGTGAAAGAGGCCGAAGCGCGGGCACGCCAGGGCCGCCATGCCGATGCGGTGAAGGCGCTCGAACAGGCGTGGATTACAGGGCGTCCGTCACGGGCAACCAACTATGTTGAAGTAGCCACGCAACTGGAGCAGTGGGGGCTTCTCGACGATGCGCGCAACTATGCCGAGCAATGCGTATCCATTGCAGGCTCCGATCTTCTACTCAACACCGGCAACCAATCTTGTGCAATCGTTTATGCGCGGATCATGGCTCGCTTGCGTCAAACCGATGCGGCCTTTACTCGCCTCGCCACCGCGCGCCGGCAGGCTGAATCCGTCCCTATTTCCGATGTCGCGGAGCAGGTGCTGAAGCAGGGCTTTAGTGCGATCACTCATGGGGACTGGCGCACGCGACGAATCGAGCAGGCGAAGTCCGGCTTCGCACAAGCCTTGAAAGCGATGGCCGAAGTAGTTGCCCAATACGATACACCCG
>Ga0302320_10019100_pt1 | contig 13784 bp, 11 predicted proteins | sample Bog_T0_3_FD_202130 | JGI IMG/M metagenome (GOLD analysis project Ga0302320, IMG submission 202130) | Peat permafrost microbial communities from Stordalen Mire near Abisko, Sweden - Bog_T0_3 | ecosystem: Environmental > Terrestrial > Soil > Wetlands > Peat | place: Sweden: Abisko, Stordalen Mire... | reverse complement strand
GTGGAGTGGACCCCAAAACTGAGACAGAGATAATGGTGACAGTTCTCGACAAGGAGAACACATGTCACAAAGGAAAGCGAAGCAGCGTGAGTACGGAACGGAGTTGAAGTTGGCAGCGGTGCGCCGTGTGCTGGCAGGAGAGAGCGTAAGCGCGGTAGCGCAAGAGTTGGGCATTCGGCGTAAGCGGCTGTACGTGTGGAAGGACCGGTACGCGGAGTTGGGTGAAGCTGGCTTGGTGCATCGGCGAGGGGGAAGGCCGCGGAAGCAGACGGGTGCAACCCATGGATTAGAAGCGACGGCCGGACGCGGGGAGTTGCTGGCGGCGCGGAAGCGGATCGCCGAACTGGAGCGCAAAGTAGGACAGCAAGAGTTGGAACTGGATTTTTTCGGCGAAGCCTTGCGGCGCATAAAAGTGGACGGGAAGCGATCTGCACGTTGATCGCGCAGCGGGCCGAGCAAGGCGGCCTCAGCGTGGAACGAATGTGCGAGTTGAGCGGCATGAGCCGGGCGGGATTTTACCGGCATTGGGAAGCGTCGGCCCCGCGGCAGGCGAACACGGCGGTGCGCGATGCCGTCCAGCAGATCATCGTGGAGAAGCGGTTTTACGGTTATCGACGGGTGCAGCGGGAACTGCGGCACCGCGGGCAGTGCGTCAATGCCAAACGCGTGCTGCGCTTGATGCGCGAAGACAATCTGCTCTGCCTGCGCACGCGGCGCTTTGTGCCCGCGACCACCGATTCGCAGCATGGCTGGCGAGTGTGGCCGAACCTGGCGCGCGGTCTAGTTACGCGCAACCTCAATGAGCTGTGGGTAGCCGACATCACCTATGTGCGCTTGCAAGAAGAGTTTGTTTACGTTGCCGTGGTGCTAGACGCACATTCCCGCCGCGTGATCGGTTGGGCACTGGCGCAGCATCTGGGCGCGAGCATGGCTGTGCAAGCCTTGCGAATGGCGCTGCTCCAACGGCAACCCGCGCCGGGTCTGATTCATCACTCCGATCGCGGCATTCAGTACGCTTGCGCCGACTATCTCACGCTGCTCGCCGATCATGGCGTGCAACCCAGCATGAGCCGCGTGGGCAACCCCTATGACAACGCCAAGGCCGAGTCTTTCATGAAAACTCTCAAACAGGAGCAGGTGCGCGGCCAGCAATGGCGTGATCTGGACGCACTGCGCGATGACCTGACGACCTTCCTCGATATCACTTACAACCACCAGCGATTGCACTCCGCGCTGGACTATCAAACGCCAGCCGCTTTCGAGCAGCAGTTGCTGTGCGACCAGAACCCCGAAGCTTCTACAAAGCTGACTGGGGCGAGGGAGCTAACCGCCCCCTCGCCCCAGACCCCACTCCCCGGTTTACAATCGCTTGTGCAGAATCACTGTCCCTAGTTTCTTTGTCTCAGGTCAGGGGTGCACTCCAACCGTCCGTCCCTGCATTTCCCGTGGCGGAAAACGCACAGTCTCTCACCAGCAGCGGACTCAACCTCAACGGCTACGGAATTAGTTTCTAAGCCTGACGAGGGTCATCCGAAAGCCTCGGTTCAAGCGAAAAATCCTTGGCTAGAATGTTGATCGTCCCGCCCGGCACACACAGGCTAATCCTAAAATGCAGAAATTTTTCTAACTGGCGGTTGCCTTGAATTACGTCAAAAGGGCCAGGCTGCGAGACGGTGTTTTTCCAGTCAGACGAGTCGCAGCACTCCGCGTCCGAGATGTCGTCAGCGCACATCGATCTTGCCTGTAGGTATACGTCGGCATTCATGTAGGCGCTCTCCTTAAATATGATTTCGGCTGGAGTCAGAGCTCCGCCTTCACCAAGTAACTCCAGGGAAATTTTCACCTGTTCCTCTAGGCCAGATCTGCAAAAACAGAGTCCGCGCAGCTTGGAGTCGTGCCATCGAATCGTGTTGAACCGCTGTGTAATCGAGTTTATCGTCTGAATGGGGGCTGGCCCACCTTTGCCGGGAGCAATCATAACTGAGGATGCCCACCTTTGCTGGTTTTGCAAAGAGCCTGCCCTGAGCTTGTCGAAGGGTGGGCCGCGATACAGCTAGCAGCGAAAGCTTTTGACTTTCGCAAACCGGCGGAGACCCCCTCACCGTCACCCGACCTGCCGGATCCTCATCTTCGCTTCCACGCGCTCATTCACTAGTACCGGCCCGCTCTCGCCCAGGAGATAATGCCGGGCACTGCTCCAACGCCATTGCTCGGGCTTGTCGACCAAGCCGCGCTTCACCGGATTCTGGTGAATGTAGTGCAGCTTTTCATGGCGTTTCTCCGCGCTCCACAGGACGAAATCATAGAAGCGGCGTTGCCAGATGTGATTTTCGGCAGGTCCATCGTATCCTCCGGCAGCCTGGGAGCGGAGTCTTCCCAGGATGCGCCGGGCAAAGCCTTGTTTGACGGCCTGCATCACGGTGGAAGGATTGCCGCGTTCCGGCTCGCTGAGCAGCAGATGGATATGCTCGGGCATGACGACGTAGCCCACCACAACGAAATGATAGCGGCGGCGGACGTGCTCCAGTACCTCAACAAAGAGGTCGCGCCTTGAGGCAAGGGCGAGCAGCGGGCGCTCGTGAAGCTCAGTCGCCCGGATCACTGCCCGGCTTACTCTTGTAAGATTACGTGGACGTGGCCGGGTATCTGGCCGTCGGAGACTACGATATCGGGCTTGCCGTCTCCGTTCAGGTCACCGACCGCGACGGAAGCGGCGGTGATCGCGCCGTCCTGCAGAACCCCCGGAGCTCGGAAGGCGCCCGTCCCTGAATTCAGGAACAGGTCCACGGTTCCGTTGAATTCGTTTTCGGTAACCAGATCGAGCTTGCCATCCTGATTCATGTCGGCGGCAACGATTAGGCGGGGCTCGTCGCCGTAGGGATATTCCTTTTTCACATAACCACCAGCGGAGGACTCAAAGACGGTCACGTTGCTGTCGAGGTCGTTGACGGCTTCGTCTGCGGCGGCAAAATCGGGGATTCCGTCGCCGTTTAAATCGGCGGCGGCCAATGCTATGGGGGGCGTGGCAACGGCATAGCTGGAGTGCAGGGTGAACGTGCCGTTTCCGTTGCCGAGAAAAAGCTGAATCATTTGGCCCGAGTTATCGGCGGAGACCAGATCAAGGTTGCCGTCTTTATTGAAATCCGCAGCGGCAAAGAACAGCGTGTTGGATGCGCCGATGGGAGTTCCGGCGCGGAAGGTGCCGTCTCCGTTGCCTAGCAAGAGGCTGCCTGAAGCGGTATCCGCGACCGCGATATCGAGTGCGCCGTCGTTGTTGAGATCAGCCACGGCGAGTCGAAAGGCATCGGTGTAGGGTCCGTAGGAAACTGCCGGCCGGAAGGTGCCATCGCCGTTTCCGAGCAGGACGTGGACGTAACCCTGACCACCGATTGCCCGGTTAGCGACGGCTAGATCGAGATGGCCGTCATTGTTGAAGTCCGCCAGAACTACAAATTCCGGGTACGAACCCGCCGGATAGGTAACGGCAGCTTGAAGAGTTCCGTCGCCGTTCCCAAGCAGCACGGCGATGGTACCGCTTTCGTCATCGTTGGCAACGACGACATCGAGGTGGCCGTCTCCGTTCAAGTCTCCGAGAGCTACTCCGTTCGGGGCAGGCGCGCCCGTTGGGTAGGGAACGGGTTTTTTGAATTTCAGCCCCCACAGCGACGTCGAAAACATGGACACGAGCAGAAGCAGAAGAAAAACGGTCCGATGGCGCATAGGAGCTCCTGTATCGAGAGACTGTCGGGCGTTTGAGGGGGGAAGTTTTCGATCGCGGGAAACGCCTCCTCGCGATCGACGCCACAGTATGGCAGGAGGAAATTCCGGCGTCAACAATAAAGCCAGGCATCACCTCATTGATTCCCCCGCCCTGTTTCCCGTACTCTTTACCCCGCAGGAATCACGGATCAAGCAAACGAACTCTCAGACTGCATAAATTCACGAGATCAGGAAAACCATAGCTATGACCCCAGCTTCGCATTGCGTACTCAGAGAACTCATACTTAGAAGACCCTCGAACTCAAGATTCCTTTTACTCCTGGCCGTCGCCGCATTTTTCCTAGGCGTTAACACTGTCGCTGGCCAGACCGCGCAGTCGAACTTCGGCCCCAGCAATCCGTTCTACGCCCCAAGCACGCTGCCTTTTCATGCGCCTCCGTTCGACAAAATCAAAGACGACGACTACCAGCCCGCGATCGACGCCGGGATGGACGAGCAGCGCAAGGAAGCGAAAGCCATCGCCGAGAATCCCGCCCCGCCTACGTTTGAGAACACCATTGTGGCCCTGGAAAAGTCGGGCCAACTGTTCACTCGCGTGATGCTGGTTTTCAACGGAGTGACTGCCGCCAACCTCGACCCCGAGTTGCAGAAGGTGCAGGATTACGAGGCCCCGCGGCTGGCGGCGCTGCAAGATGCCATCTATCTCGATTCCAAGTTATTCCAGCGTGTCGCCAAGCTTTACCAGGAGCGCGCGTCGCTCAATCTCGACGCGGAATCTCTGCGTCTGCTGGAATGGGATTACAAGAAGTTCGTGCACTCCGGCGCCAACCTCAACGATGCCGACAAGGCCGCAGTCAAAAAGCTTAATGAAGAAGATTCGACTCTCTCGAACGCGTTCATCACCAAATTACTCGCGGCCGCCAAAGCGGGCGCGTACGTAACCAAAGACAAAGCCGCGCTAGCCGGGCTCACCGACGCGCAAATCGCGGGTGCAGCCGAATCCGCGAAAGATCGGAGCGTCGAGGGCTACGTCATCCCGCTGCAAAACACCACGCAGCAGCCCACTCTCGCCGAGTTGTCTGAGCGCTCCACGCGCCAGGCGATTTTAGAAAATTCATTGAATCGAGCCGAGCGCAATGACGCCAACGACACCCGCAGCACCATCGTTCGTCTGGCGCAGCTTCGCGCTCAGAAGGCCAAGCTGCTCGGCTATCCCACCTTCGCCGCCTGGGCACTCGAAGACCAGATGGCCAAAACACCTGCAGCCGCGCTCGATTTCATGGACGCGCTCGTCCCTGGCGCCACTGCCCGCGCCGCAAGTGAAGCCAGCGACATTCAAAAGGTCATCGATTCGCAAAGCCGCAACTCCCAACATGGCGGGTTCAAGCTCGAACCCTGGGACTGGGAGTTCTACTCCGAACAGGTTCGCAAGGCAAAATACGATCTGAACGAATCCGAAATCAAACCCTATTTCGAGCTCAACAATGTTCTAGAAAATGGCGTCTTTTACGCCGCCAATCAGCTTTACGGGTTGACCTTTAAAGCACGCACAGACATCCCCGTCTACAACCCGGACGTCCGCGTTTTCGAAGTCTCTGACTCCGACGGCAAGCCGCTGGCGCTCTTCTACACCGATTATTTCAAGCGGGACAACAAAAACGGCGGCGCGTGGATGGACGAATTCGTAAATCAATCCCAGTTACTGGGCACGCTGCCCGTCGTCTATAACGTCGCCAACTTCGCTAAGCCCGCGCCCGGCCAGGCCGCGCTCCTCAGCTTCGACGACGTCACCACCATGTTTCACGAATTCGGCCACGCCCTGCACGGCATGTTTGCCAACACCGTCTATCCCACGCTCTCCGGCCCATCGGTGCCGCGCGATTTCGTCGAGTTCCCGTCGCAGTTCAACGAGCACTGGGCCAGCTATCCCGCCGTCTTCGACCACTTCGCCAAACATTACAAAACCGGCGAACCCATGCCCGCCGCGCTCGCCGCCAAAATCAAGAAGGCGAAAACCTTCAACCAGGGCTACGCGCTCACGGAGATCCTTGCCGCGGCGGAACTCGACATGCAGTGGCACACGCTTTCCCCCAGCGCCCCGCTGCAGAATGCCGACACGTTCGAAGCCGAGGCCTTGCGCAAGACGCATCTATCGATCAGCTATGTTCCGCCGCGTTACCGCTCCAGTTATTTTCTGCACATCTGGGGCAACGGCTACTCTGCCGGCTACTATGCCTATCTGTGGAGCGAGATGCTCGACGACGATGCCTTCCAATGGTTCGAAGACCACGGCGGGCTGACCCGCGCCAACGGCGACCGCTTCCGCCAAATGGTTCTCTCGCGCGGCAACACCGAAGACTTGCCAAAGATGTACAAAACCTGGCTGGGCGCCGACCCCAGCATCGCCCCCATGCTGAAATATCGCGGCTTGGCGGAGACCGGCGATTCGAAATAACAGCGGGGGGCCTTTATTTTCCGGAGTTGAGGAGCGAGATGAAATCGAGATGAATGTTGCGAAACTGCACTGTGGGCGACCGGAGGTTGCGGGTTAAGCGGAGCACGGCTAGATTAGGTGCGAGAACTGGAGCTGCAACATGAAAAAGTCCGTTCCGAAAAAGTCTGTTCCGAAAAAAACCGTGCCAGTGAAATCTGAAGCAGCATACAGTTCTGCTTCTGCCTTCATTGACGAGAAGATCAAGCAACTTTCTTCCGAGCCTGGCGGGGGCGCCTGGCGCGGGAAGACGCTGGCGAACGTGCGCGAGATCATACACGAGGCAGACCCAGAGATTGTCGAAGAGCGGAAGTGGGTTAAGCCTACGTCGGCGGGAACTCCGGTGTTTTCGCACGGCGGCATCGTGTGCACGGGAGAGACGCATAAGGGCGTCGTCAAGTTGACTTTTGCCAAGGGGGCCGCGTTGAAGGATCCTTCCGGCCTATTCAACTCCAGCCTGGAGGGGAATGTGAGGCGCGCCATCGATATTCACGAAGGCGACAACATCGATAAGGCAGCCTTGAAGGATCTCATCCGCGCGGCCGTGGCGCTCAATCTCGAGAGCAAGAGCAAGAGTAAGGGCGGGATTAAACCTAAACCCCAGCGAGGGTAGGCGGGAGGTTTTCAGCCGTTTATCGGCACCGGCGGGGCGTTCGCTGATTCTTCCCTCCGCCAGAGCGATAGGCCCGGCGATCCCAACGCGAGCACGCCCAGTGCGGCTGGTTGGGGAACTGGCGCGGGGAAGGCTGCATCCGGCGGCAGACTGCTTTCTTCCTCGGGTCCTATGGTATTGCCCGCGTCTATCGGCTGGTTGGCGACGGTTTCGTAGGCGTAGCCGGTGAGCTGTGCGAAAACTCTTGTTCTTGCATAATCGCAACGCACACTCAAACGCGCCCACCCGAAATGAGGCTCACCCCCGATCAAGAATTCCAGACCGAGGTAACGATCGCTGGCCTTGGCCCAGGGACCATTGCAATATGCACTGAATTCGCGGGCCCTCCCGGTGTCAATGAATGTGGTCGCCATTATTTTGGGACCGGGAGTAAATTGTGCGTTGGGTCCGATAGAAACCCCAAAAAGCAGGGCGGAGGCGTAGTGATGGGTGAATCTGGTGTATCCCGCGATCTTGTTGGCTTGTCCGGGGGGAACCACCGATAGAATGCCGGTGTGATCGAAGCCGTAGGGGCTGGATCTTTGATATTTATCGATCAAACCGAAATCGACTACACCATCATGGTTCAGGTCGAGGGGGATGGTCTGATTCGGCCCGATGCTGGTATGGGTTGGGGTGTAAACGATCTTGGCTTCGGCAGCCTGGCCCAGCGCCAGCGCTCCCACGCCGGCTGCGCCTGCGGCGAGGGCATATTTATTGAGCTGTTGCTGAACTGAGTCAGAAAGGTTGGCGGAGTTGCGGGACCGAGAAGGACTGGTCATGAGGCGCGCCTCCCGAGCGGCAGAATTATCCCCCGCCGGGGACTGAGAGTCAAGCTGAGTTCGCGGAGTCGGAATATCAGCCCTTGCTGCGATGCAGATGAAAGATATCTTCCTTTGTCTTGCCATCCTTTACCCGCCGCAGTGTACTTACCAACTCGTCTCCATTCCGTCGATATCGAAGAGAGAGACTGCCATCCGATTTGGAGAAAAACACATCTTGCCCGCCGCTGACAGATAGGGCGAGACGAACCATATCAGCTTTGTCTTCCCACCCGACTAAGCCGCGATCGAAGTGCTTCATCTTGAAGATCGCCTTGCCATCGTCCACCTCAATGACCCAGAATTCGTAGAAGACTGCGTCGCCATCCTTCACCGCGCGGAAGGTGCCTACCATACTCCGCCCTGTCGCTGGCGACCAATATTCTTCTTCTTGTCCATCCGCGGAATCACTGGTCCACCGACCGGACAGGAAAGCCAACGGCTGCAATATAGGATCGGCCTTTTGTGAGAAAGCAGCGAGGGGAATCAAGAGCAACGCGAGAACTAATGGTAGGCAAAAGAGTCGCCTCATGCGGCCTCCAGAGAACGCGATGAAATGAGTTTGTATATCACGATGAAGATGACTTTATAGCAGGGAAGAGGGCCCCACGATGTGCGAACCTTTGCGATTAATTACCAGCGGTAGGTCACGCGATATAGCCTGAGGGGGGACAGTGGACGACACAAGTCCGCAGAGGGTCGGCGAGAGGACTCGGGCGATGGGATAGGTCTCAACGTTTCCGTCTTAAAAACATTCCATTTCAATCATTCTATGAAGTCCCTGTTCATTCCGGCGATCTGGATCGCGGCGGTTGCGCTGTTGCTGCAGACTGGGGTGGTTGCGCCTGCGGGGATGTACGTCACGTTCGCGTTTTACGCGGCGCTGACTGCGGGGTTATTGATGGCGTGGCGATTTCATTCGACACGCATCTTTTTTGCGCTGCTGGTTTTGTTTCTCGGGGAACGGGCGATCTCTTTCTTCGCGGCCGGAACCGTGGCTGCGATTGCGCCGGGGACCACTGCGGTGGTTGCGGTAGGGCTGCTATTGCCGCTCGACTTTGTAATGCTGTCGCTGTCGCAGGAGCGGGGATTCATCTTCTCAAGCCTGGCGCCGGGAGCGCTGTTGCTGTTCGTGGAATCGGTGTTCGTGGCGGTGTTGTGCCGGCCTAATTCCGGGGCGGCGGCGCGGCATCTGCGTCATCCTCTTACAGCGCAGGCTTTGCCTTTCGCGGTTGTAATTGCCTTTGCCTGCGCTGCGATTGTGCTGCTGATACGGTTTCTGCTTTACCGCAAGCCGGTGGAGGGCGGACTTCTGTGGGCGCTGGCGGCTTCATTCCTGGCATTGCACTATGGGGGCGCGGGGCTTGCGGCTTCGGCCTACTTCGCGACGGCGGCCTTTATTCTGGCGGTCTCGATGGTGGAGACTTCGTATCTGCTGGCCTATCACGACGAGCTGACCGCACTGCCTTCGCGGCGGGCATTTCACGAAGCGCTGCTTGGTTTGGAGGCGCCCTATTCGATAGCGATGGTGGACATCGACCACTTCAAACGATGCAACGATACGTATGGGCATGACACCGGGGATGAAGTGCTGCGACTGGTGGCGTCGCGGCTGGCGCGGGTGACGGGGGGAGGACAGGCTTACCGCTGCGGCGGAGAGGAATTTGCAATTATTTTTCCGGGGAAAAGTACGAAAGATGTGGTCGATCATCTAGAGCTCTTGCGGGCGAATATTGAAGCGGCGAGTTTCCGTTTACGCGGGCAGGATCGGCGGGTAGAGGCACGCGGTCCGGATCGGCGCAAAGGGCGCGGGCAGGGGCGCATGCAGACCGGCGATAAAATCCGGCAGCTTTCCAGGACGGAAGAAGTGACGAAGCTTTCGGTGACGGCCAGCATGGGAGTGGCGACCGCAAGCAGCCGGAATGCGACGGCGGAAGAGGTGATCCAGGCGGCGGACAAAGCGCTGTATCGCGCCAAGGCGGGAGGGCGGAACCGGATCGAAACGGAGAGTTCGTCGCGCAGACGGGTTCGGAGCAAAGCCGCGAGCACGGCGTGATTCGAGCTGCTTCCTTGATCGCGGTACTCTGTGCAGGTGTTCTTGCGGCGGGCGCGTTTGCGGCACGCGTTCGAGATACAGTTAGGACGCAGGCCCGGGCGTCGCTGTTGCGGGGCGCGCGACACCCAGGCTCGTACGTCTTCGCAAGCACCACAGGCTGTGCGGTCAGCCCGCGGTTGAAGGTGGAATGGAGTTCCTCCGTCCCGTGCCTGCGCACACCGGACATGACACGCGGATAAATGCTACGCCCTCGGACCTACCACGGATGTCCACGGGCCTGGCAACATATCCGGTACCGCCGCAGCGCGGGCAGTCGTTCGGATCCACTCGTCCCCCTCAGTTGCTGATGAGTTTTGCATTAAATTGCGAGGGCGGCACAAAAAAGTGTTTTTTGTTACGAAATCCGAACAAGCGCCGTCTCGAGGGCTGAGAGTCTAGGAGCCGGCGATGAGTTCCACGCCCAGGGTGGCAAGAGCGATGTCTTCGCTGGAAGACAACCCGCTGACGCCGACGGCGCCCACGACTTCGCCATTCTTGAATATGGGAACGCCGCCTCCCCAGCCTACGTATTTGGGGTCGCCGTAGTAGGAAATGTCGTGGCCTCTCTCGGGATGCTTAACCTTTTCTCCGATATCTTTGGTGGGCTTGCGCTCGCGTGCCGCGGTCCACGCCTTGTTCATGGCGATTTGAATGGAAGAAACGGGAGCACCATCCATGCGTGCGAAACAGATTAGGTCACCGTGAGCGTCGGCGACGGCGATAGAAGCGGCCTTCTGCATCTGCGTGGCTTTTTCGAGGATGAGAGCCAGGGCGCGCTGGGCTTCGGAGTAGTCGATGGTCGAAAAGGATCGCACAGAAGAGGTCCCTCAAGGCTGAAAAGCCGGTTTCATTCTAAACGCATAAGCAGCGTTGAAGTTGCGCTTTTCCACTTCCTGTCGAGCACGTTGCCACTAAAACAGCGTGCACAAAAAGTTAGGGCGGGAAAGTAAACTTTCCCGCCCATTGAGCTCTGCCTTCAAGCTTAGAAAATGAACTTCAATCCGAACTGAACGATGCGGAAGGTGTTATTCACCGTGTTGGTAACCACGCCGAAGGTCGGGCTGTTGGACGTTCCATTGGGCGGTCCGAATTGCGGATGGTTAAAGAGATCGAAGATCTCGGCGCGGAACTCGACATTCAGCCGCTCCATGATCGAGGTGCGCTTGAACACCGCGAAGTCGAAGTTGACTACGCCCTGTTGGCGAAGTGTGGCGTCGACGCGGGGCTCGTTACCGAAGGTCCAGGGATTGATTGGGGTATTGATGTCGCCGTTCAAACTTCCGCTCGGTGCGCTGAAGCAAGACGTGTTGAACCAAGTGGCCCGCTCCTTGCTGAGTGCGCTTCCACCTACGTTCTTGTCGCAGCCCGGGATATAGTCGGGGCGAAGAGTGCCGATGCCAAGGCCCGCTTCGGTAAGTGCGTCGCCACCGCCCCAGCTGATCTTGACCGGGAAGCCTTTCTGGAAGGTCGTGATACCGTCAAGGCCCCATCCAGAAACCACGGCGTTGCCCACGCCACTCATACCTGAGAGGAACTTCTTGCCGTGGCCAAATGGAAGATCCAGCACGTAGCTGGCAACCAGGCGCTGCGAGATATCTTGCGAAGAAAGCGACCGTTCTCCCGCCAGATTGTTCCAGTCCTGCACCGCACCCACGCCTCCCGTTGTACCACCTTCCAGCCAGGAGGTCAGGGTGTCAGTATTCGACATCAATTTGGAGTTGGTATAGGCCACCAACACCGTGCCACCGCTTTGGAAGCGGCGGGTGACGGTCGCTTGAAGGGCGTTGTAACCGCTGCCGCAACATCCGAAGCCGTTCAGGTTCAATCCCGCATACTGCGGGTAGGGGCGATCCAACTGGCCCTGAATCAAAACACCCGGCCCGAGGCTTCCGGGGAGATTTTGACTGAAGGGGTAGTTGGTGACCGGCGTCGCGATGGTGGGCAACACCGCTGGGTTCGCGGCGTATTGTGTGGCGGCCTGCGCGATGTAGCTGTCCGGGATCTGGTTGATGTTGGTGTTGGATTGCTCGAGGTGAACACCGTGCGATCCGGCATAAGCGACGTCCGCGAAGAAGCCACCGGGCAGTTGGCGCTGTAGATCAAGGTTGTATTGCTCGAGGTAGCCATACTTCTGCACGGTGTAACCGGTTGCGGAGAAGTTACTCTGCGTCAAAATATATTGAGAGACATTGGGCAGCGGGTGCCTGCCGGGCACAGCGGTCAGATCGTCGGCGCCCGTAAGCGGCAGACCCGTGATCGGAGAGTACGTACCCTGGTTGAATGGGCCGGCGCCGGCGCAAACCAGAGTGCCGCCGCCAAGCGTGGGCTCGGCGCAGGTGTTCTGGTTCAACGTGGCCGCTGGGCTCACTCCGTGATCATTGCTGGAGTAGAAGTTAGACGTGGCGCTGCTAACAGGATCCACGTAAGGATTGGCGTTGAACGAAACGTAGTTGGGGATAAAGAAGATTCCGTATCCGCCACGAATCACGGTTTTGGCGTCCACGGCGTAGGCGAATCCAAGTCTGGGCAGAACTTCCTTATAAGAGAGCGGCAAGTTGTTCCGGCTGCTATTGACTCCGGTCTTAACCAGGAAAAGGTCGCCGGGACAAGCGCTCCCTGCGGTTCCACTGCATCCGGTCACCGAGGCATTGGTGGCGGTGGGGTTGAAGTAGGTCATCTTGTCGTAACGTTCCGACCATGGACCCTGCAGTTCGTAACGCACGCCAAGGTTTAAGGTCAGCTTAGGAGTTGCATGCCAGGTATCGCCGAAGTAGAAGGCGCGGTAGGTTTGCTTGCCTGAAATCGGACCGGAGATCACCAACGAACCGCTGGTCTGATTGCCGAACGCAGCGCCCTGCCCGTTGCCGTAGCCGAGTAGGAAGTCGGCGAAATCTTCGCCGTTGCCTGCGCCAGCTCCCTGGACGTTGCCGGCGCCCACGACGCCGGGCATAGCCGAGGTCCACGATCCACCAAACGAAATCAAGCCACCGCCGGTGTTGGTCTGGAGATAATTGTCGTAACCTTCTTCGAGCTGCAATCCCCAAGCGAAAGTGTGGTGCCCGCGGATCATGGTGACTTGGGGAGAAATGTTGAACTGAGTATTGAAGTCGCCGATAGCGCTCTGTCCCTGGCTGCAACCCACTAGCGAGTCATTCTGGCCGAAGCAGGGAGTGAGCGGGGTACGCTCTTCGTTAGGAACGAGGGCATTGTAGGCGGCAGGCCATCCCTCTTGCGTCACGTCGAAGCCGCTGTTGATGGGATCGCGAAGGTAAATGAAGCGGCTGATGCTGGCATTCAGGTTAAAAATGTTGTTGGAGTTGATGGCGTAGTTGTAGCCAACCGCGACGCTCTTGCTCTTGGTATTCTCTGCGCAGCGATCTTTGCAAAGGCCGGTCCCGAAAGGATCCTGAGCCAAGCTGAGCAGCTTCCAGTAAGTGAAGCGGCCGAAAATGGTTTGCTTGGAGTTGATGGTCCCGTCGACGCGCGCCACGTACTCGTTGGTATCGCCGCCGGTGCTGCCGTCTTTGAGAAAGTTAAGAACGGTGCCGCCGGTGGTCGGATTCGCTTCCAACTTATTTAGGAGGTAAGCCGACGTTGGGTTGATTCCGCCTATCGTGCCGGCATTGGGTGCGTTCGTTTGGCAGTAGGTGGTGAGATCGGCGATGCAGTTGAACGGGAAGGGCGTGCGCGTCGAGGTCAGCGATGTGGCGGTCAACGGATTGTAAATCTGATGGACGGTGCCTCCACCATCGTTGCAAAGCCCCGCTCCGTTGAAGCCAGTCAAGCAGAGGTCGGAGAAGTCTCCCTGGCGCTCCTGGAGAGTCGGCACGGTGGTATTGAAGGGCGTGCCTTGCCGCAGGCGGAAGCCTTCATAGCTGAAGAACGCGAAGAGTCTATTCTTGATGGGTGCTCCGCCGATGGCGGCGCCGAACTGGTTTTGGGTGAAAGGCACGGGCTTGTTCGGTGTTCCGTTGTCTAATTCGGATTGCTTGTTGAAGAATTCGT
>Ga0302320_10019098_pt1 | contig 13785 bp, 8 predicted proteins | sample Bog_T0_3_FD_202130 | JGI IMG/M metagenome (GOLD analysis project Ga0302320, IMG submission 202130) | Peat permafrost microbial communities from Stordalen Mire near Abisko, Sweden - Bog_T0_3 | ecosystem: Environmental > Terrestrial > Soil > Wetlands > Peat | place: Sweden: Abisko, Stordalen Mire... | reverse complement strand
ACCGACCTCTACGGGACATTTCCCGACGACGCTCCATACTATCCCGTGCTCTGGGCTTCCACCGGCGGTCGTCATGCGCCATTCGGAAGCGTCATTCCCATGCAAGCGGCATAGCCAATGCGCAGTTCGTTGGTAGTGGCGCGCTACGGAGCATCCCCATGAACAACCAGTTCTTCATCTTTACCGATGGCTCGTCCATCGGCAACCCAGGCCCTTCTGGCTGGGCGGCTATCGTGATCCACGGGACAAGACGGCGGGAGATCGCTGGATCGGTTCCGTGGTCTACCGTCTCTGAAATGGAGATTCGCGCCGCAGTCGAGGCCCTACGCCTTACGCCAACCGGCGCGCAAATCGAACTTCGCTCGGACTCGGAGTTGCTGATCGACGGAATGCGGTTTCTGGTTTTTCGTTGGCAGCGGCTTGGCTGGCGCAACAGCCGTGGCTTTGAGTTGCAGCACCAGGAACTGTGGCGCGAACTCCTCGCACTCAGCGCACCACGAACGATTCGTTGGCGATGGATCAGAGGACACAACGGTCACCCCATCCAGTCCCGCGCTGATGCACTTGCCTACCGAGCGGCCAGAGGCGTTGCCGTACAGGAGCGAATTGCCGCCTGAGCTTTCTGGCAGACGTACACCCAAACAGGAGATAAACGATGGCAACAATTGCCGAAACGAATTCGCTCTTCGAAATTGATGCTGAACTGGACAGCCTCTTCGACGAGATTGAAGGGCAGACCGCCCAGGCTGGCGAGCCAGCGGAAGAACTCGTTGCTCGCTTCCAGCAATTCTGCTCAGCGCACGGCGAAAAGGTGGACCGAATAGGACGTTTCCTGCGCCGGATGGAAGCTCGTGAGCAGTTTTGCCGCGCCGAGGCTGCGCGTCTCGGCGACCGGGCACGAGCCGCAGCCGGCAAGGTGGAGCGAACCAAGAACATGGTTCTTTATTATCTGATGAGCCGCGATCTCAAAGCGATCGAGGGGCGCGAGTTCACCCTGCGCGCCCAGAAGAACAGCCAAGACTCCGTGCGAATCACCGACGAGGCGGCGCTGCCGGTCGCCTTTCGCAAGATCGATGCCCGTATTGGCGGCGTCCTCTGGGAAACGGTTCTTGCGAACCTTCCCGACGAACTTGGCAAAATCTTCGAGAGCACAGTAGAAGAATCAAGGCCTGACACGGATTTAATCAAGGCAGCTATCCAGCGCGAAGAAGAAGTTCTCGGCGCTGAGTTACGTCGAGGATGGCACCTGCGAATCAAGTAGCTGTGACCCAGCCTCCGAGAATATGAAATTCCTAGAGACTGGCAAGCCCGAATCTCCCGGTGGATTCGAGAACAAAAGCGACTCTTGAGTACAAATGGTACTTCCAGTGACGAAAGTGTTATGTTCGACTGCTTGCTACTTAGGCACGCAGGCTGCTACTCCAAGAATGCCAGTCTTCTGTGACAGCATAACGACACTGCCACCCGAGAGTACGGCAATGTCGCCTTTCTCCATGCGGATATGTCCTTCTGGTTCACCGGGGAGGCGGGCGAGTTCGGCTTGTTCCCAAGTCCCGTCGGCTTTGCGGGAAACTCTGAGCGCATAGCCATAGTTGAAGCCCAAATGAGCAAGTCCGAATAGGGCCACTGCTCCACCGTCTGCGTATTCAAGGCCGTGAACATTCTCGCGGTCAAGAACTACAGGAGTGCCTTGGAATGGTACCCACGTCAATGAGCCACCCCATTCCCCGTGATCAGTACCAATGAGTTCTCCGGCCATGTTTTCAGTCCTGAAGCGCAAGGCGTGAGCCTCTATTTCAGGATCAGGACTTAGAGAAAAGGTTTGACCTTGCCATTGCCACCGATTGCTTCGGCAAGATGACCGAATGCCGCCCACCCCTTCGGTGATGACCCACGTTGGGTCGCGACTTTCCCCTTGATCATCAACTACCCATGAACCGCGCTTAACGACTCCTTTGGGTGCCTGTAGCGCAGATGCCGTCTGTGCAGCCTGCTTCCTGATCTCGGCCATCCAAAAGTCAGAGGCCAGTTTGTTCAAGGCGGGGATCGCTTTCTTGTCACCCATCCAACCAACACTCGATATGGCAGCGTAGACAATCCGCCAGTCTTTTGATGAAAGCGCCTCTTCGAACTGAGTAGTTGCCGGGGCGTATCCCAAAAAGCCCAGAGTCAGTATGCCGTATGCCTTCTCTGTGCCATTGGGGGAGGTCAGGAATGGCATGAGATACTCTCCAGCAGCCTGACCGTCTGGGCCAAACTCTGCAATCTCACGCAGGCACAATGAAGACTTCAATGCGAGAAAGTCGAATCTTTCTGCGGAGGGCTGACAGGATTTAGCCGCATCAACCACAACGACAGGATCACGTAGCGCCTTTAGCGTCTTGCCGGCTTCGGTCTTCAGAGCCTCATTGGTTAGCAGGCCATGTAGCTGGATACCTGCGGGCTTTGCCTTGATTCCAAGCGCACCAATGGCTCTGAGCGCTCCTACCCTTTGGCGCGTAGACTTCTGTTCGTCGAGGGCAATCGCGACCCATTGAGCGGCAAATTCGGTCGGCGGATGGAGCATTCCCTCGATGATCCTCGCAGCCTCCACGGATGCCGCGTCATCCTCGAAGGCAGGTAGCATGTATGGGGCTGCCTTCAAACTCAGTCGTTCCAGCGCCGCTTCCGTGCAGTTTCCTTCTCCATGCGGGATGTCGCTGACAAGGATGCGTATCGCGTCAGGCGTTGCGATCCCTTCAAGAGCACAAGCCGCCCAGCCGCCTGGATCGGCTTGTAGTGCCACCTGCAACACAGGAACGTCTGTTGCCTCCCAACCTTTCCAGTACTCCAGAATCAGTCCTGCACTTCTACGCCATCCCGGATGGGAACCGGTTGCCCGCTTCAGCAGTTCCAGTTTTGCAGGAGCGCCAAAGCGTTCCAATTTGCGGGCAATCACATCGCCGTTCTCCCAGTCTCCAGTGTCTTTGGCAGGGACAACACTGTCGAGAAGGCCCATGCAGGATTCGAGCGTGTTGCACTGGTCGAAGCCTCTTGGCACCTTGATGGCGAAGGCGGAATGTGTTTCACAGGCCAACAACACAAACAAAATCGCAGCATATCGGCCAAGCTGAACGGATCGTCCCATAGACTTCTTCCTTATTGAATTAGACACCGTCGATTCAGGAAGTGTTCCAGAGTTACCAGGACCAAGCGCCGTCCCCATTCAGTTCCCAAGATGACAAGCCAATACACTGCTATTTGAATTTCTTTAAAATGCTTGCTCATTGCCAGATTCGAACTCTTCTTCTGCTCTCGGCAAAATCTCTTTTCTGCTTCTGCACGGTGCCCATCTGGTCAGGCATTCCAGTTGGAAATCCATGAGCGCTGCTTTCTCCTCTGGAGACTCCTCGGGAGTGAAACTGGCTTCAAGACGGATTCTCCGCTGAATGAAACCACGATTTGGATATTTTGCGATGGTATAGGAACTTGCGCCTCTGAGCTTTACGCCTTCGAAGGAAGCGACATCAAGGCTGGGCCAATACGTGGAACCAATCTTGCTTTGAAGCAATAACCCTCCCTCCGGGGTGATCCACTGACTAACAGGCAGCGCCACAGACATACCAAACCCCTTACTGGTCACCTTACCGTGCACAATTTCAATTCTCGCGAATACTGAAGAGCTACGCAACCCAAACAGTTCCAGTGCCCTTGCGCCTATATGTGGCCCCTCCTCTAAAACAAACTGCGGTGCCGTGAATGATAGGTGGTGAATTTGGATTGAGTATTCGCAATTCTCTGCAGTACAGTTCCCGTACCAACCGCCCCATCTTCCCCAACGATTCATGAGCTTCTGGGCATCTGCCCAGGAACTGTGATCTACCTGAAGAGACTTAATATCTTCAAGCATAGCCTTCGCCCTCATGCGGAACAGCCACTGGCTGCCTTCCATCGCAATCGCACCGGCAACCATTGCCAGAAGCGCTGGAAAAACGATCCTACGAACGTATTTATTGATGTCTTTCCTCATTCGAGAAACGCCCTCTTCTCAGACTTACTTCGAACCTGAGGTAGGGCAAGACATAAGGGCTTGGGTTGACCAGAGTTCAACCTTCCCAAATATCCGATCACCCAACCATTTTCCGCTTGGACTAATTTTGAAATCCTGTGCTGGATGTAACTGCCAACGGCATTTTGCGATGCCATCAGAGTTATAAAGCGCTGACACCTTAAACTCATGCACAAACAATTGATTGTGAATGTGGTCAATGTCCGCAGCAGAAAAGGATTCAGGGCAGCCCACCCTGGCCATAAAAACAACGGTACGGCGAGGGGGGCGTGCCTAACAATTTTCTGGTTTACAAATCACAACTTCGATTTGCTGGTTACTTCACATTTTGGAGCGAGCTTTCCGATACCGCCGCAAGATAAAGATGGCGGGGAAAAGAATGATCGCCAGCCAAATTAGAATAGAGAGGCCGTACTCGACCAGAAACAAGAATATCCCTACCACCGTTCCGGCAGCGTTGCGATATCCGGCTACAAATGCATTATGGAATCGCAGAGAGAAGGCTGCGGAAGTCGAAGCGATCTCTTCTTTGTATTCCTCACTCAATTGAAGATCAATGGTTGCGAAATCAACTCGATGCTCAAGTGTTGTCTGTTCGGCCTCCATGCTTTCAATCTCACCGCGGACGCGCGCAATCGACTCCTCTACTTCGAGAACGTCTGAGATATTTCCGGTGCGCTGCTGAAGAATTCCGCGGAAACGCTCTTCGGTCGCGCGGGCTGTCTTGAGGCGCTCCGCCAAATCGGCGTGCTGCTGAGAGACATCTTCGCCGGATTGCGATTCCTTCTCAACGCGGCCGAGAGTCTTCAGATCGCTAATCGCATTGAAAAGGTCTGAAGCTGGAATCCGCAAAGAAGCCGTCAATATCCGGGGAGCATTGGCAGCGGATTCAACCGAAAGCTGCGCTGAATATCCGTGATGACGAGCAAGCATTGCGTCCAGCGAAACGCGGGCGGTGGTAAGGTCTTTCACTGTGATCGACAGCGAAGCGGTGCGCGCGATCATGGGAGCAGCTGGCGAATCCGAAGAGTTTCCTACGATACCGGCGATACCACCGACGCCGGCATTCATTGGTGCGCCACCGCCGCCAGGTGCCCGCGTAGCCATTCTGGAAGGCGCGGAAAGTGAGTTATTCATTCGACTCTTAAGAGATTCAGGAGGGGCGTAACCTGCGGTTTCTTCACCTCTGTTTTGACTTACCATCATGGCCATTGGACGTTGCTTTGCTACGCGATCGGGGCGATTGCTGTTCGAGACTTCGATGCCCAAAAGCAGCAACGCGCCGGCCACGACTCCCGTTCCTCCAAACGCCCAGAGCTTCCAGCTCCAAATGCTGAAGCGGAAAGGCGCAGAGGGCCTGCTGCTCTTGCTTTTTGCTGATGCCTTGGCAGCAAAATCGTTCACGGCATTCTCCAACCTTTGCGAAACCGGCGCAACGCTCCATCGGGCAAGTGACTGCGACAAGCCACGGAATTGCGCGGCGAGACTGGCGCAAGCAGAACAGCCGTCCAGGTGAGCAGCAACCGACTGCGCATCAGCGGCAGATAGTTCTCCATCAAAGAAGGCCATAATCTCCTCAGGTGCTACGGGATGTTCGGCGGTGGTGTTCATGCACGTTCCTCGATTCTCGCTTGTTCTGCGCTGGAGGTTGGAGCGGGAGCGGCAAGTATGTTGTGCAAGGCCAGTCGCGCGCGAAAGAGCCGCGAGCGCACTGTATTCACAGGCAGATGAAGGAGTTCGCCGATCTCGGCATAGCTCAACTGTTCAAACTCACGCAACAACAAAATATCTCGCTCCAGCCGATCTAGTTTTCCCACGGCCTGGCGCAGCACGTACTCCGTTTCAAGATTGCCCAGCGCCGCCGGCTCCCGGTGAGCGTCCGATGCTCCGGTAAAGCAGGCGCGGAAGGCCGCCTTCCGCCGATGCGCGCCGAGAATCTTCAATCCGATGGCATAGAGATAAGTGCGAAACAGGGCCCTGGGCTGGTAACGGGAGGCAGCTCGAATTACTGCGATGAACGATTCTTGCGTCAGCTCCTCTGCTTGAGCCACATCGGAGACGCGCCGCCGGAAAAACCCAAAGAGCGGCTGCTTGTAGCGCAAAAATAATTCACCGAAAGCATCCTGGGAACCGCGGGAGAAGGCAACCATAAGCTCTTCATCACTGCCCTCACCGGCGGGCTTCGCCGTGCCTGGTCTTCTAATCGTGCCGTCCATTGATCTGGGCCTCGTAATCTCCGAGTCTAGAACAACTCCTGGCAATGCGTCTTCCATTTGCTCACCTTTGCCCTATACAACCGGTAATGCGGTGAGAAAGTGAAAAGTTCCCGTAAATAGAAAACTTTTTGAAAAATCCTCACCCAACAGAACGAAGATACTATTCCCTGAAACAAATAAGGCCCATCCAGATCGAGGGACAGGCCGTTTTACTAACTCACTGACCTGCTATTTCAGCGTCACTTCCGCGCTGAGGGGGGTGTTTTCGGCGGGTGGTTTCGACAAACTTGAATCTGGGTGTGGGTGCCACAGGTCCGGTTTCCCGACTGTTTTGGGGGATTCATGTCATCTGCTGCCAACAGGCCAATGCATTCATTCAGCTTGGTTGACTTGCAAAAGTCTGGATCGACAACGGCAAACGCCACAGGTTCTGAGAGTCCCGGCGAAACGGGGAGTCACTCAGGCTGCACACAAGGACGTGTCTTCCATGGGGATGAAGGCCGGCCCAAAAGGCTCTCCTTTTGCAGACATGCTTCTTCGCAAATGCGCACAAACAGACACGTCATCTCCGCAATGAATCTGTCACCGTAAATGTCTGAGGCGCTAGAACCGATTTCAGATCTGGGTTGTAGTAGTCGATGAGCGTGGCAGGTGCGGCCTTGGCATGGATCGCGTAACGCGGCGTGAAGCTGAAGCTGAAGTGCGAACCCTCGGCGTGCCAGGACCAGAGATAGAAGACGATTCGATCTGGTTGCAGTTCATAGCGCGAGATGGTCCAATTGTCGAGCAGTTTTGCGAGCGAGGCGCGATCCACGTCCGAACCGGGCGGCAGGCCAACCTCGGCCAGCAGCATTCCATAGCCGCTTGAACCAAAGCGCCGCACGTCCACTTTGCAGTCGATGGGCTGGCCTACCTTTGCGTTCTCCGCCATGCATTGATAGCCGAAATCGAGGCCGTAGTCCTTGCCGGTCTGTGTCTTCACCGAGGCAGGTGCAGCAGATCCTACCCATGGGATGTAATAACTCGCCGTAACCTCGGTGCTGGCAAGTACTACGTTGCTGGTGTTGCCGAAGATGAATTCGTTGCGCCCCGGTTTGAGATAGGACGTAATATCCAGCGAGCGCGGAGCGCCGATCAAGGTTGAATCCGAGAGCAGTGTCTCGGCATCGTTGGCGGAAAGTGCGGCCCCGTTGACAACCAACTGAAAATCCTGCGTTGTTCCGGTAACCTTCATCTGTTCGATTGCCATCGGAAGCAACGCTTGCAGTACGCGCACGGTTGCCTGACCGCTATACCAGATGCCGTAACGGTCCTGACTGCGCAACAGATAGAAGAGAGTATCATTCACCAGCACCCGATCATCGGCTGATCCGTCACGCTGTCCCAGTGCGCTCAGCACTAGCGCAGTTGTTTCCAACTCGCCTGCATGACCCCAGCCATAGAAGGGCGAATAACCAGGTCTGGTCCAATGCGCGCCTTCGCGATCATGTTGTGCTGTTTGAGCCAACTCGCTCCTCAGACTAACGGCCGTAGTATCAGATGCCATGCGCAACCTCAAGGCATTCGCATAGGGGTCATGTACCGCAACTACCGAGGTGGCAGCCCAACCAATCGCCTGTGATATTGACTTATTCGCTCGCTCGCGCAGTTCCTTTGATACGCTGCCCACGATCTCGGTGCTCGCGAGCGTCCGATGCAACACTTCAGCCACGTATAGGTTGAGATCCGCGCTAGTATCACCGTAGTGCGGCTTCCAGCTTCCGTCTGCCTGCTGGTTCGCGACGAGCCAGTTGATCGCGCCGACAATGCGACTGCGATCTACCTTGACGTAAGGTTCGGCCTCGGTAAGGAACTCGATTCCGTACGCTGTCAGCGCTGGGTCGGGAGCCTCCTCGTTCCTACCCCAATAAGTGATCCCGCCGCCGGCGCCAAAGTAGCCGAGCAGGCGGTCGTATCCCTGTTGCAGATAACTTTGCGCTTTTCCCTCCAGCGGTGTTGTGCTCTTACCAGACTCCAGCAATTCCAGAAACAGAAGGCTGGGATACGTGGAGGAGATGGTCTGTTCTCCGCAGCCGTAGGGCCTCTCAAGCACCGCCTTCATCGAGTGCAGAATGTGGGCACCAAGGTTGGGATAGAGCAGCAATTCAGCGTGAACGGAACCGGGAACTGCATCCGTGGGAAGATCGAGAGCCAGCGTCGTTGACCCTGAACGCAGCAGTCCAGATGCTGTGACGGAGCGCGGTTCGCCGTCTGGATGAATCCGCACCGTTTTCTCCACTGCATCCCCCTCGCGCTCATTCGATGCAGTGATCTTCAGCGGCCCAGCCTCAGCGGCTTTTGTTGCATGAAGGCCGAAGAGAACTGGAGTTGTGCCGTTCGAGGGAACGGTGGCGTTCACGTTGGACGAAGTGAACAGCGTGAACCAGTCGGATAGCGTTACTGTAACCGGCAGGGTGAGATTGTGAGCCAGGTAATTGCGAAGATTCACCGGCAGCGTGATCTCGTCGCCAACTGTCAGTACTTGAGGAGCGTCAAGATCGACAAAGAAAGGCTGAAAGCTTTGGAAGGTCTGGTCCAGTGCATGGATGCGTCCATCCACTGTCGATGCCAACGCGTGCAGTTTCCATGTGGTCAGGCTATCGGGCAGTTGAAAATGAATGTTTGCGTGTCCATGGGCATCAGTCGCCAGCGACGGTGACCAGTAAGCAGTTTCCTCGAAGACGTGGCGCAGGCGCGGAGTGAAGTTGGACTCTGAGATCGTAGCTTTTCCGTTCGTCCCTTTGACTATAGTCTTGCCGTCTGGCCCAACGATGCCCCGCGAAATTGAAACAACTGAAGACACGCTCGCAGAGCTGGTTTGGAGAGTCATTGGTTCAGCCTCCACGGTAACGGTCTGCGATTCAGAGCCAACTCTCAGTTCCACGTCGACAGTAGTCAACGAGGCCGAAGAGACGTAGACTTCTCGCAGCAAAAAACTCTCGAAGCCGCGCGCTAAAACTTGCACTGAATAGAAACCGGGAGATATATCTGCAATTAGATAGGTTCCATTGGCGAGTGTTTTACCGCTGGCCACAAGGGTGCTGTCGCTGGTCTTCACGTTGACAACGGCTCCGGCAATCACAGCTCCGGTCTGGTCTGTTGCCGTGCCTCCGATCGCTCCGGTGTTGCCCTTGAAGGTTCCTTCGTCTACTTTCTGCGGCTTCAAATCTCCACCACCCTGCTCGGTGATGGGATGCAGGAACTGAGCTACCACGTCCTGCGCCGCTTCTCCGGTCGGAGTGCCGGATGGGCGCAGAATCTGCAGAGCGCGCATCAAATGCGTCACAGGCTTGCTCTGCGCTTTCATATCTCCGCCGCCAGCCTTGACCTTCTCCACACGAGTGTAGGCCATCACTTGAGTCGAGCGCAGTTGAAATCTCTGACCCAGCGGATCGCTCAGTGTGTCAACGTCGATTCCTGCCGCGGTAAACGCCTGTCGCGCCTCTGCTTCTGTCTCTGGAAATGGCTTCTCTGCTTCAGTCCAAGCGTGAAGCGCCGTATCGATGCGGGCAGCGGTGTGAGAGAAATAGTCGATGGAAGGGCTAGTCCAGAGTGTAGCGCCGGATTGCCGCAAGACTTGAATCGAGTAACTTCGACGCTGGACAAGGATTGCGTAGTTGAAAGGCTTTCCGTCAACATCGAGAGTTGCGTCCAGATCCAATCCACCGGCACGCGCCAGCGCCTTCAGTTCATCGAGCGTACCCGGCAATGTGCGGTCTGCTATCACAGCGTCCTTGATCAAATTGCTCAGGCGCTCGCCGGGCAGGGCGAAATAATTTCGCCGGGCCAACTCAATCGAGAAGTCGTCTTCCGTGCCGAAGCGTTTGTCTGGCCCCGCGCTCTCCAGGCGAACAACCTCGTCGTTTCCCTCAACTGCGGTTACAACCTTGTAGGGAGTAGTCCAAGGATCGAGAACCAGAGCATCGTCCAGTTTGGCTGCGCGCCGGATATATTCTACGGCATCGAATGTTGCGGGCAACCGCACAGGACGTGCCGCAAGTATTGCCACGCCCAGCGCCTTCACACTACGCTCCATGCCGGTTTCGTATTCTCCTCGCGCCTTGTCGTCGTCATTGCTTTGTTCCACTTGAATGCCTGCGCTAGAATCGCTTTCGAGCTCAGCTTCTGCGGCCAGATCCAGATCATCGGACACCGGCTGGGACATATCCGTTTTGTCCAGGCTAGCCCGTGTTACGCCGCCAACATTAGATTCATCATTCCACCAGCTAACTCCAAACCAGCGATCATTCGCTTCTTCCTCGGTCTGCGCACGCTGTTCGACGGCTGTATCTATCACTGCAATGCCGAACGCGCCGATTGCAGGCTTACCAGCCGCGTCATGTAAGCCAAGACCGGCATCGACCTCAGCGCCGGGCAAGTATGAAGGCCGCAGCCCGGTCAGCCTGATCTTCAACTCCCGGTCCTCCGGATAGAGAACCGCCTTGTAGCCGGTCGAGCGCTGCCACTGGTAACCTTGTGTATCGCTGTTCATCGAGTAGGCTTGCAATGCGAGGAGTCCATGAAAGGCCGCACTGGCCGGAACGGTGAACGATTCCTCCGCATGGCGCATATGCACTTGCTGGTGCGCGAGAACTCCGTCTTCGGAGAGCGTCTCCACGTCGAGGACCTTGCCCACTGGCCCGTGGAGTGTAGCCTCGATAGGCTGGCCGGGCTTCAGAAGCGAATGCGCGACACTGATCCAAATACTGTTCTCATCTCCGGCATTGATTGTGTCATCGAAGGTTGAGATGCGGCCTTCTCTATCGCGCGCGGTGAGACGAAGATTCGTCCGTGAATCGTCGCTATTTCCCGAATTAGATGGAAAACGCAGATGCACTCTGGCAAGGCCGTATTGATTCGTAATCACCGTTGCTACGCTTGTGCGATATAGGTTCCCGTCCATCCAATCCAGCGTTACCTTGCAAGCTGCCGGTACACCGTCTGCATACGAAGTCGAAACCAGATAATCACCTTCATGATTATTGCCGCCCAATTCTCGTAGATAAATATGTACCGGATACCGAGTAAGCCGAACGCTGAAGTTTCGCGGCTCACTGCGGCCAGTGGTGGAATCGGTCACGATGGCCCGATAGAGAACGTCGTTGAACCGTTGATACTCACGATCCTTGAAATCGTCGAAATCCTTCTTCACATCAAGGTGAAGATCGGCGTCTCCGTTGGCGTCGAGCGTCGCGCTTTGCTCGACTTCATCCGGTTCATCAAACTTGCCAGTCTTTACATTCCACCGATGCTCATCGGCGCGAACGATGCGCAGCTTTCCACCTGCAACAGGCTTGCCAAAGAGATACCCGGCACGAATATGCGCCACGGGTACTTGCCCATCGAGATAGTAACCGCGATCCATTGTCACTGCAGTAGCAAATTCTGGCAGCTCATAATGCTGAATCCGAATTGTCTCGCTGCTGGAACTGCCGTACCCAGAGTCATTCACATCGAAGTCCACGTCGTAGTCTCCAGTGGCGAGCTGTTGAGTGGTTTTCCAGTCATAGGCGGCAATGCCGAAGATGTTGGTGGTCAGCGGCGCTTCCAACAGCGTCTTGTTGTCTGGGTCTTTGATGGTCATTGTGAGCGCTCTGTTGGCGGCCGCACGGCCGCTGTCGTCAAAGACCAGCGCGCGCAGATGCACGATTTCGCCTGGCTTGTGCAGCGGCTTGTCGGCTTCGATGTGAATTGCAGTTCGGTCGCTGGTCTCAAGATCGACCTTGATTATTGCTTCAGCGGCGGCGCTGGGAATACCAGGAAGGCTTGACTCAATCCGCCTTGAACCCACCATCGTTCCAATCACTCTGAGCGAAGCAGATTGGCCGGGCGCGGGTTTGATGGGAAAGTTCAAGAGAGATTCGCCCGCAGTGCCTGTTGTTGCTGTCTGCACCAGCGTTTGCTTCCCAGACCTGCTCTTGGCCGGTCCTGTTTCAGCATCACTGTCCTCATCCTTGGCGTCGAGAGTAAGTGTGGCTTGCAGACGCACCCCGCGATACGACTCATGCGTAACTGGATTGCCAGCAAAGACACGCACGCTCAACGGTTTCCCGGAGACGAGCTGAGTTGGCCGCGCCAACCGTAGCGCCAGCAGGTTGGTTGCAATGGCACCGACGGACAGTATGCCATGCGCTACCGGCGCACTGTTCGCCTCGATCCTGTAGCCAATGCGATACCAGCCAACCTCCTGGCTCTCATAGCTGTGCGCCTCTTTTGTCCACGGCAATGAGAGAGTGGCGGAGCGGCTTCCCGGACCCAGAGTTACGGTGGTTTCGCCAGAAACAGCATCCATGGGGGAAAGCAGCCAGGCAACCACACGCTCGTCGGCAACGGCAGGACCAGGTAGCAGTAACTCGAAGCGAATTGATCCATCTGCCAGAATGGCGCGCGCTTTGACATCGCTGACCGCAACGGGACCAGCTTTGAGAGCGGACTGCGCAGGAACGGCAATGCCGCAAAATAGAGCCAACCCGATCAAGAGTCCAGCAGTGAGCAACGGATTTTTCATAGCGCATCCATCCTAACAAAGCGGCAAGATGTCTGGACTTACTCCCCCAACCCTAACTCTCAGCCGTTGAGGACATACTCGCGTATGTCATAGTGCTTGTAGAAACTGTTCTGCGACGCAAAGATCGTCGAAGAATTGAGTAAGCCGTTCGGCAACTGAAGTTGAATGAAGCAACAATCCAACCTCTATGTTGCGCTCTTGTGCGGCTTCGGTGAAGTTTGCCGATGACACGAAAACATCGCGTGAATCAGCTACCACACACTTGGCATGGAGCACAGCCCGCTTGAAGCGGTCAGGCGATAGCGCACGTGGGTCGTAGAAAATCTCTGGGACCGGCTTTCCCGCTGGCCACTCTTGGGATTGGAATCGATGGACAAACCTACGAACGAGCTCAGCCGGCGCCGTAGTGTCACCTGGTTTTCTCTGAATATCGAGAAACATTCGAACCCTGAGCGCGGGGCATTCAACCATGCGCTCCGCCAACGAATGAAAAACCTTCTGCCCCTGATAAACCGCATAACCTGCGATGAGGATGCTCTTTTCCGCTTTGCGAAATAGATCACCGACAACTACGCTGGTGTCGCGGTTCCCTTGACCTGATATTGGAGGTCCGGTGAGAACCAAATCGATCATGTCTCCAAGAGACGGACGTTCTGAAAATGCTGATGCCAGCATTTCAAGCGAATAGGCAGCCGCATCCGGTTGCAGTCCATTGTCCGCCATCCCCTGAAGGCTCGCAGCCACCGAAACTGCAAGCTGGTCGGCAAAGAAGCGATTGAGACTGGATGCCGAATATGGAGCGTTGAGGCGCCCCGTTCGCAAACTGGCAGCGAGTGTCTTCAGTTCAGATGGAGAAAGTGACAGCAGGGCTTCCTTCATTCGCAAGAATCTCCGAGAATAACTCTGCACCCAGACCCTGTACAGTTGGCACAACCAGTGAGCGGACGAGAAAATCATTCTGTTGTTCGCAACTG
>Ga0302320_10019097_pt1 | contig 13785 bp, 12 predicted proteins | sample Bog_T0_3_FD_202130 | JGI IMG/M metagenome (GOLD analysis project Ga0302320, IMG submission 202130) | Peat permafrost microbial communities from Stordalen Mire near Abisko, Sweden - Bog_T0_3 | ecosystem: Environmental > Terrestrial > Soil > Wetlands > Peat | place: Sweden: Abisko, Stordalen Mire... | reverse complement strand
GAGCGGCCAGATCAACGATTCTTCGTCTCCAGGTGCCGCTACCGACTCGGTGGTGCAAGCTACAGCGAAGCAACCGGCGATCTATGGCGTCGAACTGGCCACCGGCCGCCAACCCAAACCCAACCCGCTGGACAGTACCATCGACTGGCATATAGCCTTGGTAAGTGATGCACTTAATGCACAGTCCAAACACACCATAGTAAACCTGAACTGGCGCCCAGCCCGTCCGACCGACGACGTGCCCGCCAGCAGCCACGGTCAACTCACCGATTTCGAGTGGAACGAGTTGCTTACTCCGGGCAGCGCTCTCAACAAGCGTTGGTGCGTGCAAGTGGACGATGTGGCCTCAACGCTTCTGAACCTCCAGGAGAGCAGAGTCGCAGTAATGTGGAATCCCCTGCCCGAATCCAACGGCAAAGATTTCTGGTGGGCCGGCCGCAAAGGCATTTACGGCTCGTCAGCGCTTTATCGTCAGCTCTTCGACCGTTTGGTAAACCACCATGGATTGCATAATCTGGTCTGGGTTTGGGCAGCTTCGGCGCCCGATTACAGAGCGGGCGGGACGGGTCTGCTGAGCGACTTCTACCCCGGCCTGCTCTACACCGATGCAATTCAACTCCAACTGACCAGTGTAGATCCGGGCTTCCCTGCAAACCGCTTTGTCGAGCAGACCGCTGTGGGAAAGCCGCTTGGCGTTGAGCTGAAGGGCGAACTTCCATCGCCGGAGACCTTCGCGGAACTGTCTGGGTGGGCCTGGTTCCTGGCTACCCCGCCAGCAGGCCTGGCCACACGCACCGAGGCTTTGCGCAAGCTTTACAGCGATCCGCATATCGTCTCGGTGGCTCCTGCGCAATAACCCTTGTGTGAGGCGTTTCTACGGCGGAACGCCTCACACATCTGCTCCAGCGTGGTAGAAAGGTAAGTTATAGGATGTGCAGGAACTTCCATGGAAACCGCCGTCAAAGTTCTGATTGTCGAAGACGAGCCCAACGCACTGATGGGGCTTGCGGAGCTGATCTCCGGCTGGGGATACCGCACCGAGACCGCGCGCGACGGCCTGGAAGGCTGGGAAAAGGCGCTGGTTTTTGACCCGGCCATCGTGGTGACCGACCTGAAGATGCCCCGGCTGGATGGCATTGGCCTGCTGACCAAACTTACGGAGGAAGGCTCGGGGCTCAGCGCCAACGTGGCTGTAGTGGTGCTTACCGCCATGGGATCCATCCAAATGGCCGTCGAGGCCATGAAGCTGGGTGCATACGACTTTCTCCAGAAGCCGGTGGACTCGACCCGCCTCCGCACTATCCTCGCCAATGCCACTCGCCAGCGCGAGACCGAGATTGAACTTGAAGTGGCTCGGCGTCGGCTGCGCGAAACCGGCGTCCTGGGCAAATTGGTGGGCAATTCGCGGTCCATGCGAGAGATCTTTGGCGTGATCGAGCAGATAGCGCCCTCGAATGTCTCTGTGCTGATTACGGGAGAGAGCGGCACCGGCAAGGAACTGGTGGCGCGTACGCTGCACGACCTGAGCCCGCGCAAGGCACGGCCCTTCGTCGCGGTCAACTGCGCGGCGATTCCTGAAACGCTGATTGAGAGCGAAATCTTCGGCCACGAGAAAGGCGCCTTTACGGGCGCGGCGGAAAGGCGGGCCGGCTGCTTTGAACTCGCTTCGGGCGGCACTCTGCTGCTGGACGAAATTGGCGAGATGCCCGCCGGCACGCAGGCCAAGCTGCTGCGTGTGCTGGAAGAGCGCAAACTGCGCCGCCTGGGAGCGCGCACCGAGCAGGATGTGGACGTGCGGGTGCTGGCCGCCACCAACCGCGACCCCAGTCAGGCTGTTGCACAAGGCCACCTGCGCGCCGATCTCTACTACCGGCTAAACGTCTTCAACATCGCCATGCCGCCGCTGCGGGAACATCTTGAAGACGTTCCAGCCATGGCCGAAGCTATGCTCGACGAGATGAACAACAAGCACGGCCGTCGGGTTTCCGGCGTCGCCCCGTCGATGCTGGACCGGCTGTTGGCTTATGACTGGCCAGGCAACGGCCGCGAACTGCGCAATACCATCGAGCGCGCAGTGATTCTATGCGTGGACGGCTCTCCGCTGGATGCGGGCCACCTGCCGCCCGGTTTCGGGAAAGTCCAGACTGCGGCGGCACCGGTCTTCGATGGCAGCGTGGTAGCGGTGCGTGTAGGATCGACCGTGGGCGATGCCGAGCGGATGCTGATTCAGCGCACCCTTGAAGCTACAGGGCAGAACAAGACGCGCGCCGCGGAAATCCTGGGCGTGAGCCTCAAGACTCTGCACAATAAACTCAAGGAATACGGACGGCCCCGGGAAGAGCAGTCGGCATGAGAATATGCCCTGGCAAGCCGAGTCGTTAGGTTCCAGCAGCCCATGCGCCTTAAGACAAAACTCGTTCTGGCCATTACCACTCTGGTATTTCTCATCGCCGGGCTGCTCTCGCTGGTTTATGTCAGCCAGCTTCTGCGGTCGGCAGTCCAGCAGTCGTATGACACCAATCGAATGCTAGCCAACCAGATACGGCTTGCCCTGCAAGATGCCCTGGAGACCGGGCTCAAGGACCAAACTGTCGATCCCAACAATCCAGCTCAATTACGCAATCTCGAGGCTGAGGCGCTGCGCAATAATGAGGCGCTTCAGGTGGTTGTCGACTCGGTCAACCGCTATTCGCGCACGGTATACGACATCAACATTGCCGACAGCCAGTCCAGTACGCTGCTAAGCACCAACCCCGACAACGAAGACAAGCCGCTGGCAGTCCGTCCCAACTACAGCGAGCTGCTCGATGCCAATCCCTTCCGGTTGATGGGGGCGGTCTACGGTCCGCCCCAAGTCTTCGATGTAGTTGCGCCGCTGGAGCGCAATGGCCAGCCTTTTATCACAGTTCACGTGGGGGTGCGCACTACACTTCTGCGCGCGTTTTATGCGCCTTGGCTCGCCTCAGCGCTCTCGCTCATGGGTCTGGCGCTGGGTACAGCGCTGCTGGCAGCTTTCCTGCTGAGCAATGTTGCCCTCCGGCCCATGGAAAGAATCAGCAAGCAACTCGACTACTGGACGGCGCAGGGCCAGGCGGGCAGCGATGCGGAGGAGGCTGGCAGTCTAGGCAAGCCAAGTAAACAGGGCGATCAGGATGTGGCGGCCCGCGTTTCGAGCAAGATTGAGCAAATCGGCCAGCGTATGAGAAACGTCGAGGAGGTCTTCTCTGCGTTGAAAGAGAACATGGACCAGATCCTCTCCAACTTGCAGGACGGAATCCTGCTCTTTACCGGAGACGGGCGCGCGGTGCTGGTGTCAGAGGCGGCGCGGCGGCTGCTCAACGTGGACAGAGGAAGCTTGCTGGGCCAGCATGCCGGGGATATATTCGACAGCTCAACCGTTCTGGGCAAGAAGTTGCTTGATGCCTTCAACGCCGGCAGGCCGCTGATTAAGGAATCCGTAACCACCGAAACCTGGCGCAGGATTGAGGTTTCTCTGGACTTTATCCAAGATGACCAGACGCACCAGGGGCTGGGAGCGCTGGTGACATTGCATGACCTTGAGTCTGTGGAGCAGATCGAGTCGGAACTGGAACTCTCGCGCCGCATGGCGGCTATCGGCAGGCTCACCTCCGGTGTGGGTCACGAAGTGAAGAATCCCATCAATGCCATTGTGGTGCATCTGGAGCTGCTCAAGTCCAAACTGGGCGACGCCAGCGCCCCGGCGGTCCGTCACCTCGAGGTCATCGATGCTGAAATTCACCGCCTTGACCGGGTGGTGCAGATGCTGGTTGACTTTACACGCCCGGTTGAGCTCCAGCTCCGCGAACAGGATCTGCGTTCTGTCGTTGGCGATGTGCTGGCTCTGGCCGCCGACGAGCTTTCAACCCACAGTATCGCACTGGTCAGCCGTATGCCGTCGAAGCCGCTCCTGGCCCATTGCGATGCCGACCTGCTGAAACAAGCAACTCTGAACGTGATTCAGAACGGCGCACAGGCCATGCCGGAGGGTGGCAAACTGGAGGTCGTGCTTGAGGAGGACCGCAAGTTTGCGGTGCTGCGCATCGCCGATGAAGGCCCAGGCATTCCCGCCGAGATTCGAGAGAAGATATTCGATCTCTATTTCACGACGAAAAGCGGGGGAAGCGGAATTGGCCTGTCCATGACTTACCGCATTCTGCAGTTGCACCAGGGCAGTGTCGAAGTAAAATCGAACCAGGGCCGTGGCGTGGAATTTCTTCTGCGAATTCCACTCGCCAGCACGGAGTGGGGACGCCGGCCTCTTCAGCCGGCAGGCGATCAAATCGAGGAAGGGCGAGCAGAATGAAGTTGCGTGCCAGCAGTGTCGTGTGGCTCATGCCGTTCTTGCTCACGGCGTGCTTCCATAAGACCCATTCATCGAAATCGCCGTATTATGCGCCGCCGCTGAGCGATGTTCCCAAGCCTTCGCCCACGCTTGTCCAACTTCCTCCCTCGGCTATGATCATTCCCAGCCAGCCCCTCGCCACCGGGGCCGGCTCGGAACTTCAGCAGTCGCGCAAGCGGCGGCCCAGATTCCACAAGCCTGTCAGCAAGAATCTTCAGCAAGCTGCAAACGGCGAGCCGCAACCCACGAGTGCTCCACAGGCCCCAACCGAAAACCCTGAAGTCAGCGCCATCGGCAAGCTCTCTTCGGGAGATCCCTCCGATCTGCGGCAGCAAGCAGAAGACTCGATCACGGCTACGGAGCGGGGACTGAATGGCATGGGCCGCACTCTGAATGACTCGGAACAGAAGACGGCTGCGCAAATCAGGGAGTTCTTGAAGCAGGCCCGGCAGGCGCTTGCCTCAGGCGACGTGGATGGCGCCCACACCCTGGCAGCTAAAGCCAAAGTTCTGCTAAGCGAACTGGCCGGTACGTAAGAGCACGGCTGGAGTCCGCTCTCAAGGAATCCGGCAGGCGGTCAACGCATCGTTGTGCCAGGGACAAGCCAGCCCCGCCGCCGCAGGATAATCGACCAACACCCAGTCCACGCCGAATTTCTGCTTCAACTGCTCGAAGTCCGCAAGCTGGAAGTGCAACCAGCCGGCCTGGGCCAACTGCTGCTGCTGCCAAGCTGCGGCCAGCGTTGGCACCTGCGTCACCACTGCCACATCTTTGATGCCATCGGACAACTGGCTCCGTTCGGCCAAAGCGCGGAAACTGTGAAAGCCCTCGCCGGGCGAGGCCAGATACTGAGGGTCAAGCGCGAAATACGCATCCTGAGGGGTGTTTTTCCTGACCCACTCGAAGGCTTGCAGCCAGGGGTTGGCGCTGGACATTTGCGGCATTTCAAGGTGTGCGCCAACGTCAATCAACTCCCATTGCACCAGGAACATGCTGCCGTTGAAAACCAGCAGGTAGACCGCCCAGCGCCAAGCTTGATCCCTTAGCAGAAAGCGGCCCAGCAACCCGCCCGCCGCCAGCGCCATGAAAATGTAGACGAGTTGAAGATAGCGCATCGGCTGTAAGGGAGTGAGCCGCTCAAGCGAGTTGGGCGCCAGCATGGCCATGGCCACAATTTGCTGGAAGACGCCATAGGCAACGACGGCCAGGGCAAAACGGGAGAGCCGAGTTTGGCCGTGCCTGAGCGCCACGCGGCTCAGCACCCAGAACAAGAACAGCGGCGCCAGAGCGCCCAGCCACTCATACCAGGTCCAATGGAAGAGGAAGTAGTAGCTTTTCGTGTTCAACGCCTGACGCCATGCGGGCGAAGCCGGCTCGAGGATCCAACTGAGCGGCATGGCGGCCGCCAGCGTGCTTTCCGCAATGCGCATTGGCAGCGGAGCAGCTTGCGCGGTCAAGGCCAGCGCTTCAAAGATGCAAAACGAGATGCCCAGGGTGGCCATAATGGGGTGCAGCGCAAAGGCCAGCATCAGCAGCGGAACGGCCTGCCAGCGCTTGCCCTCCAGAATCCGCGAGACGGCAACGAGGATCAGCGCGGTGGCCAGGTTGCGGGGATGCAGATGCTGATCGGCAATGTTCAGGGCGGTTCCCGCCACCGGCAGCGTAAACATGGCGGCCACCATGGCAACGGCCGCCCATTTGGCCCGCGATTCGGCGAACAACATTCCGGCGATCCTGGCTGTGGCCCAAAGAATGACAAAGAGCGATGCAAACTGCCAGAACAACTCTGCCCACGCCAAGGGAATACCGGTCCACTGAACAAAGTGGGCCATCCAACTGTCAAAGACCGTCGCTTGCATTTGCAGCCGGAAGAAATCTGCGTTGTGCGGAAAAAGCGCGGGGTTCAGATTCGCTTTGGTCGCAGTCAGATAAACGCCGTCGTCTTCCAGACCGGGGTGGTAGCCCATGACCAGAAAGCCGAGGATGGTAAACAGCAGAATAGGCAGGCTCCCGCTTACTGCCCGCTTGATTTTTAAGCGGAGCTTACCCTTTGGGTTACACGGCGGCTGTTCCATGCTTAGCTCTAGTGTCGGAGACATGATTCCGGAAAAGCTCCCAGGGGCGATTGCATCCCGATTTATTTATTTAGACGACATATCTGAGACTAGCAGGACAGCGGACGAAGAATATTGCGTGCCCCTCCCGCGAGCCCCCCATATACACTAGTAGAGCGATGCCATCTGCAACAATCAAGCCGTCTTACTCGAAGACCGGCGAAGCGGAGAACGTGCCGCTTCAGCCAGCGGGGCATCCGGAGCGCGCGCTGGAAAAGCTGGCGCTGGTGATTCCTACGCTCTGCGAAGCCGAGAATATCGGCGGGTTGCTCAACCAGGTTCGCTCTATACTCAATCCCGAGAAAATCCCTTACGAAATTCTGGTTGTGGATGACGACAGCTCCGATGGCACCGGCGACGTGGTCTCAGCCATCGCGCTTGAAGACCCTCAGGTTCGCTTGCTGGTGCGCAAGGGTGAGCGGGGCTTGTCCGGCGCCATTCTGCATGGCTGGAAGAGCACGGATGCCGCGATTCTGGGCGTCATGGACGCCGACTTGCAGCACCCTCCGGAGTTGTTGCCGGCTCTGATTGCTGCCATTCAGGACGATAAGGACATTGCGATCGGCAGCCGCTATACGCCGGGCGGCGATCTGGGCAAATGGAATCCGGTGAGAAAGTTCCTGTCGGCAGCAGCAGTGTGGGTGACATGGCCCCTGCAAAAGGCGCGGCTGAGGGCCAAAGACCCAATGTCCGGCTTCTTTCTGGTCCGCCGCGAATGCCTGGACCAGGTTGCATTCCAACGCTCCGGCTTCAAGCTGCTGCTTGAGGTTCTGGTGCGCGGCCGCATCCATTCTGTCGCGGAGGTTCCGTTTGCCTTTGGCTTGCGCTACCGGGGCGCCAGCAAAGCCAACTTCAACGTTGCTCGGGACTATGCGCTGCTGCTGGTGAGGCTGTATGCGGTGAGACTCGCCTTTTGGCGCCGCGCCTGAAGCCACAATCTGCGTGTGGGTGCCCCATCCTCGCCGCGTATTTGTTGTTGCGGCTAGGGTGGGAGCCGGCGTTGCTGGAACGCTGAAAATGCCTAAAGCGCCGGCAGCAGCATCCGCAGCACCAGGAACCCAGCCACGCCCGCAAAGAACACCAACGCCATACGAATCCCCGGCTCGCGGTTGACTTCGGGAACCAGGTCCGTGGCGGCCACATAGAGGGCCACGCCGGCCGAGATCGGCAGCCCATACGGCAGCCAACTGGGAATCAGTTCGATGACCAGCACACCGGCTACGGTGGCCGCGGCCAGGGCAACTGCGGAGTAGAACGCCATCGTCCGGCTGCGTCCGCTGGCTAACATGACCGAGGCCATGGTAAAGCCCTCGGGTGCCTTGTGCAGAAAGATTGCCAGGAAGATCAGCCAGCCAAGCCAGCCGGAAACCAGAAAACCGGAGCCGATGGCTACGCCGTCGAAGAGCGCGTGAAGGCTCAAGCCCACCATCACCGAGTTGCCCGTATGCCGCGAGACAAACTCGCCGTGATGGGTTTCCTCGCCAAAGTGGAAGTGGGAGTTGATGGTGTGTTCCAGCAGATGCACGACGCAATAGCCGCTCATGATGAGAGCTGGCCCCAGCAGCGGATGCGACTGGTTCAGCTTCAAACCTTCCGGGACCATTTCGATGACCGCCGTGGCCATCAGAAAACCCGCTCCCAACGCCACAAAGTAGCGCAGGTAGCGCTCCACGCCCTGGGCGCGCACCAGCACCAACCCGCCGGCCACATCGGCCAGCGCGGCAATCGTGCCCAAGAGTAAGGATAGCTTCAACATTCGTCCTCGGAACAGGTGCGCGTTAGAACTCAGATGGTCAATAGGCCATCTGCACTATCAGACGAGGCTTGAACTCGTTGAGCGGTGTGCCGTCCTTGGTGAACTTGACCTCCAAGACATATTTCTTGTTCGCTTCACCGGCGAAGGTTCCAATGGATCTATCCAGGGTGTTATCTGAATATCCCCCCAATTCCTTACCCTCGACACGTCCCTGGGCCACAATACTCTCGCCATCCCACACAGTCCAATCCGCCCCAAGTGCTGTGTCAAAATGTGATATCGTGCAGTGATCAGAACCTACCATGTTTCTAATGCCCATCATGCATTCCAATTGGCCCAGCGGAAGACCTCTTTTGACCCGGATCATTATTGAATACTCCGTGGATTTGACAAAGAACTCCGGCGTTCGCACCGTTCCTACGGCTAGCGATACGGGCATATTCACCGCAGTAGTTTTGCACTTGAAACAGGGGCCTGCGGACCATGCCGTCGATGCAAGAGCAAGCACTGCCAGAGTTACCCACACAACAGCGAACGACTGAAATTTAGAAGCTCGAACTCCCGCTCGATGCGACATGACTTCCTCATTGATAAATGCAATTCCTCACCCGCTATGCCGGATGTGCATTACATCCCCATCCTGCACCACATATTCCTTGCCTTCCAGGCGCAGCGTGCCCTTGGCTTTCGCCGCCGCTTCGGAACCGGCCTCAAGCAGCGTGTCCCAGCGGATGGTTTCGGCGCGAATGAAGTGATGTTCGAGATCCGAGTGAATCGCTCCAGCGCCCTGCGGCGCTTTTGAGCCCAAAGGAATGGTCCAGGCGCGGCACTCGTCCTCGCCGGCGGTGAAGAAGCTGATCAGCCCTTGCAGCTCATAGCTCTTGCGGATGAGCCGCACCAGGCCGCTCTCATACAGGCCGTAGCTGCCCAGGAACTCCGCTGCTTCCTCGTCGTCCATCTCGGCGAGCTCGGCCTCGACCTTGCCGCAGATGGCGGTGGCCGCGGCGTTGGGCCTATGCGCCACATCATCCAGCTTGAAGAGACTTACCGCGGCCTCAAGATCAGTGCCCAGCGTAGTGCTCTCACCAATATTCAGCGTGTAGAGGATGGGCTTTTGCGAGAGAAACATGAAGCCCCTGATGAGCTTCTTTTCTTCGGCAGTCATCTCCAGTTCGCGCAGTGGCTGCTCCTTTTCAAGAGCCTCTTTGGAGCGCAATAGCAGAGCCTGTTCGCGCTCCAGGTCGCTGGTGCGCCCCTTCTTCAGGTCCTTCTCCAGCCGCTCCAGCCGCTTTTCAACCTGGGTGAGATCGCTGATCATCAGGTCGAACTCGACGTTCTTGATGTCGCGCAAAGGATCGATGGGGCCGACGTGCGGAATCGAGTCGTCCTCGAAGGCGCGGAGAACGTGAATCAGCGCGTCCACGTTGCGCAGACTGGTGAGGAAGGCGGTCTCTTTCAGCGCCTCCTGCCCGATGGCGGCCACGTCTACAAATTCAACCGCGGCGTAGGTGGTCTTCTTGGGCGAGTAGAGCGCCGACAGCTTATCCAGCCGCTCGTCGGGCACGCGCGCCACGCCGATGTGCTCCTGGCGCGAGTGGCCGCGTTCTTCGAGCTTGGCCTTGGTCAGAATTTTGAACAGCGAAGTTTTGCCCACCTGCGGCAGGCCGATAATGCCAGTCTTCATGCACTTCCCATGGGGCTCCAGGCAGGATGAAATGCGCGCGGGAGCCTCTTCGATGATACAGGAGACGGGGGCAGGGAACCGGGATCAGCCGTTCGAGCCAATTCCGTCCGACGCCCCTGCTTGAGATGACAATTGCTTGTCTCAAGAGTGCGGGAAGTCGAACTGACACTTGCTTCTAGCCCATGATTGCTGCGAGCCCAACGCCGAAGAGTACAAAGATGGCCCACCAACCAAAGACCGCCATGTAGCCCGAGGTGCGCTTGACGCCCGCGACGATTGCCGTTCCCATCCCAAGCAGCACAAGCGTCCAGATGGTCACCGCATCCAGCGAAGTCGCCAAGGCGTAGAGCGTCTTGTTGGTCTCCATGGGATTTAGAAACAACGCAGCCAGATTGGTTGGGGCATAGTTCTTGATGTTGAACGACTCCGGATCAGCCCCGGCGAAGATCACAACCATTCCCAGAAATGGTTTGATCAGGCCCGGCAAGCCCGCGAACATCCAAACGGTGAAGATGCTGCCATATTTGGCCTTGCCGCCAAAGACAAAGTTGATGGTGCCCCACAGACCGAGCGACAGAAGGGCAATGCCGCCCAGTACAAAAGCTGGCATGGCGATGAAGATTCCTTCCGTGATGTAGATCGATATTTTACGACCCATCTCCCGCTGTTCCGGCGTTGCATTTGCCATGCGTTCTTCCGATTTGGGGTCCATGCGAACCTGGTTGTCCGCGGTCTGCGCAATACCGATCTTGAATGCCACGGTCGCAAACAGCATGTAGCCAACGAGCGTAAAGATCACAAATGGCAACCACCAGCTTTTGTTTCCGCGCTTGATGTCTTCAAAGGTCTTCGAGGGTGCGGTAAACGTGTTAGTTACGCGCTGCCACTGGCTCAGGCCGGAGGCTATGGGAGCTGATCCGGTCTCGGACATTCCTTCAAAATTGCTCATGATCCCACCTTTCAAAAGCCGCTCGGATTCTATGTAGAGTCGCCCTGCACACAGACATCTCCCGTTGCGCATGGGGCTGCACCGTATAGAGGTACGCAACAGACAGCTCAGCCGGTTCCCGGCAAATTCGGAAAAGAAATGTGTTCGCACGAAATTGTACCCTTGAAGGGCTATCGAGAGAAAATCCATTTCTGTTTGTGGATATTGCAGGGGGATTGGTGCGTCGCGCTAAAATCCCTGCGATGCGGTCTCACCGGAAGCGGAAGGCGCGGATGGTTCGGTCGGCTGGGTTGGTTTGCGGTTCCGCGTTTTGGCCGGCGCCTTTGGTGGCGCGGAAGCCCGAGCCGGCTCGGGTGGCAGAAGAGGCATGTAGCTCTTATAAACCGTGATGTGGAAGCAGGCTTGCTTGAACTCCTCCTCGACATCGATCTTGCCCGCTTGTTGCAAAGGCAGCAGCCAGGCGCGCATCCAGCCCATCTCTTCGCGGCTCATTCCCTGCTTGGCAATGTCGATGGTGGCTCCGGTGAGATGCGGGCTGGCAATGTCGCCCTCGGCCGGCGCGGCATTGCCATTGGTTTCCATAAGCTGTTTCTGATATTCCACGGTGCGCACCGCCGAGCTGACCTCAAGCGGCCGGTGGAACTCCGATCCGTGGATGTGGGCCAGGTCGCTCAGAAATTGTGCGGTCCAGGGGCGGCAATAGCGATGGCTTGCGGGCAATTTCTCATTGATGGTGAGCGCCGCCGAGGTGGGCACGGCGACCAGCATCTTGCGGGCGATGCGGTCCGCCAGATCGTCTTCGTCCTCGATTCGCTCGAGATTGTCGGCTTCAGTCTTGTCGTTTTGCCGCACCAGCGACTCCATGCTCCCGCGCAGGGGCGGAGGAATGGGCTGGCTCAGGCGCAGAGAAACGGGTTCAGCTTCCGCCCGCCGTTTGTGGCGGCTCCTGCGACTCGTTTCGCGCTCAGGCTCCAGCACAGGCTCAGGTTCAGGCAGAACCGCGTAGTGGGCCTCATGGACTGTGGCGCGCCGGGCATTGCCGGCAGCTGCGAATCGACTCTTTTTCCGGGAGCTACGAGAGTGATGGGAGGTGGTAGAGGAGGAGGCGCTCCGATGCGTCTTCGCCCGGCGAACCGGTGAGCCGTTAGCTGCGGCCACTGAAAGCGCGGCCAGCACGAGAGCGATGATGAGGGTTCGGCGCATAAGGAGCGTGCGGAGAATCCAGAGCAACTTCAGTTTAGACGAATTCGGTCATAATTCCGAGTACCTGTGGAGGTGCAGGTGCGTCTGATAATACGTTGGACGATACGCCGCAGGCTTCGATTTTGAGATATGCGGCGTATCGCTAGACGCGCAGTCCTATAGCAACAGCGTCGGCTCGTCATCCTTCAGTTCCTCCGGCGGAATGATGACTGCGGCAGCGACCTCGTCGTCCGGCTCCAGATTCAGAAATTCCTGTTATGCGGCATCGATCATTTCCATATGCAGGCGCTTGCCGACGGCGCGGGCTGCGCGAGCGACGGTTTGCAGGTGGACTGCGCTGTTTTCCGGGTCGAGCAAGCGGTCCAACTGCGAACGGCTGGTGCCCATGCGCTCAGCCATGGTTTTCTTGCTGATCTTGCCCGCTTTCATCGCTTCCGCCAGTTGCCAAGCGATCACGCGCTTGATGGCCGCGGCCTCGACCTCATCGAGAATGCCCTCTTCTTCAAGAAAACTATCGAAGCTGGAGCCGCTGTGGTCAAATGCCCGTCGTGTACTCATTTCAGCCCCTTTTCATGCTTGCGCATGTTCTGGCGCGCAAGATCCAGATCCGCATCCGGGGTTGCCCGGGTCTTCTTCACAATCCCGTGGAGCAATACCATTCTTTGCCCCCGGTCTATGTAGAAGAAGACCCGCACCATGCGGTTCTCCGGCAAACGCGTCCGGACCTCGTACAATCCGTCTCCCATTGGGCGGCAGGTTGGCATTCCAACCGGCCAGCCAGATTCGACGGTCTTAATGTCTTCCCCAATCAGGCGGCGATCCTTCGGGTCCATCGCCTTTAGCCAGGAGCGAACCGGTTCACTTCCCGCCTCGGTGCGATAGAAGATGGCAGGTATCCGCTTGAGTTGATCCTTGTCAACTGTACCATGTGCGGTACTTCTAAGCAACTTCGACTCTGGCGGATCTTGCCAAACAGGTTTCACTGCGTACCCCTGTAAACACTAACCACATCACTGCAACAGCGTGGGCTCGTCGTCCTTCAGTTCCTCTGGCGGGATGATGACGGCGGCGGCTACTTTGTCGTCTGCCTCCAGGTTGAGCAGGCGGACACCTTGGGTGGCTCGGCCGGCGGCGCGGATGGTCTTGGTATCAATGCGGATGATCTTGCCGAATTGGCTGATGACCATCAGCTCCGAGGTATCGTCAACGAGTTGAATGCTGCTGACACGGCCGATGCGCGGCGTGACTGCCATGTTCTTGACGCCCTTGCCGCCACGGGTCTGCAAGCGGTATTCCTCGACATCGGTGCGCTTGCCGAATCCATTTTCGGTGATGGCGAGAATGCGGTATTCGCCCGGTTCATGCACCTTGGGCGTGACAGCCACGCCGACCACGTAATCATTCTTGGCTAAGTCAATGCCGCGCACGCCGTAGGCTGGGCGGCCCATGGAACGCACGTCGTTTTCGTCAAAGCGGATGGCCATGCCGAGATGGGTGGCCAGGAAAACAATCTGGCTGCCGTCGGTGATGCGCGCCTTCACCAGTTCATCGTCCTTGTCGATGCCGATTGCGATAATGCCGCGGGCCATGACGTTGGAAAAGTCCTTGAGCGGTGTCTTCTTGACTGTACCTTTTTGTGTGGTGAAGAAGATGAACTTGCCCTCTTCTTCAAGATCGCGCACGGGCAGAATGGCGCGCACGTTTTCTCCGGGTTGC
>Ga0302320_10019096_pt1 | contig 13786 bp, 13 predicted proteins | sample Bog_T0_3_FD_202130 | JGI IMG/M metagenome (GOLD analysis project Ga0302320, IMG submission 202130) | Peat permafrost microbial communities from Stordalen Mire near Abisko, Sweden - Bog_T0_3 | ecosystem: Environmental > Terrestrial > Soil > Wetlands > Peat | place: Sweden: Abisko, Stordalen Mire... | reverse complement strand
GTGAATGGCTCCGGCTCGATTTTAGCGCGTCATTCAGCCCCATGTACCGTGAGAGCGACCCTGATATGGTGGCAACAGAGACCTCTTTCCTGGGCGTCGAAACGATAACGCCGATTTCGCCCGAAAGAGTGGCTTTAGTTAGCCACGCGCCGATCGGTAACGACTGCTACGGCCCTTGCTCCCCCATTTACCCCGTCTACGGAAGAAGCGAGAAAACCTATGGCGCGGAAATGACCCCCCTTGGCGGAAGACTAATCTTCGCCACGCACTGGCGTGCAGAGCCGACTTTCTTGGCCGGAGCAGGCTTCGTGATTTCGACGCGCGATATTCCGGTGGATGACTCCGCGTTATTCAACTACGAATTCACCTTTGGGCCCGGGCTACAAATCTTTCTTTCTCGAAAGAACGCTTTGCGGATCGAGTACGTTTACCGGCATATATCGAACGCAGACATGGGCAGTACGAATCCCGGTATTGATCAAGGCGTTTTCCGCCTCGGCTTGGCACATTTCCGTTGAAGCATCTTAATCCGAGGGGCTGCTCTGCGAATCTCAGAACCGCGCCTCGACACTTGCGCCCGTGTACTGAATTGACTTGTCCGGCGACACCGTCGCATCGCCGCCCACGCCGTGGCCGGCGGAAACAATGACCACGTTGAACGTATGCCCTTGAGCCATGCCAGGATAGTTTCCCTGGCGCGCGCCGACGGTAAGTGTGCGTGTCGCGTCATTCCAATGGATTGGGATCGTCGCGTGTGCGCCCCGTTCATATTCGTAGCCGTCGCCTCCATCTTCGTAGAGCGCGAAGTCGCCATCGGCTCCGGGATAGACACGCAGCTCGATGGGATCCGTCGCCTGGCCGGCATATTCGATGACTGGACCAAGGGGCAGGATCGATCCCGCGCGGACACTGAGAGGAATGCGGTCGAGCGGAGCTGAAGCATTGAGGCTAGCGCCGCCTGCGGTGCGCGCGCCGGTCCAGAAGTCGAACCAATCGGCGCCGGCGGGCAGATACACGGATCGCGAAGTCGCGTGCTCGGTTAGCACCGGGCTCACGAGCAGATCCGGCCCGAACATAAACTGGTCGCCGATATCCGTCACCGCCGGATCCTCGCGGAAGTCCATCACCAGGGGCCGCTGGATGGTGTAATCCTCGCTCGTCACCTTCCAGGCCAGGGAATACACGTAGGGCAGCAGCCGGTAGCGCAGGCGGTCCACCGCGAGCAGCGCCGGAAAAACCTTGTCCCAGGTCCACAGCTCGTTCGAGTCGCGATGGCCGTGGGTGCGGAAGACGGGGCAGAAGGCGCCGTACTCGAACCAGCGGGCGTAAAGCTCCTGATATGCGGGCTGGCCGGACTGGCCGGCGAACAGTGGATGATAGCCGCCGATGTCGGTGGTCCAATAAGGATAACCGGAGAGCGCAAAGTTAAGGCCCGCTGGAACCTGGCGGCGCAGCGCCCACCAACTGCTGTATACATCGCCGGACCATACTGCCGCGCCGTTGCGCTGCTGGCCCAGGAAGGCCGAGCGCGTGAGGATGAAGACGCGCTTGCCGGGGTCGGCCATTTTCCAGCGCTCCTGGACGTCAGCGGTGTGAAGGAAGGAAAAGGCGTTGGTGTATTCCAGGCCCGAACCGATGTGGAGCTGTTTGTCGCGCAGTATGGCGTCGCCGGCGAATGGCTCGGCCTGCTCGGGCTCGGAGCTGTCGAGCCAGAACGCGTCCCACCCCTGGGCAAAGAGCTTGCCCACAAGCTCATTCCAGAAGAAGTCCGCGGCCGCCGGGTTTGAGGGATCGTAGACCTGCGCTCCGCGGACATCGTAACCCTTCGCGGCGATCTGCTTGTAGTTTTCGGCGGTCGTATCCATCTGGGCCCAGGCCGAGATCATGGCGTGCACGTGCTCGTCGTGGAGAGTCTTCAACTCCGCCGGAAGATCGGTGTAGCCGGAGTTGAAAACCGGGTCGCCCTTGCCGCCATCTTTCCACCAGAACCAGTCCTGCACGATCGCGTCCATGGGAATGTGCCGGGCGCGGTATTCGGCGGCAATCGAAAGGATCTCAGCCTGCGTCTTGTAACGATCCTTGGATTGGAAGAGGCCGTAGGCCCACTCGGGAAACAGGGGCGTGTGGCCGGTGAGGGAGCGGTACTCATGAATGAGCGCGTCCATCTGCGGGCCGTAAAGGATGTAGTAGTCAATTTGCGGCGCGGCCATCGACTCCAGGTTCAGCTCCAGAGGGAAGCGATTGTCAATGTAGCTGAAGGAGGCAGTGTTCCAGAGGATGGCGTAGCCTTTGCTCGAGACCAGCAGCGGGATGGCGATGTCGGTGTTGTTCTGGCCGAGTTCGACTGTACTGCCCCGGTAGTTGAAAATGCCGCTCTGGTGCTGGCCGAGCCCGTACAACGCCTCGGTAGCATCGGGGTCGAAGCGGTCCTCGATGTGGAAGAGACCCGATGCCTGCGAAGGCAGATAGGTGCGCGGGATTCTCGGCCGCTCGTGCACCAGGGGCTGGCCCTCGACCGTTTTGAAGCTCAGGCTGCTGTTTCGTTCGGACAGAGAGACAGCGAGGCGGCCTGTAGTGAGGGTGGACATGCCGTCTGCCTGGCTGAACTGGAACGGCGCGCCGGAGCACGCGTCGGATTTCGCCAGCATCCATGGTTGAAATTCGGCGGTCGCCGAAGCCCCCACCGGACGCGACGTAACGTGAATGACCGAATCGCCGCAAACCGCGACTTCGAGCATCTCGCGATCGTTATGCGCCGTAAAGCCCGTAGGCGATTGCGCGGCTTGCATGGCCGCGGGATGTGGCACCGCTCCTGCCGGAGTCTGAGCGGGCGCAGAGAAGACACAAAGCGAAAGGCACGCAACGCCGCCAGCGACGCAGACGGCACGTTCAAGCTTGATCAAAGTACGCCTCCGAGTGAAAAATCGGGGATTCAAGAAAAACGGCCCCCGCAGTGCGGAGGCCGTTCAATGTGCATTCGAGGGCATGGCGCGGTCTAGTGCATCTGGCCGCTGCTGTCGATGGTGATGCCGCCTGGTCCGGCATTCTTCTTCTCTTCGTTTTGCTTGCGCATATCCATCGCCTTATTGGTCCAGTCCTGTGCCGAGGCCAGATCCTGCGCCACTGCAGCCGAGTTGCCGTAGTCCACGTCAGCCTTGTTGCGGTAGATCAGGTTCAGGTACTGCATGGCGTCGTCGTAGTTGGGACGATTGTCGACGGCCATGGTGAGATACTTCAGGCCTTCTTCGACGAGCGGTGCGTTTTGCTGCGCCAGCGGCTCCATCACCTTCTTGGGCGCCTTCACGTTGCCTTTGCCGTCGTCGTTCAGGCCGGCGTCCTGCAGCGCCTTCAACTTATTCTCATGCGCCCTGGTCCAGTCGATCACGCCGATGGTATAGGCCGCCTCCGCATCCTTGGGATCTTGCGCGAGAACCTTCTTCTGCCAGGTCTCTGCATTGTCCAGATCCTTGATGCTGAAGTAAATACCCGCGATCTTCTTCATGCTGTCGACATCGTTCGGATTGGTTGCGAGAACCTCTTTGAAAATGTCGATGGCCTGGTTGGCATTCTTCAGGTTGTCGGGCGTGGTCAGGCCGGGGATCACATTCTCGGCAAGCGCAGAGCCCAGATAGGTCTTGGCCATCGGCAGCTTGGGATCGAGTTCCGTGGCCTTCTGAAAGTGCTCGACCGCCAAATCGTAGTGGCCGGCCTTGAATTCCTCGACACCCTTGTTCAACTGGTCGCGCGCTTCCAGCTGTTTGCACCCGCTCATGGCAAGCACCATGCTGCTCAAAATCACCGCGAGCACGCAAAATCGTCCAGGTCCATTCATGTTCGTTTCCTTCTCCTTCAGGCTTGGGCCCTGTGAGCCGCGCCTGGAATCTCAAGCAATCGGCTGCAGGCGGGGCTTCCGGCGGCCAGCATAAAAATTGTACTTCGTCCGCATGCGCTTGGCCTGCAAACGAAGGCAGCCAGCCTTTATTGGCCGGCTTGAATCCTTGGCGTCATCAACCCGATATGGTCCACGTTAGCGGATCTACCGATGTCGATCACGTCGGCAATATAGGCAAAGTCGACCTTGTCGTCGCCCTTGACAAACATCACGCGCTCGGCGCGATTGGCGTAGATTTCGGTCAGCTTTGGCAACAATTCGGTATGCGCCACATCGACGTCGTTGATCTTGTACGTCGGTGCGGCGCTGCCGTGTTCAAAGAGCTGTACGACTACCACACGCTCCGGATTCGGCTGTTGCGCCCTGGGCGGTTGGGGCACCAGAGCTTCCAGCCCCTTCGGCGTCACGGGAACGATGACCATGAAGATGATCAAAAGCACCAGCAGAATGTCAATCATGGGCGTGACGTTGATCTCCGACAATTTGCTACCGGAATCTCCCATCGACATTGCCATTGCTCCAGCCCGTCCTTTCCTTTGCAACCCGGAAAAACAACCACATGAGCTGCGCTACTGGCCAGCCTGAATCTTGGGCGTCATTAAACCGATGTGGTCCACGTTGGCGGCCCTGCCGATATCGATCACATCCGCGATAAAGGCAAAGTTCACATTGTCGTCGCCCTTGACGAACATGATGCGTTCGGCGCGATTCGCATAAATCTCCTGCAACTTGGTCAGCAAATCGTTGTGCACCACATCCGTGTCGTTGATCTTGTACTGGGGCGCGCTGCAGGAAGTGGCCGGACAAATCACCTGCACCACAATCGTGCGGTCGTTGGGCTGCTGCTGCGTCGGATTCTTCGGCGGCTGGGGCACCAGTGCTTCAAGCCCCTTGGGGACCACCGGCACGATGACCATGAAAATGATCAACAGCACGAGCAGAATGTCGATCATCGGCGTGACATTGATCTCCGACATGTTGCTGCCGCCACCACCCATAGACATTGCCATGGCTTAATATCCTCGTTTCCTCAATATCGTTCTACTGACAATCGCGACGCGGAACTATTCCCCGCCCGTCGAGTTGCCTTGGCGCTTCTGTGTCAACAGGTCCACGGTCTCCACGCCTGCGGTGCGGATATCGTCGATGGCGTCTTCCACGGCCTTGAACTGGGCGCGCTGATCGGCCCGGATAAAGATCGTTTTGTCGGTCTTGTCGGCGAGCTTATCGCGCACCTGTCTACCCAGGTCGGCGGGATCCACCTTGTTCTGGCCGAGGTACACCGCGCCGTCGCGAGTGATCGCGACAACAATGGCGTCTTCCTTGTCGGCGTCGGGCATGTTGGTGGGATTCGCCACCTGTGCCAGCGTGATGGACACCTTGTTCTGCAACATAGGGGTAATGACCATGAAAATGATGAGCAGCACCAGCATCACATCGACCATGGGAGTGACGTTGATGTTGGAATTAACCTTCTTGCCTTCGTTGCGAACTGATACTCCCATAACGGGACTCCGTACGACTGAATTTTTCTTCCCGGATGCACCCGGGTCTAGCCTGAATCCAAGCAGCCCGCGCGAGGAGTCAAATTGCCGGGCAGAAGAGCTTCTTGTCTTCCACCCGGCAGGATTCTCGCTCGAGCCGGCAGCCGCTACGTTCCTAGCGCTTGTGGCTCTGCTTGATGAAGTAGTCGATCAATTCGCTCGAGGAGTTGTCCATCTCGACATCGAATGCCTCGACACGCCCGGTAAAGTAGTTGAACGCCATAACGGCAGGAATGGCCACAAACAGGCCGAACGCCGTGGTGACGAGAGCTTCTGAAATACCACCAGCGACGGCACCGATACCCGCCATCTTCTGCTGGGCGATCGCGTCGAAGGCGTGCAGAATGCCGATGACCGTTCCTAACAGTCCGACGAACGGAGCCGTGGCGCCGATGGTGGCCAGTACCGACAGGCCCCTCTTCAGCTTGGCGTGAACGATGGCTTCAGCGCGCTCCAGTGCGCGGCCAGCGCTGGCGATCGTGTCCTCGGTCGCCTGACCCTGGGACGCGCGGAATTCCTGCAGACCGGCCGTCACCACTTCTGCCAAATGCGACTTCTTGTTGCGGTCGGCAATCTTGATGGCTTCTTCGAGCTTGCTGTCCTTCAGGGCGCCGGCAACCTTGGGCGCGAACTCGCGCGACTGTTTGCGGGCGGCAGTGAAGTAAAGGTAACGGTCGATCATGACGGCCAGCGACCAGACCGACTCAATGAACAGGACGCCGACCACGATCCAAGCCTGCCATGCCATGTTTTTCAACATGTGCATGAGATCGAAGCCGGGAGCCTGACCCTCTTCCTGGAAGAATGCCAGGTTGTTGACCATGTGCGAAGCGAAATGTGCGAGCTGAGCGTGAATCACTGAATCGTTCCTCCTAAGGAGATTCTTGTGGACTGCAATGAACTCGCCGCGGCGAGTTCCGTATGGAATGCGGCTCTTACAGAATGCGCATTCGGGTCAAAAGCAATGCTCCCTGCCAAAGAGCGGCAGGGAGCCGGAAATTGCATTACCCACCCAGGGTAAAGACCACGTTGACGGTGGTTTCTACTTCCACCGGCTCATTGTTGAGCAGGTAGGGCCGGTAGCGCCACTGTCGCACGGCGTCCTGTGCGGCCTGCTGCAGCATGGCTGGTCCACTCACGACGTGGAGGTTCTCAATCGTGCCCTGTTTGGAGATAGTGGCCTGCAATACCACAGTGCCGGAGACGCGCGCGGCCTTGGCAATGGGGGGATAGACCGGTGTGGTTTTTTGGATCAGCATGCCCACGGCCACGCCAGACGAAATGTTGATCTTTTTGGGAGCAGCGGCCTGCACCTTGGGAGCGTTGCCATTTCCGAACATGCTGCCCATGACGCCGTTGGGGCTGCCGCCCATGCCGTCCATGCCGGCTACGCCAAAGCTGGTCGGCGGAGCCTCTTTTTCACTCACAATCTGAATGTTGTGCGGGATCTTGGTAGGCGCCGTGAGCTGGTTGTTCATCATCTCCGACTGCACGTGGACGACGTGAACCTCTGGCGGCGGCGGCGGTGGCGGAGGCGGTGGTGGCGGCGGGGGCAGCGTCAACACCGTTGACATCAATGCCTCGGGCAGCGCCTCAGGGTAGATCAGCGGAATCAGAATCAACAGAATGAGAATAGCCGTATTGATGCCGCCCGTTACCAGCATCCAACGGCCACTCTTGGACTTGATCCTGTGCGCGGATTCGAATGTTGAATCTTCAAACATAGCCAGCCTCGGAACCGGGTTTCGTTACTTCTATTTTAGACACCGCGGGAGGGGGAATTGTTCCCGTAATCAAATTTCCTATCACAGAAGCGAGACAACCTTATCAGAACTGCTTGACACCTGCAAAGATTGCTGCAAAAGTGGTGCAATTTCAAATCCCAGCGGCTCCCGCGTTTTTGGGCCCCTTCTTCGGCTGCGCGGTCCCCGCAAATTCCTTTGTTTCGATGACCCCAAGGATGCGTTTCGTTGCCGGTGGCTACGGACAAATTGCGCGCCGCATCCACCAGCATCCTCATCCCTTGGCCCGTCTTGCGGCGGGAAGCGCCGCGGCTTTGCCTTGGCCCGCTCGGAATTCCTGCCAAGCGACCAACATCGGAGCGGCTACCGCGATCGATGAATACGTTCCTATCAGAATGCCCACAACCAGGGCAAACGAAAAACCGTTCAGCACCTGGCCGCCAAAAATAAACAGCGAAAGCACTGTAATGAAGGTTAGGCCCGAGGTCAGCACGGTCCGGCTCAGGGTCTGGTTGATGCTGCGATTCACCAGATCGGGGAGGGGCTCGCGGCGGCTCAGGCGCAGGTTCTCGCGGATACGATCGAAAACCACGATGGTATCGTTCATCGAATAGCCGACAAGCGTGAGAATGGCGGCAATGACGGTAAGCGAGATCTCGCGGCCGGTGAGAGCGAAAGCGCCCACCGTGATTAACGTGTCGTGGAAGCAAGCCACCACCGCGGCCACGCCGTAGATCAACTGGAAGCGGAACCAGAGATAAATCAGCATGCCCAACATGGAGTACAACGTGGCCAATGCCGCCTGCCTCTCCAACTGGTGGCCTACGGTCGGGCCAACCACGTCGACCATCACGCCGGTTTTGGGGTCGAAGGGATTGTTGTAGTGCTCCTGCAACGCCGTCTCCACCTGCTTGCGGCCCGTATCGAGCGCCGCCTCGTTGGTTTCTTCCGGCAGGCTGATCAGGACCTGGTTGTTCTTCTCGTCACCGAAGGCCTGAATGCTCGCGTCCTTCACGCCCGACGCGTCAATGGCCTGGCGGATCGCGTTGATGTCAGGTCGGTTAGTAAACTGCACTTCCACCTGCGTGCCGCCGCGAAAGTCCACGCCCAGCGGCACCGGACTGCCGATGTGCGACTCGTTCCAGCACATTTTGACGATGCCGGCCACACTAAAAACCATGGAAAAGGCGAGGAAGTACCACTTCCACCCCAGCCAGTTCACATTCACGCCGCGAAAAAATTCCACTGCTTTATTCTCCTAGCTTTCAGCTCTCAGCTTTTAGCTGTTAGCTTGTCTGTGCGAGAACCAAGTTACGTTCTTCCGCGAAAAGGCAAAAAGCTAACGGCTAATAGCGAAAAGCTGCTTTCTAAATCGAAACCATCTCGCCCGGCTTCAGCTTGTTCAAGTGCGCCTCAAAGATGACGCGCGAAACAAACACGGCGGTGAATAGATTGGCCGCAAGACCAACCGTGAGTGTTGTAGCGAAACCCTTCACCGGGCCGGTGCCAAAGATAAACAGAATCGCCGCCGAAACGATGGTGGTGACGTGAGTATCGACGATGGTGACCCACGCACGGCTGAATCCCTGATCCACCGCCGCAGAAGCCGCCTTGCCGGCGCGAATCTCCTCGCGAATGCGCTCGAAGATCAGCACATTCGAATCCACGCCCATACCAATGGTGAGAATCACTCCGGCGATGCCTGGCAGGGTCAGCGTGAGAGCCGACGAGGCCGACATCACGCCGGAAAGTCCCATGATTCCCAGCAGGATGATCAGGTTGAAGATCAATGCCAGGTCGGCGTTGATTCCTGAGCCCTTGTAATAGATGAGCATGAAGATCATGACCACGACGACGCCAACGATGGCGGCCGTAACGCCTGCGTGGATAGAGTCGGCGCCCAGCGTGGCGCCCACGGTGTTGGCCGAAATGTAATTCATGGTGGCCGGCAGCGCGCCCGTGCGCAACAGCTTGGAAAGTTCCACCACCTCAGCTTGACTGAAGGACCCTTCGATCTGACCCTGGTCGCGAATGGCGCTCTTGATCACGGCCACGCTGCGTACCGCGCCGCCCATGATCACAGCCATGTCCTTGCCGACATTGGCGTTGGTGTAGTTCCAGAATTTGTCGCCGGCTTCGTCGGTGAGAGTGAAGCTCACTGTTCTTTGGCCTGTGTTGGAATTGACACCGGGCTGCGCGGAGCGAAAATCGTTGCCGGCTACGATAGCGGTGCGGTCGATCACGTAATACTGGGGGCCGTTTGCAGTGCCCAGATCGCCCGCGAAGGCCAGAATTTCGTCATTGGGAGGCAGCGCGCCGTTCACACTCTGCCGGGCGGCATCTTCACTCTCAAATGGACCGCCGTCGACGGCATGGATCTCAAGGCGGGCCGTGGACTTTAGGATTCCTTCTACCTGCTCCAGATCGCTAACGCCGGGCAGCTCCATCAAAATCTGGTTTGCGCCCAGACCGTACTCCTGAATCAACGGCTCGCTGACGCCCAATGCGTCAACGCGGTCGCGGATGGTCTCGATCGCCTCTTCCACCGTTCTCTTTTCGAGATCGTTCTCGAAGATCGGCTTCATGGTCAGAACGAATGGCGTGGTGGTTCCGCCGGTGACATCGTATTCGCTGGCGTACTTGCTGCCGCTCAGCAGTGTGCTGATGGCGTCGGATTGCGCCTGCGAGGTTCCGTCGATGCGGATGACCTCTGGCCTGCCCGTTTCCTTGTGGCTGGACGGATCCTCGACCAGAGGATCGGGCTTGATCACCTGGGAAAAGCCCAGGCTGGCCTTCTTCAGGTCCTGTTGGATCTCCTGGACGGAGTTGTCGGTCTCGGCGTTCACGGCTTCGAGCGCCTGAACCTGCAGGATGAGGTGGGCGCCGCCTTGCAGGTCGAGGCCCAGGTGAATCCGGCTGGAGATTGCGGCCAGTAAGGCCTTTCCACTGACTCCCGACGGAATTCCGAAGATCCCGTAAAGGCAAATCAGCAGCACAGCAATGATCAGGATGATTTTGTTTGTGAGATTTTTCTTCATTGTTTCGTTTCTCTTCTTAGTTTCGCACCGATGTTTCGAACCCGCCACAAATGGAACCGGCCGTCTCAACCCTGCCGGACTAGCACCGCCTCGTTCCTTCTAAGAGGCCGAAGACTCGTCCTGCGTGGTAACGGAGGCGATTGCGTTCTTGGCCACTTCCAGTTTCAGGTTGTCGGGCGCAACACGAATAATAATGGAATCGTCTTTGATGGAGATGATCACGCCGCGAATGCCGCCTGCTGTGGTGACCCGGTCGCCGGACTTGATGCCTGACAGCATCTGCTGCCACTGCTTTTGCTTCTTCTGCTGGGGACGGATCATGAGCAGGTAAAGCAGCGGAATAAACAGCAAAATGGGGAGCAGCATCCCAATGCCGCCGCCTGCTCCGGGGGCCGGAGCCGCTCCAAATATCAACGTTGCCACGATGTTCATGCTAAGCCTCAAGTCCTTTACTGGCTCCGCAGCCCGCCATGGCGGGCTTTGGGCACAGGCGCACACGGCCATGCCGGCCGGCGCCCCAAAAATTTGTATCGAAACTTGTCTGCGGGAAAAGCTCCTGAGGCCACGTCCTTAACGGCCCAGGCTCTCAAAAGGAGGGTCCGGCTGCACAGCTGAGGAACTGTTTCGTCCACCTGGCTGCGCCAAACGCTACAGCGATTCCGGAATTGCTGTACCCAGAAGCCTGGATGCCAGGTGGCGTTTTCTTTAAGGCAACGCCGCCCTTCACCGAACCACGTGGGGCACGAAAATTCTGGAAGCGCTCGAAATCCCTGCTACCGCCTGCTTCCTGTTCGACACAACTTCCCTTCCAGCACCAGAGCGAGCAAAAAGCGACACCCGCAAGGTTCGTCCCGCCCTGTTACCAAAAGTAAGCCTAGAACGATAAGAAATGTGCAGCCGGTTCGGTGTCAAGGAGCAGGGACCGAGGGACCAGGGGACCAAGGGGCCGAGAAGGCAGGGCCAGCCGCCCCAGGCGGCGGTTTTTACAGGTCCCTTACAAACCCTCTACTCCTTATTTACAAAGAAAGGCGTCATCTGGAGTTACCCGCTCTCCTGCAACACGGGAGCCATTTGGGGCTCTCGGCATGTGGGAGACGGTGTGAGGATTTTTCGCCGTGAAACTCGAATTCGATGCTCAAACGCTCGCACTGATTCCCGTGGGAATCGCACTCTGGTTCATGATTTGGGTGCTCTGGAACTGGCGGAGGGAAGAGCGGCGCAAGCACTTCCGCGCCGCGGCCCATGGCACGGAATCAAAGATCGCTCAAAGATGCGAAGTTGCAATATCGCCGAGCGAAGCGTATTGGCGAAGCAGCCAACCGCCTGTTCCATTCCATGGGAAGCAGCGCTTTCAGCGACAGGCCGACCTGATGACTCGCTGACCGGCCCGCTCACTACTTCGCCGCCGCCGGCTCCGGCGTATCGCCTTCGTCGCCCGCGTCTTCCACCAGCACTGCCGAGCCGGGGACAACTTCATAGCTGACGTCGCTCTTGCCCGAGGGATGAAACGTGATGCGCAGCGGTTCGCGCTGCCAATCGGGAAGACTGCAAACGGGGCTGGGCGCATTCTCCGCATCGAAAGCTGCGAGCTTCCTGGCCAGGACCGGCTTGCGCACAGTCAGTTGCGCCACCACCGCATAGAGACTTTTGCCGGTTGCCGTTACGCCGCAATAGGCCGCGTAATCGCGAAACCAACTCACCTGGCTGACGCCGGGATCGTAGTCGGGCAGGTGCAGCGCGGTTACGTGGCCGGTCACGCGGTCCACCAGAAGCCACGGCCCACGCTGCCACACCCAATGGCTGGCAGCCGGGGCGGGCTTTTGGACGAGTTGGTCCGAAGGCAAGGCGTCATTAAGCCGAATGACACGGCGCACCACAAAGCTGCGGTCGGTGACATCGTGCGCGTCGCCGGTGGTCCACTCCTTCAACACGCCGTCAACGAGCAGAGCGCGAATCTTGAGCGCGTCCTCGCCGGCAGCCGCGCCCGCGGGATCGCCGGCTTTGGAATAAGGCACCTTCTTCGCAGCGCCGAGGACGACAGTGTGCTTGCGCGGAGCGGCGGAGGCTGTTGAGGCGATCGCAAAGAATGATGCGAAAAGGATGGCGATAAAAGCAGATTTCCGCCGAGCGTGCATGGCGCGTGTTTCTCCTGATCGGTCATGAATCCGCATGGCGCCCGGATCTAGGTCAGGGCCTGCTCAGCACAGATTCCTCGAAACACGCTCTTGGGAAAAATACTGCTTCCGCGCCGGCGACCGGCCGAGGCGGAAAAATGCTTCGCGATGATTCTAGCGCATCATGAGATTCCCGCGGCTACGTACGGCCGGTCTCCCGACCGGCTGGCGTGCCGGCGTCCACGCCCGCACACTTTCTCAACTGAACGGCACGGTTAGGGCCGATGTTTTGACAGGGCACGGATTAATCCGTACCCATATCGCCTTCAAAATGGACACGGCTCTTTGATTGCAGGCAGCCTTGTCCCACCGGAGACATTGAGTGTTTGTGACACAAACGTGGAATCGGTAGCCGCGAAATGGTTACTATGGTTAGTTACCATGGTCATGGATTCTGACACATAACTCGCATTGTGCAGTTCCAGCCAATACGCAACGATGGTTGCGCATACAAACCTTATTTGCTTCTGCATCTGTGCGGTTCTCCCCCCGCGATGAGAGCGATAGTTTTGCATGCACACGCTCCAGTGCCCTTCAGGGCCGTGAACGTTAAGGAGATGTCATGATGAAGTTTATAGTTCGCATCCTGGGTCTGTCCTCGTTGGGTCTGGCCTGCGCATCCACCGCATTTGCCGATGGAATTACCCTGAGTGGCGACTACCCGAATGGCTATATCTGGTACTCATTCACCGCGACGAGCGAGATCGCCACGAATGGCACGATCACCCCGATAAGCTCAACGACCTACAATGACCCGGTCTCGCCTTACACGGCGACCTCTACGATTGACGGAGTCACCATACCCTCTCAGTTCGCGTGCCTGGACATCAATAACGGGACGAACATCGGCGCATTTTACAGCGGCGCCTTTGGGGTAGCCGTCACCAGCGCCGACGATGAGGTGTCGTGGCTGGCCGACCAATTGGCCGGCACCACTCCCAATAACCCCTTGCCTGACACGGGGGCCATTTCAATGGCCATCTGGCAGCTTGAGTTTCCCTCCTCGAACGATTCCGAAGGCGGGTCAATGCCCATCGACCCTGCCGCGCAGATCTGGATTACCGATGCCGCGGATGCGGTGGCGAATGGCTACCAGCCTGACAGCGTGTTTTTCACGCCCGATAACCCGACTTCACAGCGCTTCGTGGAGATATCGCTGACCAAACAACCGGGAACGCTCAACTTGCTGGCTCCCGAGCCGGGGACTCTCTCCTTGATGGGCACCGGACTTCTGGGGCTGGTTGGCTTGGTGCGCCGCAGGGTCCGGCGGTGAGGGGCTCGCTTTTGGGTTAGAGCGTGTTTCATAAATGGTCTGACTGGCTAGCGGGAATCCCTCAGTGGTCAGGGGTTAAAACCCCTCGATTTTTCGGCCATTTTCGGCACCCTTCGACTTCGC
>Ga0302320_10019093_pt1 | contig 13788 bp, 8 predicted proteins | sample Bog_T0_3_FD_202130 | JGI IMG/M metagenome (GOLD analysis project Ga0302320, IMG submission 202130) | Peat permafrost microbial communities from Stordalen Mire near Abisko, Sweden - Bog_T0_3 | ecosystem: Environmental > Terrestrial > Soil > Wetlands > Peat | place: Sweden: Abisko, Stordalen Mire... | reverse complement strand
GCTGAACTTGCATTCCAGACAAACGGAGCGCAAGCAGAGCGCGAATCTAGCTAAGTTATTGATTCTATGGTGGACGCGGTAGGAATCGAACCTACAACCTGTCGGTTAAGAGCCACCGAATTCGCCAGCCATCCTGCTATTATCGTTTGCTACAAACCACTATACAAGATACGTTTACGAGCCGCGCAAAAATTGCTCCTTCCTATCCATACCGCTTGAATTGTGACCAACTTTGACGGAGCATGGGCACAAAAATGGGCACAGTCATTTGGGGTGAACCCCTCGGTTGAGACAGTCTGAAATTGGCAACATGCTGCGTTCGAAAGTGCGAAGTACAATGCCGCACCAGCCCAAATCACTGCCTTTGCGTAACGTGCGATCGTTTCTTTCGGGTTCAAGCTAAAGGCGGGAACGATCGCATTGCAGTTCACCCAGTCTCCGCGCTCGTAATCCTCTACCTAACGGAATGGACAGCTCTCGAGAGCCGCTCCATCCAACGCCCGCCACGATCACTTTTGTGTGGCATTATGGCTTCTCCCATCACATGGGACTGACCTACGAGGACTTCGCTATCCAGAAGCGCACCATCAAACACTCGGGCCACTGGTATGGCCGCGTTACCGCTGTTAGCCGGCTGGAGGCATAACGGGGCGAAAGCCATTTTTTAAAGCATCGTTTGATCACAGGGAAATACGCTTCACGATCAAAGGCGATGTTCCGGCTATCCAAGCCACATGGGGAGATACCCGCACAGGAAACTTACCACCTTGGATCTGTACAAGACGGTAGTGCCGCCTCTAGTCCATTTGACGTTTCCGGTTCTTGACCTCGTACATAACGGCATCGGCAGCGTTAAGCAGGGCGTCTCTCGTGGTGCCGTCTTCGGGATAAAGAGCAACGCCGATGCTGGCTGAACCCTTGATGACATGCCCCTCGATGATAAAGGGAGCGTCGAAGCAGCTCTCGAGCCTGGCAACGATCTTGTTCAGGTCGGAACGGCCACGCTGGAGCGAGACCAAAGCGGCGAATTCGTCCCCGCCCAGCCGGGCCAGCATATCGCCGCCTAGTAACTGGTCATTCATGCGCGCGGCCACTTCCTGAAGGTAAACGTCGCCCACGTGATGGCCGAAGGTGTCATTGATCGGCTTGAACTTGTCGAGGTCGACATAAATCATCCCAAAGATGCCGCTCGGGCCGGCCTCTTGAATGAGAACGTCAAGCCGCTTGTGCAGCGAGAAGCGGTTGTATATATCGGTGAGCAGATCGAACTCCGAACGGCGGCGCAGATCGGAGTAGAGCCGCCGGGTTTCGATGGCCAGCGTGGCCAGTCGCGCTCCATTGGCAAGAGAGTCGGTTTCGCGGATGGAAGGCGGCATCTCCGGCGGGAATGCGGCACAGAGCGCCCCCAGCGCCGGGCCGGTGCGGGAATCGACATTCACACGGACGATGCGCAGATCATGCGGCTCAGGCGGACAATTTCCCACCATCGAACCATCGGCGACTTCGCACCAGCATGGAGCGCCATCCAGGCGGAACGAGACCAACTCCGCGATCTTCCCGATGATGCTGGCGAGCGGCTGCGATCCGTTGATGTCCTCCAAGATACGACTTCGGCGCCTCTCCAGCTCGGCATCCGCCGCAGCGCGAACCGACATCGCCGCGGCTTGGAGGTGCACCTTGCGTTCCAGAGCCCAGCCCCGCGCGCCCACCACCGCAATGACCACCAGCAGCAGGCCGATCATTAGTATGAGGTTGCGAATGCTCAATAGCGAGGGGCTCTTGACCACAACGACGTCGTCGAAGGAACGCAGCAGGATATTGAATGACCCACCCTGGTGGAATGGATTGGAATCCCCGAGGATGCAGATGCCGGTAACGCGGACCCTGGAGCCCAACTGCACTTGATTCATAGCCGGCAGATTGACGCCATCGATACTCGGGTGGCGGTAGATGGCAGAGAAGACTTGCCCATTGGCCGTCAAGACATACTCATCCTGGGAGTTCTCGCGGACCTCCGTCACCACCTGCCCTTCAATGGAGACCAGGTCGAAGATGTGCTTGCTCGCAGCCAAATCGCTCACGGCCACCGGTACGGGGGCGATTGGCGCGTAAACCTGGCTTTCATGGATTTCGCCGCCGGTAAGGGCAAGGAAACCGTCTCGCACGTCGGGGAAGCCGGTCACGTCCGCCTCGTCGCCGATCCGCAAGGGACTCTCGACTCGGGTCATGATCCAAAGGCTTTGCGCGCCGCTTTGAAGTACGATGACTGAAGAGGGCTGGTAATAGGTAATGGTCCCGTGAACCCGCACTCTGTGACTGAAGTTCTTGACTCGATAGCCGGGAAAAATGTCGCCCATCCGTGTGACGGGGAGAGACCAGGGACCAGCGCTGGCCCGCGTAAGGATCTTTATGTCCGCAGGTGAAGGAACGGCGAGAGCAACTCCGGTTTGTTGCATTTTGCCGTCGAATCGAGCCGAAGCAACGCCCGTGGCCTCGACCTCCGCATCCAGCAGCCCCTTGAGAGTACTAGGATCCCGGCTATCGATGTACGCGTTGATCAAACCTCCATCGACAAGCAGTTCCATAGCGTCGCCGCCCGCCACCATATCGGCGCTGAGCACGGACGCACGGACGGTGACGAGCGTGGAATCGTGCTGTCCGTGGATCAATTCATCGAAGGTGGCCAGAACAGGCGTGGGCAAGTCGCCGTGATGGAGCAGGGTAACGCCGTCGGCAATTACGATGGGGTGGAAGCTGTCCTGCGCTTTGCCCCGGACCAGAACGCGATCGCCGGGAGTCAGCTTGATATCCGCATTGGCCCATACATAGATGCCCTCGCCAGCATCTTCGACAAAAAGGGTGGTCTCCTTCTCACGCCTGTACGTCACTGTCGCCTCGAAGGCGACGGGCGGCATATGACTGGCCTCGGCACTGCTGAGGGCGTGAATAGCGCGCAAAGTGGTCAGCGGGGCGGGCGCCGCGGCCCACACGGTCGAGCACGCCGCCAGAAAAACCGCAACCGCTGGGATTACTATCTTCACCGGGCAAAATCCTGTTGAATTGATGTCTCGCTTTCTGTGTCAATAAGGTTATATCGGCAATCCCCGGACGAGTGAGCAGTTTTGTACGAAGAATGGACCGTGTACCTGCTCGCAACTGTCTGGCGGCTGGAGTTGCGGACTGGTCGACCTGGACAGCGATGGCCGGTTGGACCTGTTTGTAGCCGAGGGCGGTCTTGACCTGAAGGAGGAGCAACCCAACCGCACCTTTCAGAACTTGGGCGGTAAGTTTGTCGATGTGTCTGGGGGAGTTGGCACCGAATTCTCCGTGCCCCGTCTGTATCGCGGCGCGGTGTTCGCCGATTTCAATCGCGATGGGCGCCTCGACGCGGCGGTGAGTTCGCTGAATAGTCCCATCGAGCTGTGGTGGAACGAAAGCCCGATGCGGCACCGGTTCCAGTTGCGGCTCGAGGGCACACGCGGCAATCGTTCAGCGATCGGCGCGCAGGTGATCTGCAAGACTGCAAGTCGAACCCAGAGCCGACGCGTGAACAGCAGCGTTGGCCATGCTTCCAGCAGCAAGTTGACCGTGCACTTCGGCCTGGGGAAAAGCCGCAAGGCTGTGGTCGAGATTCACTGGCCTTCAATGCAAGTGCAAAAGCTGGGAGAAACGTTAGCTAACCAGCGCCTGAAGGTGCAGGAGCTGGTTTGAGGACTTGCTGAGCAGGATCAGCCGGAGGCTTGTTGCCCATTCGGTATGGAATGCATTCTCAAGGCCGCGGTCTCAGATTAGATAGCCTTGCAATAGAAGGCTCACTCCCCTCAAGGGCTAGCTGGACGCTGCATCCCAGAGGCTACTGAGACTCGTCGAGAACTTCAATGCCCGAAACCGTTGCGTAGTTCGAGATCGGTTCGAATGTGATATTGATTTTTCCCTGAGCCGACGGCTTCAAGTGGTAGAACGTCTTTGTAATTACATGGTGGTCACCAGCTTCCTTGAAGATATCGAAGTCATCCAAGAGCGTGCTGCCATTGCACATCACTCGGAAAATGCGGCTGCCGGTTCCGCCGCCACCAGGTAATTTTGATCCAAAATAGAACTCCGCAAAATGGAGCACCAAAGTGTACTGGCCACGCGAATCAACGGGAATAGCGTACGCGAAATGGCCATACCGTTCGGCCGCGAATAGGTCAGGATCAGGTGTTCCCGTGACCGGTTGCCGATCAAGTGACGGCTTTCCGTGTGTGTAATAGTTGTCCGGATGCCAGACCTGTCCAAGGTGATCGGTGTACGGCGTTGGTTGCATGACGAGCCGGATCGGGAGTTGCTTGCGCGGAGTTCCTTGCAACACTTCGATACCGCTCACCTCAGGCACCGCATTTTCGTTCGTAAAGCTAAGGTGTACCATTCCATCGCTCGCTGGCGAAATGTCTCGGAAGACCTTCTCGTCGGCGACGTTGAAACCCATTGCGTCCGAATCGACATCGAACCCTGAAAGAACCTGATTTCCGTTAACCGCTACGTTGAAGGTGGAGATATTTTCGTAATAATCGGATGAGACGAAAAACAAGTGTAGTTCGTAAACGCCGGGCTTGAGAGGAATGTCATACGAGAAGATACCGGACCGGAAGAATTGGAAAATGAGGGGGGCACTGGTATTGGCAAAAACGGCTTGCGATCGCCGCAAGGATCTGCCTCCTTGAAAATACCGATCTGCTTCCCAGACAGCCCCTGCACTATCCGTTTGAGGGCTTCCACTGTAGCCGGACAAGAGATGAAGAGGTACAAGAGCAGCAGCGAATGGGCCAAACCGCAGCGGCATCCCTAGCTGCTTTGGACTCTCCGGAGCCTTATCAAACCTTGCAAGGGCCCCACCATGAAAAATCAGGTAAATACCAAGAGCGGCCAGGGTCAAAACTGTTGCGATGATCGGGTACATCCAAATACGTGGAATCGCCGGAAAGAAATGCCGCCTTGGTCTGTCCAGGTTCCGGGCTTCTGGTTGATCTCTTTCAAGAGCAGGTTGAACAACGTTGTCGTCCTCTGGATCTCTGGGAGTATCCTCTGGTGCAGCCGGTGGAAGTTCAGTCGATTGGCACGAAAATACCGGAACGTACGCTCCAAAGGGAACGCAGATTTGCACGGGATGGTCTTTGCCGTCGCTTTTGTAGAACTCCTTTAGCTTTTGTCGCAATCGATGGGCCTCGACCCGCACGATGGCGTCCTCGCTGGCGCTAAAGGCTACCTTTGAACGGCCAAACACTTCAGTGGCAATGTTGTATTCGTTGATCTGATCGATTTCGCCTAGGAAATACTTCTCACCAACGAAGCCCAAGAGCCTGGCCAGTCGGGGTGATTCGGAAAACGCCTTGATTACGGCGTCGAATTCGGCACGTTCCGCTTCAGAGGACTTCAGAGTTGAATTCACCTGCATGATGCGACTCCTTGTGCTCGCCGACGTGCCGAAGATATTTCTATCATAGGCCACTGGCGGCTAGTGCAACGGCGTAACATCGCGCGTCAGATATACATCTAACTACAAAATAATCAACAACGTACCATTCCTAGCCCATGACGCTAACATGTTCGTGCGAGAAGAAACTTACGTTTTGAGTTGAGTTGCGTTTACGATTGCGCGACATCCGAATTGTAAACGTTTACCTATTCCTGCCGCCGTAAGGTATTTGCTTTACGATTACGGGTGCTGACAACAGGGAGGACGCGACACAGGACTTCAACGTCGTGACTCAATTCTGATTTGGAGGAAATACAGTGAACAATTCGAAATTCAGCATCAGGATGCTTGTTCCGATCCTGCTCTGCCTTTTTGCATTAGGCCACACGGCGCTCGCCCAGGTCACTAACGCAAGTCTAACCGGTCTGGTTACGGACTCTGCCGGCGCTGCGCTTCCCGGAGTGCAGATTCATGTCCAGAACACCAGCACCAACTTTATCCAGAGCACCGAAACCAATGGGTCCGGCGTCTACCTGGTGACTCCACTCAATCCTGGCCCCTACAAGGTCACGGCTGAGAAGGCCGGATTCCGCAAGCTCATCCAATCAGGCATCACGCTGACCGTTGACCAGGCAGCTACTTTGAACCTCACCCTGCCTTTAGGCGATGTGAAAGAGGTCATTACCGTTACCGCCGACACGGAGCTGATCAACACCACCACCGCTGAAATCGGCACCACCGTAAACGAGGAGCAAGTCACAGAGCTGCCGTTGAATGGCAGGCAGACTTCAAGCCTGGTGCTTCTCAGCGCTGGCGTGATTGACGTTCTGAAGACCGGCGGTGGTAAGACTCAGGGTGAGACGACCTTCCCCGATGCTACCGGCGCTTCGGCTGGAGGCGGTCGCCAGGGAAGCACCTTCTACATGCTCGACGGCGCGCCCAACATGGATACATATATGTCGCTGGCCGCGCCCTTCCCGGACCCCGACGCCACTCAGGAATTCCGCGTCGTCACCAACAACTACGATGCCCACTACGGCTTTGCCCCCGGCGCGATCGTCACCATTCAGACCAGGTCCGGCAGCAACAAATTCCATGGCGGCGTCTATGATTTTGGCCGCAACGAGGACGCGAATGCCTCCGATTACTTCGGAAAACATGTCGACGGTTTGCACAAGAACATCTTCGGCGTGTCCGTGGGCGGGCCGGTTGAGATTCCCCATGTCTTCAACGGCAAGGACAAGCTCTTCTTCTTTGGCAACTTCGAGCACGTTCACAACGGCTGGCAGTCTAACAACAGCTTCGCCAACTTTCCAACGGCTCAGATGTTGGGCGGCGATTTCACTGAATTCACCAACACGATCAATGGCCCGGACAACCATTTTGTAAACAACAAGACCGACCTCACCACCTATCCATTCAGTAAAGGGGCGCTCGCGCTTGCCGCGGCCGCCCTGCCCGTCGGCACGGCAGGTGTAGTCGGCAATCCTGGGTATACGGAATATTCCGGCGCGCCGGGAGTTGAAACCTACAAGCAGGGAACCGCCAGAATTGACTACAAAATCAACGACATGCAGCAACTCTTTCTGCGCAGCTTTATCGAGTACTATAAAGAGGATGGCTCGGCTGTCAAAGGCAACTGGATCGCGGTAACGCCCACCCACACGGGCGAATTCTACAACGAAGCCATGGGCCATACTTGGACGATCAACGACCACACCGTTAACACGGTCAATGCCTACTACACGCAGATGGACTTCCTGAGCGCGCAGCAAGCTCTGGATAAGAACGGTGATCCTGTTTGCTTGTCGAAGTACATCGCCGTCCACGAGATACCAGGGCATTGCTACATGATGGGATCGGGCGCCAACGGTGGCAGCAACGGCTTCTGGTCGAACTGGACAGAACCAACCGGCGAGAGAAGATACACCTACGGCGCCTCGGATGCCCTTACCAAGACCGTTAAAAACCAAACCCTGTCGGCCGGCTTGGATATGGTCCACATGTTTGCGCAGGAAAACACCGATTACCCGGCCACAGTCAATGCTCAATTCAATGGAAACTGGACAGGAAATGGTTTCGCCGACTTCCTGACCGGCAATCTGGACTCTTTCACACAGGGCGGAGGAGAGATCTCCAGTGTCAAGGGTTGGATGATGGGAGTCTATGCTCAGGACCAAATCCGGATCAAGCCTAACCTGACCGTAACCGTTGGCGTTCGTTGGGATCCGAATACGCCTCCCACGGTCACCGGCGGACGCGGCTCCCAGTGGCGTCCCGGAGTGCAAAGCACTATGTTCCCGAATGCGCCCGTGGGAATGATCTTCCCCGGAGATGCGGGACTTGACGCGAAGCTGATGCCAACAACCTACAACAACTGGGATCCGCGCATTGGTGTAGCCTACCAGCCGAAGTTCCTGCCGCATACCTCATTCCGCGCCGGCTTTGGCATCTTTACCGGGCCGCTCCAATACTCCGCTTACAACCACAGCTCGGACATTGCGCCCTTCAGCCCAACCTTCAGCTTCGGCAGCCATGTCGAAACAGAAGATCCTACAAAGGACATTCAGATTCCCTTTGACGCACCTTGGACCGCGAATTATCTTTATGCGGCCGGCGCGCCCGTGTTCCCAACAGGAGACCAGTTCTCCCATAACAACTTTGCTTCACTCAGCTACAAGCCGCCGACGAATTCGCCTATCATAACGCCGGTCTCGCTGGGCGCGGAGTTCTCGCCGGACTTCAAGCGGGGTATCACGCAAAGCTGGAACCTCTCCATCGAGCAGCAACTCACCTCCACCATGGCTCTGCACGTAGCTTATGTTGGTAGCGAGTCCGATCATCAGTCAGTTATCATCGATGCGAATGCCGGAGTCGCCGGCGTCCGCCCATTCGCCAGCTTCAACAACATCGATGAAAACTTCAGCCTCGGAACCTCGCCTTACAACTCCCTGCAACTCGGATTCGACAAGCGCGTCTCCCATGGCCTTACCGTTCAATCCAACTTCACATGGTCCAAGGTCACGGATGTTTCCTCATCGGGCAATATCTCATTCGTGGGCGCTCTTGGCAATCCCTTCGATCTCAAATGGAACAGGGGCATCTCGGACATGAACGTGCCCTTGGTCTCGGTAACCAACTTTGACTACAAGACACCCGAGCTGAAGAGCATGAACCGAGTTGCCAGGGCAATCCTGGGGAACTATGAAGTCAGCAGCATCTACTACTGGCGGTCCGGACATCCATTCAGCCTGTACGGTGGATGGTGTAATACCGGCGGATGGGATGACTGTTCGGACTCTTGGCAAGGTGGGGATCGCGCCGACTTCGCTACCGGACAGGTTCCCTGGGTAGGTCGCGGCAGCAAGAAAGATTGGATGACTACCGGGTACTTCAACGTCAACGCCTTCCAGCAAAACGCTCCGCTTACCTTCGGCAACACCCCCAAGAACCTCTACAAGGGACCACATCAGCAGTACGACGACTCGGCGGTTAGCAAGCATATCAAACTCTTTGAGGGCTCTGAATTGCAGCTCCGATTCGAGATGTTCAATACCTTCAACCATCCCAGCCTGGGTGTTCCTCAACAATGGTTTGGACAGGGCGTCTTTGGAAAGATCACCGGCGGTGGAGATGTAGCCGCCCGCGTCTGCCAGGGCGGCGCGAAGTTCTCCTTCTAACCCTCAACCTTTGACCACAAAGCCAGGGGCGTAGCGCAGATTGCTACGCCCTTTGCTTTGTGCAGTACCTCGGTTCAACTACCCCGGTCAGGAGCCTCGTGTCCTGAGAGTGAACTGCGAGGCCATGCGCACCCTTGCATCCGAATCTCTGTCCAATGCACCTGCCCCGGGTGGATGGCCCGCCGCACAATGGGTTCGATCCGGTAAATGGAGATGATACAGAGCAACAATTTGAAAGGAGTTCGATTCATGGACAGACGCAGTTTTATCAAGGCGACGGGTGCGGTATTGACCACCGCTTCGTTAGCCGGACCTTCGGCGTTCGCCGAACTTCCGATCGCAGCGACCAGGACGATTCTGCCTATAAACCGCAATTGGCGCTATTGCCCATCAAGAGTCGATGGCGCCCAATCGCCGGAATTTGACGACTCAGCGTTTGAGCCCGTGGTTGTTCCCCATACGAACATTCGGTTGCCCTGGCATGGCTTCGATGAAAAGGACTACACGTTTGTCTCCACCTACCTGAGGCGATTCAAGTTCCCGCATGGCGCCGAGGGAAAGCGCGTCTTTGTGGACTTTGAAGGAGCCATGACAGCCTCCACCGTTTGGATCAACGGCGTTCTTTTGGGTGAGTACAAAGGCGGATTCACGCCGTTCTCGTTTGAACTAACGCAGCATCTGCGCCGGGACAAGGAAAATGTCCTGATGGTGGAGGTAGACTCGACCGAGCGCCGGGACATTCCGCCGTTTGGCAACGAGATCGACTACCTCACGTTTGGCGGCATCTACCGCGAGGTTGCTCTGCGCGTTGTTCCGCTAACGTACATCGACAACATCTTCGCTCGCCCCAAAGATGTCTTGAGCGGGGCTCCGGGATTGGATGTAGATTGTTTCTTGGTCGGTCTTCCGGCGAACGAGTCCAGACTTTCGATTGAAGTCGAGCTTCGCGACGGAGATCGACTAATTGCCAAGGAGGCGAGCGCCGTCGTGCGTATTGTTTCAGTTCCTACAGGCAAAGCGGAAGCCGCAGATCCATTTAGGAGCACGGCTGTTTACGCCAGCACGGAGACCAGTAACGACCCCGCCCGCCATACAGTTTCGTTCACTCATCTTGCCGCTGTGAAACTTTGGGACATTCAGCAGCCCAGACTCTATACGATTCATGTGCGCCTGCTTTTGAATGGCGTTTCCGTGGATGAAGATACGCGCCGCATTGGATTTCGCGAGGCGATCTTTACCGACCACGGCTTCTCTTTGAACGGAAAGATCGTGAAACTGCGCGGGCTCGACCGCCACCAAACATTCCCGTTTGCCGGCCAGGCCATGCCGGCGCGTGTGCAGCGCAAGGACGCCGAGATTCTCCGTTACGGCCTTCACTGTAACATCGTTCGCACTTCGCATTACCCGCAATCGCGTCACTTCCTCGACCGCTGCGACGAGATCGGATTGCTGGTGCTCGAAGAGATTCCAGGCTGGCAGCATATCGGCGACGAATCGTGGAAACAAGTATCCATCGACAACGTCGGGCGCATGATTCGCCGCGACTGGAACCATCCGTCCATCATTTTATGGGGAGTGCGCATCAACGAATCGCAGGACGATCACAACTTCTACATACGGACCAACGCTCTGGCGCATGCGCTGGACGGCACGCGGCAGACCGGAGGAATCCGGTATTTCCAGGAGTCGGAGTTCCTGGAAGACGTTTTTACGATGAACGACTTCGGATTCCCCTTGCAGAAGCCGAATCATCCACGCTACCTAAACACCGAGTTCGTCGGGCACACCTTTCCCACGAAGACAACCGACGACAACGAGCGCCAGCGCGAGCACACCTTGCGTCATGCGCGCATCCACAATCAATTGGCCTCCGATCCTCAATATGCCGGGGGGATCGGCTGGTGCGCATTTGACTACAACACCCACGGCAACTTTGGCTCTGGCGACCGCGTCTGCTATCACGGCGTTATGGATATCTTCCGCGAGCCCAAGCCCGCGGCCGGATTCTATAAGTCGCAGTGCGATCCCGAGGAAGAAATCTTGCTGGAGCCGGCTTTCCACTGGGCGCGCGGCGACGAGTCGATTGGATTCTCGAAGGCTGTGGTCTGTTCCAACTGCGATCACCTCAAGTTCTTCGTTCGCCTCAACAGTGACGTAGCGGGACCGTGGGTTCTGCTGGCCGAGCTCGATCCGAATCGAGCGGAATTCGAGCACCTCAAGTATCCCCCTTTTGTTCTCGACCTGACCAAGTTCAACCAAGGGTGGGGCGACCTGCGCATCGACGGGTATTTGAACGGAACGAAGGTTATCTCGAGGTCTTTGTCCGGCCGGGGTGTGGATCGCAAATTTGTTCTGTTGCCGGACGATAAGAGTCTGATGGCCGATGGCCGCGACACCACTCGCGTCGTGCTGCGCGTAACAGATGAGTTCGACGCCGTGCGAACCTATGCGAACGATCCTGTTGTCTTTACGCTGGACGGCCCTGCTAAGCTGATTGGCGACAACCCGTTCTCTCTCGTAGGCGGGACAGGCGCCATCTGGGTACGCGCGGGCGAGCAGGCCGGCTCCGTTCGACTAACCGCTACGCATCCACACTTGAATTCGCATTCTGTCACCTTCACTTTGACTGCCGCACCTGAAGAGACTACATAGCTATCCTCGTAACTGGCCTTGGACCTGTGCCCTGAATTGCGGGTACGTGAGAGGAGCTCGCATCGAACCATATCCAGAACCAACGATCTTGTCGGCCGGCACTTTGCGCACCCGCGAGTAAGTCGCCGCGAATAGTTTCCGTCCAAGATGCTGACGGAGGAAAATCACGAGAGCACGACAGCCGATTCCTTGTGCTCGATTGCCAGCGTGATGCTCTACGTCTGGGCTCGCAACAATGCCCTGTCCGCCGGGGCCTTCCGGCTGACGGCTGTTTCGCTCTGACTTGCTCACCAGATCAAAGCTCTGTGAAGCGGACCCTCAGCGCAAAACCATGCTTGCAGGCTGCGTCTGGCGGCAGTTTTACGTTTATGGCTTCCGTAGTTTGGAGCCAATCAACGTTTCGCTGCGAACCCAGAAGTTCGACGCTCTGTATGGTGAGATCCTTCGCCGTGCCAGAAAGACCGAGCGCGTGAATGGATGCGGTTTCGTCTTGCGGGCAGGCAAGGCTGATGACATAGAGGTGATTCCCCTTGTGGGTAAATCGAAAGTTGGATGTGGTATAGGGTGTGGGGTCCTGGTCGGTAGCGAAGCCGGTCTTGACTTGACTGGGGCCTTCGCCGTAGACCTTCCAGGGTTCCGTCGCATAGATGGCTTCTCCATTGCGATCTAGCCATGTACCCATGTCGAGCAGGATGGCGCGCACTTCGTCCGGAATGGCCCCATCGGCGCGTGGACCGATGCTGAGAAGGAGAACTCAAAACCAACTGAATGAAAATGAGAAGACATTGGCCGGTTACGGCGACTTCGCTTCAATCAACATGTCTTCTGTCCACAAGGGCTGTTTCTGCAACCAATCCACAGAGGTGTATGCCCTTCGATGAATAATCCGTAACAGGCACCCTGATCAGTGAATGGGACCGAAGTAAACATCTTCAGGATGAGTGGAATCATCGAGGAACTGAATTGTGGTGGCCGGACCAAGATCTATCGGAGGCGTCCACGCGGACAGAGCCCACACGGGCTGTTTGGAGGGCGTAACCTCCAAAGCCTGCAGGGTTCCCATGCGCTCTTCCGGAGTGGTGCTCCACTCATTCACCCAGCTATTGATGACGGTATTGCCGTTGGGCAGGCGCCACGCCTTTTGAAGACCGTTGAACTTATAGCCTGGCACATCGGCAGGAATGAAGGACCAGACGGAATCTCCCCGCCGCGTGATTTCCCGAACGCCGATACGATCTGTAATCAGGACATTTCCATTGGCTAGCGGCGTGACGCCCCAGGGCGTCGCCGCAGGGAAGGACCACAACTCATTGCCGTCAAAGTCGTACTCCACAACCCTATTCAGGTCCATAAAAGCAACCAGCAGGGTCCCGTTGGCGGTGAGGCGAGCATTTCGAAACTGACCATGCACGCTGACCGGATGATTGGTGGCGAGAACAAATTCCCGTTCCCTCACTCCTGTGACGGTGTTCACCACGCGCACTGCAGCCGGGTCGCCGTTCATGATGAAAAGAACATGATCTGTTCCAATAGGCACCGCGGTATGAATCTCGTGCCCGGCGGGTGCATCGTAGTTCCAGACGATCTTCTTGTCGGGATTGATTACCGTGACAGCGAACTGATGTGCGAAGAGAATATTGCCATTCGAGAGCATAACGGCGTCGCTAACTTCGCCTTTGCCGGCGGGATCTTCGTAACTCCACGCAATCTCGCCATGGCGCACGATGTAGATGCGGCGATTGTGCGACTCGCCGGCATACATGAAATCATGTTGACCCAGCCCATTGCCTGGAAGAGAAGCGTTCGGCGATTGAGCGCAGGCCGAGCCAATCATACTAAGAAGTGCAATGAATACCGCAGACTTAAGCACAATCTTTCTCCTCGAAAATGGGAATCCTATTGCGAAACGATATGAACATCGGCTGGTTTCAACCCGGCGGATATGGCCGACAGATGTATGTCTCCGGTCTCAGCGGTGGATTGAACGAGGATCTGCGCAAG
>Ga0302320_10019090_pt1 | contig 13789 bp, 6 predicted proteins | sample Bog_T0_3_FD_202130 | JGI IMG/M metagenome (GOLD analysis project Ga0302320, IMG submission 202130) | Peat permafrost microbial communities from Stordalen Mire near Abisko, Sweden - Bog_T0_3 | ecosystem: Environmental > Terrestrial > Soil > Wetlands > Peat | place: Sweden: Abisko, Stordalen Mire... | reverse complement strand
TGAAGACCAAATATTCACATTATCAATCATTGCAGTGGAATTTAATCCACTGATGGCTCCATTTCCATACGCGTCAAACCCAATGGTTTCAAAGCTGAAAGTGACCACTTGTTGTGTGGAATTACTAAACGAAGTGACTGGTGTTCTGCTGTTTATTTGTGGATTGGCCAATTTGCTGGCTTCTGGCACGATTCCATCAAAGAAATTGCTACACATCCATGTTTTGCATGTAGTTGAATCGGCACAAGGCGATACATAAGAGGGTATGTCTATTTGAGGCAATGCTACATCCGGGGGTATCACTCTTCTGGTTCGTGGTGAATATCTTGGATTATTTAGAAATGAAGCCATAGCTTGAGTATCAGAAATGGTGGATTGAAGGGAAGGGGGTTTATAATTAGCAGTGGAAGAATCTGTGGTGAATCTTTTTTATATATAAATAATGCGAAAAATTAGAGAAAATGATTAAAAACCTGTTGGTGATATAGGTGAAAGATAAAGGGTATTGTACGCCTTGAGGAGGAGCTGTATATAGGATTTCAAAGTCACAACTGTCAATAATACATAAATTGCAGATAAAACTTGTCGTGTTAGCAATGGTTCTAAAAATAAATGAATATTTTTATATATGTAATTTTAATCAATTTACTCTATAACGCAATATTTATCATAAGACTCTGTAGTCGATTTGGTGAAATAGAAACAACCATTTAAATTGCAAACTCTGCATTTTTGCTTGCTAATTGGACAACTTTCAATCAAAGTGCCTCCAACTGTTTGACTTGAGATCCAATCAATATAAGCTTTCTGATAACTAGATTGTTGAGTGGCAATATTAGAAGGTAAGGTCGTGGCTCCATAAAACGGCGATAAAATACCTAACAAATCATTTCCTGAATTAATCTGATACATTACTCCAGTGGCTTTGGCTGTAGATGTGATTTTCTGCATTCCATTGTTATAATAATAAGTATTATGATTATAATACCCTTGATATCTGGTTCCATAATAGGAATCATACATGATCACATAATTTGTTTTACTAGCTGAATAGGTTCTTGAAGTTGTGACATAATAGGTCGTTGCATATACTGTTTTAGTGGTTGTAGTTGTTTTGAAATTGCTTCTTGCAGAACTCGAAGATTTCACAGCTGTTGAAGCAGTGGTTGTTCTCGCCCCATAAGTGGTTCTACTACTATATACTGATCTTCCTCCACTAGACCCACTACTACTACTCCCTCCACTATTTGATTTTGATGTAGTTGAACTACTCCCAGTGCTTCTTCCACCACTGCTACCAGTGCTGCTGCTGCTACTACTTCTTCCACTAGTATGTGTTCCTGATGAACGGCCACCACTACTTCCGTGACCTCCTGATGATTTCAATCCTCTGGAAATTCGGTCGAGATTATGAGCTGAGGTCGTGGATGTGATATTAGCATAATCTTCTAAATCATCATAGGTTAAATCAGTATTTTCTTCAAATTTTTCTTCAGATTTTTCTTCAAATTCTTCAAAATCCAATGGATCTGATAAAGTACAATCTTCCTCTAATAAACGGTTCATGTTAATGTCATTTATTGCTGAGGAATTCGAGAATTGCGAATTTATCAAGGTAATGTTCGCATAGGGCATTTCACCTATATATGCTGTGATTGTATCCACCAATTCCACCATATAATAATCTATTCTAGATTCCAAAGTGGTCCTCATATTCAAATAACTAGAACAATTATTATAAATTGCATCACAATTCCCTTGTACATAATTGATGTTATATTGACTAAAGGAAGTATTGGTCTGTTCTGGGTTTAATATTGTCATATAACTCGAAAAATTCCATTGACATAACATACATAAAGTCCCAGCAAACATCTGAATAGCCACTGAAGCGCATTGGCTTTGTAACTTATTAAGAGTCTGGATTTCAGTTCTATAAGCTAAAACCACATTCTGCAAACTACTCAATAAATTAGGCACTTCTGTGGTTATTCCCATAGAAACTAAATCCAAAAATGGGTTCAAAAGGTTCTTATAATTCAGGATCCAACCAGTGCCATAATCCTCTATTCTACTCTTGAAATTATCATAAACCACACCAATATCATTCGCATTCAATGAACTACAACAGGAAAGATTACCTGCGAATAAATTACACATTCCTAAATCTTCAGTTAAAATTGTGGCATTATCATAGAAAATGATATCATTGAAAATATCGTAATTCAATAATGGGTTGGCACACTGCTGAGCCATCAATAAAGGAACTAAAAAGAGGGAAATGAGAAACAATCGCATTAATTTCGAGATTTCCTGAAAATATTTTTTAATTTTCGTTTTGTTTTCTGTTTTATAAAATCAATAAAATCAATCGACTATTCTAAAATGACCCAAACTTATAATTCGCAATATTATATCGACATCTTTAAATGGGTTTTGCTCAGGAAATTACAAAAAGCTTCCCCCGAAACAGATTCCTTCTTTTTAAATTCTTCCGGAATCGATATTTCAACGATTTTTCCTTCAAAAAATCATAAAAGAAGCCAAAGCTCACAATCAGAGGCTCTTGACACTTTGAAGGAAAAAATCCTGAAAAATCAATTGGAATTGACGGAAAGTCGGAAAAATAAGGCGAGACTTTATAACGAAAATCTACAAAATAAGGTCCTTTTGATGAAGAAAAGAAAGGATGAGGATTTTAAAAAAAGGAAAGAAAAGATGGAAATTCAACAGAAATCAAAGGAAAAACGATTCGAGAGGCTTTTATATGAAAGTCAAAGGAAATTAAAAGAGAAGATCAGGACTAATTCAAGAAAAAGAGAAGAAAATATGGCGAAAGTCTTGAAAAATAGGCTAAAAAACGAGGATTTTAGCAATGAGAAGAAGCCTGAGGAAATCGAGACTTCCTCTGAGAAATCTGAAAATTAAAGAAAAGTCCATTTTTAGTTTATAAGGGACTTTTTTTCTTGTCAGAAGAAGCCAGAAAGCCGTAATTTTATAGAAATTAATAATAAAAGCAATAGTAAATAGAAATTCTTGAATTCTTATTGAATATAGACTGATTTTTTAAATTTAAAAGGAAAGTCCAGGCTGAAGATAATTTCATATTATAAAAGCGAATTTTATTTCTCAAAATAATAATAATTTTTGGACTTTGATGTCAAATTAGTTCAGCAAATATTAAAAATTTGGTCTTTATTACCCAGGATTCTATATTCATCACAATATGAAGCCTTCATTTACAAAACAGGCCTTCCGCAAGCCTTTCCATCGTCCAAACAACAAACCCATCATCAATTATCAAATCAAAGGATTTAGTTCCGATTCAGACAATAAACATAGTCTCAGTCCTCAAGGCATTAATCCTGTTGTCAGCTTTTCAACCTTATATTCAGGATCTGAAGAAGAAAAGGACAGAAATGATAGGAAAGAATGGTATAAAGTCAAAATAATGTTCGAAGGCATGCTTTTGAAAGATTCGGAACCTCAGGAGAAAAAACAAGGGAAATTCCAAGATGCCAGAGAAAAAAGCGGGCCTAACCCGAAAAGAATTTCGTTGCCTTGGTTTGTATAAAGAGATTTGAAAACAAAGAAATTTTTTAAATTCTGAGAGTTTTTTTCGCTTTTTTTAAATAAAACAAATGGTTTTTTTCAAATTTAACGTTAATGTTGCACATTTCTGAAAACTCGACCTTTATAGTAAATTTCCAACGTTTTTTTATGCGGAAATGGCTTGAATTTGTGTTATTTATTTAGTTTTCAGCCAATTTCAAAAATTTTTTGTTTTTTAATTAATCGAGAAAAAGCCCAATTTTTCAAATTTTTCTTTCATTTAATTTAAATTAAAAACAAGTCAAGAAAAAGCTTGAAAAATGAAAAAAAAGAGTTTTTTTAAGCTAAAAGAAATAAACGTTTTTTTTTTCTTCTATTTTCCTTTAAAAAACCTTCATGAAAGTTTTAAAGCCTATTAAAACCCACAAATCGATTTTTAAGCTTAAGCTTAAGAGCTTAGGCTTCTTCTTGTCCGGTGGTTTTGACTCTTTTTGCGTTCTTTCTTTTGGTTCTTCCTTCCTTTCCTCCCGCCAAAGAGGAATTAGGCTTCAAATCAATATTCTTTTCGCTTAAGGTCCTGACCAAGAAACTGGGTGAATTGACGATATTCTTCCCGACTCTGAAATAGAAGAAAAAGAGAAAAATACCCCCCAAAACCCTCGAAAATCTTACTTAATATGCTTCTGTTTGATGAGGATTCGGGCATGATGGATGCTTCTTGCGAGGCCTTTTTTGAAAAGCACAGTTTGCAATCGTCTATCCATGAATTTATGCAAAGTGAGGCCCAAAACGTAATCCAATTTGTTCTCATTTTCTCCCAAAAGACCATATCTAACCATTCTTCTCATCAAAGCGGCTCCTTCGAAAAGTCTTCTGGGGTCTTTTTCATCAAGAGTCAACAATTCTCTTGCAGCCTTACGAATTCTAGCCAAGATCAATTGGACTCTCCAGACTTCTCGCTTGTTTTTGAGACCATATTTACCAATGATTTGCATCTCATTGTCGAGACGTTCTTTCTCGAAAGGTCTTCTTGGGGTTTTGAAGGCTTTGGAGGCTTGGGAAATGGGTTAAGAAGGGGATAAATAAGAGGAAAAATACTGTTTCTATAAGACTTGCCCATTTGTAAAAAATTGTTTAGATCTTTTAAAAATCTTTGATTTTTGCGAGGCGAGAAATTAAGATTTAAGGTTTTTTATTAAAAAGCGGAAAAAATAGCTCAAAACTAAATTTTTTCTTTCTATTGAAAAAAAATGCGTTTCGCTTTAATTTTCACCTTTTTCATAAGTCAAGCCTTTCTTTTAATAGATGCCATCCAATTGAACATTAATTCCAGTCTTCATATATGCAATCCTTCATGTGATGGCTCCATTGGGAACCCATTTCAATCCTTAGGTCAGGCATTGGCTTTTCTTAATACCATTAATGATCAAATTGTTGATTTTCTCTTTGAAACCTCACAAAATAACACTTATTTCTTAAATCAATCCGATCTTTCTCTTTTTACTTTGAATCAGACAAATGAATTATATTATCTATGCCAAGGGGTCGATTCTATGGCTTGGATGCCTATGGATTGTCTATATAATTATAATGGAACTATGGTTTGTTCGGATTATGTGAATATAACGATAAATACTGAAATGGTGGTTTTTCTAATAAACAATGAATTCGTGTTATATAGAATAAATCTACAAGGAGGAGATAATAGCTCAATAAATAATGGAGGCAATAATTATGGGATGTTTGAAATTGCTAATAATGGGGTTCAAAATGAATTTAAGCTGATAAATTCAAGCGTTAATCAATTTATTGCTAAGAAATATAGCTATTTTGCTTGGATTTCAAGCGGAAATAATGCCAATATTATATTGATGAATAGCGATTTCTCTACTGTTTCATTTAATCCAAGTTTGATTTATTCAATTCCAGGTGGAAATGCTCTACAAATCAATAATTGTCAATTTTCCTCGATAAATTCAGCCTTTATTATGTCTACACAAAGCAATAATCAACAAATTAATATAATCGCCTCACAATTCATATTATTTTCAGGTGTTATTTTATCCCTTTTCTCATCAAATTCGATCCTTATCAATTCTTCATCAATAAGCAATAATTTATATATATCTTCAAGCTCAAGCTCAAGCCAAGAATCCATTTTTATGCTCTTAGATAATAACAATATCACAATTGATGCCTGTTCCTTTGATAATCTATCCTCCCCGTTGGCTAATGGAGCTATAGTGAATCTCCAAGCCAATAATCAATTCATCCTCACAAATTCCATCATTAAAAACCTTTATGCCTATTTAGGAGGCTTCCTTTTCGCCTTTTCAACCAATCAAATCGTAATAAACAACAGCCAATTCACGAATTGTAGCACTTATTATGATGGAGGGGTCATTTATCTCGATTTGAATAACACCTATTTGGGATTTCAAAACTATTTCCAAAATAATAAGGGTTGGAAAGGTGGCGTTTTATATTCCAATGATAGTAATATTCTCATTAGTTCATATTCCAGCTATATTTCTAATACTGCGTTTTATTTGGGTAATAATGAAGGAGGCTATGGAGGTTCCATAACTTTGAACAAAACTTCGAATTTAACATTAAATCAAGAGAATTTTCTCTCGAATTCCGCTGCTAATGAAGGAGGTGGGATATTTTCCAATTATTCCAATTATCTCAATTTAACATCTCTGATATTTTCCAATAATGCGGCTGGTTTGAATGGCGGTGGTTTGAGTTTCCAATCAGGTGCTCATATTCTTGTGAGAAATTGCAGTTTTCTCTCTAATTCTGCTGGCCAATGGGGTGGAGGTGCCTATACGTATAGTTATATTATAGAGATTTATGATACTTATTGTTCATTAAATACTGCGGTTGATGGTTCGGCTTGGTTTACTAATGTTTTCGCGAATTTGACTATTAATAATATGACAGTGAATAAGAGTTCTACGGCTTGGGGGTTAGGAGGGATGTTTTATTTCTATAATGGAAATCAAATCAATATCACGAATTCCATCTTTTTGAAATCAAATGTCATCCCATGGTCGATTTCCTGGGTGGGTGGGGTTTTTGCCATCGATAGAAACAATACTTTCATATTGAGAAATGCGATAATGCAGGATAGTCTTTCGGCTAACACTGGTGGGGTTTTCTATATATTCTATATGAATAACGTCTATCTTTATAATTGCAGTATTAATAATTCAATGACCAGTGGAGTGGAAGGAGGGGTTTTCTATGTTGGGCAATCGAATTATTTGCTTATAGAGGATTTAAGTTCAAATAATAGTGTTTCAAATAATATAGGAGGATTTATAGGCGGAGAAGTGACTAATATCATCGAATTAAAAAGAGTGATTGTGAGGAATAGTGTGGCTGTGACTGGTGGGGTGATTTTTGCTAATAATAATAATAGCTTTTATTTGGATTATTGCGAATTCTATGATAGTAATGCCTCCCAACAAAGCGGAATGTTTGGCACATATACTTTGAATTATATCGTGATAAATAATTCGATTTTCCGTCATTCCTATTCATTAGTCTCTGGATTCACTTATTTGATCAGTTATAACACAATTATTATCAATAATAGTAGTTTTCATGATTTCTCAGCTAAAGGATTCGGAGGGGTTATCGGCACATCACAAAACAATATCCTCATAATAACAAATACCTCATTTATTAATAGTTTTTGCTCACAATCTGGAGGAGTTATATTACTTGAGCTGAATAACCAATGCATATTAGAATCTGTGCTTTTCCGAAATTCAACAGCTCTTCTTTCTGGAGGAGTTATAGTCATTTCTTCTCAAAATATGCAAATTAATATAACTTCATGCTTTTTCCTTGATAGTCTGGCTGGAAACAATATAGGAGGCGTATTTTTCATAGTAAATGGCAATAATATAACTATAGAAGATTGCATATTCAATAATTCACGTATAGCTATACAGGGTGAAGGGATCATATATTCTATCAGTTCAAATAATAATATGAACTTGATAAATAACACTTATATGAATTGTCAAAGTCCAGCCACTGGAGGCATTGCTTCTTTCGGACAAAATAATTATTATAGTGAATTAAATTCCAGATTCTATAATATCTCGATAATAAACTCTTTAGAAAATCCTAATGATGGAGCCTGTTTCCAATTGGGAAGTTCGAATTTCCTTGTTTTGCAAAATTGTGAGTTTTTCAACATTTCATCAGAAAATTCAGGCGGGATCTTTTATCTTTCGCTTCTCAATGAACTTTATATGCAGGATAGTCGATTTTCTAACATTTCAGTGAATTTCGCTGGGGCTTTTCTTTATGCTGAAGAACAAAACACCTGCGTTTTCACTAATATCACTGGACAATCGCTCATAGGCCAGCTATTTGGCTCAGGATTTTATATCCTTTTCAGTAACACAATAGAACTCATTTCTTTCATAGCTTCTGATATCATCAATATTGATGCCTCAGGAGGTTTCGCCTATTTCAAGGATCTCAATCAATTCAATATGCAAAATAGTGTGCTTTCAAAAATTTCAGCCCAAACTTCAGGTGGTCTTCTTTATTCTGAACTCAATAGCACTTTTATCTTCTATAATGTGACAGTGAGTTCAGTGAAAACTGGAGATTCCGGAGGCTTATTATATCTTTCCAGGAATAATTATCTGATAATGAATAATTCTAATTTAATTAGTATCGATACTGGGTTTAGAGGAGGGTTGATTTTCGCAATAGGTGAGAATAATATCATTTTAGGCGATATTCTAATAAATGGTGTTTTTGGGCTTGATATGGGTAATCTTTTCTATCTAACGAATGGAAATAGCCTGATTATTGAAAATAGTCAGATAAGAAATAGCAATTCATATAAATCGCCTGGAAATGCTGTTTATTTAACTGATAGCAATAGTTTTTTCATGAGGAATAGCATTATTGAGAGTTTCCAGGCAACCGAAAACGTGGACTTTTTATATGGGGTTTCAAATAATTCAATTTTATTGGGAAATCTAACAATTTCGAGCAATTTCTCTCAGATTTTCCTTAATCTCCAAAGCAACCATACCTTAAAAATAGAAGATCTAACGGTTTTGAAGAATTCCAGCTTTAATACATTGATTTATATGAGTGCAGGGATTTTAACTATTCGGAAATTGACTATAAAATTTAACGTAAATCATGCAATTTTCCATATAATTGATAATTCAATGGTTGATATAAGAAATTCGATTTTTATGCCAGCAAATTTACCGAATATCAAGCCGACTTCTCTATTAATGAACTCCTCAAATAATATTAATAATCCCATTGATTTGCAGGCGATTTTCGGTGATTTTCTGATAATTTATTTAGAGAATTCACAACTTATCATGAAAAGATGTTCGATTATTAATACTTTTAATATGAAGTTGAATTTCCTTTACGCTTTAGGAAGTTCGATTCTTCTCAAAAGTCTGTTTTCTTTCGGGACTTTGACAATTCATCCAGGTGCTTTTGGTGATTTATTCGATTCTATAGCTAAATTCTCGAATAATTTAATCTTTCAATCAAAGGCTTTAAGTGGAGGATGCATTTATATGAATTTTTCTCAGAATTTCGATTCGAATACATTGAATTCAGGTTTAATGAAAGGTCGGATTTTAACTGATATTCCTAATTATCTTTATGCTTTAAATATGACTAGAAATAGCTTTATTCATAATGCTGCGAGATTAGAAGGTGGAGTTCTAATGTATTCGATTGATCCTTTAGTTGAAAATCCTATAGCCTTCATTCTGACTAATAATTCCTTTAATTCCAATATAGCCTGGACTGGTGGGGCAATAGAATTCTATAATGTTCAATATGGAGAGCTTTCGAATAATAATTTCACTGATAATCAGGTGAAATTAGGTGTTTTCAATGATTCAGACTCCTTAGCTTTATATTATGATTTCTATAATACCAGTGAAGCTAAAGGCGGAGCCATCCATACTATAAATTCCTTAATAATTCAGAGTCAAAATAACATTTATTCTAATAATCAGGCTGATATAGGCGGAGCTATATATAGTTCAACTCCTTTAATATCCGTTAATGATACTTTCTTTGGGAATCAAGCTTTATATTATGGAGCGGATGCTGCTTCTATAACAATTGCCTTAACTTTCCTCTTAATGGATAGTCTTTATGGAGATCCTGGCAATGGTTTTAATCTGGTGTCTTTTGCTACATTAGATAATGTGGTTTCTGGGGGTAATCAAAGTTCTAATCCGAATTATAATTGTTTAATAAGAATCGCTGGTATTGATGAATTTTCTAATTTAATTTTCAATTCCGATCAACAAGATCCTTATGCTCAAAATATCGCCTTTATCGCTTCGAATCCATACTCTCCTTTATATACGGCTTCTTTAATAACCTCAATAACAAATGGACAATTATGTGTTTTAGGCGCTCAAAGAGATCAATTGCCTTTAGTAATTCCCTTCACATTCAATATTCTCTTGAATGATCAATCAACTAATTTGACTTTGGAAGTGAATTTCAGAAATTGTCAAATGGGCGAACGATTAACTGATGCTTATAGTTGTGTGGAATGTAGTCCTGGATATTATTCCTTCCAAACGGTCTTCACAGAAACCTCCATATGTCTCCCATGTACAGATAATGAGCCTTTTATTTGCTTAGGTGGCAATAGATTATCACCTAAACCTGGATATTGGCGTTTTGATGTTTCTAGTAATAATTTCCTTCAATGTCCAAACCCTTCTGCTTGTATTCCTTTTAATCAAACTCTTTATAATGAGGCTATAAATTCAAATGATCTTTCTAATGTGGAAACTGATGTGAGTGCTTTGATGGCTTTGGGAGCCTTTAATAATATGATCTATACAGGAAGTTGCCAAGTGGGGTTCACAGGACCTTTTTGTAACATTTGTGATGCAGAATATGGGAAAATGGGCACTTTGAGTTGCATTCTTTGTGCGAACAGCAGCTGGTTTTATTATTTATTGATAGTTCTTCAAATAGTTTTGAAGGTATGGTATTTGTTCTATTGTGTGTTGATGGCTTTTAAGATGATTATAGCTATAACTTTGAAATCGGCTTCTGAAGGGGCGGTTATAGCGATAAATATGTTGAAGATTCTAGTGATTCATGTCCAGATATTGAGCTTTATCTTGCAAATGCCATTGGATTGGAGCGATAATCTGAAGACTTATTTGCCTATATTGTTTAGTTTCTCTCCTGATATCAGTGAATCCTTTAATTTCGAATGTTTTATGAGATCTTTAGGTTGGACGATATCAGAACAATACTTTATATTGATCCTATGTCCTATATATATCATTTTGATTTTCATAATAAGTCTTGGTTTCGTGGCTATTAGAAAACGTGGCTCTAAAAACCCAACAGTCCATCAATTATCTAATTTCAAATTATCCATATGTATCTTCTTTATCATCATAATTCTCACTTATATCGATCTTTCTAAGGTCAATCTTGAAATGTTCCAATGTCTGAATATAGCCGATTCGTCTAATCCAGAATATAGATTAGTTAATGATGTGAGCATCAATTGTAATAGTATAATACATGATCTTTGGAAATATGTTGTGGCAATTCCAGTCCTTGTGATTTGTGTTTTATTAGTGGTTTTTATTGTGGGGAGATTAACCATTAATTTCTTTAAAGGCAAAATGGATGATAAAGAAACGAAGCTGGAATTCGGTTATTTCTATTATGCATATAAAAGGAAATATTATTTCTGGGATTTCGTGATTCTGATGCGAAGACTTTTGATTCTTTTTTTTTTCCTGTTTTTCTATGAGGATCTGACCTCCAAATCGATTTTCCCCATCCTTCTGATGGTTTTGACTTTATTTCTTTCATTGGCCCTCCAAATGGTTGTTCATCCCTTCGAAGTGGAATTCGAATTAATCAATGATGCGGAACAATATTCATTGATAACCTTATGTCTTTCTTATGTGATAATGATGATGTATGCGACTTTTTATTTCAATAATTCTGAGATCCCAGAATCCTTATTTCTATTGACTACTCTTTCTATTCTATTGATTAATGTGGCTTATATATGTTATTGGGCACGTAATTATTATATCTACTATTTCAGTAAGAAGATGAGGACTTTTGTTCAGGCTTTAAGAGACACTATAAGGAAAGATGGCGTGGTTTGGCTTGAAAGATTACAAAAAGAACATCATATAATCTTTAAAATCCATAACTATTTCTTCAAAAAACAATATCTCCTCGGAGATATCAATGATCAAACTCAGGAGTTCAATGCTTTTTTCTCAGAATCAGATAAAAATGAATTGGGTCTCACTAGTTTATATGCGAAATTATTAGCCAAGACTTATAAAAGTTCCATTGAAAATAAAGAGGAAAATAGAGCTTTGCTTGAAATGAATAATGATCTTTTCGAAGTGAAGGGAAATAGGACTAAAGGTGCTGAAAGTATGTGGAATGATAGTAATGCCTTGAGGTTAAGATTGAATAAGACTAATTTGAGAGCGGCTTTAATAGGTGAGGAGGTGGTTCTTTATGAAAGTTCCTTAGGGAGGTTTAAAATCATATATAAGAAGATTTTGAAGGGAAGGAATTATTATACATATCAGATGATTAATGAAATAAGAGTTGAAGGGGAAATTGACGCTGAAATCAGTGATTTTTATGTAGAGGAGAAAAAAAGTAAAATAATATTTTTTTTATATGGAAAAAATCTATTCAAAAAAAATTTTTTTTTAGATGTCAGCGCAATAGTTGAGGCATCTCCCCCAAACAAAAATGAAGATGATAGTAATAATATTTCCGTGCATAAATTCGCAGTGCGTATCAAAAGCTTTACTAATGAACATGATTATTTGACATTTTGTTTGAGAATCAAGTAAATTTCCTTAAAAAATCAATAAAAACATCGTTTTTTCAAAGCAATTTAGATTCTTTGGTTACTGTCTTTATGATCAGACTTCCAATGTCGATATTGTTTTTCCTCAGATTCATTCCCTTAGGAAAATATTCCATTTATATGGAAACCTATCTGATATTAAACGAAAGTCTTTTATCGAGAACCTATAGATTGAAAAGCGATTTGGCCTGTCGGAATATCATCACTGATATCGATTTGATCTTCCCACATAATGAAATCTTGAAAACCAAGCATTCTTTTGAAAAGAAGTTCATGGGAGTCTTTTCATTATTGACTATGCCTAATGCGATTTTCACTTATGTCGTGAAAATCAATGAGAAAATGAAAGAAGGAACCTTGGAAATGTTGGTCATCAATGGAGCACAGAGAAATAGGGTCGAATTACAAAGAATCGCTTATAAAATCATGCAAAGTTTTGGATATTTCCTCACCAATGCTTACAAATAAAATGCTAATTAAATAAGAATTTCTCGTTATAAATTATAAAGAAGAAAGACTTTTTTCTATTAAAGTTATCTTAAAAAATAGCTTAAATTTAGAAAAAATATTAAATATACCTTAAATATCAAAAATATAGCTTAAAATTGTCAAAAAATAACTTAAATTTTTAAAAAATAGTTTTTTTTTTTTTGAAATTTGGAAAAAATTTTCAAAAATACCGAATTATACCTAGAAAAAGTGCTTCAAAAATTTAAATAATGTCTAAATCCCGCTTTTTCATCTGTGCGAATATCGAACATAACTCTTCTGAGGATGCTTTCTATAAGATTGTGTTATCTTCGACCCCCACCAATGAGTTAATTCTCACTAATCCGGATGAAAACCCCTCAAATCTCTCAACAATCGAGCCCTTTAAAACTAAAAGCAAAATCAAACATAGTCCTCCTAAAAGTCCTCCTAAAAGTCCTTTGAAAAGTCTTCCAACCTCTCAAGAGAATTGTTTTCTTGAAGAAAATAATAAGGATTTCAGAGTTTCCATGGATCAGGTGTTCAAAGAAGGCGAAAAAGCGGTTTTCAAAGGATTATCGAGGTTTTTCGAGGATTTCATTGAGGGAAAAACCAATGTTTTATTGATAAATTGGTTCAAAAGATTGGATTTCGATGGATTTTTAAGTCCTTTGATTGAGAAAATGAGAGCTTCTAAGATGATAGAATTCGCTATAAATGGTCTTTCTGAAATCGAAGGCAAAAACCTCGTGAAATTCGAAGAAATAGTCAATTTTGAGAGGAAATTCGAGGCTTTTAAAGGAAATAAGCTCAATTTCTCAGGGATTATATATCGATTTCGATTGAAAAGACCTA
>Ga0302320_10019089_pt1 | contig 13789 bp, 12 predicted proteins | sample Bog_T0_3_FD_202130 | JGI IMG/M metagenome (GOLD analysis project Ga0302320, IMG submission 202130) | Peat permafrost microbial communities from Stordalen Mire near Abisko, Sweden - Bog_T0_3 | ecosystem: Environmental > Terrestrial > Soil > Wetlands > Peat | place: Sweden: Abisko, Stordalen Mire... | reverse complement strand
GAGCAGGCGGCGGGCCTTCAGCTTGGCGGTGTCGCCGGGGACGCGGGAGGCGTCGGCCAGGATGTAGTACGCGCCGTTGGGCACCGAGGGCGTGAGCCCGGCGCGGGTGAGCGAGGCGCAGACCATGTCGCGCTTGGCCTGGTACTCGGCGGCCATGTCGGTGTAGAAGCTGGCCGGCAGCCGCAGCAGTCCGGCCGCCGCGCCGTGCTGCAGGGGCGAGGGGGCGCAGATGTAGGTCAGGTCGTGGAAGTTGCCGATGGCCTCGGCCCACTGTGGCTTGGCGGCCAGATAGCCCAGCCGCCAGCCGGTGACGGAGAAGGTCTTGGAAAAACCGGAGATGGTGATGGTGCGGTCTGCCATTCTCGGCAGCGAGGCAATGCTAATGTGCCGCGCGCCGTCGTAGAGGAAGTACTCGTACATCTCGTCGGTGAGGACGAAGAGGTCGTGCTCGATGGCGAACTCCGCCAGCGATTCCAACTCGGACCGCGTGAAGACCTTGCCGGAGGGGTTGCCGGGGCTGTTGAGGATAATGGCGCGGGTGCGCGGCGTGACCGCGGCGTTCAGCCGGTCCATATCCAGCGCCCAATCCGGCGCATGCATGGGCACAATGACCGGCACGATGCGCTGCGAGGCCAGTGTGCTGATGTGGTAGCCGTAGAACGGCTCCAGCACCAGGCACTCGTCGCCGGGGTCCAGCAGCGCCAGCAGCGCGGAATGCATGGCTCCCGTGGCGCCGGTGGTGACCAGCACCTCGCGCTCGGGATCGACGTGCAGCCCGTTGAAGGTGGCCAGCTTCTGCGCGATGGCCTGGCGCAGCGCGAGCACGCCTTCGAGCCGCGAGTAGATGTTGTGGCCGGAGCGAATCGCCTCGATAGCGCCCTCGACCACCGGATGCGGCGGGTCGGTATCGCACACGCCCTGCGCCATGTTGATGCCGTTGACTGCGGCGCAGGCGCCGTTCATCGCGCGTATCTCCGACTGAACGAAGGTAGGCGCGAACTCGCTGAGATGGAGGTTACTGCTGACGGGGATGGCGGTTGCAGGCATAGAGAGACGCTGGACGAAAGCGTTCCCTTATTCTAGCCAAATTATTTAGCTAGATCACATGCAGCAGCCACAGGATGAGCACAATCAGGAGAATGGTGCCGAGCCCGCCGCTCGGATAGTAGCCCCAGCCACGCGAATACGGATACGCAGGAAAGGTACCGAAGACCAGCAGCAGAAGGATGATGAGGATGATGAGGGTCAAGGTCGTGCCTCCCGGTTTTATTGCAAGAGGGTTCCCTTGCAATACCGAAAGGTAGATGCGAAGAGAGAGGCTCCCGTTATCCCATAAGAGCTTGAAAAGATGGGACTGGCGCAAGCAACGCTCTCGCTCGCATCGGTCTCCAATACGGAGGCGCAAAACCGGCGCTCTGGAAAGGCGGTCTTATGTACTTACTTTTGGCGATTCTACTTCTGCTGGTATGGGCCGGCAGTTTCTTCCTGTTTCACGTCACGAATCTACTGATTCACCTGCTGCTGTTCTTTGCAGTGATCTCGCTCGTGATGCACCTGTTCACCGGACGCAAGGCGACCTAGCTCGCCTATTGGCGCGTTACGTTGGCGACGGGCTCGTGAACCGGCGGTGGAATCGGCGGAGCAGCGGCAAGGGCATCGGGCAGCTCTTCGGTGAGCTTGGGTAGCTTTCCAGCGAGGGCGATCTCCAATACCTCGTCCATCTGCTCCACCCAGTTCAGCTTCATTTCGTTCTTGATGAGCTCCGGCAGATCGGCCAGGTCCTTCTTGTTGTCCGCCGGCAGAATCGCCTCGCGGATACCCGCTCGGTGCGCGGCCAGCAGCTTCTCCTTCAAGCCGCCGATGGGAAGGACCTTGCCGCGCAGCGTGATCTCGCCGGTCATGGCGATGTCGCGCCGCACCTCGATCTTGGTCAGCGCGCTGGCCAGTGCCGTCGCCAAGGTGATGCCGGCGGAAGGGCCGTCCTTGGGAATCGCGCCCTCGGGTACGTGCACGTGGATGTCGATACTGCGATAGAAGTCCTTGGGCAAGCCAAGGTGATGTGATCGGGAGCGGATGTAGGTGAGAGCGGCCTGCGCCGACTCCTGCATCACGTCGCCAAGCTGTCCGGTCGCGGTCATCTTACCCTTGCCGTCCAACACCTGGACCTCGGTCTGGAGGATGCTCCCGCCCATCTCCGTCCAGGCGAGGCCCGTGACCAGGCCGATCTCGCTCTTCTCCTGCACCTGCGAGTCGCGAAACTTTGCGACGCCGAGCAGGTCTGTGAGCGAATCGAGCGTAACAGGCTCGGTATGCTTGTCATCCTTCACCACGCGGCGCGCGACCTTGCGGAAGACGTTGCCGATCTCGCGCTCCAGGTTGCGGACGCCGGCTTCGCGAGTGTAGGCCCGGATCATCTCGCGCAGCGCGTCGTCGGTGAGCGAGACCTGCTCGCCGGTGAGACCTGTGGCTTCAAGCTGCTTCTTCACCAGGTACTGCTTGGCGATCTCCAGCTTCTCAAGCTCGGTATAGCCGGTGAGCCGCAGAATCTCCATGCGGTCCTGTAGAGGACCCGGAATGGTATGCAGCACATTCGCCGTCGCGACGAAGAGTACCTGCGAGAGGTCATACTCCACGTCGAGGTAATGGTCCTGAAAGGTGTTGTTCTGCTCCGGGTCGAGGACCTCGAGCAGGGCGCTGGCCGGATCGCCACGGAAGTCGGAGGCCATCTTGTCGATCTCGTCCAGCATGATGACCGGGTTTTTCGTGCCGGCCTTCTTCATGGACTGGATGATCTGTCCCGGCAGAGCGCCGATGTAGGTGCGGCGATGGCCGCGTATCTCGGCCTCATCGCGCACGCCGCCCAGCGACATGCGCACGAACTTGCGGCCGGTCGCTTTGGCAATCGACATGCCCAGCGAGGTCTTGCCCACGCCCGGCGGTCCGACGAAGCACAGGATGGAGCCCTTCGGGTTCTTTACCAACTGGCGTACGGCAAGGAACTCCAGGATGCGGTCTTTGATCTTCTCTAGGCCGTAGTGGTCCTCGTTCAGCACCTTCTCGGCGTTGTCGATGGAGCGGATTTCCTTGCTGCGTTTCTTCCAGGGCACGGCCAGCAGCCAGTCAAGATAGTTGCGGCTCACGGTCGACTCGGCGGACATCGGCGGCATGGCTTCGAGCTTCTTCAGCTCCTGCATCGCCTTTTCCTTAACCTCGGCGGTCATGCCCGCATCTTCGATCTTTTTCTTCAGTTCGTCGAACTCAGACTTTTCGCCGCGGCCAAGCTCTTTCTGGATGGCCTTGATCTTTTCGTTGAGGTAGTACTCCTTTTGCGCGCGTTCCATCTGCCGCTTCACACGAGACTGAATCGTGCGGTCCATGTTGAGCTTCTCGATGGCGATGTCCAACGTGTCCGCTATGCGCGAGAGCCGTATCTCGGGATCGAAGACCTCCAGGATCTGCTGCTTCTCCTCAATGGAAAGAGCGAGGTTCGCGGCGATTACATCAGCGAGCTTGGCTGGCTCATCGGTGCGCAGCGCAGCGGCACCCTCCTGGTTCAGCGACTGCTGTAGTTTGTTGTACTGTTCAAAGAGCTGGTGGACCCGGGTTACCAATTGCTCGGTCTGCGCCGTCGGCGACAGCTCCGTCTTGGAGGTGCGTACCGTGGCGACGAAGAAGCCATCTTCGTCGTTCACCTCGCTGGCACGGGCGCGCTCCACTCCCTCGACCAGCACCTTGATGTTGCCGTCGGGCATGCGCACCGACTGCACGATATTTCCAATCACCCCGACTGTGTAGATGTCGTCGGCGGTCGGCTCATCCACTGAGGCATCATGCTGGGTGGCTAAGAAGATGCGGCGGTCCCCGTTCAGGGCCTCTTCGAGCGCGCGCACACTGGATTCGCGTCCCACAACGAAGGGCGCCATCATGTGCGGGAAAATCACCATCTCGCGGATGGGCATCATCGGGAGTTTGCGTTGCGCGCCGGTGAGCGTGTCGCGTTCGTCGTTGGTCTTGTTGCTCATAGGGGCCTCCCGAGTAGACGTGCGAACCGCGGAAAGGGTGCGTCCTCCCGTCTTGCAGGAATTGTACGCGCAGAGGGAGAGGGAAATGGCCTTTGGTTACCAAGGTTTATGCGCCCTATGGAAATGCTGCAATCTCTACCGGTAAAAGAAACGGACCGCACAGGGCTGTCCGTTTCTACTTCCTCTTGCCGGAGTGAAGTTCAGCCGGCTTTCTCCAGCATGATCGGCATCGTGATCTCGCGGCTGCGCACCATATGTTCTGTAATCACCAAATCCTTCACTTTCTTATTGCCGGGGACATGGTACATAAGATCGAGCATCAACTCTTCCAGGATCATTCGCAGTCCCCTCGCTCCCACCTTTCGCTGCAGGGCTTCGCGAGCAATCTCACGGGCTGCTTCGTCCGTCCAGGTCACTTTGACGCCTTCAAAGTCGAACAGCCGTGCATACTGCTTCAGGATCGCATTGCGGGGACGCGTAAGGATGTCTATCAGAGCTGCTTCATCCAACTCATCCAATACTCCGAGCACTGGCAGCCGACCCACGAACTCCGGAATGAGACCGTACTTCAGCAGGTCTTGCGGTTCTGCCTGGCGCAGTAACTCGCCATCGCGTTGCGGACGGATGGGTGTTACCAAAGCATCTTCCCTGCTGATGGCATCGCCGATGGCCTTAAAGCCCAGTGCCTTCTTGCCGATACGACGGCCGATCACTTTCTCCAGGCCGACGAACGCACCGCCGCAGATGAACAGGATGTTCGTGGTATCAACAATGGTGAACTCCTGATGCGGATGTTTGCGTCCACCTTGCGGCGGCACATTGGCAATCGTGCCTTCCAGCAACTTGAGCAGGGCCTGTTGTACGCCCTCTCCGGATACATCGCGAGTGATGGAAGGGTTCTCGTCCTTGCGCCCGATCTTATCGATCTCGTCGATGTAGATGATGCCGCACTGTGCCTTGGCCACGTCGCCATCGGCGGCCTGCAGCAGCTTCAGGATGATGTTCTCCACATCCTCGCCGACGTAGCCTGCTTCGGTGAGGGTGGTCGCGTCCACAATCGCGAAGGGTACGTCGAGCATCTTGGCCAGTGTCTGTGCCAGTAGCGTCTTGCCCGATCCGGTGGGCCCGACCAGCAGGATGTTCGACTTCTGCATCTCCACATCGCTGCCGCGCGTCTTGTTCATCTGGATGCGCTTGTAATGGTTGTAAACCGCAACCGCGAGCTTCTTCTTGGTGGTCTCCTGGCCGATAACATACTCGTCGAGAAAAGCCTTCACCTCGGCGGGCTTGGGAAGATGCACAGGCGCTGTGCCAGGCTGCGCTTCTCCCTTATCGTCCTCAAGGATGGAGTTGCACACGCCGACGCACTCATCGCAGATATACGCGCGTGGATAGTCCGACGGTGACGAGATCAGCTTTGCGACTGCATCCTGCGACTTGTGGCAGAACGAGCAGCGGAGGGATTCTTCGGGACCCCGCGAGGTCTTCATAGAGGGATTGCGCTCCTTCTTCGCTCGCCACGCCCGAGTCTACGGGCAGCACAGAACAGAGACTAGTCTACACCTGACCGGTCGAGCGCAACGTGTCTGGAGATGGGTCACGATGTGCAATTCGGTTCCGGTTGGCGAGATTGGTTCCCGGGAGATAGCGAGGACCCACTCGGTAAAGCGGGTCACCTCGTCTTTCAACAGCAACCTCGCTACGTTCGCGGACGATCAAGGATGTCGTCGATGATGCCATACTCTTTGGCTTGCGGCGAATTCATGATGAAGTCGCGCTCGACGTCACGCTCGATGCGCTCCAGCGGCTGGCCGGTATTGATGCTCATGAGCTTGTTCGTGATCTCGCGGATACGCAGGATCTCGCGTGCATGGATGTCGATGTCTGTGGCTTGTCCGCTTAGTCCGCCCATGGAAGGTTGGTGGATAAGTATGCGCGAGTTGGTCAGCGCAAAGCGCTTGCCTTTAGTGCCCGCCATCAGCAGAAATGCTCCCATAGACGCTGCCTGTCCAATGCAATAGGTCACCACATCATTCTTTACGTACTGCATGGTGTCGTAGATCGCCAGTCCTGCCGTGATCGAACCACCCGGCGAATTGATGTAGAGCTGGATGTCCTTTTCCGGGTCCTCACCGGATAGAAAGAGCATCTGCGCGATGATCAGATTGGCGACGTTGTCGTCAATTGGCGTGCCCAAGAAGATGATGTTGTCGCGCAGCAGGCGGCTGTAGATGTCATAGGAGCGTTCGCCCCGGCTCGTCTGCTCGAGCACCATCGGTATAAGTCCCATAGCTCTCTTTCCTTTGCTTCGTATCCTGCGTGAGGGGTTAGGCGGTAGACGTTGGGGGCGATGGCTGGTTGCTTCTAGCCTAACCTGCCAGCCTCTCGAAAAGCACGGAGCCGGTCTTCTCGCGGCGCATCTGCTCGCGTATCCGTTCCAGCGAACCATCCTCGGACAGCCGTTTGCGTAGCGTGTCGAGCGGCTCCCTCGACTGGATAGAAAGCATCAGAAGTTCGCGTTCCATCTCCTCATCGGCAATTTCGATGTGTTCGCGCTCAGCAATTTTGTCCAGTATCAGGGAGGCCTTCACCTCGTTGACAGCCTGGTCGCGCTGCGCCCCGCGCAGACGTCCAAAATCAAGCTGACGCATCGCATCCGAGCTCATACCCTGCTGCGCCAGCGCACGCAGCCCCCTTTCCAGGCGGGCATCGATCTGCTGTTGCACAAACGTCTCAGGGACGGGAAAGTCGTACTTTGCAATCAGTGCATCGACCATCTGGTCGCGCGCGTGTGACTCCAGCTTGTCCTTTTTGCGTCCGGCGAGACGTTCCCGCAGCTTGGCCTCAAAGTCGTTCCAGTCGCTGTAGGGCCCCAGCTGCTTGGCGAACTCCTCGTCGCGCTCCGGAAAGGTCTTTTTCTTGATGGCCTTCACGGTCACGTCGTAGCTTACGGTCCTGCCTGCCAGCCGGGCATCGCCAAACTCCGCGGGATAGCTGGCCTCAAACTGCAATTCCTGGCTGACCTTTGCGCCTCTTAGTGCCTCATTAAACGCCTGCAGGGTGTTCTTACCGCCAATCTCGATCAGCACATCTTCGCCGGTAATTTCCTTGCTCTCCAGACCTTCTTCGCCAACCGTCTGCGCCAGGTCCTGCAACTGGCCTTTGAAGCCGATCTCCGCCCAGTCGCCGTCGGCGATGGCGCGGTCTTCTTCCACCGGTTCTACCGTCGCATGGTGGTCAAGAACATTGGCCAGCTCGGACTCGAATTCGTCGTTGGTAAGCGAAGCGTCGGGGCGTTCGACCTTGATCGTGTCATACCCATCAATGCTGAACTCCGGCAGGGTCTCGAACGTAGCTCTGAACTTCAGCGGTTGGCCTTCGAAGAGCTGCATCTCGCTGACCTGAGGTTGTGAGACCGGCTGCACCTTTTGCTCGCCCAGCGCTTGTCGGAACTTCTCCGAGACCAGAGACTCCAGCACTTCCTGTCGCACCTCTTTGGCAAAGCGCGATTTGATGAGTGCCCCCGGCACTTTTCCGGCTCGAAAACCGGGAATCCGGGCAAGCTTGGTGTAACGCTGGATGACCTGCCTGAAGGCCTTACTCACCTCTGCCGCTGGAGCTTCAACCGTGATGGAGCGCACCAGTTCCGGGTTCAGTGCGGGCGCGGGATGCGCATGATCGTGCCCTGCATGGTCGTGATCGGCCATGGTTTCGTTCTGGGTCGCTGCCGGCTCAGGGAGGACAAGCGTCTCTTCGGTCGTCTCTGGAAATGTCTCTGAAATCGTTTCGGGGGGGGTCAAGTATGTTGCCTTCCGGAATACAGTAAGAGCGCAGAGGATGCGCTTAATCTAGGTTCTTCGTTCGACTTAAGAATACGAGTCCGGCGCTTGAGGGTCAAACTGCGACGGTGCTATTGCGGCTCATTTGGAGTGCCCAGCCGTGCAATCTCCAGGCGTACCTTCCATTGCATGCTCTGTCCCGGTGCCAGGGTCATCAGTCCACTAGGGTGCTGGGCCCACTCCGGGCCCAAGGGGTCATCGAGATTGGTATTGGGGCCAATCGATATCCATGCCCGGTTCGACGGCGAGACCACGTGAAAATTGGTGATATTCGGAGTCAACGCCGACAGCCGTAGCACCAGATCGGTTGCCGGATCGCGCAGTACGGCTGTCGGGCCCGGCTGCGCAGCCTGCAGGTCGGTGTAGGTTTCATCGATTTCACCTGCGCCCAGCGGCGAACCGCCGGCGGCACTGAAGTCCAGAGCGGTATGCGCTACGGATATGGATCTACCAGTTGGCAACGTTGTTGCGTGATCGACCTCAGTCACCGTCGTGGAAGGAATAGTCAGCAGCAGACTGTTGTGGCTTGCGCCCGGTAGCGTAAACATCGGCCGCCAACCTGCCCCCAAAGGCATGGGTTGGGACCCGGAGTTCATGGCCGTCATCGTCAGGTTGATTTCATGCGCCTCCAGTTCGACCTCGACGGTGACTTCCAGACTGGAGGGCCATGCTCCCCTGAAGCTTCCCGGGTGGAAGACCGCCTGTACCGACTGCCCATCCGGTAGCACCTCTGTCTGCACGGAGTCGGTGCCGCGCTTCAGCAGCAGACCTTCCAGAGAGGTGCTGCTGCCGGGTGAATCGGCTGGAACCCGGAACATCTGTCCCTGCCAGTCGGTCTGTATCATCGGCTGATTGCTCTCGCCTGCCAGGGGAGTTCCAGTCAACTGACGCGCCCACGGCAGCAACAGCGCACCTCCCAACGTGGTGCTGGCAGCGCCGCTGACGTCAGTGCCCTGACCGGTCAGTACGTTTGGGGCATTAGCCAGCGAAGGCGAAGCCAATAGCGGCACATCGCCTCTTCCCGGGACCAGGGTCATAATCTGAAAGACATTCAGGCCACGTCCCGGCAGCAGCGTGACGGAGAGAAATTCGGGATCCTCTCCTATCGAGTTGGCAGTTCGACTCAGCCTCAAAACGTCCTGGCCACCCGGGCCACTGGGATATTGCGGCACAACTACTGGTGGGTCGATCTTCGCCGTAATCAGATGCAGCCGTCCATGCCCGAACTCTAAAGATGCCCCTAAGAGGATGAGGCACAACAGCCCGATCAGCAGGGGCGTACATCTTCCGGACATCGAAAAGCGCGTTATTAAGGAGCGTTTGTGCGGGCCATGCAGCCGGGAAGCGAGATTCATCTAAGTCGATCTCCGGTCGTCATTCGCGGGACGCCGGGACCAGCAAAGAACCATGACGGTCCCGATGCCAACCTGTGTCCTGCTCTGCTGGATAGCCAGGTGTACCGCTCAGAGGCAGACTAACAGTATCATTCGCCGCAGCACGAGGCCACTGGAGACGAATGGTTGTTGGAAAAGCTACCTGTCCAATTTGCCTTGCAACCTCGAGATTTAGGGCGTAGGCTGCGCCTCAGCCATTCCTTCCCTCGAGGTTGCTCGTGCAGAGATATTCAAAGCTAGCCATCGTCTTGGCCATCAGTTTTTTGCTGCAGCGTTCGGCATTCGCTGACCGGTTGATTCTGGTGAACGGCACGCAGATTGTTGGAACCTACCTGGGTGGGTCCGCAGGCTATGTTCAGTTCCGTTCCAGCGATGGCATCGTGCAGAACTATAACCTTTCGGCGATCCAATCGATCAACATTAGCGCCAGGACGACCGCACCGTCGGGTTCATCCACGTCCACGACACCTCCGCCCGCCTCTCCCAATACTTCCTCCCCGGCCTCAGTCAGTGTGCAGGGACAGTCAGCCCCGGTGCCGTCGAACACCGGTTCGAATGTTCCGCAGGCGCAGGCCCAGCTGGCGCTCAACTTTCATAACGCGAAGCGGCATGACGTCGGCTCCCCTCCGCTGCAATGGTCTGCGACGCTCGCTTCAGCCGCCCAGAACTGGGCCAACCATCTGGCTAGTAGTGGCTGCAACCTTATCCATACTGCCAACAACCCCTACGGCGAGAACCTCTTTGGGGGCTCCGGCGCGGCTTATACTGCACTGGATGCGTCTCAGGATTGGTACAGCGAGATTTCCAGATACAGCTACGGCGTGCTGACCGCCGCGAACTTCGCCCCCACAGGTCACTACACGCAGATGGTATGGAGCAAAACCACACAGGTTGGCATCGGGCAGGCGAGTTGTCGCAACGGCGGCATCGTCATCGCCGCGGAGTACAGTCCGCCGGGAAATTACATAGGGCAAAAGCCCTATTGAGTTTGGTAACTTGGCATAGGAACGTTCCCCTTGCCCCCTCCCCGTAAGCACGTCTCAGCGCTCACCGTCCTTCAATCTGTCCATCAGACCATCATCAGCTGCACCCGCTGCCCACGCCTGCGCGCCTACGGGGAGAAGCTCGGCGAGGTCAGGCGTAAGGCCTACCGCGACCAGGTGTACTGGGCCAAGCCCGTACCCGGTTTCGGAGATCCCGGGGCCCGCATCCATGTCCTCGGGCTTGCGCCCGGCGCTCATGGGGCCAACCGGACGGGCCGTCCCTTTACAGGAGACGCCTCCGGCGACTTTATGTATGACGTCCTGCATGAGCTTGGCCTGGCCAGCAAACCGCGCGCCGTAAGCCGTGATGACGGCCTGAAGCTGCGCAAGCTCTGGATCAGCGCCGTCGTGCGCTGCGCTCCGCCCGGCGACAAGCCCACTCCGCAGGAGGTCCGCAACTGCTCCTCGCACCTCAGTGAGGAGATAGCCGCACTGCGCAGCGTGCGGGTGGTGGTCTGCCTGGGCAAGATCGCCTGGGACGCAACCCTGGCACACCTGCTGCGGCAGGGCGTGATCGAACGCCGCTCGGCCTTCGTCTTCTGCCACGGAGCGGAGTACACTCTGCCCAATGGAGTCAAGTTGCTGGGCAGCTATCACCCCTCGTTGCGCAACACCAATACCGGCCGTCTGAACCGTGCCATGTTCACCCGCGTGTTTGTTCGCGCCCGGGAGCTCGCCGGAATCGGGTAGCGTTTCACAACATTCACTGCAACCTCGGTCTGTCGTCACGAATCTCACCTAACCGAAGTAAGGAGGCTAACGATGCGCAATAAGGACCTGTTGATCGCCCTTGGAATTGGTGCCCTGATCGGGGGCGTTGCGGCTCTGCTGTATGCACCGCAGGCCGGAACCGCGACCCGCAAGAAGCTGAAGCGGGGCTTTGAAGACCTCACCGAGACCCTCGAAGAGGCCGGAGACTATCTAAAGGACCAGGCGGAGCGGCTCGGCAAAGAGGCCCAGCGCCTGATCGAGGTGAGCAAAGACCAGTTCGATGATGCTGTCGATGCCGCGACCGGCGTCGTCAAGTCGGCCAATAAGGCGGCAAAGGCCGTCACCAAGCTGGTGTAGCTAGAAACGCTATCAGCTACAACGTAACTGTTGCTATACACCACTGGCTCGATGCTTTTGCACTTAAACACAAAGGGCCGCCGGGGGGTGCCAGCGGACCCTTTGCTTTCAAATCGCGCCTCCTATCAAGGGATACAACCGGTGGGGGGTCGTCCCGACCAGAGGCGCAAGAAAATTATCGCATAAGACCGCCGGCTGGCGCTCGCCTGGAATCGAAATTTTTCACCCTTGGTGAACGGCTTTAGGATAGGTCGGTTGAGGTTCTGAGCCAGGCCGCCATCCGGGGGTAAGTGGCTGTCTCAGCAGGACCGGGCCTCTCCCGTGTCATCCCGTACCACTGCAATAGCGGAACTCCGAAGTACCGTCCCTCCCTGAAGTTCTCCACAATGGATGCGCCGCCGGAGCGGTAGCCGCCTGGGTGGAAGACGACCAGCGGATCCAGCCCAATCTCAAGGGCTGCTGCGTAGGACCAGGCGATAGCGGCCATCTCCGCACCCACTGCGTTGCCCTCGCAGGCGGCGCGCTCGGCCGGCGACATCACGGCCATGTGCCCGGCCTCATGCAGCAGGTCGCCGGGATAGAGCATCCTCTCTTCGTCTACGACCAGCGCTCCGTGGCGGATGGTCACTCCCGGCATAAAGGTCTTGCCGGCGATCTGCTCCCGCCGCACCTCCAGCCCGATGCGCTCCAGAAACGCGAGGATCGCCGCCTTCGAGTCATCTCTGTCCGCTTCCATTCCGCCCCTCCGACGCCGCTGCTGCCGCTGGAACGAATAGGATAGCCTGCACATGCGTTTCGAGCTCTTCGTCGCCGCCCGCTACCTCCGCGCCCGCCGCCGCCAGGCGGTGGTCGGACTGATTACGGTCATCTCTATCGTCGGCGTGGCTGCGGGCGTGGCCTCGCTGATCGTAGCGCTGGCCATCACCAACGGCATGCGGCGCGACCTGCAGGAGCGGCTGGTCGGCGCCACCGCGCATGTGGACCTGATGCGCACCGCCGGCGACGGCATCCGCGACTGGCGGCCGCTGATGGCGCGGCTGGCGCAGCAGCCGCATGTGACCGCCGTCGCTCCGGGCCTGTACGGGCAGGTGCTGATCTCGCGCGGCGCCCGCTCCGGCGGTGCGCTGATCAAGGGCATCGTGCCGTCCGACGAGCTGAAGGTCGGCAACCTCCTGCAGAGTATCCAGCAGGGCTCGGCGGCGGATTTACAGCCGAAGCCATGCGGTCCGGATTCCACTGATCCATGTCCGCTCAACATCGGTGGGCCAGCGGGCTCCCCTGACGCTTCTGGTCTGCCGCCGGACGCTATTCCGCCGATCGTCATCGGCAACGAACTGGCAGAGACGCTCGGTGCGACGGTCGGCGATACGCTGCTGCTGACCTCGCCGCAGGGTGAGCTGACGCCGCTCGGCCTGGTGCCGCGCTACCAGCGGTTTCGCGTTGTAGGCATTTTCGCCTCCGGCTTTTACCAGTACGACTCCAGCTACGCCTTCCTGCGGCTCGCCGACGCGCAGCGGCTGTTCAGCGAGCCTGACCTGATCAGCGTGCTGAGCTTCCGCATCGACGACCTGTACCAGGCCCAGCAGGTAGGCCATGAGCTGGAGCAGGCCGCGGGCAACGGATTTCAGGCGACCAACTGGATGGAGCAGAACCGAGAGCTCTTTCGGGCGCTCAAGCTGGAGCAGGTGGTCACGTTCATCGTGCTCGCGCTCATCGTGATGGTCGCTGCGCTGAATATCCTGATAGCGCTCACCATGATGGTGATGGAGAAGACCCGCGACATCGCCGTGATGATGAGCTTCGGCGTCAGCGCGACCCAGGTGCGGCGAATTTTTCTGCTGCAGGGGCTGCTGATCTCCTCGCTCGGCACCGCGCTGGGGCTGGCGCTGGGGTACGCGGCGAGCCTCGTGGGCTCGCACTACCGGTTTATCCACCTGGATGCCAGCGTCTACTCCATCGACTACCTGCCGTTCGCGCCGCAACTGACCGACGCGGTGCTGGTAGCGGCGGTGTCGCTGGGGATGAGCCTGCTGGCGACGCTGTATCCGTCCAGCTCGGCGGCGAGGGTGCTGCCGGCCGAGGCTTTGCGGTACGAATAGCCCCCCTCCCCCCTCCCCCGGATTTCCCGCAAAGTTGGCAGAAATAAGGAGTTAGCGTTGGACCCTCCCCGCATTACCGCTTGGACATCGGCGGCTAACCGCTTTGTTTTCAGTACGGCGAACTTCACCTATATATCCTTAAGATATAGCGGGCATATATTCTTAAGATATATGCGACTTGCGCCGTATGGTGCACATTGGTTGTCAAAAGTCTGATCCCACAACCTGGCCTGGGCCAGTGGTGAAAGGAGCCTGGGAGTTCGTCCACGCTGTCTTCTCACTGGCTTCCATTGTAACGGGCGTGTCAAGAGTTTTGAGCGGCCG
>Ga0302320_10019088_pt1 | contig 13790 bp, 10 predicted proteins | sample Bog_T0_3_FD_202130 | JGI IMG/M metagenome (GOLD analysis project Ga0302320, IMG submission 202130) | Peat permafrost microbial communities from Stordalen Mire near Abisko, Sweden - Bog_T0_3 | ecosystem: Environmental > Terrestrial > Soil > Wetlands > Peat | place: Sweden: Abisko, Stordalen Mire... | reverse complement strand
CCGTAGGCTTCGATTCGTCACAAAGCCCCAGTGAGTTGACGCGTCCCTTGCGCCTCTCCGGTTCACAGCCTTTCACGCAGCAGCCCGGCGTTTACCTTATGATTGGCGAACGCACCAACGTGGCCGGTTCACCCAAGTTTGCCAAGCTCATCAAGGAAGGCAAGTACGAAGAAGCGGTCAGCGTAGCCCGCCAGCAAGTCGATAACGGAGCCAACGTCATCGACATCTGCATGGACGAGGGCATGATCGACGGCGTTGCCGCCATGACCCGCTTCCTGCAACTGCTGGCCAGCGAGCCCGAAATCGCCAGAATTCCTTTTATGGTGGACTCCTCCAAGTGGGAAGTCATCGAAGCTGGCCTCAAGTGCCTGCAGGGCAAGGGCATTGTCAACTCCATCTCGCTGAAGGAAGGCGAAGAAAAGTTCCGCCAGCACGCGGCCGCAGTGCTGAAATACGGCGCGGCTGTCGTAGTGATGGCATTCGATGAACAGGGCCAAGCCGCCACCTACGAAGAAAAGATCCGCATCTGCGAGCGTGCCTACAAAATTCTCGTTGATGAGATCGGCTTTCCGCCCGAAGACATCATTTTTGATCCCAACGTGCTCACCGTCGCCACTGGCATGGAAGAACACAGTAACTATGCGCTGGATTTCATCAACGCCACGCGCTGGATCAAGGCCAACCTGCCTCACGCCAAGGTGAGCGGCGGCGTCTCTAACATTTCTTTCAGCTTTCGTGGCAACAACAAAGTGCGCGAGGCTATGCACTCCGCGTTTCTCTATCACGCCATTGCGGCGGGCATGGACATGGGCATCGTCAACGCCGGAATGCTCGAAGTCTACGAGGAGATCAATCCGGAGTTGAAGGTGCTGGTCGAGGACGTGCTGCTCAATCGCCGTCCCGATGCCACCGAGCGATTAGTGGAATACGGCGAGACGCTGAAGGCTGCTGGGATCAGCGCCAGCAATACGGCGACGAACGAAAAGAAGGCCGAAGAGTGGCGCAACGGCACGGTTGAAGAGCGTCTTTCGCACGCACTAGTCAAGGGCATCGACGCATATATCGAGATCGATACTGAAGAAGCTCGCCTTAAGCTGGGCCGTCCTCTGCTGGTCATCGAAGGTCCGCTGATGGCAGGTATGGGCGTGGTTGGCGACCTCTTCGGCGCGGGCAAAATGTTTCTGCCTCAGGTGGTGAAATCCGCACGTGTAATGAAGAAGGCCGTCGCGCACCTGACACCCTTCATGGAAATCGAAAAGGCCGAAAGAATTGCGGCTGGCGAGGTAGTCAAGGAGCAAGGAAAGATCGTATTGGCTACGGTCAAGGGCGATGTACATGACATTGGCAAAAATATTGTCGGCGTTGTGTTGGCCTGCAATAACTACGACGTCATCGACCTGGGCGTGATGGTCTCGTGCGAAAAGATTCTGGAGCGCGCCAAGACCGAAAAAGCGGACATGATCGGCCTTAGCGGCTTGATTACACCGTCGCTGGACGAGATGGTGCATGTGGCCAAGGAGATGGAGCGGCAGGGATTCAAGCTGCCCTTGCTCGTCGGTGGAGCCACCACCAGCCGCGCCCACACCGCCGTCAAAATCGCTCCATATTACAGTGAGCCGGTGGTTCATGTGCTCGATGCCAGCCGCGCGGTTCCCGTCGCCACAAGCCTGCTCAGCGAAGAGGGTAAGACGGCTTATGTGGTCCAATATCGCGCCGAATACGAAGCGATTCGCAAGGCTCACGCCGCGCCGCGCCCCAAGCTTGTTTCCCTGGAGACGGCGCGTAAAAGGCGCACACCTATTCAGTGGCGTGCCGAAGACCTGCCCCAGCCGGAATTCACCGGCGTGCGTGTGCTGAATGATTTTCCTCTTGCGGAGTTGCGAGAATTTATCGATTGGTCGCCATTCTTTCACACCTGGGGGCTGAAAGGCCTTTACCCACGCATTCTTGAGCACGAGGAGCAGGGCGAGCAGGCGCAGCAAATCTTCAAGGACGGCAATGCGCTGCTGGAGCGGATCATCGAAAACAAGTTACTCACCGCGCGCGGCGTTTACGGATTCTTCCCCGCCAGCGCGGTAGGCGACGATGTTGAGGTCTGCACCGATGAAGCGCGCGCAACGGTGCTTGAACGGTTCCATTTCCTACGCCAGCAAGCTCAACAGGATGCCAACCAGCCTTGCCGCTCGCTCGCCGACTTCATTGCGCCAAAAGAAATTGGGCTGCCCGACCACATTGGGGCATTCGCTGTGACTGCCGGCATTGGCTTGAAGAAATTGTGTGATCGTTTCCGCGCGGAGCAGGACGACTACAACGCGATCATGGCCGAAGCACTCGCTGATCGTTTAGCGGAGGCTTTTGCCGAATGCTTGCACAAGCGTGTGCGCAACGAGTGGGGCTACGGCGCTGCGGAAAACCTGAGCGCGGCAGAGATTCTGCAGGAGAAGTATCGCGGCATTCGTCCAGCCGCGGGGTATCCGGCCTGCCCTGACCACACCGAAAAAGGCACTCTATGGCATCTACTCAACGTGCAAGCCAATACTGGAATGCTGCTTACCGAGTCGTTTGCCATGTGGCCCGGATCGAGCGTTAGCGGGCTCTATTTTGCCCATCCGGAATCGCGCTTCTTCAGCTTGGGCAAGATTGACCGCGACCAGGTTGCCGACTATGCCGATCGCAAGGCAATGACCGTGGCCGAAGTCGAACGCTGGCTGAGCCCAAACCTGAATTACGACCCTTCGGAATAACATGGCGTTCACCGCTGTTACTTCGAAGGATCGACTCCTCAGCCTCACCCCGCCAAGGGAAAGAACCGCCGCACCGCCGCGTCATATTGCTCAATCTGGCCAGTGAGGATGTCGTAGTACCACCCGTGCACCTTGAGCCGACCAGCGGCCACGGCCCGCGCCACCGAGGGCTGGGCGCGCAAATTGAGCAGTTGCGCCACCACGTTGCCGCGGATCAGCGCATCCAGCTCCGCCTGAGGTCCGTCGGCTGGGTTGTGCGGCTGGCGATGGCTAAAAGCCGCCTCCACGTGATGCAGCCAGCGGCTAGCCTTGGGCAGTTGATCCAGACTCGCAGGGTTGAGCGCGGCCTTCAGCGCTCCGCAATCGGAGTGACCGCAGAGAATGGCATACTTCACCTGAAGCACTTCGACAGCGTACTCGATCGTAGCCGTTACCCCATCTACATCATGGCTGGCGATGGGCACCACATTACCGGCGTTGCGCGTAATAAACAGGTCTCCTGGACCGGTGCCAAAAATCAAGTCCGGCGACACGCGCGAATCAGAACAGGTAATGAAGAGATACTCTGGCGCCTGCGTCTCCGCCAGCAGGTGAAACTGGCTGCGCCGCGCAGGAAACACCTCAGCCAAGAACCGCTTGTGCCCTTCGATCAAACGTTCCATCGCGTCCCCTCCTTCCGTTTATGGCCATTTTGCCCTTTAGTCAGCCTACCGCACCCAAGGCCGAACTGATACTTTAGTCGGTATTGGTTCTTTCAGTGAGTGCCCAACCGGCAAAGGAGATTTGCGTCGATGAAACAACTTGTAACGTTCCTGGGATCAATGATTCTTTCGATTTCGGCGCTGGCCTCGGCGCAAGCGCAGGCTGTCCGCACGCTGGACCCCGCACTGCAACAGCGCATCGACCGCATCGCTCGTCAAGTGCTGGAGCAAACTGGAGTTCCCTCGGCTTCAATAGCCGTTGTCAAGGGCGGCAAGCTGGTTTATACCCAGGCTTACGGCCAAGCGCGGCTGGCCACCAAATCGGCCCCCGCCGTTGCTGCTAAGCCCCAGATGCGTTATTCCATCGGGTCGATTTCGAAGCAGTTCACGGCTACGGCTATTCTGCTACTGCAGGAAGAGGGCAAGCTCTCGCTCGACGACGCAGTGGGCAAATACGTCCCCGGCCTCACTCGCGGTAATGATGTCACCATCCGGCAAATTCTCTCCCACACCTCCGGCTACCAGGACTACTGGCCCGAGGATTACGTAATGACGTCTATGTTGAAGGACGAAAGTACCCAGCAGATTCTGGACACCTGGGCTAAAAAACCGCTGGACTTTGAGCCCGGCACGCAGTGGCAGTACTCCAACACAAACTTCGTGATCGCCGGTCAGATTGTGGAAACCGCCGCAGGCTGTCCCTTTATGGACTTTCTCTCCAACCACATCTTCAAGCCGCTGGGCATGACCTCGGTATGGAACTCTGACCGAGCGAGCCTGCCAGACACCGATGCCGCGGCCTACTATCGCAACGCTCTCGCCCCCCTGCGCCCCGCGCCCAAGGAGGGACGGGGCTGGATGTTCGCCGCCGGCGAGTTGTCTATGACCGCCCATGATCTGGCGCTGTGGGATGAGAGCCTGATCGCGCAGTCCATTCTCAAGCCGGAAAGCTACAAGCAGATGTTTACCGAGGTCAAGCTGAAAGACGGCAAGGGCTCCAGCTACGGCCTGGGCGTCGAGGTGATCGACCGTGACGGTCATCGCTCCATTGAGCATTCTGGCGAAGTGGCGGGCTTTGTCGCGGATAATGTGGTTCTGGTCGACGATGGCGTGGCCGTAGCCGTGCTGACCAACGAAGACGCCTCGGGCGCGGCCTCGGCCATCGCCCACCTGGCAGCGCCGGTGGTAGCAGCCATTCCGCCCACCGAAGCCGAGCAGCAAGCCATCGCGATCTTTCACGATCTGCAACAAGGCCACATTGATCGCAAGCTTCTAGCGCCGAACCTGAATGATTACTTCAGCGTCGAGGCCGTGACCGACTTCCAATCGAGCCTGGAACCGCTGGGCGAACCGCTCACCTTCCGCCAAACCGCGACCGAGTTGCGCGGCGGCATGACCTTCCGCAGCTTCCAGATTGTCTACCCCGGAAAGCGCCTTCGGCTGACCACCTACACCTACCCCGACGGCAAGCTGGAGCAGTATCTGATCGCCCCAGCAGAGTAGCACCTGCGGTGCGGCAGACGCTCGGTTTTCGCTCGCAGGAGTGATGTCGCACCCCATTCTCCGTCCGCGCCTTTTTTCTGGCGCGGAGCAGCCAAAGACAGATGGCCCCACTGCAGGTGGCGGCGCGATACACTGGTAGGGATTATGTTTGAAAACCTGACAGACAAACTGCAACGCGCCTTCAAGACCCTTCGCGGCCAGGGCACACTCTCTGAAGAGAACATCGCCGATGCTTTGCGCGAGATTCGCGTCGCCCTGCTTGAAGCCGACGTCAACCTCAACGTGGTTCGCGACCTGATCGAGCAGATCCGCGTCAAGGCCGTCGGAACAGAAGTTTTGACGGCGCTTTCGCCCTCCGAACAGGTCATCAAGATCGTCCGCGACGAGTTGGTCACCCTGCTGGGCAAAGACACAGCGCGCTTCAAATTCGCCTCGCAGCCGCCCACCGTCATTCTGATGGCCGGTTTACAGGGCTCCGGCAAGACGACCACTGCCGGCAAGCTGGCCGCCTGGCTCAAAAAAGGCGGGCATCGGCCCATGCTGGTCTCGGTGGACGTTTATCGCCCCGCCGCGCGCGAGCAGCTTAAAGTGGTGGCCAAGCAGATCGAGGCAAAACTCTACGAAGGCGACCAGAAGGGTGAAGCTGCCGGCTCGGCGCTGGTTCTGCGCCTGGCCACCGAGGCCCGCCGCGAAGCCCGCAACATGGGCTGCGACACGCTCATTGTGGACACCGCCGGTCGCCTGCACATCGACGAAGAGCTGATGAGCGAGATGGAGCAGCTCAAAAAGCAGCTCAACCCCAGCGAGATTCTGTTCATCGCCGACGCCATGACCGGCCAGGACGCGGTCAACTCCGCCGCCGACTTCCACAAGCGCCTCGGCCTCACCGGCGTAGTGCTCACCAAGATGGACGGCGACGCCCGCGGCGGCGCGGCGCTGTCGATTCGCCACGTCACCGGCCAGCCCATCAAGTTCATCGGCGTGGGCGAAAAGCCCGACGCCTTCGAGCCCTTCCATCCCGACCGCATCGTGGGCCGCATTCTGGGCATGGGCGACATGATGTCGCTTATCGAGAAGGCTGAGTCCACCCTCGACCGCAAAAAGAGCGAGGAGTTCGCCAAGAAAGCCCTACTGGGCGACGGCTTCTCGCTCGAAGATTTCCGCGACCAGTTGCGCCAGATCAAGAAGCTCGGCTCGATGGAAAGCATTCTGAAGATGCTGCCCTCGGTCGGCCCCTTTGCTGGCCTGCAACAGGCCTCGAAGAGCGTGGATGAAAAGCAGTTCGTGCGCCTGGAGGCGATCATCAACTCGATGACGCCGATTGAGCGCCGCAACCACGAAATCATCAGCGGTAGCCGCCGCAAGCGCATCGCTCTGGGCAGCGGAACGCAGGTGCAGGACGTAAACAATCTCCTCCGCCAGTACGCGCAGATGAGCAAAATGTTCAAGCAAATGGGCAAAGGCGGAATGGCGAAAAACATGCTCCGCGGCGGCATGGGCGCACTCGGCATGGGCGGCAAGCAGCGCTTCGGGCGGTAGAATCCTTAGCGAGGGCATTTCTGGTGAAATAGATGCTTTGAAAGGGCACGACTTTAGTCGTGCCGATCATGCAATAGAATGATTGCGGGCTTTAGCCTCTGATGAAATGATTTCAAAACGAAGGAGGACGGGATGCGCAAGCTGACAGTCAAGAACTTTTCGGTTATCAAAGATGCCGAGCTTGAGTTCGGCAAGATCACCGTCCTCATCGGGCCGCAATCCAGCGGAAAGAGCTTGCTGTGCAAGCTGGCTTATTTTTTAGGCAGAGAAGTGATCCGAATTGCAATCGATCTCGTTGTTGGCCAACGACCTATTTTTGAAATTGAGACTGCCGTTCACAAAGAATTCGCGAGATGGTTTCCTAGAGGTGGTTGGGGAAATGAAGCTTGGTCAATCTCATTTACCGATAACAATTACGAAGTAACAATTTCAGCTCTTGCGGAGAATAAGGCCAACATACCTGTAGCAATTTCCTTCAAACGAGATTTCGCAGTTGCATACGAAAAAAGGCTCCAATCGACCATTGAAACGAAGCAGAAAAACGGTTTTCTCTTGGGGCCGGCTCTACAATCGCGGGCTGCAACTGAGTTCTTAAAGGTTGCCGGAAGAGGCGTATGGGACTCTAGCACCTACATCCCGACCGAACGTTCCTACTTCGTTGACACTAAAAAGGGTTACAGGTCACTCGCGTCTGATTCAGATCCTATTTTGCAACATTTTGCAAATATATTTGCCGAGAGTCTGAAGCCAAGTTCCACCGGGTCACGTGTTTCCAGATTCCTGGATGGGGATGTAGTTTCTTGGCAAAACGAGTGGATGCTATCTTTTCGTGATGGTAGGTTCTTACCATTGAGCGAACTTTCTTCGGGCAGCAAAGAGACGCTTCCTATCTTGACGACTCTTGATTACTACGAGAACCAGCGAATTCAGTCTGGGAACCTTCCGTCGGCTGAATTGTATAACGAAAAGCTCTATTCGTTCGACGACTTCACAATCGAAGAGCCAGAATCCAGCGTCTTCCCGCAAACGCAATATGAACTCATTCAGGAAATCGCAGCATTAGCAAATAAAGCAGATTTCGTTCCTCATTTTACAATCACCACCCACAGCCCCTATATCCTCACGGCATTTAACACACTGATCGAGGCTTGGCGCGTGGGGAACAAAGAGGGCAAACGCGAGCGAGTTGCGGCGCTCATCCCTGAAAAGTATTGGGTGAACGAAAATGATTTTGCCGCGTACTCCATCAGCAACGGGATGCTGACTTCAATCTTCTCCAAAGAAGTGGCAGGTGAGGAAGGCAGCGGCTTGATCGATGGAGATTTCCTCGACAGTGTCTCCGATCAACTGGGCAGCGAATTCGACAAGCTTCTGGACATTGAGTATGCCAACTGAGCGCCGGAGTTTGCCTGATTACGCCCGGCAGCACAAGGGCGAATGGATTGTTGTGGAAGAAAACAAGAGAGCCGCGCGCTTCCATAATCCTGACAAACAAAAGATTCTTGTTATCCATGCAGACGGAGGCTTGATAACTTCCGGTGAGCGCGCTGACTACATTGTCGCCCATTCCGAAATCATCGATGTGATTGTGGAGCTAAAAGGCAGCGATGTTACCAAAGCCATTCATCAGATTCGCGCCACGCAGCCAGTATGGAAGAGAAACGCGCTAGCGGGAGAGAAACACGCGGCTTTGGTTGTTCGCGGCCATGGAGTAAGTCCAAAAGCTTCGGCAAGCATGGACCGGTGGAAGAGAGAGTTTCGCAAGACATTCAAGATGAAGTTGCTGATTGAAACGCGCAATCGCGATTATGAGTTTGCGGAGTTTCTATTGCCGGAGAGTTTGCGTGACTAGCATGACCATGCTTCAAGACCAACTCGACGAGATAACCGCCAACACGCGGCAGTTAGTGCCAGCGGAGCGGCTGGCGGTCAGCGAGCGGGCTGTCGAAGCGTTATTCGAGACCGGGATAGAGGAGACGATTTTGCCGGTAGGCGCCACGGCGCCGGAGTTTGCTTTGCGCGACGGCGCGGGGCGTCTGGTGCGCTCTCAAGACCTGCTCGCCCTTGGCCCGCTCGTCATCAAATTTTTTCGTGGCCGCTGGTGCTCTTATTGTGTTACTGAGTTGGAGGCTTGGCGCGACCTCTATGCGCGAGTACGCGAACGCGGCGGGCTGCTGGTAGCCATCAGTCCGCAAACCGAGCGGCAAAACGACTTCATGGTTGCGCAGCACCGGCTTCCCTTCCCTCTGCTCTCCGACCCGGGGTGCAAACTGGCGGAAAAGTTTGGTCTGGCTTACACCGTGCCCAAGACACTGCGCGACTACTACCTCTCGATCCTGGTCAACCTTCCCTTTGTGAATGGCGAGTCGAGTTGGTGTTTGCCGCTACCTGCGACCTATGTAATCGGCAAAGACGGGAAAGTCGTTCTGGCCGAGGCGCACGCCGATTTCCGCGTTCGCCCCGAGCCAGAAGAGGCGCTGACTGCTCTGCTCGCCGACAACTGCCTCTAGTTATGGCAGCGGCAGTTCGGCGTCGAACCCTGAAGCAATCAGGTCGGTGCGCAACTGCTCAACGGTGGAAAAGACCAGCGACTTCATCCCCAGAGCCCGCGCCGCCTCCACGTTGACCAGCTTGTCGTCGAGGAAGAGCGTCTCCTCGGGCCGGGTTCCCAGAGCTTTCAGCGTGTAGCGATAGATGGCCGGATCGGGCTTGGCCAGCAGCAATTGATAGCTCCACACCCGCACGTCGAAGCGCTGAATCCAGGCGTGTTCTTTCAACAAGTGCTCCAGCACATAATCGCCCATGTTGGACAAAATGCCAGTGAGCAAGCCACGCTGCTTCAGCTCCAGTTGCCAGGCAATCATGGCAGGGTTTTGGGTGCTCCACATGCGGGCATCCCACAGGTTCAGCTCGTCGATTGCGGAGGGCGGTAGGCTGAGCCCGGCGTCGCGCACAATTTTCTGCCAGAAGGCGAGGCCGGTGAGCTTGCCCTCGTCGTAAGCGTGGCGGTCGGCCCAGTAGTAAGGCTCGAAACGCTCGCGAGTGAGGCCGGTAATGCGCAGCAATTCCGCATAGGCCGTGGGATCCTGATCACCGGTTAAAACCATGCCATAGTCGAAGACAACTGCGCGTAGAGCCAATCTTCCTCCTCGTGTACGCCCGCGTAGATGGAAAGGGGCGCTGCTTCTATTGTGCCTGACCGCCGTGGGCGGTTTTGAGACCGTCTTTGTACACTGGAACGATATGCGCTTTTCGCAACGAACCAATTGGAATACCGAAGAGAGTGAACTGGCGTTGGCCCACCGGCAGCGCGTGTCCGCTGATCTGCCGATTGCCGACTTGACTGCCTCCAACCCTACACGCTGCGGCTTCGCTTACCCAGCCGATCTGCTGGCAGCGCTTACCAACCAGCGGGCGCTGGACTACGATCCGCAACCACGCGGCCTGCTGAGTGGGCGTAAAGCCGTCTGCGGCTACTATGCCGCGCATGGCGTCACGCTGCGGCCCGAGCAGATTGTGCTGACCACCAGCACCAGTGAGGCTTACAGCTTCCTTTTCCGGCTGCTCTGCGACCCTGGCGACGAGATTGTGGTTCCGCTGCCGGGCTATCCACTCTTTGACTTTTTGGCTGAACTGGACGACGTGAAAATAAAAGCAGCAACGCTGGTCTACGACTACGGCTGGCAGATCGACCCCGAGGGACTTCGCCGCGACCTTACTCCACAAACGCGGGCGATTGTGATGGTCCACCCCAACAACCCAACCGGCCACTTTACCAAGCCTTGGGAGGCCGAGGAACTGGGCAAGCTCTGCCGAGAGTTTGACCTTTCGCTGATTGTGGACGAGGTCTTTCTCGATTACAGCCTGGGCGCGCCCGCTCGCAGCTTTGCCGCCGGCCTTGAAGGTGTGCCGGTCTTCGTCGTCAGCGGAATGAGCAAGATTGCCGGACTACCGCAGATGAAGGCCGCCTGGATCGTGGCCACTGGCCCGGATGCCACGGCAGCGCTGGATCGGCTGGAGGTCATCGCCGACACCTTCCTCTCCATGAACGCACCGGTGCAATGCGCGCTGCCCGCCTGGATCGAAAGCCGCGCAATGATTCAAGGGCAGATTCAAAGCCGTGTCGCCGCCAATCTAGACGAACTCGACCGGCAACTGACAAATCTGGCAGCGGTGACCCGCCTGAAGGTCGAGGGTGGCTGGTACGCCGTCGTGCGCATTCCAGCCATTGCGTCCGACGAGCAAACCGTGCTGGAGCTGTTGGAGCGCGGCGTCTGGGTGCATCCCGGCTACTTCTTCGCCATGCCCGCCTCGGGATGGCTGGTGATCAGCCTGCTAGCTCCTGAGGAGGAGTTTCGTTGCGGCGCTATCAGACTTGCGGAGTACCTTCAAACGCTTATCTAGAGCCATTCTCCTGTAGATGTGCGCACGCCGACGTAAGCGTCTATCAGGGGAAGCGCTCAGGTTTCGCTTCAGCCCGCTTCGACCAGCCCATAGCGTCGCTGCCAGCTATCTCTGAGCCGCGCCCACACCATCTTTCGCTCGGACTCGGTAGCATCGTTTTCCGCGCCAGTTGAGTTGGCAAAGCGCGTCGCCTCCATCTTGGCCAGTTCCAACAACTGCCGGTCGCGCAGCAGATTGGCCACACGAAAGCCCGGCATCCCCGCCTGCCGCGTGCCAAAAAACTCGCCGGGTCCGCGCTGCGCCAGATCTAGCTCAGCCAGCTCGAAGCCGTCCTGGGTGCGCACCATGGCGTCGAGCCGCTCCTCGCCCAGGGCCGAAACCCGCGGGCCAGTGATGAGAATGCAGTAGCTTTTGGCCGCTCCCCGACCTACGCGCCCCCGCAACTGGTGCAACTGCGCCAAGCCAAAGCGCTCGGAGTGCTCGACCACCATCACCGAGGCATTAGGCACGTCCACGCCCACCTCGACCACCGTCGTCGCCACCAGCACGTCGATTTCGCCGCGCTGAAAGCGGCGCATCACCACTTCTTTTTCGTCGGCGTCGAGGCGACCGTGCAGCAACCCCACACGCAAACCCGCCAGCGGTCCGGTGCGCAACTTTTCGTGCATCTCGACTGCTGACTTCAGTCCCAACTTGGCGTTGGGATTGGCCTCTTTCACGGCCTTGGGAAAGAGCTGCGCTCCTTTACTCTTTTTTGCGGATTTTTTCGGAGCGACAGCAGCTTCGGCCCCAGCAGCAACCTCGTCATGAGAAAAATCCAACTCCAGCTGATCGTCCTTCGTGCCCTCGATCACCGGATAAACGATGTAAGCCTGCCGGCCCTCGGCAACCTGCTTGCGCACAAAAGCCCACACCTCTTCGGACCTTTCGCCAGCCACACGGCGCGTAACAATCGGGGTGCGACCAGGCGGCAGTTCGTCCAGAATGCTGATCTCCAGGTCGCCATAGAGCGAGAGCGCCAGGGTACGCGGAATCGGCGTCGCGGTCATCACCAACATGTCAGGCTCTGCCCCCTCCGTCCCATCCGGTCTGGGCTTCTTCATCATCTTGAAGCGTTGCATCACGCCAAAGCGATGCTGCTCGTCCACGACCACCAAACCCAAGCGATCGAATTCGACTTTTTCTTCAATCAGCGCGTGGGTACCAATGACCAACTGCGCCTCGCCGCGATTGATCTGGCCGCGCGCTTGGCGCTTGTGAGCCTCGTCGAGCGAACCGGTCAGCAGCACAATGCGCGGCTTGCGACTGGATTTCTCCAGCAGCTTGCGAAGACTGAGAAAATGCTGCGTGGCCAGAATCTCGGTAGGCGCCATCAACGCTGCCTGATAACCGTTTTCCATGGCCACCAGCATTGCCTGCAAGGCCACAATGGTCTTGCCTGAGCCCACATCGCCCTGCAAAAGACGCCGCATGGGGCTGGGCTGGCGCATGTCGGCGACAATCTCGCCCAGCGCCCGCTTCTGCGCCTTGGTGGGGTGGAAAGGCAGCACCTCGCGCAGCGCCTCGCGCACCTTGTCGGTAGTGGCAAAGCTGATGCCCGTGCGCTCGCGCATCTTGCGGCGTTTGAGCTCCAACCCCAATTCCAGAAAGAAAAGCTCCTCAAAGATCAGCCGTCGATGAGCCGGAGTGTTCCACTCTTGCAACTGGGTGAAGGGCGTGCCTTCGGGTGGAAAATGCACCTCGCGCAAGGAGAGTTCGCGGTCCGGCAGGCCAAGCCGCGCCAACATTGCCGCAGGCAAACACTCGGGCGCGCCGCGCAGCCCCTCCAGCAGGTGAAAGATCGTCTTGCGCAGCCAGCGCGAGGCCAGCCGTGAGCCGCCTAGCGACTCATAAACCGGGGTGATGCGACCCACTTCAAGCAGCAGCGTCTCAGCGTCGTCGGTGGCATCGGGCAGCAGCTCAAACTGCGGCTGAATCATCTTGAAATTGCTACTGGAGCGCGAGGGCTCAACCCGCCCATAAACCGCCACCGTTTGCCCAGCATGAAACTTGCCTTCAAGGTAGTTGCCGTGAAACCAGATGCACTTGAGCGCCCGCATTCCCTGCCCCACGGTCAGCTCGAAGATGGGCATGCGGCGGGTATTCAGCAGCGCCGAACCACGAACCTCGCCAATGACCGAAGCCGTCTCACCAGCTTTCAGCTCGTCCAGACTGCGCGGATTCTGGCGGTCCTCATAGCGAAAAGGCAGGTGATAGAGCAAATCCTCGGCGGTCTCAATGCCCTTGGGAGCGAGCAGCGCCGCGACCTTAGGGCCAACGCCCTTCACGTACATTACCGGAGTGTCGAGATCAGCCACACTCCGGATGCTAAATGCAGCGCCTGTGCGGGGACAAACGGGCGCCTACTCCGCCACCGGCTTGCCCACGATCAGATTGTTGTTCCACAGCGCCAGCACTACGTCCATCTGGCCACTTTCCTGCTTGGAGGTGCCTTCAGCAACAGCCTGCCACAAGGAGCTGCGCGACCAACGCTGCTTGCCTTCCAGCAGCAGCGCCGCTGCGCGCACCGCGTATTCCTTGTGCTCTTTCGACTTGGTGTACTCACCTTTGTCAATGCCCACCACTAACCCCTCTTCGCAAAGGCCCAGAAACGCTCCGCGTGGACTGTTCTTGGTCCGCGCCACCGGGCTTGTCGGGTACAGCTTCTCCAGTGCGCTCTCCCATTGCGCGGTAGGATTCTTGCTGCCGCTTGCCTGCCGCGCCGCTAGAATTGCCGCTTCTCCATATCGATTTGCCATCGTTCATTCTCCTGATGCCCAAACTGCGATTCTACTCGGAATCGACTGCGGAGACTTTGCCGAGACGAAAGAGAAAACCTGAACCACATACCCCCGGGGGG
>Ga0302320_10019086_pt1 | contig 13791 bp, 10 predicted proteins | sample Bog_T0_3_FD_202130 | JGI IMG/M metagenome (GOLD analysis project Ga0302320, IMG submission 202130) | Peat permafrost microbial communities from Stordalen Mire near Abisko, Sweden - Bog_T0_3 | ecosystem: Environmental > Terrestrial > Soil > Wetlands > Peat | place: Sweden: Abisko, Stordalen Mire... | reverse complement strand
TCCACAACTCCGGAAACTCCCGCCTCAAATTCGCCACCTTCGGCGCATCGTTATACACAATATAAGGATCGTTCGGATGCACCGTCGCATAATTCTGGTGATACCCTTCCGCCGGATAAAACGCCTTCAACTCCACCACCTGCGTCGCAATCGCCCGCCGAAACACCTTCGCCTGGTCAAGCTGCGCAATGTAAGCCTGCGCAATCCGCTTCTGCTCCTCATTGCCATAAAAAATCACCGACCGATATTGCGTCCCCGTATCCGGCCCCTGCCGGTTCACCTCCGTCGGATCCAGCGCCACCGAGAAGAACACCCGCAGCAACTCTCCATACGTCACCTGCGACGGATCGTAGACAATCTCCACTGACTCCGCATGTCCGGTCGCGCCGCTGCTCACCGTCTCATAGTCCGGATTCTTCACCGTCCCGCCCGAGTATCCTGAAGTCGCCGAGATTACGCCCTTCACGTGCTGAAACACCGCCTGGATTCCCCAGAAGCATCCTCCCGCAACCACCGCCGTCTGCTTCCCCGTAGCCGTAGCCTTCGCCTCGTCCACCACCGGCGACGGCACCGCCGCATTCGTTCCACTTCCCGCCTGGCAAGCCAGCGTCGCCGCCAACACGGTTAACATCATCGCCACCATCCGAACCGACCCTCTGGACATAACCCCTCCCGAACTCATCACCGATTCCCTCAGTATTAGAGTTACGAATCTAGAGGAAGTTTCGGATGACTTTGCCGTCCCAGGTGTTGGAGTGAGGCTAGGGATTCCCGCCTCAAAGAGGAAAAGGGCTTGACTCCATCCCGGGCTTCGCACCTAACCGTATTCTTGGGTCAGTTACACAGGTAACCCGGGTCTTCAGAGTGTCGATTCCAGGGAACGTCGTTCCGCGCTCTCAAACAGACGCGCGGTGAGAGCCCCGAAGATGAAACCCCCGACGTGCGCCAAGTAGGCCACCCCACCGGTTTGCGAGTGCGCCACCTGGCCAGCATTGACGAGCTGGGTAAGAAACCAAAAACCGATCAGCAGCGCGGCCGGTATGAATGTGACCTTCACAAATATAAAGATCAGTAAAATCGAGCGAATGCGGTCGCGCGGATACGTGACCAGGAACCCGCCCATTACCGCGGCAATCGCCCCGCTGGCGCCCAGGTTTGGCACGGTAGAGTGCGGACTCGCCGCGACCTGGGCAAACATAGCCACGATCCCGCCCACCAGGTAGAAAACCAGATACCGCCCTCGCCCCATCGCGTCTTCGATCTCCGGACCAAAGGCCCACAAGAAGATCATGTTGCCGATGATGTGCGACCAGCTGGCGTGCATGAACATCGCCGTCAGAATCGTGATCCACCCATGGCCGGAAAAAATCTGGGCCGGAATCGCCGACCACCGCGTCACGAAGGCCTCGCCGCCCACCAGCTCCTGCACAAAAACGAACGCATTCACCAGGACAATAAGGATCGTAACCACGGGGACCCGCGACGGCCGCCGCGTCGCGTCCCCGAGCGGGATCAATCCCCCCATTTCGTCTCCCTCCGTTTTGTCGGGATTTACCGGGGCGTATATTTCCCAATGCGCTGAATCCTGTTCGCGCTTCGCTGCGCCAGTTTTCTGAGACGCCCCTAGGCCGCCAGGCGCGACACCGTATCCGCGCCCTTGCGCACCGCCAACGACATCATCACCCGCGCCACTCCGCTGAAGATCAGGCTGATGCCCACCAGCGTCCCAATCGCCCACGCCGAACTCGACGGCCACTGCATGTAGATCATCAGTCCCAGCAGCAGCGTAACAATCCCGTCGATCAGCACCCAGCTCGATCCGTGTATCGGACGCATCTTCACATACAGTACGATGTCCAGGATGCCTTCAATCAGAAACAGCGATGCCAGCAGCAACGTCAGCGTCGCCACCGCCAACACCGGATGCACCAGCAGGTACGCGCCAAAGCACAGGTACGCGATCCCCACCAGAACCTTCCAGATCATGCTCCCCGCTCCATGCGCGCGAAATGCCAGCGCCAGGTGGACGACGCCCGCGAAAAGTATCAGCCACGCCACCACCACATTCACCGCCACCGCCGCAAGAAACGGCGAACCCACCGCCATCACCCCCAACACAATCAGCAAAGCTCCCCACAAAATCGAAACCGTCGAAGCACTCTTCACCATCTCAACCGGAGTGTTCTGTGCCATAGAGTCCTCCTTGGCAATCGGCATAAGCCTACCCCAAAATCCCCGCGCGTTGAAGTCCAAACAAGCATGGAAACAATCATGTCGAAGCAGCCCATGTGGAACGGACGCTCCCGTCCGTCACTGAGTCTTGGGCGAAGATGTAGCAGGGAATCGCTGCCCAGAGCTTGCCCTGAGCGCATTCGAGCGCGCCGTCCTGCCGCCTTTGTCCCTGATTCTGAACCACTTCGCCGATCTTGTTACGAAAACCGAACAGACCAGATACCCCTGCCTCACCAACTCGCTTCAGGAGTATAAGGGTGCCGACGGCAAGGCGGCGCCGTATTAAAGGAGGCTACTTTGTCTACATTTACACATCTTCGCTCCATACTCGGAAGAGTCTTCGCAATCTGCTTGTCCTTGGTTTTCTTCACTCTAATCGCAACTGCCTTCGCGCGCTCTCAGGCGGATTCACCGCCAGCCCCCACACCAGCAAAAACTCCAGACGCAAAAACTCCGGCGGATCCTAGCGCAACCGCAGCCGTTCCGAAAATTACCTCCGTAGTTGTCTTCCCACAAGCCGCATCCACCACATCCAACCAGGATTTCGTTCTGGAGATCAAAGGCACCGGCTTTGGAACCTTCGACATGAGTAATGTCCACGTCGCTGTATTACCGGCCGCGGGCGTGACCGCCGTTCAAGTGCTTTCGCGTTCACAAGACAACTCGACCATACTCGCCCAATTCACCGCGCCCACCAATTACGCGACCGAAGAGGTCGCGCTGTCGACGGGGGCCAACTTCCTGACCTATGACACGGGAGCTTCGTCCTGCGATTTTGATTCGAAGGTCAAACTTAGACCTCAAATCGTTCCCAAGAAACAGGCTGGCGATAAGTACGGAAACGGCGTAGCTAAGAACTTCCACGCCATCCAGCTTTCCATCGTGAACGAGTGCCCCATGGCCATCGTCGTCCCCTTGGGCGGAATAAACGTGGTCACTGAACATCAAGCCCAACAGCCCGCTGGCGGCGCGTGCACGGAAAAAGGCGCCCTTGTAGCATTCTCCCTCGATCACGTCACTAGCATTTTTTCCACGGATCGCAAACTGACAGGCAGACGCGCCATCTATTTCAATACGGTCCAGGCGCTCGCCACGCTGGGCAGTGCGGTTGAGCCTTTCTTTGCGAAGGGCTTCACCCAGGGCGTTGCCATCTTAGGTGGTGGTTTCACCACCGCGTCCAAAGAGCTTCTTGTCGATATGTCAGCCGAACAGCTTCAAAACCTCACCTCCCAAAGCTTCGGGTCCACCGAACAAATTGCCTCCCACGGATCGCTCCAGAAGTTCGTGTTCGTCCGCAGGAGCGAGAAATGCAAGGAGGAACCGATCGAAACTGATTTGCGCACTGGACAATTCACCGTCAATTGGGAACTTTCTCCGGCCTCGTCCCAGGCTCCAGCAACCCAGAATGCAAAGGCAGTTGCTCCAGCTCCTCAGACGAAGTAACCGGGAAACCCCAGCCGAAACCACCGTGGGTGCGAATCTACCCGTGGGTGCCCACTCTAGTCTCGCCGCCCTTTGGCGAGACAAGAGTGGGGATTTTTGGGCTTTTGGGGTGGCGCAGCGGTTCACCGCTGCGATAAGGGCCCTCCCCCCGCCCCGCTTTTGTCTGTGACGTCCAACCATCCCCCGAACAAGGAAAACTCTGTCAAGCGACAATTTTTATCCCTTCCCCGTCAACATCTTCCAGCAAATCATTCACAAGATACATTACCTATATATGTTAAACTAGACAGATCATGGTTAGCCTCAAGCAATACACTCCTCGCGCCCACGAAGACGAATTCGACCGCATGGCTAACTCCATATTCCTCAATATTTTAGCCGTAAACCATTGGTTACAAAGATTTTAGCCCGCCTGCCTCAGACCAGGCGCTCGTAATCCTCACGCAGCAAAGAACTTAACTGAAAGGTATCCCTATTTTCGAGGTCTGAATCTGATGTCACTCAATCCCAACGTTAGAATCTGCACCCACGTCAAAGCCACCGGACATTCCTGCGGCTCTCCCGCCCTTCGCGGAGAGAGGTTCTGCTACTTCCACCAGCGCATGATCCATGGCGTCCCCACCCCGCCCAAGTCACGCATCCATCCTATGGCCCTCATCGAAAACGACGAGGCCATCCAGGTCGCGCTCATGGAAACCATCAACGCCATCGTGCGTAACACCATCGACCTGAAGCGTGCCAATCTCATCCTAAGAGCCCTCAGCATCGCCGTGCGCAACTCCCGCCGCGTCCGCTTCGATCGCTTCGAGAGCGAAATGGTCCGCAAACTCCCCGAGTTTCAACCCGCCGCACCTCAACCTCCGGCACTGCCCATAGAAGCCAGCCCCACATCGTCCGCCCCGGAGATTCCCGCCGCAACCGCCGCCGTTCAAGCCTGGGATCAACAGTGGGATCAGAAGAAAAAAGAAGAAGCCGCAGCAACCCAAGGCCAACGCAAGCCCCCAGCCCGAGTAACCTCAGCATCCATAACGCAACCGCAAACCGTAAACGCAGCCCCGCTCCGCGAATGAAGGAATCACGCTCCGGAAGCCGAAGGCCGGAAGGCGGAAGCCGATTCCTCTTGACATTTCGCCTTATATTCGCCAACAATATCGGCATGGCGATCACACGCAGACAGCGCGAAGTCTACGACTTCATCTCCCGCTTCGTGGCGGAGCATGGCTACTCTCCGTCGTTTGAAGAGATCGGCAACGGGCTTGACTTAAGCTCGCTGGCCACGGTCCACAAGCACATCACCAACCTGGAGAAGAAGGGACTGCTCACCCGCGACTACAACCGCAGCCGCTCCATCGACTTGGTCCCGCCCAAAGGACGGCTCAAGCAAGCCATGAGCGTCAACACCGGCCTGGTGCTGCCCCTGCTCGGCCGCATCGCCGCCGGCCAGCCCATCGAAGCCGTGCAGAGCAATGAGACCATCTCGCTCGCCGATTTTGTGCGCTCGAAGGAAGTGTTCGTCCTCGAAGTCCGCGGCGATTCCATGCAGGATGAAGCCATCCTCGATGGCGACTACGTGATGGTTGAGAAGCTGAAGACGGCCCACAACGGAGACATCGTAGTTGCGCTGGTTGATTCGAGCGACGCCACGCTGAAGCGCTTCTACCGCGAAGGCGACAACATCCGCCTGCAGCCTTCGAACGCAAGCATGCAGCCGATCATCGTCCCCGCAGCATCGGTCGAAGTGCAAGGCCGCGTGATTGGAGTGCTGCGGAAGTATTAGTTTCCGGCTTCGGTTCTTAATCAGTACAGATGGAAGTTGACTTCGACGTTGACGAGCACGTCGACGGGCTCATCGTCTTTGGTTGCGGGACGGAACTGCCACGCGGATACCACTTCCACCGCCTTTTGATCAAGCCCCATGCCTAGAGGCCGCACGATTCGGACGTTCCGAGCTTGACCCGTCTTGTCTACGAGAAGTGACAACACAGCTACGCCCTGATACTTGGCTCGCCGCGCCTCCTCGGAAAAAGGTGGGTCCGGCGTGGAGATAGGTTTAGGTGGGGCCACGCCCTTGCCGATGCGGGTTACTGCATGATTCGAGAGCTCGGCCACGGCCTGCGCTTGCCCAGCTTGCGAGGGATCGGGACCGGAGACGCCCGGGGTCGCAAGGAACTCCGGCGAGAAGCGACAGCCGCTGTAAGCTCCCGTGCCATTGCCGGTTGAAGCCGCGAGCACGCAAGGCTTCCAATAATCAGGGACGAGTTCGACCAGGTGATCCTTCGGAGTAAGAAATATCTGGGCGAGAACGGCGTCCGCCTGCTCGGCGGTCGCTTCTCCAGAGCCAAGGTCGGCTTCGATGCGGAGTGACCTGGTGTCCCCCTGCTTGTCTTTGGGGTCCTCCACACCAGAAAAGCCAATGTTGCGGTCCCATCCCAGGTGCACACGTTTTGCTCGGATGGTCAGATGGTGGCTGGAGACCTTCACGTCGTCAACCTGGACTACGCCGTCGACAGTCCAGTCGCCAGGAGTTGCAGCCTTTGAAAGCTGCCCGGTTGCGTCGTAGCGCAGAGAATTGCCGCCGTAGAAATTGCGCAACAGCAGCGTCTTGCCGTTGTACTGATCGCGGAGATGGCGCTCGAGTTCGCTGGCGGCTTGCAGGGGCAGTGGAGCAATCCCGACGGCAAGAACCAGAGCCACCACTGTGCAGGGAGGCCGCAAGGCTGGCATGTTCCGGAGCATGGCCGAGTATTGTAGCTCAACTGCGTGAAGGAAAACCCGAACGGCTGAACTTACCCGACGTGCCGGTCGATGGCCTCGGCGATCGCGTCCTTGGGACGGTAGCCTACGATTTGCTCGACCACTTGCCCGCCCTTGAAGACCAGCAGCGTGGGGATGCCCGTGACTTTGTAGCGCATGGGAGTAGAGCTGTTGGCGTCGACGTCCATCTTGCCGACTTTGAGTTTGCCCTGGTAGTCCTTGGCCAGCTCGTCCACGATGGGAGCGAGGGCGCGGCAGGGACCACACCATGTCGCCCAGAAATCCACCAGCACGGGCGTGTCCGATTTCAAAACATCCTGATCGAAGTTCGCATCGGTGACTTCGACGATTCCATTACCTGCCATAAGTGTCTCCTCGTTGAAACGTCGCGCTGTCGGCGGACGCTCCATGTTTCGGAAACAACGAGCAATCGTAGCCGGGCCCGGCGATCTATGAATGCTTCCCCGAACTCGGGGATTGACTACTCATCGTACCACTGAGGTTTGATGCCGGGGCCAGGGCAAAGGTCGCAGGAAGGGATTCCCGGTATTTTCCGCTCGGAACAAGGCACAGGCTAAGTCCAAGAGATGCGCGGCTAGAAGATAAACTTTACCGCAACCTGCATTAGCCGGGGAGGAGCTGCGGTGACCACCTCCCCGAACGACGAGCTATTGACGTTGCCGTTTACGGAGGCCGGTCCATAGAACTGGGCGTGGTTGAAGACGTTGAATCCCTCGAAGCGAAACTGAAGAGACTTGGACTCGGTAAGGGGCACGCTCTTCAACAAGGCCATGTCGTAGTTGTCGATGCCCGGTCCATAGAAGAAACGGCGTTTGGCGTTGCCCGGCTCGCCCAGAGGCTGAAGACTGAACAGGCTGGTATTGAAGTAGGGTTGGCCGTTACGCGGATTGTGGTTCAGCGCGAGCGGACCCGAAGTGTATTGCGGTTCATCGACCCCGAAGTTGTTCACCCCGTTTGGTTCAGTTCCCAGCAAAGAGTTATCCCCGTAGTTGTAAAGCGTGACGGGAAAGCCAGTGCTGAAGCGCGTGATCCCGGAGATCGACCAACCTTGTGTCCAGCGATTGGAAACGCCGAAGCGATGATCCAAGGGAAGTTGGTAGTTGTAGCTCACCACAAGGTTTTGCTTCACATCGAAGGCGGAAAGAGCTTTGCTCAGCGCGGGATTGAGCGGGTTGATCTCTTCTCCGAGGTTGGAGGCCTGGTCGAGGGACTTGCCGTAGGTGTAACCGGCGAGAATCTCCAGACGACCGCTGGCGTGGCGCAGGGTGATTTCGAGAGCGTTGTAGTTGGAATTGCCGATCGTGGCCTGATTGGTATCGCTGCCAAAGTTCGCGCCCAGAGGACCGCGGGTTCCGTTGATTGTCTGGTTGGAAACGGTCGTGTAGATATTGCCTTCGAGGAACGGTCCGCAAGGAGTTTGCGGCGGTGATTCCAGTTTGAGGTTTGCCGGATTGCTCAAGAACAAACACAGTGCAGGATTGCCAGGATTGGCTTCGACGAGCGCGAGCAGGCGATGTCCCTGGGTGCCAACGTAGCTGGCGCTTAAAACGCTGTTGGGTGAAAGCTGACGCTCCAAGGAGAACATATATTCCTCGGTGTAAGGAATGCGGTTGGTGGTGGGATATGCCGGGAGTCCGCTGATGGGCTCGTACTGCGACCAATCGATGTTGGGATCAGGATGACTCGCGGAGGAATTGAGCGGGGCCAGCTGCACCGGAAAGTACTGGCTGCCCTGGCCGGTAGAAGCCGAGACGAACGGCGTGGCGAAGAGCGGCGGAGTGGGACTGGTATAGGTGGTGCCGTAGGGCGCGTTCGCGGCGAGAACTCCGATGGTGAGAGCTTCGATTGCGGTGTAGAACGTGCCGAAGCCGGCGCGCAGGCTAGTTTGGCCGGGACCTCCGAGGATTTTTCCGAGGAGCGAATCCGAATTAGCGCTGGGTGAGTAGACGAGGCCGATACGCGGTGCGAAGTCCTTGTTGCCGGGCGGCGCAAGAGTGCGCGAAACTCCGGGATCGGTGGGGAAAAGAATTCCAGCGGGCGCGGTGGGAAAAACCACGGATTGCTTTCCCGGCTCGAGGACCGCGAGCTGATTGTATTTTTCGTACCAGGGCTCGATGCGGTCCCAGCGCAAGCCGTAATTCAGCGTTAGGTTCGGCCGCAGGCGCCAACTGTCCTGGGCGTAGAGACCCAGATACTTGTTGCGTCCGTAAAAAGGCTGGAGCTGACTTTGGTTGTATTGGGTGGGAGCTCCGAGCAGGAAGTCGGTGAAATCAGATCCGCTCTGACTGCCGAAGAACAGGAAGCTGCCGTTGAACTGGGCGATCGTGCGAGTGTTGACTTGATCGAAATGAAATTCTGCGCCGACCTTGACGGTGTGACTGCCGACGACCTTAGAGAAATTATCGAGCCACTGGTAGGTGTTGTTGGTCTGATGCAGTTCATTGGTGTTGGTTCCGATGGAGTAGTTATTGAAGGCGACGTTCTCCACGCCTTCGGTTTGCGGCGAGAGAGGCACGATGCCCGGAGTATTGGGCCCGATCTCAAAGCCCTGCGAGGCGAGGCTGACGCCCAATCCGCCTTGCGGACGGCCCAGGTCATTGGAATCGCGCAGGTAGCTGAAGCGGAATTCGTTGACCGCGGTCGTGCTCAGAGTCTTGGTGTTGCCGAGGTTGAGTAGTTGGGCTCGGCCGAGATTGAGTGCGTTGAAGCCGGGAACGTTCGCTCCGCCTTGAGCTGTGGGATAGGGATTGTTCTGCGAGAAGTCGTCGAGGAAATAGTAGGCCGAGAACAGACCCCAAGACGTATTGGCATCGAGGCGGAGCGCGCCTTTGTCGTCGTTGAGAGTCTGGTTGTTGATGGAGGTTGAAAACTGACTATTTGGAAGATTGGGCGCGGGAATATATTGCAACAGATGCTGCGCTGGAGCCGACCATGCCATCTGAGGAAAGGCTGCGTTGGGGAAAACACACTGCGAGGAACTGGTGCATGCGCTGGGGTACGTTGGGCAACCTGTGGTAGGACAGGTTCCATTGGCGGGAGGTTGGGTCTCGCCCTGCGTAAAGTAATAGGGTTCTCCGAGCGTGACTGTGTAGGGAAACTGTTGTGTGAGCTGGTGGGCCAATCCGCCGGGTGAGCCAGTTACAGTAGTAGGAATCGTTACTTGCTGGGGCACTCCATTGATGTTGACGGAAGTTACCGTGACTAATGTGCTTGCCAAGTCTGACAGATTGCCAGACCTGTCTTGTGCGGAGGGTACGGAAATCAATCCGGTGCCCACGCCCTGAATCTGGCGCGTGCCTTGATAGTCGGAGTAGAAGAAGATCTTGTTTCGCGTGACTGGACCGCCGAGCGTACCGCCGAACTGGTTCTGGTCGAAGGAGCCGCGCGTGGGAGAGAAGTAATTGCGCGCATCCAGATTCGTGTTGCGCAGAAATTCAAAGACATCGCCGTGAAATCCATTGCCGCCCGACTTGGTGATGACGTTGATCTGTCCCCCGCTATACTCGCCGTACTCCGCGTCGAAGTTGTTGGTGAGAATCCGGAACTCGGCAATGGAATCGAGATTGGGAATGATGGCGGTACCCATGTTGACGTCTTCTTCCACGTCGCTGCCATTCACCATGAAGCTGTTGGCGAACTCGCGCTGCCCGTTGATGGAAACGGTGCCGGGGTTCAAGTCTCCCGAGGGGGAGAAGGCGCTGGCGCCCACATCCTGAACCGTGCTGGAGGTGACGGAGGTGGCGGGAGCGACACCGGCCTGGAGGGCGAGAAGATCGGTATAGCTGCGGCCATTTAGAGGAACTTCGGTCATGGTGGAGGCGGAGATGACCTCACCCATTTGGGAGCTGGAAGTTTCGACGTGGGCGGCGTTATCGCTGACCGTGATGGCGTCGTTTCGTTCGCCTACTTGCAGAACGACATCCAGCAGAAAGGCGTTGTTGGCGTCGAGCGTGATTCCGGTGCGGCGGTAGGCTTTGAAGCCGGAATGGTTTACTTCGAGAACATACTGGCCGACAGGGAGGACTGGGAAGGTGTAAGTACCTCGTGCGTCGGCCGCAGCGGATTGCCGCACACCGGTGCCGGTATTGACCAAAGTGACAGAGGCGTTGGCAATCGCGGCACCGGACTGATCTTTGATTGTTCCTGAGATGCTGCCGCCCACGCCCGCGAAGGCCGTCCCCAGTAAACAGAGGGGCAGGAATAAGCGGCCCAGCGGCATTCTGGAAAAGCTCTGCATAGTTTTGAGTCGAGAGCGTAATGAGGCCCCAACGCAAGTCAATGCTAGTTGCAATTGAGTCGCATCTAAAGATAGGCTAAGAGTTGGCTGGGGCATGAACGTAAAGTGAGATGCGCCGCTAGTTGCAACTGGGTCGCATCTAGAGGTATCTTGATAATCATGCCGGAGAGGGCTTGCTCTGTCCAGTTCCGGCGGAAGATTCCGTCGCAGCGTGGTTGCGACTAGTTGCGACAAGTCGAGGAGCGGTCCTATGCCACTACCCCAAACCGAGATGCCAGGCCGGCTGCAGGCTCACTTTGCCGATCGCGGAATCCGCATGACCCAGCAGCGGCGGGCGATTCTAAAGGTGATGGAAACCGCGACCAAACATCTGGATGCAGCGCAACTCTTGCGCAAAGCGCAGCGACTGGATGCCAGTGTCGATCGCAGCACGGTGTACCGGACGCTGCAACTGCTGAAGCGGCATGGGTTGATCGACGAACTCGACCTGATGCACATCCACGGCGAAGGGCACTACTATGAACGCAAACTGAACCGGGACCACATCCACATGGCGTGCCTGCGTTGCGGCAAGATCATGGAATTCGTCAGCGATATTTTCGAGAAGCTGAAGGGGCAGGTGGAAAAAGATTGCCGGTTCCGGATTGTGGTCTCGCGATTGGAGATTGGCGGGTACTGCGCGGCATGCTCGAAGTAGGAGAGCCGGGCATCGTCGACGGTAAGGCCATAAAAAAAGCGCCCTGGACTTTTCAGTCAAGGACGCCTCGGCAGCCCTCCCCCAGAACTGCCAAACCACGAAATGGATATTAATGAACTGCTGATTTGGTGTAAACGTCACTTTGGTAATGAGGTTCTGCCCGATGCGGAACGGTTGCTGAATCAAAACAGTTATCGCAGCGCTGAAGCGCCGCGCCGCCCAAAATCGCAATTCCTCCGCGGACGCTTAGGGAATCATTTCTGCTTGTGCCAGGTCTGGCCGTTGTCCGCCGTGGTCCAGATCTCTTGGTTGGACGTGGCTACGGTTCCGTGCTGCGGGTCAGCGAACTGAATGCTGGTAATGTCACCGGTGAGAATCGTCCCGGCAGCGGAAGCCAGCACAAGCGTCCAGTGATTGCCGCTATCGACGCTGTGATACAGCGCGCCAGCGGAACCACCGGCCCAGACTTCGAGTCCGGCGGCCGCTACGGCGCGAAATACCGGGCTGGAGTTCGGCGACGCTTTGTCCTGCTGCTTCTTCATGGCTTGATTCGAGGCTGTTTGGTTTACCGCTGCTTGATCCGCCATGTCTGGAGCAGCCTTGTATCGACTCGCCACGGTGGTGCTTTCTACCGTCGTAGAGGTGACGCTGGAAGTGAAATTCGCGCTCGGACTTATATCCTCCCAAGTCTTGCCGGCATCGAACGAGCGCTGCAACGTGCCCGCGGAACTGATCGCCCAGCGGGGTGACGCGCGAAGCAGAAGAGCGGGTGAGGTTTGCAGAGGAATGCTGGGAGAAGCCAGCGGAGCGGAAGCTGGACCCGCAGCTTGTGCGGGCACGGGATTCTTGGACTTCGCGACTGCGTCCAGATTGGCAACGTTGCGGCCATTTAACGGCAGTTGCTTCTGATTCTGGATGAACTGGTCCTGAGTCTGGGCGAGTGAAGCGGTTTCCGTGTTGATCTGTGGCGCTTCCGATTGCACTTCGACCACCTCATTATTTGCGCCGGAGACCATCACTTCCTGGGTAGACGCGGGGGGTGGGCTCTGCGGCTTACCGGGAGTGGGGTTCTGTACGGCGGATGCCGTGGCAGTGTCGGCGCGGGGAGCGGCGTTGAGGCCCGGGCCAGCACCGGAACCAATTCCTGCGGACGTTCCGCCGAGCGTTCCTCCAACCACGCCTGCGGAACCTGCACGGCTCATGGGCTGGACTGCGGTGAACCTGGCGCCGGGCGGGGTAACTTCGCGCTCGGCCAACGTGCTCTGGGGGAACGGCGCAGCCGATAAGTCTTTCCGCATCCTCTGCGTTGCTTTGGGAACAGCTGAAGCAGGAGCTTGCGGAAGGACCGGAGCATTTTGCGCCGTGGTATCCGCCGCTGCATAGCGGTGCATAGAGTTGGAGGCCACGATCTTTTCCTGGTGATCCCGCATGTATTGCAGAACGCCGATCGAAGTCACGGCCAGGATTCCGGCAGCGACGACTCCCCAACGAAGAACGGGCCAGCTTAACCAGGTGATTCGACCGCCGGACGGTGCGGGCGTCGCGAGGGTTTCAGTCGCAGGCAGAGCGAGCATGACTACATCGCGGCAATCCCCGCACCGGGCCAGGTGCTCGACTATGCGGTCTCGCTCGCGGCCGACGAGAGCATGCTCGGCGAACGCGGTGAGGAGATCGGCCTCGGGATGCGATTCCGCGGGCGGTGACTGCAACCCTTTCAGCACGATTTTTGGCACGTCCTGCATTTGTAGCTTCTAACTTCTCGGTGTTAGCTCTTACTCGTAAATCTTTTACGTCTTAGCTCTTGGCGCCACCTTTTGCGGAAGAGGTAAAGTGTCCTTCTTCTCTAAGAACGCTGCCGGGGGCGATTCTTGCGCCAGGCTGCGGCGAATATCCAGCCGCAGGTCGCGCACGTCCACTTCTAAAGCTTCTTCGGCCTGGCGGCGGGCCATGCCTTGCTGGATCATGCCCGCCAGGATTTTCTTGCGCAACGACTTGGCCAGTTTGTCGACCTTGCGGCTAATGGTGGACTCGTGCACGCCCAGCATGCGAGCGATTTCAGCCAGGGTGCGTCCGTCGAGATAATACGCCGCCAGCACCATGCGGTCTTCGCTGGAGAGCGCGGCCAGCGCGGCGTGGGTGGCGGATTCAAGGCGCGAATCCGCGGACGTAACCGGCTCGGGCTGCGGCGCGGGGAACTGGGAACCGTCTTCACTTTCTTCGTCGAGACTGACCAGGCGCTTGGTGCGGCGGTAGCGATTGACAAATTCCTGCGCGAGGACGGTGCGAAGCCAGCCTTCGAGCGATCCGCGGCCGGTGAAGGAGGCTAGCTTCGAAACACGTTCGCCGTCGCGCGTGGTGGTTCCGTAGAGCTCGGCGTAGAGAGTGTCGGCAAGATCGCGGGCGGCGG
>Ga0302320_10019081_pt1 | contig 13795 bp, 8 predicted proteins | sample Bog_T0_3_FD_202130 | JGI IMG/M metagenome (GOLD analysis project Ga0302320, IMG submission 202130) | Peat permafrost microbial communities from Stordalen Mire near Abisko, Sweden - Bog_T0_3 | ecosystem: Environmental > Terrestrial > Soil > Wetlands > Peat | place: Sweden: Abisko, Stordalen Mire... | reverse complement strand
ACCAATAACCTTGCCCTGGACGGCACGATCAGCCTGTTGGTCGGCGTGCCCAACGTCAATATCACCCCCACCAACCTCACGGCCACGATCAGCAACGACACCTTGAACCTGGCCTGGCCGGCGGATCATACCGGCTGGCGCTTGTTGGTGCAGACCAGCAACGTGACCGGCGGGCTCGACGCCAATACCAATGACTGGTTCACGGTGTCCGGTTCCGCTTCCGTCAATCAAACCAACCTTCCCATCGATCCCAATCAGCCGTCGGTTTTCTATCGCCTGGTTTATCCGTAATCCGACCGCTTCCGCCGGGCTGCCGTCGGACTTGAGAATTCTGGTGATTACTGCTACTTTGCGGCCATGCCGATTTACGAATTTCATTGCGAAAAGTGCGGGCGGGACAACGAAATCCTGGTCCGCTCCTCCAACTGGCGCGGAACGAAGTGTCCGCAGTGCGGATCCACGAAACTTGACAAAAAGTTTTCCACCTTTGCCGCGGGTGGCGGTGCCAACGAGGCTCCCGCTTGCAGTGTCGGAGGAGGTGGTGGTGGTGGCGGCGGCGGTTGCTGCGGCGGCCATTGCCATGGCCATGGAAACTGATTTATTGCGGGCAAATCTCGCGGGGGGAGATTTGCGTCAGATCTTCGACGGTCCAGTCCGCCGCTTGTTGCTTTAGTTCGCCGTAATTGGTGCCGCCGGTGGCCACGCCGAGGGTTTTGGCGCCGATAAATTTGCCGCAACGCACGTCGAAGGGCGTGTCGCCAATAACCACGATTTCCTGGGGCTGCAAGTGGGCGCCCAGAACGCGGCGGCCCCGTTGCAGGGCGGCGGCCGCAATGTGATTGCGCTCTTCATGGTCGTCCGCAAAGCCGCCCATCACAAAGAAATCCCAGAGGCCGAAGCGGCGCAGCTTGATTTCCGCGCCAAGCCGGATGTTGCCGGTCAGCAACCCCAGCATGGGCGGCTGGGGCAGCGCAAGGAGGCCCGCGAGAAAGCCGGCGACGCCGGCGCACTGGCCGCCGGTGCTTTGCGCCACAATGTGATCCAGCCAAAATACATAGTTGTCGAAAAACTCCGCGAAATGCTCGCGGGACACCGGCACGCCGTGAATTTGGAAGAACTCGCGCACGAGGCTGACGTCCGTGCGGCCGGCGAACTTCATCCGCTCGGCCCCATGATGCAGCCCAAACACCTGGCTGAAGGTCTGCGAAAATGCCTTCGTGCCCGCCCCGCCGGTGTGAACCAGCGTGCCGTCAATATCAAATAAAACCAGCCGAATCATGCCGCGCGGAGGTTAACAAAAACACCGGGCCGCGCGAGACAATTGATGACCGGTTTTCGGGGTGGGATGAAATGCAGCCCGTAACGCATGGCGGCGCAGGATGATTGCTTTCCCCGATACGTCGTTTCTGTGCGCGTTTTACCGGCGGCAGGACAATTCCCCGGCGGCGGCGGCTTATTTCAAAAAAATGCCTGAAGCCCTGCATGTTTCGGGGCTGCTGCTTTACGAGTTTCGCCAGCGCGTCCGTTTTCAAGTCAGGCTTCATGCGCGGGACAAAACCAAAGGCTGCCCGCAGGTTGACTGCGACCGCGCGCTGGCGGACTTGCAAACTGACTTGGACACCGGCGCCGTGATGGTGGTGGCTGCCGACTGGCCGGACGTTCACCGGCTGGCAACGACGCTTTCGAAACACCACACCATCGCTGGCGGACACGGGGCCTTTGACGTGCTGCACGTCGCCACGGCGTTGCACCTGGGCGCGCGCGAATTTCTCACGTTCGACACCCACCAGCGCAAACTTGCCGCCGCCGAAAAATTGAAGGTGAAACCCTGACGCGGAGAAAAAGTCACTCATTGGCATTTTCAGCCCGGACCGCTGGCGGGAATTGCAGTTGCCACCTGCGGAATTCAAAATAACTTGAACCGACGCCCTGACGGTGCTTCAATCGGACCGGAAAATCAAACCGCCGGAATAGTTCGAAAACATGCGGGCCGACCGCGGGCGCGGAAACGTTCTGACCACGCCCGTCGGGGGCCGTAAACCAAATGAAAATCCCGATTAGAAAGGTTGGTATCCATTGAAAACACATCATTCAAAATCAATCGGATGTCTCGGCATCATACTGTTGGGCATCGGCTGGGCGTCACTGGCCGCCGGCCAGACAGACACCAACAGCCCTGTTCCGGATTTAAAGAAGCAGGTGGATCAATTGACGTTGGAAAACAATCTGGCCCAACAGCAGTTGCAAAAGGACCTGGCCACCCTCACCGCCCAAAAGCAGCGGCTCGAGCTGGAAAACGGCCTCGCCGAGCAACAGTTGCGCGCGGACCTGGCCAAACTCGCCGCCGAGAAGCAAAAGCTCGAATTGCAAAACAGTTTGGCGCAACAAAAGCAGCAGGCGGAGACCGCCGCGCTGCAAGCCCAATTGGATACGCTCACCAAACAGGCTGACTTGGAGGCCCGGCAAGCCGCGCTGAAGGATGCGGAACGCAAAACGCAGCTCGACAACGAACTGGCCGCGGGCCGGGAGCAGTTGGAGAGGATGAGATTGACCAACGACCTGAACTCCGCCGAAATCGCTGACCGGAATCAGACCCTCGCCCAGCACGAGCAGGAATTGAAGTTGCAAGCGGCGGATTTGCAACTGCAGAAGGCCGACCTCGATTTGAAAGTGGCCAAACTGAGCAGCGACCTCGACCTGCGGTCAAAACACGACTTGTGGAAGAATCGCGTCAACCACGATATTCAATATGACAAGGAACCGTTCAAGGACGGCGTGCTGACCATTAGCGACCGGCGCATTCCCCTCAACGGCCCCATCTGGATGGACACGGCTGACTTCATCCAGGAGCGCATTGATTATTTTAACAACCAAAACCGCGAGTATCCGATCTTTATTGTGATTGACGACTCGCCCGGTGGTTCCGTCATGGCCGGTTATAAGATCCTCAAGGCGATGGACGGCAGCGCGGCGCCGGTTTACGTCGTCGTAAAATCGTTTGCCGCCAGCATGGCGGCCAACATTGTCACCCAATCAAAAAAATCATTTGCCTACCCGAACGCCATCGTTCTCCACCACCAAATCCTCTCCATGACCTATGGCAACCTGACGGAACAGAAGGAGCAGGTTAAGGATATGGACGATTGGTGGAAACGTCTCGCCGCGCCCGTCGCCGCCAAAATGGGCATCAGCCTGGATGAATTCATCAAGCGCATGTACCAAAATCGCAGCACCGGCAACTGGATGGAATTCGGCGACCGCGCCCGCAAGCTCAACTGGGTGGACCAGATCGTTGATACCATCCGGGAAGATTCGTATGACAAAAATCCCGACGCCCCGTCCGCGCTCAACGATTCGCCGGCGCCCGCTTATGTCAGCCACCAGCCGGCTTTGCCGGAACGCGTGGACGCCAGCGGCCAACGGTACGTCCTGCTGCCGCGGCTCGATCCGGTGGACTGCTACTACTTGTACAACCCCGACAACTATTATCGGCTCACTCCGTGAGGGATGTTTCGGCGAGTGCAATTTTGCCGCGCCAGGCCTTTCAATTTCCAAAGCCGGGGCGTGGTGGAGAAATCTATCTCATTTTGCCATTAATCAGTTGACAATCATATACTTCACTTGATTGCAGCTAGGCCGGCTTCAAGCGCCTGAACCGCATTTATGGACCGCTGAATTTCTGATTTATAGGCGGCGGTGCTGTTCGCGTGGCTACCCGGATTCAGAATGAAAGTTCGGTAAATTTCGATGTCATTGAGTAATGCCTTCGCCAATCCCGGCCATTTGCCGGCAGCTTGCCCGGATGCAATCGCACTCCAAAACGCGCTGCTCGGAACTTTAGTCATGTCCTGATCGGCCTTCACGTTCACACCTAAACGCTGACGCTCACAGAATTCCCTGGCAACTTCCTCAAAATGTTTTCGCAAATAATTAACGCACGATCCATAATCCGGCACCGGCAAATTGAAATAATCTTGGGATTTAGCGAGGTAATTTTTGTTGTCCGCAAAAACCGGCACTTCGCCGTCAGGAGTTTTGCTGGCAAAGAATTCAATTTTTTTCCAGCCATTGCCGGGGAAGTGCCGCTTAACAATTTCAAACCACGTCTGGTCGTAAGTCAGCATCAGGATTTGGTAGTCATTGAAATGCTTTTTCAGGATGTCAATGACCGGCATCCGGTTTTGCATGTCTAGGCCAATTAAAACGTCATCAAGCGCTAGAATCTTCAAGCGGCTGGATGGTTGCAAAAGCAGCGCCGCGAAAAAAATGGACACCGCGATGGCAGACAGTTTTGCCTCATTCAAGAAATGATGATGGTTGTCCCGCTCTTTGGTGAAAAACTTCACCTTCAAGCCGACATCCATGCCGACAAATCCTTTTTCCCATGCCCACTTGGCACGGTTGTAGGCAACGCCATCAAATTTGAAATCAATAGTAATATCGTAGCAAAATTCATCGAGAATTTTTTGCGACTCCTTCGCCAAATCCATAAGCTTATTCTTTAGCCCGGAATTGAATGCCGTCAGCTTCCACTCAACCCTCTTGATTTGATTACCGGTGTTTCGGCTGGGAATCGCTGCCTTGGCTGCTTCCCAGTCGGCGGCGAATGTGTTCTTCGTGATGTCGTTGGCGACATTGGGGATGAGGTTGTTGAGCAACAACTCGAAAATGTTCACCGCCGCCTCGTCCTGATGTAAAAAATACGTTGCCAGCAGGTCTTTGTAATCAATAAATCCCTTGGTCTTGTCCGTTTCCAGAATCAACGGCTTGCTTGTGTCGTTGACGGCTTTTGACCATTCATACATTCCTGAATCTGCATCGTTAGCGGCGTGAAGCGTCAGTTTAATGTAGCCGTCATCGGTGGTGACGAAAATGTTTTGGTTGGCGATGAAGTCGTGATTCTTGTTCTCGCGCTCAAGAAAATATTTCAGCGCGGTGAACAGCGACGATTTGCCGCTACCGTTTTCGCCGTAGGCCAGAAGATTCTTGCCGGGGGCCAGGTCAATGACGGTGGGTACGCCTTTGAAAGCGCGAAAATCTTTGATCTCAATTTTCGTGATTCTCATGCTTTGCCCTCAATGATTCGGACGCTTTCCAGCGTATCGAGGAAGAAGCCGTTTTTGCGGATGACGTGCTCCTTGTCAAACAGCCGCTCAAAGATGGAGCGCAACTTTGCAATTTTATCGCTCTTGATTTCATCGAGCGCAGGCAGTTTTTCTTCGGCAAGGTGCTTGAAGAAATATTTTTTGGCGGCGTGCAACTCATCGGGAAAGAAAAGCTCATACACCAGCGCGTCAATTATTTGGAGGTAGTAGGTGCGCATCAACTCATCACGCTCCGGGAAGGTGTCAGCTGACTTCGCGGGCTTCTCGCTGGTCAAATGGATTACATAAGTGACCAGCAAACTTACGAGATCACTTTGTTCCTGCGTGGCGTTGGGTATTGGCAGCGCCCGGATGCGTTGCGGTTTAACCTCTGCCAATACCCGCCCACCCTCCTGTGAAATCTCCCTGTAGAAAAAATTCAATGGGGCTGAGTTTAGGAGTCCGACAAAGAAATTGAGTTTGGGCAATGCAGCTACCTTGAGTTGAGCAACATTTACCGAGTTTATGCAGTAATACTCAACTTCGGTGTCTGGTGCTGCAGTAATTTTGTCGCCAGTCTGCCGGATCATTATTTTTGGATTCTTAAAAAGACCTTCGTAGCGCGCGCGAAACAGGAGGTGCCAGTCGCGGCTTCCGCTTTTCTTTTCAACGCATTTCCGAATAAGTAACGATTTGTTCTGTTCCAAATAACCGTAAATCTTCGGTCCCTTTTGGAGGTCGAACTCATCGGTTATGTAGAGGACAAACTCATCTGTCTTTGGAGGTGTAAAATAGCGATTTATTTGGCCGCCCCGAATACATTGCTTCAAATACTGCTTTTCAAATTTGCTCTGCTTTGCAAATTCCGCTGCGACGATATACACATCATCACAACTCGTGCAGATTCCATTCGCTACATCCTCGCAGTAATCCCCGAACGTCGAGAAATTAGCGGAAAGTTTATTAACCAGTCCCGTCGCTTTGAGATTGAACGTAAATATATTGTTGGGCGTGGCGCGGACGATGTCGCTGGACGAAACGGGAAATAAGGTGGTGCGAAGGCGCACACTCAACTCATCGAATTTACATTCCCGCAAATCGTCGGTTGGTATTGGATAGGCGTGGAGCTTGGCTTTTCTAAAGCCAACCAGACAAGTAGGAACGACGGCCTCAAACACTTCTTCACCCAGATTCACGGCAAAGAGGTATTGAGCATTATCCAACAAAAACCCGCGAATTTTGGTCATGTAAATCTGAAACAGAAATTCATTCGGCAGGATCAAGCAAACCACCCCAGAATCCTTGACGATCTCGTAGCCGACGCCGATGAAATACAAAAATGAGTTTCTGATTCGCTGGGCGATATGGTTGAAGCGAGTTTTTAGCCGCTCCTTGTCGTCTTCGCTCAAAGTTGCGCCGAATGGCGGATTGCCAACAATCAGGTCGAAACCCTCGCGGATGGTCGCGGGCCTTTCTTTACGCGCTTCATCCGCCAGCAACGAGGTGCGAGGCTGGCCGCCCTGACTGTTGCGATGAAAAATTTCCGCGAAGTCAATCTGCCAGACGAACGTGGGCTTGGCCTCGTCGTTGAATATCCGGTTTAGGCGCTCAATGTAATCGTCCTTCTCGCGCTCGCCTTTTCTGCGCGCGACGGAAATCTGCATCTGCAACTTGCCCATTTCTGCTTCCGCCCTGGCGAGTTCAGCCACGCGGTCGGAGTCGTCGTCGCTGGGCAGGAGTCCATATTTCAATTTGGCAGCATTGAACTCATATTGCGCGAGTTCAGCCGTGGCATCCATGATGTCAAATTGAGCATCGCGTTTATCTTTTTTGCGGCGGGCTTCGTAAAAGCGGTGCTTGGCCGTGCCGAGTTTGTTCAGGCTCAACGCAAAATCACGCGAGTCCGTTGCCGCTTGGGGAAAATTTACAGCGTGGCCGCGAATGTATTCGACGAGTGAATCCGCCCGGCGGATCTTGAAATCCAAGTTAGGCAGCGGTGTGATTTTTTTCAGCGCCCGCCGGAAATCGGACACGGCGCAGTCGTCTGGGTCAACTTCCAACGGATAATCCACCATGAGACTGATCCAGAGACGGAGTTTGCAGATTTCCACGGCACGCCGCTGGATGTCCACGCCGTAGAGAACTTTTTCGATGACAAGCTTCTTGGTTTCGTAAATCCATTCAATGTCTGCCGCCGGGTCCTTGCCGCGCGACCGCGTCTGGCACAGGCGGCGGAGATTGACCAACTCGTGCAACAGGCCGACAAGGAATGCACCTGAACCGACCGCCGGATCACACGCGCGAAAATCATCCAGTCGTTTAAGCAACGTGTTGGCTTCTTCCGGCGTGAGAAGTTCGTTTAGCTGGCTGCGCTCGTCATCATCAATGCCGTCAGAGGCATCCAGGGTGAAAAGTTTTTCAAGACGTTTAGGCCAATCGGAAGACTTGATCTCGCTGGGTGGAAATTGTTCCAACCATGCCCGTAACCCTTCGCGGCAAAGATAATGGACAATCGGGCGCGGCGTGTAGTAGCTGCCGGTATCGTGCCGGGAAGTTTTGCCGTCGGTGTCTGACTGCTCCAACTGGAGAACCAGCGATTCAAAAATCTTGCCGATCATTTCCGGGTCAATGGCCACTTCCTGATCCAGCGGGGTGTCTTCACGCACGGTGAAATTGTAAGCCTCCAGCAGCCGGTCAAAGACATGGCGGAACGCCTGATTGCCGACTTTCATGCGCCCGCGCTCGGTGAGCGAGCCGAGTTCATCGTCGAATAAGCCGCCGTTCAAAAATGGCAGGTCGCCAAGTTCCAAGTTGGGAAAAAACGCATCCTCGGCGGACAGTTTGACGAAAAATGGTTTTAGGAATTTGTCATTGAACGACGTGCCTTCGGGGTCGTCCTGATGGAACCGATTGAATGTGGAAATGAGGTATTTGCGGCGGCGATCCAGCCAGCCCTTGCGCTGGATGAAATAGAGAAACAGCAAACGATTCAAAAGCGTCTGCGTCTCGCGTTCGGCGGCGGACTGTTCCCAGCCTTTATTGCGAGCAAGTATGTCTTTAACCACCATATCAAACGCCATGCTGAAATCGGCGAAGAACTCTTTATTGAGTTTATCAACGGAAAACGCATCGGTGAGATCGGCAATTTTGGTGTTGCTCGGCAGCTTGCCGAAGCGCTCGGCGGCCGTGCGGCAAGATTCGCCTTCGCCTAATATATAAGTGAACCGGCGCGGCGCGGTCTGCACGGTTGTGATTTTGAGGTCTTTGCCAAGCCGACTCTCCTTCGCTGCATAGGTGAGCCGATAAAACGACTTGCCGGGCTGAATAAAAAAGGCCAGCACGGCATGGGCGCTGACTTCGTCAATGCACTTGACGATAAGGCTGCGCAAGCCGACGCGGTTGGATTGAAGCTGAATGTTCGGAGCAACTTCAATTTCGTAAAATGCGATGCGCTTACCATCGGCAAGGGTGGCCGCTCCGAATTGACGGCGCGCGGTGGCGATGCCGCGCTCATGTTCGCTGGTGAGCGGGAAATCCTGTGCCCGCGAAAACATTTCCACCCCGGGGAGTAGTTGCGGCAAAAGTGCCTGCCAGGTTTCCCGGCTATACTCTTTCTGTAGTTTTGGCTGGCAGTCCGCTGGATTCATTTGGTGGTGAAGGATTCGGACAAGATGATTTGCGGGATAAATTTGGCGTCCACCGCAGCCTTCGCGGGCGTGGGTGCATCCGGCTCGGCCACGTCCAGAGGATAGGTGCGGATGATCTCCAACAATTTATCCAGATACGCGGAGGTCGTGACGGGCTTTTTGTTCACTGCCTTTTGAAAGGCATTCAATTTGCGCGGGAGATCCTGAAACTTGGCGAGCCGAACCGCTTGCTGCGCGGCGATAAACAATGCCTTTTCCTGGGGCGCAATGTTGGGCATGGACTGTGCGGCGGCGAGCACGCGGATTGCGCTTTGCTCGTTCGGCCCTACGGTGTGATCCACGGCGCGGTCGCGCACGGCGTCGGCAGCCAGTTTGGTGCGAAAATCCTCAAGCGCGGACATGACCTGCTCGTGATGCGCGGCGGGTAACGGCGCGGCGGGTTCGGAAACCTCGGCGCGAAAGGCCCGAGCCATTTCTACGAAGCTGGTTTCCACTAGTTCACTATTGATGCGGTAAAACGCATCGCGGCGGTCGTTACGGATGAAGGCCAGGGTGTGGCCGGCCTGTCCGGCGTCATACCGACCGCAGCGGGCGCGGAGCGGCAAATTGCGGATACGGCGGAAATCGTCCTCGTTCAAATCCTTGAAATCCCGCAACTCTGACAGGAAACGAAGGCGTTCGTCGCGTTCTTCCTCAATGGCGCGGTCAAACAGCCCAAAGTTGTCCACTTCCTCGTCCGGCGAATAAATCTGGCTGTCTTCACCAAGCGCGGTGTGGAACGCCTGAAGTTTCAGAAACGCCTTGCGCTGAAGATCAATGTCATCGTCAACTTGCGTGGTTGGATAGAAATTGAAAATATGGACAGCCTTGGCCGTGCTGCCGATGCGGTTGACGCGGCCAATGCGCTGCATGAGGCGCGTCGAGTTCCACGGCGTATCATAATTGACGATGACATGGGCGCGGTGAAGATTCACGCCTTCCGCAAGCACTTCCGTGGAAATGAGGATGCGGAAATCGTCCTTGCGATTGGTGGCGTCACCAATGGTCACATTGGCGTCGAAATTCGCCCGGACAACCGGCATGACGGCGCTGCGGTTGTGCGAGTCCACGGTCAACACCGGGCCGAATCCGGCGTCGTTGAGCTTTTCTGTCAAATACAAGGTGGTGTCACGTGCCTCAGAAAAAATGACGAGCTTGCCGGTTTCATTGAAAGGCTTGGCGAGCAGGTTTTGGTTGCCGTCCTCACCGCGCAAACACGCGAGAAATTTATCCATCTTGGGATCGCCTTGGAATTTTTCCCACGCAGCAACCAACTCGTCGAGAATTCTACCATCGTGCTTCAAGCCATCGAGGAATTCGGGTTTGAAATCCTTCGGGGCGCAGACCGTGATGGTGGGATCGGTCTCGATGGCTTCGGCGATGGCCGCGATCAGTTCATCCTCGCGGTCTTCCAAAATGTAATCAGAGACATGGAGGCTGGGTGCGATGTAAATGTTGCCGCGCTCAAACATGGTGAGCATCGCCTGGGTGGCATCGCGGAAACGCCCGAGACTTTTCTTGAAAGCGATGAAACTGCTGTCAAGCCGTTTCACGAGCATCGTTTTCATGATGCGCGCCAACTGGGTGGCGACGAGGTCGGCGCGTTCGTATTTTTTTTTCAGTTCGGGATTGGACAGGAATGCAATTGCACGGTAACGGTTGTAGGTCAGGCCGCCAGCGTCCGGGAACGCCAAAAGTTGAATGGTGCGGTCGTATAACTCACCGAGGCCGACATCAAGCTTGTAAAGAACGGGTGTGGGCTTTTCCACTTTGGGAAAAATGATGCCCTGCGCGTCGAGGTCGGCTTTCCAGCGTTTGTCCTCGACCAAATCCGTGCGGGTGCGGCGGACGGTCAATGGTTGCACGACCTGCTCGCGGATGAGTTCGTAGATCCGCGCAACGGCGGCGTGAGCCACCTGCCGGTCGGGCGTCTTCAAGGGGTTGGTAGCGATCTGATATTCTTTGATCCGAAGCGCGAAAAAGTGTTGGAGGTTGCCAATGATGGTGGAGTCCTTGCCATCCTGAAACAACAAAACCTGATTGCGGATGTCAGCGGGGCGGTTGTTCAACGGCGTGGCGGAAATCAGAATGACTTTTTTACGGGCAAATTCGTCATGGGGCAAGCGGTGCTTCGTGCGGGTCTTGCAGAGTTTCTGGAGCAGATCGTAACCGTCGGCGGTGTCGTTGCGGAACTTGTGCGCCTCGTCAATGATGATGAGGTCGTATTTCTCGGGGTCGCGGATTTTATGCAGGCTGCCGTTGTGGATGATCTTCACGGCGTCATCCAAACCGAACAATTCCATTTCAGTTTCCCAATTCTCGCGCAAGGCCGGCGGGGTGATGATCAAAATGCGGGAACGGTGATTGGGAAACCCGTTGTGATAATAAAATTTCTTGGCAATGCGCGTCGCGACGACGGTTTTGCCCAAGCCGACGACGTCGGCGAGGAAAAAACCGCCGTGTTTTTGGAGCTTTAGCCAGCCGTCATTGACGGCGTCGCCCTGATAGTTCAACGCCTTGCGGCCCTTGGGCATATCGCGCTCGGAATTGGGGTCGTAATCTATGGCCGGGCCAAAGTACTCGATGAGAAATTTGACGTAGAGTTCAAACGGAGTGAGGTCTTCCCGCAGATAGCTTTCGCGCACAACGCCCTTGACGGCCTCCGGCAGAATTGAAATACCCTCTTTCCAGAGCTTTTCAAATTCGTTTTTCGCGAAAAAAACCTCTTCGTAATCGTGAATCACTACGTTGAATTCGTAATTGCTGGCGGCATCCTCAACACCCAAACCCGCGGCCGTCAAGTTGGATGAGCCGGTTATGACCGAGCCCGGCTTGTGTTCGCAAAAGCCAGCGGGCAAAAAGACGTAAAGCTTGGCATGGAGTTTTTTTGTGGAGTGGGCCTTGATTTCGACGCGCCTGGAAGCCACGTCGGCCACAAATTGACGGATGCCATCCTCAATTTCCCGCCGGTAGGGCGCGCCTTGCACATCCTCGGCGAGCTTGGCGCGAACGAAGGCCAACGTTTTATCTGCATCGCCCAACATGAGCAGGCCCTTGCGATGGTGGCGGGCCAGTTCGGTGTCCACGTCAATGCCGACGATGATGCGAATGAGCGGGACTTTTTCCAGATGTGGACGTAGCGCAAAATAACCCGAGGCGCGGAGATAACCGACCAGGGCGTCAAACCGTTCCATGTCAGGGTTGTGGGCGAACACACCGGCAAATTTTTTCAACAGCGTGTTTTCGCCTTCGTTGGTGAAAAACCTTTTGGACATTTTGTTGCAAAGTTTGCTTGGTAAAACTGGGGGCGTCAATGCGACTCATGCAGTGAGGCAGACATAAAGCTTTCGCCCTACCGTTTGCCATTATATCCCTGCCGGGAGAATTTTTCGGCCCGCAGTTTCTCCGCCTGCCGGCGCAGGGCCGGGTCCGGTGCCAGCTCAGCCCAGACAGCCTGGAATGTCCGCTCCGCAACGGCGAGCATGGCGCGTTCGAATGCCGCGCGCCCGATCGACGCCACGGGCGGCTGCACCGAGCCCTGAATCAGCAGCCCAAGCTGGTTGCGCCGCTGCGCCGCGCCGGCGATTTTCTTTCCGCGCCAGAGCAGGTCGGATTTTTCGTGACCCACAAAGCATTGGCCGGGCAACGACTTTTGGCAGCACGGTGCCAGTTCGGTGGTCACCTGCAGTTCGGCAAACGCCAGGCGAATCCAGTCGTGGATGCGCCGATAGCTTTCCTCCGCTTTTAACCCATGCCATTCGTGGCCGGGTGGAAACACGGCGCTGTAGGTCCAGTCAGCATCGTGCGGCACAATGCCGCCACCCGTCGGCCGGCGGATCAACGGCCGCAGCAAAGTGGCGCGCTCGACGTCGGCGATTTTCTGAAAATATCCGAAGGTGGCCGCCGGCTGGGTCCAGCCATAAAAACGCAGCACCGGCTGGCCAACTCGGGAAACGTGTTCGAGCAGGGCCTCGTCCCAGGCCATGTTCCAGGCCGCTTCGCCGGGGCCGGAATGGAGCACGCGCCAGGTCATTACGGCTGTTTCCGGGTTGGGAGCGATTCTTCGACCCCGATTCGCGGACAGAGCGGGCGGATTTCGCAGGCCGCGCAGTCCGGCTTCCGCGCGGCGCAGCGGCGGCGGCCATGCCAGATGAGCCAGTGGCTAAACTGCGTCCATTCGGATTGCGGCACCAGCTTCATCAATTGCTGCTCCAGCTTCACGGCGTCGCTGCCCTGCACCAGGCCGAGTCGGTTGCCCAGCCGCGTCACGTGTGTGTCCACCACCACCCCGGCGTTGATGCCAAAGGCATTGCCCAGGACCACGTTGGCGGTCTTGCGGCCGACGCCGGCCAGCGCGTGCAGTTCATCCATGGTGCGTGGCACTTCGCCCCCATGGCTGGCCACGAGCGCGGCGCAGCAGGCTTGAATGTTCCTGGCCTTGTTTTTGTAAAAGCCGGTGGAGCGGATGTCCGATTCCAGATCGGCCAGGCGGGCTTCGGCAAAGTCGCTGGCCTTGCGATGTCTTTTAAACAACTCCGCCGTCACGAGGTTCACGCGCTTGTCGGTGCATTGCGCGGATAGGATCGTGGCGACGAGCAGTTCCAGCGGGTTGGAAAAATTCAATTCGCAGTGCGCGTTGGGATACGTGCGCTGCAGCGCCGCAATGATTTTCTGCGTGCGTGCGGTTTTATCGGCAAGTCTTTCGCGCGGCATCGGGCTGAGGTTAATCGCCTTGCGTTTTGAGGGCGATCTGAAAAAACACGCTCAGCATCCGCCGGTTGCGGCGGACGGCCGGCGCGAAAAGCTTTTGCTCGCTGGTATGGTTGGAAATCCCCGTGTGGCCCTGGCCATCCCCACGTAAACCGACATGTCAATCCAGCCGGCAATACGCCGCCAGGCCCTGCAAGCCGCCCTCGCGGCCAAAGCCGCTTTCCTTGTAGCCGCCAAATGGACTCGCGGGATCGAATTTGTTGTAGCTGTTGGCCCAGATCACGCCGGCGCGAAGTTCATTTATCAGCTTGAAAA
>Ga0302320_10019078_pt1 | contig 13797 bp, 11 predicted proteins | sample Bog_T0_3_FD_202130 | JGI IMG/M metagenome (GOLD analysis project Ga0302320, IMG submission 202130) | Peat permafrost microbial communities from Stordalen Mire near Abisko, Sweden - Bog_T0_3 | ecosystem: Environmental > Terrestrial > Soil > Wetlands > Peat | place: Sweden: Abisko, Stordalen Mire... | reverse complement strand
GGGAACTATATACTTGATTATCGTTCTAAGTGCATTTAAAATGAGCACATGAGCCGCTCAACGATCAGCGCATATGAGTTAAATCGTCGCTTTCCTACGCCAGATTCTGCACGTGTGTACATGGAAGGTAAGCGTTGGGGTGGGAAGGCTCAATGCCCCTCGTGCGGAGAGATAGAACTGGTCACCAAGCGGGCCATGCCGGGCTATTACCGCTGCCCGATCTGCCGCCTAATTTTCACGGTGCGCACAGGAACTATCATGGAGCGGTCTCACATCCCACTCGACAAGTGGCTTTACACGTTCTACCTCTTGCTGACCTCCCGCAAGGGCATCTCCTCGCTTCAACTTGCTAAGGAAATCGGCATCACGCAGAAGTCCGCGTGGTTTCTACTGCAACGCATTCGCGAAGCCTGCGGCAAGAAGAATGACGATGACCAGAACGGTTTCTTGTCCGGCATCGTTGAAGCCGACGAGACGTATATCGGCGGCAAAGAGGCTAACAAGCACGAGGGTAAAAAGTTAAACGCCGGTCGCGGCGCGGTAGGCAAGATCGCCGTTCTTGGGATGAGAGAACGCGGCGGGAAGGTCAAGGGTAAGGTACTTGCCAGCACCGATGCCGGTACGATTCAGACCACCGTTATTGATGCGGTGATCCCAGGCTCTACTCTATACACCGACGAACACGGCTCCTACATTGGCATGGATCTGGTCTACAGCCACGCCTCGGTGAACCACAGCGCCAAGGAATATGTGAACGGAATGGCGCATACGAATGGAATTGAAAGCGTGTGGGCTGTTCTCAAACGCGGCTTCTACGGTGTATACCACTCGTTTAGTGAGAAACATCTTCAGCGCTACGTGGACGAATTCTCCTTCCGATTGAACGAGGGAAACGTCAAGAATCACACCATGAGCCGGATCGACTCACTGCTCGGCAAGAGCGTCGGCGTGCGGATCACGTACAAGGACTTGGTGGCTGCATAGTAAGAGAGCCTGTATCGTTACGGCAGATGGATGCACTGATTCTGTAGGCTGGCTCGCAACGATAGCGATGCCGTCTTCGAGAGAAGATGAGGTTCAGCTTGTCCCTGGCGTTGAAATGAACGCTGAATCGATGCGACCCACAGGAAATCCGGTTCACTGCCTAGTCATCCTGCCTCTTCGTGTAGGATGCGCATGAAATCATGTATATAGTTCCCCTTTTTTTCAGCGGGCGATGCTCCAAGGCTCAACTGAGGCAATGGCGTGGCTGGGTAACCTATACGTTCGGGGACGCGGCGTGGCAAGGGACGATAGCAAGGGAATAAGTATGATCACCGCCTCGGCCGATCAGGGTGACCCGGTGGGTCTGCGCTTTGCTGGTGTGTTGTATCAAGAGGGCCGAGCCGTTCCGCAGAATCTTTCCAAGGCGAAGAGTTTCTATGAGAAGGCTATAGCAAAAGGAGATTCCGCGGCGATGGGGCGCCTCGGCATGATGTATCTCTGGGGGAGAGGCGTTCCACAAGATTTTGCTAAGGGCCGAGACCTTTTGAGTCAGGGTGCTTCTGCGGGTGACGTTTCCGCCGAACTGGAACTCGGCAGAGTGTATGGGGCAAGTATGAATCGGACGGAATGGCCCTCAGCTATTCCCCTGTATATCGCAGCGGCTTCGGCTGGAAATCGAATCGCAGCATTTAGATTGGGGCGCATATATGAGTTTGGTCTTCTCGGCCAGAAACAGGATATTCAGACCGCGGTAGGTTTCTATAAGCAATCAGTGATGCGAGGATATCCCGCTGCGCAGGTTGCCCTCGGGCGACTCTATATGGCCGGAAAGGGCGTTGAGCAAGACGACGTTCGGGCTTATTCACTTTTTATTCTCGCAGCTGCGAAGGGGGAAAGCCGAGCAGAGATCTATCAGCATAAACTCGGGCAACGAATAAATGCTCAGCAAATCGGGCAAGCATCAGCGATTGCTCAAAAAGCGATGGCCGCGAGAGCGCTTTATGAGAAACAAGGTGTTTCTGATCCAGAAGAATAGCATTTCTGAATGCACATGCGGCACATGGAGGAGAATTCATGAGGGTAAAGCTTCGCAACGACTGGGCACTGCTAGTGCTTCTAATCTCGGCTATAATTCGAAGCTCCTTCGGTATGCTGAGAGCTGAAATTCTTCCGCCCGTAGCATCGCGGGATTTTCGCCCCCTAACTATGGGTCCGGCGACAGCAGGCACAAATGCCTCTTTGCGGACGGCTTTGAGAGCGGGAATGACGCCTGCTGAGTATCAGAAGAACTCGGCCAGCCCGGATATGATGTGTAATGAATGCTACAGCAGTTGTAGCTGTAGCAGTTGTAGCAGTTGTAGCTGTAGCTGCTGCGGAAGTTGCACGAGTTGTAGTTGCAATTGCACTTCTAGCTGTAGCAGCTGCGCCGGTTCCAGTTGCACCGTCTCCAATTGTGGTAGCTCCAATTGTGGTAGCTCCAATTGTGGCAGCACAAGTTGCGGTAATTGCGCCTGCAACACCGCAGCAAGTTGTAACTAAGCGATTCGCCGAGCGTTGCCTTGTGTATTCGAAACATCGTGATTGAACAGTCCGGGCCCAGTTGAACTCCGAGAGATTTGCAGTGACACAGCCAAGGGATCAAAGCACAAGCGGAAGGCCGAGATGAAAGTGAAATGAATTCTAGTCTTCAGACAACACTACCTGAGGTAAATGGCCAAGGCTTCGGTAGCAATAGTTCTTCTATGAAGCCGATGAAGTTATCGGAATTGTGTCGGGGACCGGCCGCGCTATTTGCGGCACCTCGAATGCAACGTCCGAGCGCTGAAGCGCCTGCTTTTGTCGAGGCGTCAACTTTAAGTCGACCTGCGGCGAAGACCCACATTGACTCTGTCTCTTCACCCGGTTTCGTAAGGTCTCACGGTAGCGGAATGTCGATGACCGATGCGGACACTCCAGCGATTGCCGAAGCTCTGGAACGCTATTGCGCTTCGATTTATCGAACGGAGAATCTCGTAACAGCACGTGCTGCGGATCTCGGTGGGGAGTGTATAGACCTGGACACTGTTCCGACAGTGAGTGAAAGGGAGATGGCCCAGGCGAACTGTCCCATCAAGAAGACCTCAAAACGCGAAGCCATTCGGTGGGTTCGCGGCGTCTCTCTGACAGAGATGCGTCCCACACTTATTCCCGCGATCATGGTCTATTCTGGCCTTTCATCGCTGCTTCCAGGGGAGCGCTTTTGGCTTCCGATTTCAACAGGGTGTGCTGCTCATCCGGATCGCGATTACGCGATACGGGCAGCCATTTTCGAAGTCGCTGAGCGTGACGCGATAAGTCTACTCTGGCATCAGCAGCTTCCGCTGCCGCAAATAGAAATCGACCAGGCTGACAAAATCTTGGCGGCACATATGGAACTCTATCAGCGAGCCTCAGCTTACGTGGAGATGCGGTTCTACGATGCAACAACCGATGTCGGCGTACCAATTGTTTTTGGAGTCCGCCTTGCATCGGAAAGCACGTCAGCACACACTGTAGTGTCATGCGCAGCTGCGCCAACCCTGTCAGAAGCTATTGCCAAAGCGATGCGGGATCTGGTGAGTGTCAGCCCTGCTTTTGAACGCCCTAGCGAAGTGCCGAATTCGCTTAACGAGTTTAAACACATGATGCACGGTGCAACATACATGGCTCGCCGTGAAAATGCGCCTGCCTTTGATTTCTTGCTCCAGCAGAACGACACAGTCCGACTTAGTGAAATCGACAAGGTTCGTAGCGGAGGTTGGTCGATGCCGGAAATTCTAGCCTCTTTTCAAAGCAAGGGCATCTCAATCTATGCTGTAGACCTAACCACAGATGAGGCCAGGCGTGTGGGGATGAAAGTGTTGCGGGTAGTCATACCAGCATTGCAGCCCTTATCTTTCTGCTACACAGCCCAATACAAAGGGCACCCGCGACTTTACGAGGCGCCGTCACTAATGGGCTACACTGTGCGTGACGAACAGAACCTAAACAAATGGCCGCAGCCCTTCGCATGAGGATGTTATGTTAACGGTGTGGATTTACCGTCTGGACGATTTTGGCTCGGAGGTTTCAAATAAACTTCTCGAACTGACGCCGAATGTGAAGTATCATCACATGGCGACGAACCCCTGTGTCGATATGGATGCTAGCCACTTCGAGGAGACGGATGTTGTCGTCTTTATTAGCATGCGGCCTCGGGATGAAATGTTTCGTCAGCTCAATGCCAGGTGCGCGGAAAGTCACTGCACCTTTTTGCCTGTTTTCATTGAACTTGGGTTGCTGCGCGTGGGCCCGCTGGTGCAGGTTCCGCGCACTCCATGCTGGGAATGCTGGCGTGAGCGCGAGCGTGCCAATCATCCATTGGTACATTCGAGGGACTCTCTCCTAAGATACTATGGCACGGATATTGCTAAGTCACCGCGAGGGTACATGCCTTACATAGTTGACCTTGCGGCATGCAAAGTCGCAGACATCTTGTTGAGCAAGTCCTCCTATGACGCGCAGCTTGGAAAAGTGTGGGCAATCAATATTTGGAATCGCCACATTTCGATGGAGCCATTTGTCGAGCGTCACGCCTGTCCCCATTGTGGAAGCGAAGATACGAATTCAACGATTGGATGCCTTATTGACTACTGTCGGTAGCCTGGATATCGCGAGGATGAATGAATACAAATGGTCGAACTTTAAGACTCAGAAATGACTTAGTTATTTTGCCTGTTGAAGGCGGACTCCTAATCGATAGAGGGGCAGATCTTGAACTAGTCAAGGGAGTCTTGTCAGAGACGCTACTACCGGTCCTTTTGCCACGGCTGGACGGCACGAAGTCAATTGTAGACCTCGCGCGCGAGCTACCAGATATTCCCGAGAATCATCTTTTAGACGCTGTCGATATATTAAATTCGCACGATCTTCTAGTTGAGAATGACTCGACTAATGCAATCGAGTTTTGTTCGACCCAAACGTATCTTAATCTTTATGATTGGAGAATTGCACAGGAGCCGTGGGATTCTGAAAGAAACGCCGAGCTGATTCCAGCGTCTAAACGCCTTGAGCAAGCTGCAATTGAGATATCGATCGCCAATGGTACCAACCCATTGTTCGCCCATTCTCTGTGCGCATTGCTTGAGCGATCGGGCGTCGGGATCATCAAGATATCGCACCACGATCCTCGATTCAGACATGTGGATCAAATCGCCCAACTAAGGTTGTCTTGGCAGAACCTCGATCAGACACGCTCCGACACGCCCGTCTCGATGTATGTCGGTGTTGGAAGTGCCCCTTCCTCCATACTGGTCGGACCCGTCATCCGGACAAAACAAGACGGCTGTGCAGCATGTTGCGATCGGGGCTATAAGAAATCTGAATCACTAGAACCCAATGATTTGCCAACTCGTCATAATTTTATTGCATCGTTAGTTGCCTGGGAAGTGATCGACGTGTTGCTACAGTCGCCTTCGGCTCTTAATAGAAACCGGGTGCGGGAATACGATATGGAGAGCGTCGTTGCGACGTTGCGATATTTCCCGTGCCATCAACTTGTGATTCCAAACACGGATTCACAAGACGAGCACTTCTTGCAGTGGGACGAGAACATAGACACGGCATCCGCATACAATGACCGAATTGGTGAAGAGCGCTACTATCAGCCAGACATCAACCCATTACGAAATATGACGGCAGCAAATCGAATGCCTGAGCTCACTGTTGGAAGGCGCTATGATCTGCCTCGTGACCAGTGTGACCTGTCAACAGTCGCCTCGCGCCTTCTCTTATCGAAAACTATCCCAAGAGCGAAGTCAGCTACAATTCGCTCTCTCTCTGCCGTATGTTGTTTTGGCGCTGGCATTCGAGACTCGGACACATCCATCTTGAGAAGATGGATTCCCAGTGCGGGCAATCTGGGATCCGTTCGTGTCCATCTGCTGACGGGCGGGCTCGACAATCTTGAGCAGGGATTGTATAGCTACGACGCATTGAGTCACAGCCTAATTGACCGCCGCGCCCGCCTTTCCTCCAGCGTATCCAATCTCGCACAAATGTTGACGGGAAAGCAGCTTAGCAATCAACAGGGTATCTTCATCCTTACCGCGCGCCGAGATATTGTGGCATCGAAATATAAAGAATTTAGTTACAAATTATGCAATCTAGACGCAGGGGTTGCTGTCGCACAGTTTGGACTGGTCTGCGCCGCATTGGGTCTTTGCAAGAGGATAGTTCCGAGCTGGCCTGATGAGTATTTAGCAAGAGAGTTGAATCTCCAAAAAGGATCGAGCCTCATCACAGCGGTGTTTGAAATAGGTATTAGCAAACCTTTAATGCGGTTCGCGAAGGAACCTAACCATCAACGCCAGACCTCGCTACATGATCTAAAGTTCTTTCACGATTTATCGATGTCTGGCCTAACATCACAATTGATGAACGAAGTTACGTTGGGCGCTCACGCGTCGATCATGAATAAGGGGGACAGACCAATAAAAACTAGGGTTGATGCGGGGGGCCTAGTTAGACTTCCTTGGCCCGTTATGTCGCCAATGTCAGTTGCAGAGGTCCTTGATTCTCGTCGCTCCTCGCGGCAATTCAAAAATAGCGCACTTGACCTGGCCGATTTGCATGCTTTGCTGCGGGCAGCTTGGATAAATGACAAAGAGGAATGGAAGGAGGAACACGAAGCCAACATTTGCTTGAATTTCAGCGTATTGCATCGTGCAGCCTGCGATGAAAAACATTCAGTTTTCAGATTTCATCCGAACCATTGTGCTATCGAGAGACTCCGGGGTCCTGTAAGTGATCACGATGTCGAGAGAATGTTTACTCAAAAAGAGTTTACTTTAGCTCCGACGACAATTATTGTGAGTGCAAATGTCAACAACGCTGTAAAAAGCGCAGGCGCAGCAGCTTATCGGTGTCTCTTGGTCCGCGCCGGCGCAGCAGCGCATCGCATGTGGCTTATGGGCTTGACGTTCGGGTTGGAAGGAACCCTCGTCGCGGGTTTGAGAACGGACGGCGTTCGCACACAAATTGAGAAAGATGGAGAATGCGAAGCGCCACTTATAGCGTGTTCGCTGGGATACGGTTCATCGTTAGACCCAAATTCGTTGAGGACTATATGAGTGGAGTGCGTTTCTTGATCGATGGACTTCCGAGGACAGGCAGCACGTCTCTTGCTGGACTGTTAACTTGTCATAAAGATATATCTTGCATCGTTGAACCATTTCATCCATCTCGATATTCTGGCCAATACAGGCGCCAAATCCGTGATATCGCATCTTTACGAGAAACGCTGAATCTTATATGGCTTCGATGGACCGGAATCAAGCACATTTGGGAGGCGGAGCACATCTGGCCCTTTGAGAAGCTGCCAGAACTCAACGATGAGATAGTGTTGTATGCTCCTGCCGTCGTTTCGATTGAGCGCCGCAATTTGCTTCAGCGTTATGTTTCTACCATGTTGAGCCGCAGAATTAGATTTTGGATTGGCAAAAGAGCGGAATTTCTCAAACGCATGGAGGTCGTAGGCTTTCCTGAGTTATGTGTTGACCATGCTCGAAAGTCAATTGAAATTGATAAAGCCGCAATTGCAAGTCGTCGTCGGTTGTTATCCTCACATTTAGCGGTCATGTTTGTTAGCTATGAAGGCCTCTTCGGACCAAGAGTATCAGACTTTGACAGGATCGATAAGGTTAATGAAATCGTGAGGTTTCTTGGGTATGACGCACTGCGCGCAGGTGACACCTTGACCCCGGAGTGGAAGAGTTTCAGCGATCCTGAGCACGCGAAATGGGCCACCCAAGAGGTTTATGAACGTATTCCCGGGATTCTAGAATTAGAGAATAAAGTGGGTGCGGATAGCACAGGTTGGTTGTTCAGATAATCGTGTCCGTCGCGACAAGTCCATTCTTTTGGTCGGTGCAGGAAGGTGATTCAGTGGAGGAACCAGTGAGGGAGGTGGCTTTCCCATTCACTGTTGCCTCTGCCAATTCTCCTTTAATGCAATTAAGATCTCCTCCACACATTGTTCCGGTGTTTCAATAGCTGTCTGAAGTCTGAGATCGGGGGAAACTGGCGGCTCATAATCACTATCGATTCCTGTAAAGTTGAGCAGTTCTCCACTTCGAGCCTTCGCATAGAGGCCTTTCGGATCGCGCTGCTCACATAGCTCAAGTGGTGCATCGACGAAAATCTCATAAAACTCACCCATCTCAAACCGGGTTCGTGCAAATTCGCGCTCAGAGCGATAAGGACTAATGAATGAGACAAGCACCACGAGACCAGCGTCAACCATCAGGCGCGCGACCTCGCAGATCCTGCGGATGTTCTCAATACGATCCGCTTCAGTAAACCCGAGGTCGCGGCACAGTCCGTGACGAATATTATCACCGTCGAGAAGGTAAGTATGTTTGCCTGATGCGAATAGTCGTTGCTCCAGAAGATTGGCGATGGTGGACTTTCCGGATGCAGACAGGCCAGTAAACCATAAACAAGCGGGGTGCTGTTCTTTCTGGGATGCACGGACATTTTTATTTACCCCTAATGCCTGCCAATGGAGGTTAGATGCACGGCGAAGCGAGTGTCTAATCATACCTGCACCAACGGTCTGATTTGTCAGGCGGTCAACGAGGATAAACGAGCCCAACGAGCGGCATTCAGCGTAGCACTCAAACGGAACTATCCTGTCAAGCGACACCGTGACGAGACCGATATCGTTGGTTCCGAGCTTGGTCGCAGCAAGTTCATTCCCATTCTGGACGTCAATACGGTGCTTGATCCTTGTGATCGTGGCGGTAGCTTGCGCGGTGTGTATACGCAACAAATAGGATCGTCCCGAGACCAGACCGCATTCAGAAAGTGAAATGACCTTTGCTTCAAACTGGTCCGTCTGTTCTGCCGGATCAATCGCGGAAGAGATTACGTCACCCCGTGAAATATCTAATTCTCGGTCGACACATAGCGTCACCGACTGCCCGACGCGAGCGGACTTCATTTGCTCCTTGTAGCGCAATATCGAGCTGATGGTGCTTTTCGTCCCACTTGGGGCAATGCAAACCTCATCCCCGACGCTTACGATTCCGCTGGCGATTCTGCCACAGTAACCGCGAAAGGTCTGATTGGGACGGTTCACGTACTGAACCGCCATACGAAACGGGACATCGCAATCCTTACGCCGGACATCAACCTCTTCAAGATATGACAGCAACGCAGGCCCCTCATACCATGGAGTACTATCACTTCTATATGTCAGGTTGTCACCGTTCAGCGCAGAGATCGGAATAGAGATAAAGGTCGCAAACCCGAGCTTGGCAGCAAATGGCTGAAAAGTTGCACTAATCTCAGAGAAAACTTTCTGATTCCAGCCAACGCGATCCATCTTGTTTACCGCCAAGACTAGATGGCGAATCCCCAGAAGTGATGCAATGCGGGCGTGGCGACTCGTTTGGATCCCTAAGCCATTCTGGGCGTTAACGACGAGGACAGCGAGGTCGGACGTAGATGCGCCGGTCGCCATGTTCCGCGTGTACTGTTCGTGACCGGGAGAGTCTGCGACAATGAAGCGTCGCTTGGGAGTCGCGAAGAATCTGTAGGCGACATCTATTGTGATGCCCTGTTCGTGCTCGGCCTGAAGGCCATCCATCAGCAATGCGAAATCGAGCATGCTACCCTGGGTTCCCCAGCGCGCAGAATCCCTCTCAAGAGCTGATCGTTGATCCTCAAAAACCTGCTTCGAGTCCCACAAAAGTCGACCGATCATCGTGGACTTACCATCGTCCACGCCTCCGCAGGTAATCAATTTCAGCGTATCCCGCACTAGAAGTAGCCTTCCTGTTTCTTCTTCTCCATTGAACAGGACTGATCGTGATCGATGAGTCGTCCATGTCGTTCGGATGTTCGGGCAACCTGAATCTCTCGCACAATCAACTCGATCGAATCAGCCGTGCTTTCGACAGCTGCCGTTAACGGATAGCACCCAAGGGTCCGAAAGCGGACAAGACGGATTTCAGGAACCTCAGATCGAACCAAGGGAAATCGATCATCGTCCACCATTATCCACTTGTTATCGCGCCTAACAACCGGACGTTCTGCGGCAAAGTACAGTGACACGATTGGAATGCTTTCCTGCGCGATGTAATTCCAGATGTCGAGCTCGGTCCAGTTCGAAAGTGGGAAAACGCGCATGGTCTCGCCCTTCTTGAGACTGGCGTTATAGAGATTCCAAAGTTCCGCGCGTTGAAGTTTAGGATCCCATCGATGTTCTGATGAGCGGAATGAAAACACCCGCTCCTTCGCCCGTGAACTTTCTTCGTCTCGACGGGCGCCGCCAATGACGATGTCGTACTTGCCCGCGTTCAATGCTTGCTTTAAGGCGTCGGTCTTCATTATCGCGGTATATCGATTGGAATCGGTTGTGAAAGGCGAAATGTTGTCCGATACTCCCTGCCAGTTCGTATGTGTCACGAGCGTCATGCCCGTTTCCTTCAATGTGGCGTCGCGGAAGGCAATCATCGCGCTGAATTTCCAAGTGGTGTCAATATGCAGCAATGGAAAAGGCGGCGTGGCAGGCCAAAATGCCTTCCGTGCCAGATGCAGCATGACAGATGAGTCTTTTCCGATCGAGTACATCATGACGGGCAGCTCCGAGAGTGCCACGGCCTCTCTTAAAATCTCAATAGATTCCGCTTCTAGTTCGGCGAGTGCGTTATTCATTAGAGTGGCCTCATTCTAACTCATTAGTTGCCTATCGGCGGCAAAATGAAATGGGGTCATACTGACCAGGCCTCGGGGAGAGCGCCAAAAAGTCGGGGGTCAGGCCGCTTGGCTACGGAACCTCGGGTACCATTGCCGGAATGTTTCCTCCAGTTCATCGTTGAGAACCTTGGTTCTGGTCTGGAGCAATAGGTGAGCGCCTCGCAGTGACCACTGCATCTGTTGCTTCTTCACGAACCTCCTGCTGACGACCTGGTTGATTGTCGATTCAACGAATCCTGTGCTGATCCGTTCTCCTTGGCTCCATCGATCCCCGAAGTTGGGGATGAACTCGCAGTTGTTCTTGATGTAAGTTTGGAAGTCCGCAACGCCGTTTGCTACTTTGGCGGCTGGCGCTGAGTGTTCCCGGATCATGTCCATCTCGATGGAAAGGCTGGTCAGGCGTTCGAGCGCTTCAGGCGTATTTCCATGCCAAAGATAATGCTTGATGCTTTCCAGTTGTTTTGAGACGTCGGCACCTGTCTGAGGTCTTTCCTGTTGAAGACCTTTCACTTGCTGCTGTAGGACTGTCAGCCGCATGGTGATGTGGAACCAGTCGAGCAAATGCTCACTGAAGGGATGAAGATACTGCTGCACACGGCGAACATCTTCGCCGCCATCCGACATGAAGACAACTTGCTGGTTCTCTTGCATCCCCTGTGATTTCAGCAATTCCCACAGTCGCCGCCGAGGTTTTTCGTCGTAGGTTTGCACGAAGCCAAAGCACTTGGATGAAGGCACGTTGGTCGCATCCTCGCGCCGAAAGGCTACGATGCTCTTGCCCGCAATCACTTCAAAGCAGCCCTGCTTATGGGCCGCGCGCACATAGCCGCCATCGATGCCCACCGTGATCGGGCCGTCCGGCAACGGCTGTTCCTCCCATGCTTTTTCTGAGCCTTCGTACTGGTTCAGTTGCCGCTCATCACCCAATGCCTGCTCAATCCGTTCAGCGGTAGCCTGCGTGTGGTTGCGGACGGTTTCGGAATTGACGGAATCGTCCACCGGCAACACCTCTTTCAATAGATCCGCTACCTTTGCGAAGGGAATCAACGACGCCCACTTGCTCTCGTCTTTCAGCGCTCCCGCTTGAAGGTTCAATTTCTCAACGGCGGTCCCGATGTTCGAATTGATCCTCCCGGCCGTATCAGCGAAGTCCCTGGACGCTTGTGCGCTTTTCTCGGCCGCGGCCTGAGTCTCCGTCGCAGCATCAAGGCTCCCAAGGACCACTACTCACACGGCTGTGATTTCAACGAGTTGAAAGCCGTATTGTTTAGCCTGCTGACGGAGCCGCTGTTGCATGCGCTGGTTATTTTGAACCTCCTGTTGGGCGAAGACGGTTTCGTCATAGGCTTGTCCGGTGGTAAGCATGTGGAAGACGATGCGGGCGAGCTTGTGCGCCGCGGCGGTAATAGCCTTTGGAGCACCCAGTTTCGCCCGCATGCGACGAAAATACTGGCCCAGCCACGACTGGCTGCGAAAGAGTGCTTGCGCTGCCAGGCGCAGCGCATGGGCCAGACGGTGGTTGACTGGGCGGGTACGCGAACTGAGCACCTTCCCCCCGCTCACTCGGTTGTCCGGACACAGTCCCAGCCATGACGCAAATGCTGCCGCGCTGCGGAACCCCGACAGATCGCGGCCCACTTCGCTCAACAGCACGTACGCGGTCATCGCGTTGATTCCTGGAATCGCGGTCAGATCGACCCCGAAGATGCGGTACAGATGTGCTCGCAGATCGAACCGCAGATCGTTGCGCCGTGGCTTGTGCGTGTCTTTCGGTTGTGGCAAAGCAGGCGCATCCGGCCCGGCGCCGTCGGAAAACTCCACCAGCATCTGCTCGATTTCAACATCGGTGTCCGCCATTTGTTTCTGGTAGTGGCGATAGGCAATCAGCGATTGCCGCAGCGTGAACAGATGCTCCCGGCGATAGTCTCCTACCAGTGACTTGACGATGGTGGCCTCGCTGGCTCTGATCCGCCAATCGCGCAGGTTGGCCAACTTTATAGGATCGCGTTCCCCGGCCAGGATTGCGTCGAGGATGGCCATTCCGGTCGTCCCGCTCAAATCGCTGATGACGTGGTGTAACTGCAGGTTCATCTGGTCGAGCGCCTTCTGCATATGTTGCAGATGCACTGCCGCCATTTGTACCAGGCTCTCCCGGTAACGCATGAGCGAACGCACCACGCAGATTTGCTGCTCTGGCCGAAAACTGGCGCGCAACAGACCAACCGCATGCAGGTATTGCAACCACTGGCAATCGCTCACGTCAGTCTTGCGCCCGGGCACGTTCTTCACGTGGCGAGCGTTGACCAGACACACTTTGAGCCCCCGCGCTTCGAGTATCTGAAACAGCGGAATCCAATAGACTCCGGTCGATTCCATGGCCACTGTCTCGATTCTGCAACGCTGGAGCCAGTCGGCTGCCGCAATCAGATCTTCGGTGAACGTTGCGAACCGCCGCACTGGCTGAGCATCCCTGTCCGGCGGCACGGCGATATAAATCTCGGTTGCGCCAATATCAACTCCCGCTGCGTTTGGTTCCAACACAGGGGCAGACGATAGACCATTCGCCTTCTTATTCTTCTGCTTCAACACGGAACACCTCACATGCCATGCCAAACGGCCCAGCCTGTGCAACGTGAAGCAATCTCCCAAACGGGATCGGCAAGAAGCTCAGAGAGCGACCGCCGTCACCACTGACTTGAGCACAAAGGCCGGGACCACGCTATTTTGCGGGCTCCTCGCGGAGGCGCCAATGCCATTTTCGGCCTACTTGCCGTCGGCACAGCAAAAGAAGAATACCCCAATCTCGACTTGTGGTCCTTCCCTTTTTGAGCCGCGAAACGCGGTTCACACGCTATTTTTGCCCATCCCCCCGAAAAGGCATAATTGGTAAAGTGTTCCAGACAAATATCAATAGAATGAGAGCGTTAGCGGAAACTGCGAGAGCACACTTCGATCCGATTCGCCCGCCGGGTTCGAATTGGCCAGACGTTATAAATCAATGGTTTGCAGACAGGGGATAACGCCTCTCGATGCTAATTTTACCTTTTCGGGGGG
>Ga0302320_10019077_pt1 | contig 13798 bp, 13 predicted proteins | sample Bog_T0_3_FD_202130 | JGI IMG/M metagenome (GOLD analysis project Ga0302320, IMG submission 202130) | Peat permafrost microbial communities from Stordalen Mire near Abisko, Sweden - Bog_T0_3 | ecosystem: Environmental > Terrestrial > Soil > Wetlands > Peat | place: Sweden: Abisko, Stordalen Mire... | reverse complement strand
AAGGGTCATCCGCCGAACTCTGCCGCACATCGCGGCCCTCCCCCCCTCGGGCGCTCCCCGCAGCACACGAAATGGTCCTACGCGAAATCCTGGCTGAACGCTTCTGCTCCAGCCGATCCAGAGGGAACCCCCGCGGCCTAAAGCGAAAGATGAGCAATTACAATCTCAGAGACCGCACCATCCCCTGTGACTTCCGTCGGCAACCGCTAATCAACGTGGTTACTGCTAAGGGAACTGTATTGCGGTTAGGCATGTACGGGCGAATTTTTTCGCTGAAACCCGCGGCGCGACTGGATTGGTCGCGATGGGAAGGAGAACGAAAGAATGCATCCGGTCGCGTTTGACGGCCAGCAAGGCCATGGCCATTGGTGTGAACTTTCTCTCTTGCGCAAGTAAGGAAAAGGGAGAAAATGTAAGGGTGAAGTATAGGAGGTGCGTGGTGATCCCCAAGTCTACCCTGACAAGTAAAGGGCAAGTCACAATCCCCCTGGCCATCCGGGAGGCACTTGGCCTAAGCACTGGAACCCAGCTCAGCTTCGAGTTGACGGGTGGAGAACTACGGGTTCGAGCTATCAGCAAGAAGTCCTGGCCCGACCTTTGGAACCTGGCTGCAGGCGCCCCCCGGCCACCCAAACCAGTCGATGTGAGCGCGGCCATCCAAGCGGCCGTCAGAGAGCGGTCTGACCGATGATCGGAGTGGATACAAATATTCTGGTTCGGGCCATCCTTGGTGATGATCCCAAGCAATCCCCACTTGCCCGTTGCGCCATTGAAAACGCCAGGGATATCCTTGTGCCGATAACGGTGCTGATAGAACTGGCTTGGGTTTTAAAATCGGTCGGCTGGAGTCGCCACCAGATTCACCAAGCTCTTTCCACCCTTGCCCAGCAGCCGACCGTTCATTTAGACCGCGCCGTTGAAGTTCAGGCCGCGCTTGAGGACTTCAAGGCTGGACCGGCAGACTTTGCGGATTATTTGGCGCTTCACCAAACCAGATTGCTCGGGGCGAGAAAACTGCTTACCTTCGACCGCAAACTCGCCAAATCGGCTGGTGCAGAGCGACTGCAATAATGCTTTGCGAGCACCGAAAAAATTGCCCAGGCACCCAAGTACCGCCTGTCTGTGCGTATCGGTGGGTCGGCGCCCCGCTCAGGCCTAACGCAAGCGTTGACCGGCCTCGCCCCAGCCGCGCGATCGCAGGAGATGACTGGATTGATATGGGGCCGGGCTAAAAGGATCTGCCCGAGGGCGAGGTCCGTGGGCGAACGCACCCAGTTAGGCATGTGGTATTCAACAACCACCAGCCCCACAAATTTTAATCACCTGTGTTGTTTTCCGGAAGGTGACAGACATCGTTCCATTGAAGGAAGCACCCTCACCTAGGATTTCGTCAATGACACAGGTGAACCGGACAGTCACCAATCCATCCGAAAAATTCCCCACAAAAGGATCACCAACCTTTGAGCCTTGATCTTCTTCCTTTGATTTGAGCGAGGTAGCACGTGGGGGAATTTGTTTCTTCGGACTCAGATAGTAAATAACTCGCATCTCCTTGAGTGTATGCAAAACCCCATTGACTCTGATGACCATATTAATGCCATCACTCGCTGTTGCCAATATATACTCGATCTTATCTGAAGGTGGCTCACATTTCCCAAAGAAATTGCCACAACCGTTTGAAACCTCATTTAGCTTAAGAGAATCTAGGCGAAAGGCGGCACTGTGACTCGGTTTGGCCTCGCTAGGGAGACCAGCAACGCAAAGAACCATGCAGTAGAAAAAGCTCGACATGAGGAATTTAGACATGACTACATCATATCGCGCTACTTGCTGACGGATGTGCTTGGCTCGCCGATTTCCACTGGGGATGATGACAAGTTGGCTCGACCGCAAACTATGGGAACGAGTGGCTGGACCTGGCCGACGACCAATACACCGGAGTTCTACTTGCTGGCGTGCTTAACACTACGGCGCCTCGCTTGGCCCTAACGCTAATTGGCAATCTTGCTCTGAGCCCCACCTTTTCTCCCAATCAGGTGATCTAAACAGAGAAAGGACGCTTGGGCCGAAACCAAACAGGCTGGATTGGGCGTCTTGAAGAAAGTCCTGAGGCATTTTCAAGTATTTAAAACGGTGGCTTTAGCACGCTTCTGGATCCGGGGGCTGGTCCGGAACGGCTTGATTGGCTGGGCCTGGGGTAACAGCCTGGGTGAGGCTGGGGGATTGGGTTAGGCGGCACGGATGGCTGGGGGGGGCGGTAAGGCTGGTCGCGGGCTTCCTGGGGGCTTGGGGGTCCACATGCCCGTCATTCTCGGCGGCCGGGTGGAGGGCTTGCCGCATGGCTCCAGGTGGCAAGGGCCACAACAACTGACCCCAGGCTCGCCGGGGCGGGGTGCGGGCCGCCCTTTGCGGCCCTGCGGGGTTGTGACGGATGACCACGGGTTTCGTTGCCCCATCCCTTTCATATTCGATAAAATAATCACGAAAACCTAAACCTTCCCATCGCGAGGTCCCATGAACGCGCTGACTGCTGCCCCGACCATGACGGCCCAGGAGGCCGCCGAGCTGATCCACCACGGTGACGTGATCGGGGCCAGCGGCTTCACCCCCTCCGGCTATCCCAAGGTCATTCCGGTGGCGCTGGCGGAGCGGGCGGCCAAGGCTCACGAGAATGGGCTGCCGTTCCAGGTCTCGCTCTACACCGGCGCCAGCACTGGCGACGAGCTGGACGGGGTGCTGGCCCGGGCCAAGGCCCTTTCGCGCCGGCTGCCCTACCAGTCCAACCCGGATGTGCGGGCCGGGATCAACGCGGGCGAGATCGAGTTCACCGACATGCATCTGGCTCACGTGGGCCAGATGGTGCGTTGGGGCTTCCTGCCCAAGCCCACGGTGGCGCTGGTGGAGGCGGTGGACGTGACGCCGGACGGGCGGATCTACCTGTCGGCCTCGGGCGGCGCGTCGGCCTCGTACCTGCAGACCGCGGACCGGATCCTCATCGAGCTCAACGCGTTCTACGGGCACGGCCTGAAGGGCTACCACGACGTCTACATCCCCGAGGACATGCCGCACCGGCAGACGATCCCATTGCTCCACGCCGGGGACCGCATCGGCACTGACTATGTGCAGGTGGACCCCAACAAGATCGTCGGGATCGTGGAGACCAACCTGCCGGACCGCAGCGGCGGCTTCCGGGAGCCGGACGAGGATTCCAAGACCATCGCCGGCCACATCCTGGAGTTCCTCAAGCGCGAGCGCAAGCTGGGCCGGCTGCACGGCGACCAGCCCTACCAGTCCGGGGTGGGCAATGTGGCCAACGCGGTGCTGGGCAGCATGGCCAGCGATCCGTCCCAGCAGCCGGTGTCGATCTACACGGAGGTGATGCAGGACTCGGTGGTCCAGTTGCTGCAGCACGACAAGCTGGTGGTGGCCTCCGGGGCCGCCATGACCCTGTCCCCGGCCTGCCAGACCCTGTTCAAGGCCAACATGGACGCCTGGCGGGACAAGTTCATCATCCGCCAGATGGAGATCTCCAACAGCCCCGGCATCGCCCGGCGCCTGGGCATCATCGCCATGAACACTGCGCTGGAGCTGGACATCTTCGGCAACGTCAATTCCACCCACGTCATGGGCACCCGGATGATGAACGGCATCGGCGGCTCCGGGGACTTCACCCGCAACGCCTTCCTGCCGATCTTCATGACTCCGTCCACCGCCAAGGGCGGCGCCATCTCCGCCATCGTGCCCATGGTCACCCACGTGGACCACACCGAGCACGACACCATGGTCTTCGTCACCGAGCAGGGCCTGGCCGATGTGCGCGGCATGGGCCCCGAGCGCCGGGCCCGGGAGATCATCGCCAGGTGCGCCCACCCGGACTACCGGCCGCTGCTCCTGGACTACCTGGAGGACGGCCTGCGCCATGGCTCCCGGCACACCCCGGTGACGCTGGCCAGGGCCTTCGAGTTCCACCAGCGGTTCCTGGAAAATGGCAGCATGCGATACTGATCAGGGCTGCTCATGCGGATCATCATCTTTGGTGCCACGGGCATGGTCGGGCAGGGCGTCCTGCGGGAATGCCTGGCCGACCCGCGGGTGGAGCGGGTGCTGGCGGTGGGGCGCAGCCCCCTGGGAATCTCCGCCGACAAGCTGCGGGAGCTGCACCTGGAATCGTTCCTGGACTATGCCTTGGCGGAATCCGAACTCTCGGGCTACGACGGCTGCTTCTACTGCCTGGGCGTCTCCAGTGCAGGCATGACCGAGGCCGCGTACCGCCGGATCACCTATGACTACACCCTGGCCGCGGCCCAGGTGCTGGCGCGCCTCAACCCGGGCATGACCTTCCTCTACGTCTCGGGCGCGGGCACCAACAGCGGCGGGATCGGCAAGGTCATGTGGGCCCGGGTCAAGGGCCAGACCGAGAATAGACTGCTGGCCCTGCCCTTCCATGCCGCCTACATGCTCCGCCCGGGCTTCATCCAGCCGCTGCACGGCATCCGCTCCCGCACGGCCGTCTATCGCCTCCTCTATGCCCTGGCCGCCCCCTTCATGCCGCTGCTCAAGCGCTGGGCGCCCGGAATGATGGTGACCACGGAGGAACTGGGCCGGATCATGATCCGGCTCGCCCTGGAGGGCTACCCCCACCCCCGGCTGGAGGTGGAGGATCTGCGCAAGCTTATTTGAGCACTGCGGGATTGACGCAGGTCTGGGGCCGTTCGCCCCGGAGCACGCTCATCACGTTGTCCGCCGCGATCTGGCCCATGGCCATGCGGGTCTGGAAGGTGGCGGAGGCGATGTGCGGCACGATCACCACGTTGTCCAGCTCGGCCAGGCCGGGCGCCAGGCGCGGCTCGCTCTCGAACACGTCCAGCCCCGCGGCCCAGATGACCCTGTCGCGCAGCGCGGCCACCAGGGCCGGCTCGTCCACCAGCGGGCCGCGCCCGGCGTTGATCAGGACGGCGGTGGGCTTCATGGCCGCCAGTTCCGCCGCGCCGATGTAGTGGCGGGTCTCGGCCATCAGCGGCAGGTGCAGGGAGAGGAAATCCGATTCGCGAAGCAGGGTCGGCTTGTCCACGAAGGTGGCCCCGAACTGGCGCTCGAACTCGGGCGCCGGCTTGAGGTCGGTGTAGATCAGCTTCATGCTGAAGGCCGCCGCCTTGCGCGCGAACTGGGAGCCGATCCGGCCCAGCCCGGCGATGCCCATGGTCTTGTGGTCCACGTCCTGGCCCAGGAAGGCGTTGGGCGACCAGCCGTGCCACTGGCCGGAGCGCACGTAGCGGTCCGCTTCGGGGATGCGCCGGGCGGCGGCCAGCAGCAGCGCCCAGGCGTGGGTGGCGGTGGCCTCGTCCAGCACCCCGGGGGTGTTGGTGAGGATCACCCCGTGCCGGGTGGCGGCCTCCACGTCGAAGTTGTCGTAGCCCACCGCGTAGTTGGCGAAGATCCGGCACTGCGGCCCGGCGGCGTCCATCAGCTCGCCGTCGACCCGGTCGGTGAGCAGGGTGATGACCGCGTCGCGGCCGCGGACCTGCTGCAGCAGTTCCTCGCGGGTGAGCGCCCGGTCATCCGGGTTGACTTCCACTGCGTGGCTGGCGCGCAGGGTGTCGATGATTTTCTGCGGGATCATGCGGGTGATGTAGACGTTGGCCATCGTGGAGTCCCCGGCGGGTCATGGAAAGACAGCCTGGGCCGACCCGCACCCAGGCTGGATTGATTATGACCGCTTCAGTTGCAGCCGCTGGCGAAGAATGCGGCCCCGGCTTCGGCCAGTTCCTGGTCCTCGCTCGGCAGCAGGCCGCTGAGGCCGATGGCGCCGAGCACGCGCCCGCTGCCGTCCTTGATCAGCACGCCGCCCGGCAGCGCGGTCAGCAGCGGGTCGCAGAAGTAGCCGATGGGCACCTCGTCCCGCTTCAGCCGGGCCAGGAAGGCCGGGGTGTCGCAGCCCATGCGGGTGGCCGTGTAGGCCTTCTGCTGGCTGATGGCGATGCTGCGCACCGGCGCGCCGTCGGCCCGGACGAAGCCGAGCAGGAAGCCGTAGGCGTCGCACACGGCCACACAGGCCGGCTTGTTGAACCGCTCCGCGGCCAGCCCGGCCACGTGGGCGAGCAGGGCCTGGGTTGCCTTCAGATTCAATTGTTGACTGTCCATGGGGTGGCGCTCCTGGGTTGGCGTTAGCGAATGGAAGGCTCTTCTGCCCCTTCAAGCACGGGGTCGAGGGTCAGGTGCTGGGCCTTCTTCAAGTTGCGGCGATAGGTGTAGGCCGTCAGCACGGGGGTCAGGAGGGCGGTGATGATCACCGAGGTGGCCACCTGGAGGGTCGCGGCCGGCGCGATCCCGGCGAAGGAATGATCGGCCATGGCCACCGCCTGGGGCGTGGCGACGGCATTGCCGGCGGTGCTGGACGCGGCCGCGCCGGCGATGCCCGAGCCGCCAAGCAGGCGATCGGCGAGGATGCAGACGAACCCGGTGACCACCAGGACGGTGACGCCCAGGATGATCCCGGGGATGCCGGCGGCGGTGACCGACTTCAGGTTGATGCCCTGGCCCAGGGTGAAGGCCATGAAGGGCACGATGATGGCTTCATGAGCGCCACAGAACTCGCGGATATCCGAATCCAGGTTGCCGAGCACCGCGCCGGCGGCGATGGGCGCGATCACGGAGACCATGGTCAGCCACGGGATGACGGCCAGCCCGGCTCCCACCAGCACCAGCATGGTCAGGAACGGGCCCGTCTCGACGCTCTGCACCACGTAGGTGCCGGCGTCCTCCTTGGTGCCGAAGGTGCTGGTCAGGGCCAGGAACATGCCGCCGTTGGTGTCGTTCATGGCGGCGAGCACGGCCAGGGTGGACAGGCCGATAAAGTTCCCGTTGAACAAGTGGGAGATGCCCAGCGAGATCAGGATGGCGACACCCACCTTGGCGAAGAGGATGCCGAAGCCGCGCTGCAGCATCTTGGGCGCGGCCCGCAGGGTCATCTTGCTGCCGGCGGTGAACAGGTACATGGCCAGGACCGTCGGGTAGCCCACGTTGGTGAGGGCCTGGGTGAAGCCGCCGATCTTGAGCAGGTTGGGCGCGAAGGTATTGACCAGCATCCCTATGAACAGGGGGACGACCATCATCCCGCCCGGCACCTTGGTCACAGATTTCAGGATTTTCATGATCCCCCCTGCCTGGAAGAAGAGCCTTGACGTGTTGAGGGCCATGGATTGCCCCATGACTCCCGGTTGCTGGATTCGACTGCTCCGACGATTTCACGGATGGTTTGACAAGTGGTATCCCATGACCCGCTTGTCATGTCCAACAATTATTCTGAAAATTCCAAGAACCGCTGGCTCGCTACCGGACCGGCCTCTGGTAGTGGTCGCGCACCACCTTCTCCTGGGGCTGGTAGTGGTAGTTCTGCTGGTGCAGCGCCTGCTGCTGCTCGGGCCGGGGGTAGTGCTGGCCCTGGTAGTTCCGCTGGTACTCAGGAAGCCGGGCGGCGGTCGGGACTGCGTGGCGGTCCCACTGGTCCCATCCCTTCCGGCGCTGGGCCCAGGCGGGACCCCAGTGCTCGCCCCAGCGGGGCGACGCCGCCCGATCCCAGCCGCGGAAGAAGGCGGGCGGCCGCCGGTAGTACCGCACCGGCACCCGCAGGATGAAGTACGGCACGGACTCGGCGGCCACGAGCCCCCACGGCCCGTTGTACCAGGAGCTGGCATACCAGTTATCGTTCATGAACATCCAGTACATGCCGTCGTAGAAGAAGTAGTTGCCGTTCACGTCCGGCGCGTAGTAGACCGGATAGCCGGGCACCGGGACCAGGGTGGGAAAGACGGGCAGGTTGATGCCCAGGCTCACGTTGGGCGTGCCGATGCCGATGCCGATGCTCACCTGGGCGGGGGCGAAAGTCAGCGCGCCAAGCGCGATGGACAGGGCCAGAAATGGATGACGCATGGGAGGACCTCCTGCCCACCAGCTTCCTCCAGCCCCGGATGTTGTCAACATCAGGATTGGGCCAGGAAAGGCGCCACCAGGGCCTTGGTCTCGGCTGATGGCACCACCGGGATCATCTCGAAGGTGACGCCGCAGCCCCGCCACTGCAGGGCCCAGGCCTGCAGCTTGGCCGGGTCGTCGCATTCCATGAGCTGGAAGCACCGGGCGCAGCTGGGCTCCACCCAGCTGCCGTGGAAGGCCAGCCCTTCGGGGAGCATCCGGTCCCGCTCCCGCAGCCGCTGGTAGACCGGCACCATGTCGTTGTCGCGGAAGGATTCGATGACCATGAACAGCATGTGCCCCCCTTAGTCCAGTCTGGGGGCCTCCAGCCGCAGGTGCATGAGGAATTCCTTGTTGCCCGCCCCGCCCAGGATGGGGCTTTCACATAAGGCCAGCGGCTGGAGGGCGGTGCCCTCGAAGAATTCCCAGATCTCCCGCTGGACCCGCTGGTGGGTTTCCGGGTCGCGCACGATCCCGCCCGAGCCCACCTCGTTCTTGCCGGCCTCGAACTGGGGCTTGACCAGCAGGACGGCATCGGCGCCCGGGGCCAGGGAGGGGATCAGCGGCGGGATCACCAGCCGCAGGGAGATGAAGCTCAGATCCGCCACCAGCAGGCGGCATTGCTCGGGAAGGCGGGCCGGGTCCCAGTAGCGCAGGTTCACCTGCTCCATGGAGACCACCCGGGGGTCGCTGCGCAGCTTCCAGTCCAGCTGGTTGGTGCCCACGTCCACCGCGTAGACCCGGGCGGCACCGCGCTGCAGGAGGCAGTCGGTGAACCCGCCGGTGCTGGCCCCGGCGTCGAAGCAGACCCAGCCGGCGGGGTCCAGGCCGAAGGCGGTCAGGGCATGGTCCAGCTTCAGCCCGCCCCGGCCCACGAACGGCAGGGCCTCGCCGCGCAGGCGCACTTCCGCCTCTTCCGCCACCAGGGCGCCGGCCTTGGTGACCGGGCGGTCCGCCACCAGCACGTCGCCGGCCATGATCCGCGCCTGGGCCTTGGCCCGGGATTCGCAGAGGCCCAGCTTGACCAGGAGCAGATCGATCCTGAGCCTAGCCATGGGCCTTGACCTTCTTCTGCCGGGCCACTTCCTTGCGGTAGCTGCTCACGTTGTGGTTGTGCTCGGCCAGGCTGGGGGCGAAGGTATGGCCGCCCTTGCCGGTGGCCACGAAGTAGAGGTCCGGGCTCAGGTCCGGGACTTTGGCCGCCTCGATGGCGGCGGCGCCGGGGCTGGCGATGGGGGTGGGCGGCAGCCCGGCCACGGCGTAGGTGTTGAACCGGCTCGCCCGGTGGATGTCCTCGGGGGTCGGGCCGGTGAAGCGCAGATCGCCGCTCTGCCAGCGGGCGTAGAGCGAGGTGGGGTCGCACTGCAGGCGCATGCCGATGCGCAGGCGCTGGGCGTAGACCCCGGCCACCCGGGGCAGCTCGGCAGGCACCGAGGTCTCCTTCTCCACCAGGCTGGCCAGGATCAGGGTCTGGTAGGGCGGCAGCACGCCCCCGTCCAGGGCGGGCCGGATCTTCTCCTTGAAGGTCTCCGCCAGCATCAGGAAGATCTCCTCGGGCTCCATGGCGTGGTTCACCCGGTAGGTGGCCGGCTCCACCAGCCCCTCCAGGCTCTCCGCCTGGGGAAACCCGCAGACCCCCGCCAGCCTCGGACTCTTCCAGAGGGTCCAGAACACCTCTTCGGGGATGAAGTCCTTGAAGCGGTGCTGGATGGCCCAGGCGTGGCTGCCCGGAGGCACGGTGACGTTGGTGTAGTGGATCTCGCCCCGCCTGAGCTTGCCCGCCACGTCCGACAGGCTGGCGCGGGGGTCGAAGCTGTACTCGCCGCGCAGCAGCTGCAGCCTGCGGGCCCGGGCCCAGAGCCTGAACAGGGCGGCGGAGCGGATGACCCCTGCACTCTCCAGCTGGTCGGCCATGGTGTCCACGGTGGCCCCGCGCTTGACCAGCACGGTGGCCGTCTGGCCCAGCGGGCCCTGGCCCAGCCAGAGCCACAGGCCCCAAAGGGGGAGCAGGCTGAGCACAGCCGTGGCCATGAGCAGCCGGAGGGAGGTTCGGGAACGCGCCATGCCTCCAGCGTATCAGGCTCAGCCTTTGAGCTCCCGGTGCACCACCACCAGCTTGGGGATGTCCCGGCGCAGGCGCTGGGCCAGGATCTCCACCAGGGCCACGCTGCGGTGCTGGCCGCCGGTGCAGCCGATGGCGATGTTGTGGTAGGCCCGGCCCTCCTGCTGGATGTACGGCCAGGCCCACAGCACCCAGTTCTCGGTGAGGGCGAGGAAGGTGGAGAACGCGTCAGACTTGAGCAGGAAATCCCGCACCGGGGCGTCCTTGCCGGTGAGCTCCCGCAGCTCGGCCACGTAGTGGGGATTGGGCAGGAAGCGGGCGTCCAGGACCATGTCCGATTCCACCGGGGTGCCGCTCTTGAAGCCGAAGCTGATCAGGCGCAGGGTGGTGCCTTCCACCGGCAGGTCGGGCAGCAGCTCGGTGATGCGCTGGCGCAGCTGGGACAGGGTGAGCGAACTGGTGTTGATGATGGCGCTGGCCATGGCCCGCACCGGCCCCAGCAGCTCCCGCTCCCTGGCGATGGCCTCGGCCACGCCCCCGTCCCTGGCCAGGAAATGGGGCCGACGGGATTCGGAGAACCGGCGCAGCAGCACATCGTCGTTGGCTTCCACGAACACCACATAGACCGGGATGCTGCTGTCCATGAGCCGATCCACCAGCGGCGCCAGTTCCGCGGCGAACTCCGGGTGGCGGTTGTCCATCCCCACGGCCAGCCTGGGCCGGTTGGGATTGAGCTTGGCCTCCAGTTCCAGCAGCGGTTCCAGCAGCCGGGCGGGAACATTGTCCAGGGCCGTGCACCCGGCATCCTCCAGGGCCCCCAGCACTGAGCGCCTGCCTGCCCCGGAAAGCCCTGTGACGATCACCAGTTCCATCGTACTAGCGAACCACAAAGCCCGGGAAATGTCAGCAGGGAACCCCCATGTGCGGTAAGCCGTTGCGTAAAAAAGATTGAACACTCTGGTGATATCCCGGCATAAGGAGCTGCAGAAAAATAACTTGAAAGCCACAAGTTATTTTTGCGCTGCTCCTGAAAACCCGGCAGCCGTCACGAATCATTTCAGAAAGCCCAAGACGCGGAGCCGGCCGGGGGCATCCAAAGGGCCAGGAGAACCCGCCATGAGACATTTCGCATCTGTTCGGACGGCCTGCCTGCTGGCGGCCCTGACTCCCTGGGGGGCCGGAATGGCCCAGGGGACGGGCTTCTCGCCCGGTCCCATGGCCGCGCCCGGCACCGGAGAGGCGTTCCGCGAGGGCCCGGCAGACCTGGCCCTGCCCCTGCAGCCGGGCCAGACCGCCGCCGATATCCAGGGCATCGGCGCGGACGGCGCGACGCTCCGCCTGTCCCAGTTCAAGGGCAAGGTCATCCTTCTGGATGTCTCGGCCATGTGGTGCATCTACTGCAAGATGGACGCCCCGGCGGTGCAGTACCTGTTCCAGACCTACGGCCCCAAAGGGCTGGCGGTGGTCACCTGCCTGGCCGAGGATACCAACGGCGCCGTGGTCACCCAGTCCGGATTGCGCCAGTGGGTCAGCCAGTACCATCTGACCCAGAACGTCATGAACGACACCAGCGGGACCTCCGGCGGGGTGGCGGAAAGGGCCTACGTGGGCGTCACCGGGGGCTTCCCCACCCTCGTGGTCATCGACAAGAACTTCAAGGTCCAGTACCTCCAGGGCGGGCTGGACCTGGCGGCGTTGACCGCCAAGATCAAGGCCCTGCTGGCCGAGTGATGCTCGCCCCGCTCCTGCTGGCCCTGGCCCTGGGCGGCCCGGTGCCGTCCTTCAGCCTCAAGCAGCTGGACGGCTCCAGCTTCCGGCTGGCGGACCACCTGGGGCGGCAGGTCATCGTCCTGGACTTCTGGGCCACCTGGTGCGGCCCCTGCATCCGTTCGCTCAAGAAGCTCCAGGAGCTGCACGTCCAGTATCCGCAGGTGCTGGTGCTGGCGGTGGCCATCGACGACGGCCGGACCATGGCCGAAGTGAAGCCCTACGTGCAGGGCCGGGGCTTCAGCTTCACCGTGCTGCTGGACCCGGAGTCCAGCGTGTGCCGGCTGTTCAACCCCGCGGGCGGCGTCCCCTGCGCCGCCGTCATCGACCGGCGGGGCGCCATGGTCTACCAGCACAATGGCTACCTTCCGGGGGATGAGCGGGCGCTGTTCTCCGCGGTGGCGGACAGCCTGGCCCAGTGAAGCCCCGTGCCTTCCTGCTCGCGGCCCTGGCCGGAGTGGGGGCGGCGGCGGCCCCGGACGTCACCCTGACCGGCACCGCCGATCTGCTCTACCGCCGGGACCTCCTGGGCGCCGGGCCGTTCGGGACCCCCGGGGACCGCCCGGAGCATTACCAGTACGGGCTGTCCCTGGTGGCCAACCGGGGCCCCTGGACCGGCGGGATCACCGTGCGCGACGTGGACTTCTACCAGCAGGAGCCCAATACCACCCTGGACCGGGGCACCGCACGGGTCTACAAGCGCTACCTCAAGCTCGACGCCGGCCACTGGAACCTGCAGGCGGGCGACTTCAACACCATGCTGGGCCGGGGCCTGGTGCTGTCGGTGATCCAGAACCCCGCCATCCTCCTGGAAGAAACCGTCGACGGACTGGACGCGCGGTTCCGCGCCGGCCGGCTGGAACTGCACGCCCTGGGGGGCACCGTCACCACCGAGAAGCAGGATGAGAGCTGGCGGGTGGCGGGCGGGGAGGCCACGGTGGAGTACCTGCCGGACCAGCGCCTGGGGGTCCGCGCCGCCACCGTCCAGGACGGGCGCCTGCCGCCCTTCCCGCCGCCGGTGGGGCTGCGCCAGTGCCGCTCTGTGAGCCTCTCCGGCCAGGACCGGTCCGGGGCGTTCAGCTACTACGGAGAGAAGGGCCGCATGGATTTCCGCGACCAGCAGCTGCCGCCCTGGCCGGTGCCGGTGGATCCCCGCCAGGGCGACGGCGCCTACGGCAACTTCTCCTGGCACCACCGGGCCTGGTTCCTGATGGCCGAGTCCAAGAACTACAAGAACTTCGACAACGGGCTGAACAATCCGCCCCTGGCCGACCGGGACACCGAGCAGACCAACAAGTACGACGGGGCCGGCCGCCGGCTCTACGCCCAGTACTCCTTCCAGGATCCGGACCTCACCCTGTTCGCCAGCGCCGGGGCCTACCGCGAAGGCTACGGCGGCGAGCTTGACCACGGCAACGACGTCTACGGCGGCTTCAAGCTCCAGGATTTCGGCCGGCTGGACCTGGCCTGCACCTATGGCCTGAGGACCGTGCAGTACCCGGAAAAGCGCACCGACGCCACCCTGACCTGGCGGTTCACCGCGGCCTGGAGCCTCGGGCTCATCCTGCGCGACAAGCGCAACCGCCCGGCCGGGTCCGATCCCTACGAGGAGACCGATCTCACCGTCCAGCTGGCCTGCTCGCCGCGGTTCTCGGTCTTCCTGCTCCAGCAGCGTTCATCGGTGCCGGTGTTCGACTCCACCCGCCTGTACCAGGCCGGGGCCCGGGTGAACCTGGCCCGGGACTCGTACCTGGAGGGGTCCGCCGGCAAGCTCCGGGGCGGGGAGGTATGCGCCGGGGGCCAGTGCGTCACCCTGCCCCCCTTCAAGGGCTGGCGGCTGGCGGCGCATCTGCGTTTCTAGGGTCTAGGAGCCTGTCCAAGTTATAGGTCCGGGTCCCCCCAGAGCGCCCAGTTCGCTCCCGGTCAGTCGCATCCGCGACTGCCGTGAGCGGAGGTCGGCAACCGATTGCGGCCAGCGTGTTCCACCTTCGTGAAGCACCG
>Ga0302320_10019076_pt1 | contig 13798 bp, 12 predicted proteins | sample Bog_T0_3_FD_202130 | JGI IMG/M metagenome (GOLD analysis project Ga0302320, IMG submission 202130) | Peat permafrost microbial communities from Stordalen Mire near Abisko, Sweden - Bog_T0_3 | ecosystem: Environmental > Terrestrial > Soil > Wetlands > Peat | place: Sweden: Abisko, Stordalen Mire... | reverse complement strand
GCGATCTTGCATTCCTCAATGTCTTCCACGAAATTATTGTCCGCCCGGATGAATCCGATGACGAGCTTTCTGGCCGGGCCGTTCCATTGGCTGCGGATCATGATGCGATTACGATAACCGTAGGGTGCCGGGCAGGGGAGCACCGGGGCGACCACTTCCGGCGAAAATTTTCCCACCCGTTCGAACAGGTCGGCGATCTGCTTTTGCTTGATGCGCAACTGCGCCGCGTAAGCCAGGTGCTGGTATTGGCAGCCGCCGCACTGCGTGAAGTACCGGCATTCCGGGGCCACCCGTTCGGGCGAGGCTTGCTCCACGCGCAGCAGTTTGGCGCGCGCAAACTGTTTTTTAACCTCCGTTATTTCCGCCACGACGGTTTCGCCGACGATTACGAAGGGCACGAATACAACAAAATCATCCACCCGGCCAACGCCTTCGCCGCCGAATGCGATGTCCTGAATGTTGAGTGTAACTGCGTCGCCAACCTGTAGGGTCACGGGCAGAATCATGGCACGAAGCTGCGGCTTTGAAAATGACGAATGACGAATAAGTAACTTGTTTCCGTTTGATACGGGAAATCACCGTCAGCCGGTTGGCTTGCTTTTTTCCGCGATGGCCTCGGAAAAGATGGCCAGCGCCTCGGCGCGGGAGAGCGAACCGACGAGCTGGTTTTCCGTCGTGCTGTTAATGACCGGCACGTTGCGTAGTTCGCATTGCAACAGCACCGGCAGGGCGTCCACCAAACGCTGGTCCGGGGTCAGGCACCGCGGCGGCGGGCGCATCACGTCATAGGCAATGATTCCGTCCATGCCGCGGCTGTCGTTCAGAAATTCCTTCAAATCTTGCAAAGCCACAACGCCGATCAGTTGTTGCCGGGCGTTGACCACGGGGAAAAAATTATTGTGATTGGCCATGAACCGCCCGGCGATTTCGTGGAATGGCGTGTTTTCCCGCAAGGGCGGCACCGGCGCGTTCATGAGGTCGCCGACCGTCTGGTCCATGGCTGCGCCAGCCTGTTCAATTTCGCGCCGGAGCGAGAGTCCCTTGAGGCGCATGTGATCGGTATAGACCGATTCATCGTGCAATTGCTTTCCCACGAGCGTGGCCACCACGCACGCCAACATCAGCGGTGGCATCAGCGTGTAGTCGAGGGAAATTTCAAAAGCCATGATGATGGCCAGCATCGGTGAACGGGTCGTCCCGGCCAGTGTCGCCCCCATGCCGGCCAGCGCCAGCGCGCCCGACGGCACACCCAATGCCCAGCCCATATGGTGCAACGCTGTGCCAAGCAGCGCCCCGGCTGCCGCGCCCAGGAACAGCGTGGGCGTGAACACGCCGCCGACCGTGCCTGCTCCAACTGTCAGGGCGGTGGCCAGAAGTTTTGCGCACAACAGGCCGGTTAGTTGTGGCAGCGCTGCCGGTATTTTATCGTACGTGCCATGAAGGATGGAATTAGTGACGAAATAACCATTGCCGCAAACACCGGGAAAGCCCGCGGCCGCAATCAGGCCCACGGCAAAACCCGCAGCCGTGAGCTTCAGATAAATCGGCCAGTCCAAGCGGTTGAAATATTCCCTGCCCACGCGCATGAACTTTAGAAAGACCGCGCCCAGGGCACCGCATAATGCTCCCAACAGAATGTACCAAGGCAGTTGCGCCGGCGAACTGGGTGCAAATTGCGGCACCTGATACCACGGTTCAATCCCGAAAAAGCTGCGTGAAACCGTCGCCGCCACTACGGAGGCGCAAACCAGCGGCGCAAACAGGTTCATAGAAAAATTCCCGAGCACAATGAGCGAGGCAAACACCGCCCCCGTGATCGGCGCGTTATAGGCCGCCGAAATGCCCGCCGCCGCCCCGCAGCCCACCAGCAACCGCAGCCGGTAAGGCGGCCATTGTGCCAGTTGCCCTAACTTTGAGGCCAGCGTGGCGGACAACTGGGTGATGCCGCCTTCGCGCCCGATGGACGCGCCGGTCGCGATGCTCACCAAGGCCGAGGCGGTCTTTACTATTTCGGTGCGAAAAGGCAGACGTCCGTCACCGGCAACCACGACTTCAAGCAAATCGCTGGAGCCTTGTGGTCCGATGAGTCGAAATCCCCAATAAAGAATCAAGCCCGCCGCCAGAGCGCCCAGCGTCGGCACCAGCAACCGTTGCGTGGTGGTAAACATCTCCGCCACCTGTACGGGATCGCCGGTCTGCGGCAGGAACGCGCGCTGCACCATTTCGCCGGCATAATAGAAGAACAAATTCACCAGCCCGCCAAGAATGCCCACCACCCCGGCCATGACCAGGTGGAAAACTTCCTCCTTGAAAACCAGCTTTTCGCGCCAGCGCAACGCGTCCTGCCAATGGCGGCGAAGAAAATCCCGCGCCTTACGGACAGCTTCGCTCTTCATCCACGTCTGCACAGGGCAAATCTAACCGTAAACGCCCTTTTTGACGAGCCGCGACTGGCAGGCGTATCCGGGAAGCGCTAACACTTCACGTCAGCAGGCTCATTTCTTGTTCAACCCGGCAATGGCCTTCTGCATTTCGTCAAAATGCGTCTGGGGGCTCATGGCATCCGTCACGTGGATGATCTTTCCATCTGTCCCGATGAGGAAGCTGACACGCTTGGACATGGACATCAGGGGCATCTTCGTATCGTATGCCGCCACGATCTTGCCCTCTGGGTCTGCGAGCAGGGTGAAGTTCAAGTTGTACTGGGTGGCGAACTTCTTGTGGCTTTCAACGGTGTCATAGCTCACGCCAATGACTTCCACGTTGTTGGTTTGCAATTCTCCCATGCGGTCGCGAAGCCCGCAGGCCTCCTTGGTGCAGCCGCCGGTGAAATCCTTCGGATAGAAATACAGGAGCACGTTTTTCTTCCCGGCAAAATCAGCCAGCTTCACGATTTTTCCGTCCTGGTCCGTGCCTTCAAACCCCGGCGCGGTGTCCCCGGCCTTGGGCATGTCAGCGAATAGAGAGAGGGTGAACATAAGAAACAGGCCGCACAGTATTTTCGATTTCATCGTGCTAAATCGCCCAAACCGAGGGAATTTGAAAGTAACAGTTGTTACTTTTTATCCGGTGACTTGTATTCGCGCGTTTTTTTACGCGGCCACCGGCGCATGCCATTTTGGAGCCAAAGCCACCAAACCATCCAGAAGGCCTCCACGACGATGTTCCGTGACAGCTTGGATGTGCCTTCAACCCGGTCGGCAAAAATGATCGGCACTTCGGCAATCTTATAGCCCTCCCGCCAGAGCCGGTGGGTCATCTCGATTTGAAAACTGTAGCCGTTGGATTTGACCACATCGAGTTCAATGGCCTGCAGCGCCCGGCGCCGAAAACATTTGTATCCACCGGTCGGATCGGTAAACGGCATCCCGGTGATCAGCCAGACATAGATGCCTGCAAACCGGCTCAGGAGCAGCCGTTTAAGCGGCCAGTTCAGCACCCGTACGCCGCCGGAATAACGCGAACCCAGCACGAGGTCTGCGGTCTCCGCTGCCTTCAAAAAATTTGGGATTTCCCCGGGGTCATGGGAGAAATCACAATCCATCTCGAAGACGAATTCATAATTTCTTTCCAAAGCCCATTTAAACCCCGCCAGGTACGCCCGGCCCAGTCCGTTTTTTTTTGCCTCGTGCAGAACATGAATTTCCGGATGTTTGGCGGCGAGTTCATCCGCCACTTTCCCCGTGCCATCCGTCGAATTGCCGTCCACGACAAGCAAATCCACGCCGACGGGCAGGGATAATAGCTTTTGCGCCACGCGCGGGAGGTTTTCCCGTTCGTTGACGGTTGGCACGATTATAAGCGTCTGATTCATGCGGTAGCGTGCAAATAAATAAACGTGAAACACCCCAAAAACAAGCTGACAGTTGGCCAAAATCAAAAACTTTCATTGCCAGCCGGAATTGTTGCGCCTAGTTTTCCTAACCGAAATGTTCGCCTCCCTGTTCAATCTTATTAGCAATTGGGGCTTTTTGCTGACCAATCCAGTCACCTTGGCGATTACCGCATTTCAAATGTGGATGCTCGTTCATGCGATCCGCAATCGCGAATGGATCTGGGCGCTGTTTATCTTTTTCGGCTACGGGCTGGGAGCTTTTTGGTATTATTTCAGCGTTTATCGGGATTCGGCCTCGAGTGGATTTGAGCTGCCCGGCGCGCAAAGCCGCGCGCGCGTCAAGGAACTGCAGGCAAAGATTCATCACCTCGACAACGCCTACCATCACTTCCAATTGGGCGACGTTTATTTCCAGCGCGGAAAATACGCCGAGGCGGAGAAAAGCTACCGGGCCGCAATCGAACGCGAGCCCAAGGACATTGACACCCGCGCGCATCTCGGCCAGTGCCTGCTGCGTTTGAACCGTCCCGCCGAGGCGCGCCCGCTGCTCGAAGGCGTGATGCATGAAAAGCCGGAGCACGATTACGGGCACACGATGATGGCGCTGGCGGAAACGCTCACCGCCCTCGGCGAGACGGACAACGCCATGCTTTATTGGCAGCACATCACCCAGAATCATTCGTACCCCCGCGCCAAAGTGCAGCTTGCGGAACTTTATGCCGCCAAAAACCAGTCCGCCGCCGCCCGCGCCGAACTCAAGGTTGTATTGAGTGATGACGCCCATGCGCCGGGATTTCAACGCAAACGGGACCATGTTTGGATTCAGCGCGCCAGAAGTTTGATGGGGAAATTAAGGTAAAATCCGAAATCCGAAGGCCGAAAACCGAAAGCGGCCCGAACCCTGCATTCGGATTTCGGCCTTCGGCCTTCGGATTTTTAATCCACCCTCAAGGCCTGGTCTATAAGCTGTGACAAGTGGTTGATCACCGCCGTCTCGCTTACCGCTATATTCGCTCCGGCGGCCCGGGCCGCATCCAGCGAGTCTGGCGCATCCTCCGGCGCAAAACCGATCACCGGCAGATGGGCTGTGGCGGAGGTGGAACGCAGCAGGGAAATCACCCCGCAGACATCTCCGGGCGCAGCCAGGTCAATGAACAGCAGCAGCGGAGACTCGCGCTGGACAGTGGCCGCCAGCCGTGCTGCATCGTTCAGCGAGAGCACACGGTAATTCAAATCCTGCAGCCGGTTGACCAGTTGGCTGCCGGGCATCAGTCGTTCATAAAAAACCAGTGCGAGTGGTTGCATCACTCCGCCAGCGTGCGGTGTCGGCGCAAAAAAGGCAAAAGTTTTGTGTGTGACAATTTTTTTACAAACGTTTGACCCCCGGCTGACAACTCTTTTCGACCGCCAGGCAAAATTGGGGAATGAAATTAAACCTGCTGGCTGTTGGTCTGGCAACCGCGTTCACCGCGAATCTGTTTGCCGGAGAAACCTTAAACCTCAACCTCGTGCCGGAGCGCGGCTGTGTGCTGCGCCGTTCGCCCCAGGAGGTCGTCATCAAGATTGACCTTTCCGCCATTGCCGACCACAAAAAGTCCAAACGCACCCCGCTCAACCTTGCCGTCGTCCTGGATCGCTCCGGTTCCATGACGGGCGCCAAGATTGAAAAGGCCAAGCAAGCCGCCATGCAGCTGGTGGATCGCCTGCGTCCCGACGATGTCTTTTCGTTCGTTATTTTCAGCGATGAGGCTCAAGTAATTGTTCCCGCCGAGCGCGTGGAAGACAAAGACGCGCTCAAGGAAAAGATTGAAGGTATTGAAGCCGAGGGCAGCACGGCCCTGTACGCCGGCGTAAAAATGGGGGCCGAACAGGTGGAAGAATATCTCTCCAACAAGCGCATCAACCGGATTATTTTGCTGTCGGACGGCATTGCCAATGTCGGCCCCAGCTCGCCCCGCGAAATCCGCCACCTCGGCAGCCAACTGGCGGAACGTGGCATGTCCGTTACCACCATCGGCGTGGGCGAAGATTATAATGAGGATGTCATGGCCAGTCTGGCTGAAGCCAGCGACGCGAACTATTATTACGTCAAGGACACCGAAAAACTCCCGGAAATCTTCAACAAAGAACTTGGCGAAATGGTCAACGTCATTGTCCGCGATGTGCGCATCGAAATCACCTGTCCCGATGGTGTCAAGCCGCTCGGGTTCATCGGCCGGACCGAGAAATTTGAAGATCAAAAGGCCGTCGTGAGGTTGAGCCAGTTCACACCCGGCCAGGACCGTTATCTGTTTTTGCGCTGCCTGGTGAATGGCGACCAGCCTGACGTGGCCAAGGTCAACGTGAATTATACGGATGAACTCGACGGCGGCAGCGTGCAGAGCGCCAGCGGAACAGCGAGAGTTCAATTCACGGACGACCAGAAGTCCTCTGACAGCTCATTAAATGATTCCGTCTACGCCGAGGAGCAGCTCATGCTCACTGCCGTGGCCAAGGACGAAGCCATGTCGCAGGCGGACCAGGGCAATTACACCGCGGCGGCGAAAATCCTCACCGCCCAGAACGCCGCTTTGAAAACAGCTTATTTCAAAGCCCCCGCCGGCGTGCAAAGCAAAATCCAGGCGGAAACGAACAATCTTAATTTTTTCAGCGATCAATTGACGGGCGGTGTTGGTGGAGGAGGTGCTTATGGTTCGGCCACGCGCAAGGCCATGCAGGAGCAATCCTATAACACCCGCAATTCGAAATAAAACGCCATCGCCGGATCATCTCTAAAATGAAAACAAAAATTGTCCCCGCCCTGGCACTCGCCGCTTTCTGTTTGACGACTGCCAGCGCCCAAAACCAGCAGCCTCCGCCACAAATAAACGTTTCTGGTTCGGCGGAAGTCAAGGTCGCGCCCGATGAGGTTTATATCGGCGCCGGTGTCGAAATCCGCAACGCACAATTGGACGTGGCGATCCATCAGAATGACGAGCGGGTGGCCAGTGCCCTGGCCTTCCTCAAAAGCGCCTGTGTGCCAGGCAAGGATGTGCAGACAGATTGCGTTCAAGTGCAGCCCGATTACGGCGCGGGAGATTCACAGGTGGAACCGAGTTTCTATCAGGTTCGCAAATCCATCGGCATCAAGTTGGACTCCGTTACCAACCTCGAAGTTGTCTTAAGCGGCTTGATGAGCCACGGGGCCAATGTTCTCGATAACGTGGATTTGCGCACCACCGAATTGCGAAAGTATCGCGATCAGGCCCGCGCGATGGCCATCAAGGCCGCCAAGGAAAAGGCTGTCGCGCTTTGCGCCGAACTCGAAGTGAAATGCGGCAAGCCCCTTACCATTAATGCCCAGGAATTTGGAGGCTGCTACAGTTGGCCGGGAAATCGGTGGGGATGGCGTAACGGCGGAATGTCTTCATACATGAACACCGCGCAGAATGTCATCCAGAATAACGGTGGTGGTTCCGCCGCAGCCGGCGAAACCTTGTCCGTCGGCCAGATCAGTGTTTCAGCCACGGTGGATGTCTCGTTTTCGATTCAATGACGGCGGCGCGAAATTAGGATTGTCCGGGGTGAGTTGCCTCGTGCATCATCCATTTATGATAAAAATCCCCTGCATGCTGGCACTAATGGCCGTTCTTGTTGGTGCGGGCTGCGCCACCGGCGGACCGGCAGCTATGAATCATTTCCCGCCTTCCGCAGGCAGTGCGCCTTCCGCAAATCTGGTCATCATCTCGGCCACGTACGGCTCGGGTACGAATTTTGCCGATGTCACCGAGCGCGTGAATGATTTGATCCACCAGCCCAATGTGGAATTTTTTAGCCGCCCGGAATGGCTGCACGCCGATCCCACACCGGGCTGGAACAAGACGCCGGTGATTGTTTACGAATTCAAGGGCCGGCGGCACATTTTCTCGACCGGCGAAGGCGGACGGGTGTGCGTTGACCTTTTGATCCAACAAACGGACTAATGAGATGAATGCGGACGGCAACTGTCTCTGGAAGTTAACCCATGAAAAAAGTCGCGCTGGTTTTTGTGCTCGCGGTCCTGGTGCCGAGTCTCCTGCTCGCGTGGCTGGCCGTGCGCTCCCTGCGTGACCAGCAGTTTCTGCTCGAACGGCAGCAATCGCTCCTGGACCAGCGCATTACCGACACCCTCGCGGAAAACATCTCCGGCTACCTGGTGCAACAGCAGCAGGAATTCGGCGCGCAGGTTGAAAGCCTGGCCGCCGCCGGCGATCCCGAAAAGCTCGCCACCCAGTTCGATGATCAGCTTCGCCAACACTGGCCGCTGGCAGACGTGGGATTTTGTGTCACCGCCGCCGGCAAAATCTTATCGCCATTACCCAATGCGCGCCCGGCGGCGCAGATGTTCCGGCTCGATAACAGCGGCTTTCTCGGCAACCGCGAGCCCGTTGAAGTCTATCTCGCCGCGAACAATGCCAATGCCGCTTACAATTCGGGGGCCGCGAATAGCAGCTGGCTTAACAACTCAATGAACGCTGCCCGGGGCCAGGCAAACCAGTCGTCCCGCGCCTTCGGTGGCTATGCCAATAACGCTGTTGCCCCTGCAGCGCAACAACCACAGCAGCCGGAAATACAGCCCGATGTAGCGACTGCGCCTCCGTCGTCACCGACGTTCGTGGTTAATAATGGAGCCGGTGAAGGTGGCGGAGCCGTTGGTGGCGCTGGCAGTCTTAACGACCATATACCTGTTCAATCTGCAAGTACTGCAAATCTCGCCTACGCAGATTCAGCCGCTCCGCCACAATGGAAAGATAAATCAATTCCGGCCACCGCTTCAACTGTTCCTTCGCCTGCCGCCAAATCAGCGCGCCCGCAACCCGATTCATTTGAACCGCTCGTCGCCAAAAATCCCAGTCCCAGCCAGACCGGCCCGGCACCGGATGGACGCAATGCGTTTTTCATTCCTCAAGGCGGTATGAAGTCGCAGCCGCAGCTCGGGAACTTAAAGCCCTCGGGCCGTGCGAATGTTTCCAATTCATTTGCCGCCGGACGTGCCAGCTTTTTTGGTGGGGCGGGCAATACCGGTGCTTTCAATGATAGTTACCCGGCGCCGTCAGGCACCCCGGCCGCCCCAACTGTAACCACCCCCAATATTGTCGGGGAACCGGCGCAGCAATCAAAGAAAACCGAGGAACCAAATCTGTCACCATCTGCCACCAACGCCACTGGCGGGCAAAGCCCGGCTACAGGGGAGAGTTCCGTGGTGCAGGCTGTCCCCCCGCCATCCCCATCGCAAAACACGCTCAATTATAAAGCCGCGCAGTCGCGCAAGGTCAGCCCGCAAAGCCAGAAGTTCCTGGTACCCGAAAAATCTGTGGCCGAAAACACAGCGGATGATTCACAAGATAACCTGTCCAAAGTTGTCCCCGCGGAAGCTGAATTCCGCCAACTCATCGGTGACCAGGCCGACGGCATGCTCGCGCGTTTTCTCCAGAACAAGCTTAAGCTGATGTGCTGGCACCGGCTCAGCACCCAGCCGGATTTGATTTTCGGCGCCCAGCTTAATTTGGACCGCGTCGTGGACGGCCTTCGCGGCATCGTGCAGTCGGGCCATTCATTGGGCGATGACGTTTGTCTTGCCGTGCTTGACGACAATGCCCGGCCGGTGTTGCTCTCGCGCGACAAATTTCAAGCGAACTGGAAACGGCCGTTCGTGGCCACTGAAATTGGGGACGCCCTGCCGCATTGGGAGGTGGGGGCGTATCTCATCAATCCCGCCCAGCTCACGCAGGCCGCGCAAACGGCCAAACTTATCCTCGGCCTGCTCATTGCCGTGCTAGTCGTGGCCATTGGCATCGGCAGCCTGCTGATTGTCCGTGGCCTCGAGGCCGAGCTGAAACTGGCCCGTCAAAAAACCGATTTCGTAAGCAACGTTTCGCACGAATTGAAAACGCCGCTGACTTCCATCCGCATGTTTTCCGAACTGCTTGCCGAAGGCCGGGTGGCCGACCCTGCAAAGCAGCATTCGTATCTGCAAATCATCACTGCGGAAGCCGGGCGTCTCACCCGGTTGATCAACAACGTGCTCGATTTCTCGCGCATGGAGCGCGACGAGAAAAAATATAATTTCCAGCCCTGCGACTTGACGGACATCGTGCGCACGGCGGCGGAAACTTTCCGGCCACACTTGGAGGGAGCCGGCTTCCAGTTTGCCTGCGAATTGCCGGCGGCCCCAATCCCGGCGCGCGGCGATGCGGATGCCTTGTCCCAAATCATCGTCAATTTACTGTCGAACGCGGAAAAGTATTCCGGGCAGCCGGATCGGCAGACCTCTGTTGGGGGCGATAAGGATTTAGCCGGCACTAACGAGCCGGGTCGGGAGACCGGCGCTCCGGCAAAGGAAGTTTTGCTGCAGCTCGCGCAAAAACAAACACCGCTTCCGCACGCGGAAATCAGGGTGCTTGATCGCGGACCGGGCGTGCCGCGCGGAAGCGAAGAGAAGATATTTGAAAAATTTTATCGCGCGCACGATTCCCTGAGCAGCGGCGTGCAGGGCTCTGGTCTCGGTTTGACCATCGCCCGCCAAATTGCCCGCGCCCATGGCGGCGATGTGGTTTACGAACCTCGGGCCGGTGGCGGCAGTTGTTTTATTTTGCGGCTGCCCATTCAAACCAGTTGAAAACCCCATGAAAACCAAGGTTTTAATCATCGAAGATGACCCGCACATTTTGCTGGGCCTGGAAGAAGTATTGAAAAGCGAAGGCTACGAAATCGCCGCCTGCAGCCGGGGCGATGAGGCAGTCGCCTCCGTCGTCAAATTTCAGCCCGCGCTCATCGTGCTGGACGTGATGTTGCCGGGGGCCAGCGGCTACGACATCTGCAAACAACTTCGCGCGAAGAAAAACTCCACGCCCATCCTCATGCTCACGGCCAAAGGCCAGGAGATTGACAAAGTCATTGGCCTGGACCTCGGCGCGGATGATTACGTGACCAAGCCGTTCGGCGTGCGCGAATTGCTGGCGCGCATCCAGGCCTTGCTTCGCCGAACCGGAGCCGCTGCAACCGCGAAGGCCGACGATCAATCACCGTTCCAAATTGGTTCAGCCACGATTGACCCCAAAACGTTTCAACTCAAACGGGGTAGGGCGGTGGCGGAACTGACGGCCAAGGAGGTGAAGTTGCTGCAAGTTTTCCGCGCGCACACGGGCGAAGTGCTTTCGCGCGACAAATTGCTGAACGAAGTCTGGGGCTACAATTATTATGGCACCACACGCACGCTAGACCAGGTGATTGTGCAGCTCCGCAAAAAACTTGGCGACAACGGCGGCGAGCCCAAGCATTTGCTCACCATTCACGGCGTCGGCTACAAGCTCGTTGTTTGACCACCGAGATCCCTTGACGGCTCAACCGGTCAGGCGTTTCACCAGAAAGTCACGGTATGCGTCCAGATTTTTCCACCCAGTCGCCACCTGTATGCGCTTGCCAGCGGGGTCAACACGGGTGAAACCATCGTCGCTGATGCGAAGATTCAAAGATTCCATTATGCAGAGTTCCTGGGTGAACGCGAGGTAAACCGCCACGGTGTCGAAGAGCGTCGAGGAATGGCTGTCTGGATCATTGGGGCGCTGGTTGCTGGAACTCCACGTTCGATAGTTCTGGATGACTGCCGCCGCGGTTGGATTGGTCGCCTCACGCACGCGCCGGTATTGCTCGCCTTCAAGCCTTACCAGACCGCAGGTGTCCAGCGGGGTTATCGTCACATCCCAAGCCCCGGAAAGCACCTGTTGCGCGGCCTTGACGTCAGCCTTCACGTTCCATTCGGCCGAGGGCGGTGCCGAGCCGTCGTAGCCCAGCCGCACGCTGCCGGCCATGCCGACAATCCGGGCGTGCTGCACAATCCGCGGCTCGCGCGCCATGGCCGCCGCAACGTTTGGCATCGGCCCGATCACAATCAAGGTGACAGGTTTGGGCGACTGCATGATTACATCAATCACGGCCTGAACGCCGTCTTGGTGAACCTTGCCCGGATAAGCTCCCAAGTCGTAGTCCCGGATCAAGGGCGCCTGCGGACCGTCGCCACCGGGGTTGATATACGGCCCCACACCGATTGGGATATTGCCATGACCGGTTGCTTCAAGGAATTTGCCGATGAGTTTCGAGCGGTATTGAGCTTTGCCGTATTCCGTGAGCACCAATTTCAGATCGAGTTCGGGACATTTCAGCAGAAAGCCCAAGGCCCACGTGTCATCAATATCATCGCCGATATCCGTGGCTAGGATGACCGGAATGGGATTGCTTGATTTGGTCGTCTGGCCGGATTTTAAACTCCCCGGGAGAGCCGCCAAGGCGGCGCCAGCCATGGCGGACTTCTGGAGAAACAGGCGACGGTTGGTGTGCATTGCCGGTAAAATCAGGTATGGCCATGGACAGTGTCAAGGACGTGCGATTGGCCGACAAATAAAAAATGCCACCTGAATCTTTTCAAGTCGCTTGGAAATGGGGTCAGCCATCGCATACTTCTGGTGGAAAATGCCATCCGCCCAAAAACTGGCTGTTGGTGGGGGAAGCGGAGGCCGGCGAACTGAGCGTCATTATTTATTCGTTCATTGAATGCTGCCCGCGACGTGGCGTCGATCCCTTTGCTTGTCTACGCGATATCCTCACCCGGCTGCCGGACACCGGACCAGGTTCCAATCGAAAATCTTATTCAGAAGTGCAGCTTATGTCATGTGTCATCAGTTGCACAAACTGAAACACGCGCTATATTTCGGATATGAAGCTTGGGAATCCTCATTCAACCAGACGTAAACCCCTAATATCACGTAACCCTGCAAACTGCCGCGTGGGAGCTTCGGATGGCCCCTTGATTTCCTGCTTAATGGCTGACGCTTCAAAATGCAAGTTTGCAGGATTTATCAACAGTGATGCATATTGCCTTCATCCGATTCATTTCGCGCGGTCGTTGGGCGGTTGAATTTAATCCAGGAGCCCTGGCCGGGGGTGGACGAACCGTTTTGACCACGTAAGGCGTTCGTTAAATGGTGCTTCGAATATTTGTATTGCACCCTTATAAAAAGGTTCGCGTCAGGACCGGTTTTTGAACCGGTGATTAATTGGAAATGCAACTTTGCGGACGGGCCCGAATCCGGCGGCTGCCGGCCGATGCCAGATTCCGACAATTTTTGAAGCAAACCATTGAGCTGAAGGTTTAAGCGCTTGACGGGGCAGTTTGGCGGCCAGCATATTCAGTCCATGAGTGATTTGTCATGGTTCGTGGCCCATACGCTCCCACGGCGGGAAAAGAAGCTCCAGCAATTTTGTGAACGGCGGGGTTTTGAAGTGACGCTCCCGTGCTATCAGAGTGTCCGCAAATATCGTGGCAAGAAAATTGTTTTCAAAAAGCCGTTGTTTCCCGGCTATGTTTTCATTCATTTGCTGCCGGAACAGCGGCAATCTGTTCTTCAAAGCGACCATGTGGCAAATTTGTTGACGGTTCACGACCAGGCGCAGTTCATCCGCCAACTTGGTGAGATCCTTCAGGCCTTGGAAACGGACCTGGAAATTCGACTTGCGCCAGACATCGGTGCGGGGATGCGGGTCAAGGTCAAATCCGGCCCGTTGCGCGGATTGGAAGGGTGGGTGGAACAGCGTTATGGCATGACGACGGTTTTGCTGAGGCTTGATTTCATCGGACAAGCCGCCGCAGTCAAACTACAGCCCTCACTCTTGAAAGGTAGGGGAACAATGGGCCTTCGCCGGGCAGGTCTTTCAACAACTCCAATGCCTCCGCCCCCAAATGCACGAGCACGGGAACGCCAGTCTTTTTGCGAGTCAGATTGACGGTGTTGTCTGTCCAGTCCACGTTTTCCCCTTTAAGGCTGGCAATGTCGCCCTGGCTCGCCCCTAGAGCGTTTCCATAAAACATGTAGCGTTTTGGTGGCGACCAGAGTAAAGTACGGGGATGAAAGCTATCCCTGTAGCTGTGCGCGAGCGAATCATCCACCT
>Ga0302320_10019075_pt1 | contig 13799 bp, 10 predicted proteins | sample Bog_T0_3_FD_202130 | JGI IMG/M metagenome (GOLD analysis project Ga0302320, IMG submission 202130) | Peat permafrost microbial communities from Stordalen Mire near Abisko, Sweden - Bog_T0_3 | ecosystem: Environmental > Terrestrial > Soil > Wetlands > Peat | place: Sweden: Abisko, Stordalen Mire... | reverse complement strand
CACGCCAACGCCATACTCGAAGCCTGGTATCCCGGCGAGTTCGGGGGCCGCGCCATGGCCGCAACCCTCTTCGGCGACAACAACCCCGGCGGTCATCTCACCATTTCTTTTCCGCGGAGCATTGGGGTTCTCCCCGACTACTACAACTACGACCCATCCAAGAACCACAAGTACGTCGATGGCGACGACCGCCCCGTCTTCGTTTTCGGCTACGGCCTTAGCTACACCACCTTCCGCTTCGACGCCTTGCGCGTTGAAGCGCCCAAAGCCGAGAACGAAAACATCGAAGTCTCCGTCAACGTAACCAACACCGGCGCAATCGCCGGCGACGAAGTGGCGCAGCTATACATCCGCCAGAATGTCAGCAGCGTCGAAACTCCCGAGCGTTCTCTCAAAGGATTCACGCGCGTCCATCTCGCCTCCGCCGAAACCCGCACCATCACGTTTCAGGTCCCCAAGGCAGACCTGGCACTTTGGAACGCCGACCACATATGGGCAGTCGAGCCTGGCGCCTACACAATTTGGGTTGGCGACTCCTCCGAAGCCACCCTGACCACGACCTTCAAAATTGTGGCATCCGAGACGTTCCGGAAATAAGCCGCGCGCCGGGAGGCGATGGTGTTATTGGCCTTCTGATCGGGCAGGATCTGGGTCCCCACCCAAACAAAGAAGGTTGGGTGGGACGACCGGTTGGATCAACCGCCCAGTGCGCCTCAGTATCAGTTACCGTAAAGCGGATGCACGGCTGGAAACGGAGTGTTATTCGAGCAAATCGGCTTCATATAGGCGGCAACCACACTCGAAACACCAGTTATATCGATCGCCGATGCCAGGTTGACTTGGTTGGTCGCGGTGGCGAAGCCATTGGCATTCAGCGTCAGAAAAACATGGCGGACTCCCCACTCCCGCTTGACCTGGTAGGCCCCTTCCTCTCCGAAACGCTGGTCAATCTGTGCCGCGATGGCGGGGCTGGTCAGCTTGTCGAAATTATCGGCGTACTCCCGGGAGTAGTCGTCGATCTGCTTGTTGATGGCACTGGCAGCCACATAGACCCTGCCGCCAACTTTGCCGACCATGGTCAGCTTCTCCAAATTCTCCTCGCCGCCGACAGAGTCCGCCAGGCTCCCTTTGATGGAGTCTTTGATTGACCCGTATGCGGTCTTCAGCTTCGCCGCACTGGCTGCGATTTTTTCACCGACGGTTGCGGCCTCTTCCCCAACTTTCAGACCGGTCTCTACGCCTTCGGTCACGCCTCTCGCAGCCCCAGCTATCTCCCCGGCGTAAGGAATCAAGCTGGCCGCCAACTCAATCGGCGTGAGCACCATGTTCAGAGTTCCTACAGCGCACTTCTCCTGGTTGGTCGAACAACCCACGCCACAATCGAACGGCTGTTGGGAAGGACAATTCTGCCAGCAGACCGGTCCGACCATGTGGAAGTCAGCTTTGCAAGAGGGATAGCAGAGCGCTCCGGCGGGGTCTACCGACAATCCACGTACGAGTTCAATACAAGCTGTCAGCCGGGGCCAATGATCCGAGCTTGGCGAGTGTTTTCCAGGTGGAGGAAAAGGACCGGTAGAAGGCCGGCCCATTCTCTTACCTAGGCGGTGGGGATACTGACTGGTTCGGCGGGCATGGGCGGTGCCTCCGGAGAGGCTTCGGTTGGTGGACGCCAGCGAAGGATGGGCTTGCGGGCGGCCTGCACTTCATCGAGCTTGGAAACGCGCGTGGAGTGTGGCGCGGTCTTCACGATTTCAGGATTGTCTTCGACTTCCTGGGCGATGGAGCGCATGGCGTCAATGAAGAGATCCAGTTCTTCAAGCGATTCGCTTTCGGTGGGCTCGATCATGAGCGCACCGTGAACGATGAGCGGGAAGCTGACGGTGTAGGGATGGAAGCCGTAGTCAATGAGTCGTTTTGCGATATCGCCAGTCTTGACGCCCTTGGCAGCTTGCTTCTTGTCGCTGAAGACGACTTCATGCATGGACGGCGTGGGATAGGGGAGATCGTAGAGATCCTGCAGCTTGTGGCGGATGTAGTTCGCATTGAGGACGGCGTCTTCGGTGGTTTGACGGAGGCCGTCGGGACCGTTGGCCAGGATGTAGGCGAGAGCGCGGATGAACATGCCGGTGTTGCCGAAGAAGGCGCGCACACGGCCGACGGATTGGGGGCGATCGTAGTTCCAGCGCTTTTCTCCGCTCGCGTCCTTGACCATGACAGGGATGGGAAGAAACGGTTCGAGGAAAGCCTTGCAGGCTACGGGACCGGAGCCGGGGCCGCCGCCGCCGTGGGGAGTGGAGAAAGTTTTGTGCAGGTTGAGGTGCATCACGTCGACGCCGAAGTCGCCGGGGCGGACTTTGCCAACGAGGGCATTCATGTTGGCGCCGTCCATATAGAGGAGCGCGCCCTTGGCGTGCAGGATATCGGCGATTTTGTGAATCTGGCCTTCGAAGACGCCGATGGTGGATGGGTTGGTGAGCATGAGAGCGGCGGTGTCTTCGTCCACCTGGCGAGCGAGGGCCTCGATATCGATGCCGCCATCGGGGCCTGACTTCAGGTTCTCAACGGAGTAGCCGCAGATGGCTGCGGTTGCGGGATTGGTGCCGTGCGCGGAGTCAGGGATGAGGACTTTTCGGCGGGGATTGCCCTGCGACTCATGCCAGGCACGGACGAGCAGGATGCCAGTGAACTCGCCGTGCGCGCCGGCGGCAGGCTGCATGGTGATGGCATCCATGCCGGTGATCTCTTTGAGGCAGTGCTGCAGGAGGTCGATGACTTCAAGCTGGCCCTGGGCGAGGAAGTCGGGACGGTATGGATGGGCTTCGGCGAGGCCCTCGATGCGGGCGACGGCTTCATTGACGCGCGGGTTGTACTTCATGGTGCAGGAACCGAGTGGGTACATGCCGAGGTCGATAGCGTAGTTCCAGGTGGAGAGACGCGTGAAGTGGCGGATGATTTCGATCTCGCTGAGCTCGGGGAGCAGGCCGGGAGTGGTGCGTTCTGCGGCGCCGAGGAGGGCTGCAACGTTAGGCGCGGGGACATCCAGCGGGGGCAGCTTGTAGGCGCGCTTGCCGGGGGATGATTTCTCAAAGAGGAGAGCTTCGTTCTGGGTCTGATGGGGGCGGACTTTGCCCAGGGTGCGGGGACCGGTGGAGTGGCGATCGGGATTTGCAGGAATGGATGACATTTTTGCCTCGGGGTTGTGCTATTTGCCTACTGCGTGCACCGGATATTGTTGCAATTCGTTGTTTCGTTCGAGCTTTGTAACAAGGGCACGGCTTTAGCCGGGCCAAAAAGCACGAGGGAAAAGGTCGGGCTTTAGCCGCTGCCCATTCAAGTTGAGACCGCGAGGTCCATTTTCTTACGCGCCAGGCTGCAAAAACAGAATGGGTACACTTCCGTCGATGCGACAAGCCCAGCTCTGACAGGGTTCCCGGCGATATATGCCCGATGCGCCTCAAAGTTCTGCTTATTCATGACCTGCACTTCGGTGAATCCACGCTGCCATATTTCGCCTTTGGAGCCGAACTCGTGGGACAACCGATGAGAGAACCGTCCTTTGATCAGCTGCATGGCCTTTTCGATTGTCATACCGATGCCGACCTCGATCAGAAGATGGACGTGATCGGGCACGATCACGAAATCGTGCATCTTGAAGCGACGCTCGGCAACCAACGAACGCAACCCATCGATCAACAGCCCGGCATTGCGCTCCGATTGAAGCAACCGCTTGCCCATGCTCGTTCCAGTCGTCAAGAAAAAGACGCGCGACGGATTGAGAATGTCGGCCGGGGCAGCATTGCGGGCTGGGTGTGCCATGGCAGGGGCTAAAGCCCTTTCTCCTCTCTGTTGCTGTTTGGCCCGGCTAAAGCCGTGCCCTTGTTACAAAGCTTCCTTCCGAAAACTCAATTCCGCGTCAGCGATGTTGCATTTGGTCGATTCGTGGTTGATAAAGACGACTGCGAACGAGTTTTCCATTCAGGCTCCTTCCGAATCTCGGTCCAATATTCCTCGCGCACATCTTCGTCGATCTCGACGGGCCAGTTGCTCTTGTACAGCCGGTCTGTCCCATCTCGTCTCGGCCCGGATATCCAGTACTCCTCTCCGGTTTCAAGGTCACGATAATTCGCTTTGAAGCCCCTGCCGCCGAGACGCCCGAACGTCTTGCCGCCGTAGTGAAGCGTCGCACCCGTCCGACTAAAGGTCACTCTGCCTATTCGCGCCGATCCGTGCAGACCTTCCCCCTTGTACTCGATGTACATGAAGCGCGGCGGGTATGTCTGCTTGGTCATCGCTTTATTCAGGCCTCAACGGGGGCGGAGGCTAACAGCTTCGCGGCGGCGTCGATGCGTTCTTTGGGCATGATTTCTGTGACGCACCAGAGGGTGCAGTTTTTCATTTCGGGATACCAGCGGGCGAGGTCAATTCCGCCAACAATTTTGTCGCCGCGGAGGCGTTGGCTCCAGATTGCGGGGGCTTCCTCGGTTTGCAAAACGAACTCATGGAAACGGGGCGCGCCGGAGAAACGCAGCTTGGCGCCGGGCTGGGCGCTGAGTTGGTCAGCGGCGTAGTGAGCTTTGGCGAGGTTGTGCTCGGCTAATTCGCGAATGCCTTCCTTGCCGTAGACGGTGAGGAAGATGGTAGCCATCAATGCGACGAGGGCCTGGTTGGTGCAGATGTTGGAGGTGGCTTTCTCACGGCGGATGTGCTGCTCGCGGGTGGAGAGCGTGAGGACGAAGCCGCGGTAGCCATTGCGGTCGACGGTCTGGCCGACGAGACGGCCGGGCATCTGGCGGAGGTATTTTTCCTTGGCAGCTATCACGCCGCAATAAGGCCCGCCGTAGCAGAGGGCGACGCCGAAGGACTGGGCTTCCATACTGACGATGTCAGCCTCGACGGGAGGACGCACGACGCCGAGCGAGACTGCTTCTGTAATTGAAACGATGAGCAGTGCGCCCTTGGCGTGGGCGATTGCGGCAATGGCAGGGACGTCTTCAATAACTCCGAAGAAGTTGGGGCTCTGGATGAGGACAGCGGCGGTTTCTTCGGTGACCTGCTGTTCGAGAGCGGCGAGATCGAGGCGGCCGGTCTTCTGGTCATAGGGGACGAGAGTGGTGGGCAGGCCCTGATGCTTGGTGTACGTTGCCAGGACTTCGCGGTATTCAGGATGGACGGCTGCGGAGATGGCAGCCTTGTGGCGGCCAGTGACGCGGACGGCCATCATCACGGCTTCAGCAGCGCCGGTAGAGCCGTCGTACATGCTGGCGTTGGCCACGTCCATGCCGGTGAGCTCGGCGATCATGGTCTGGAATTCGAAAATGGCCTGGAGGGTGCCTTGCGTGATCTCCGCCTGGTAGGGCGTGTAGCTGGTCAGGAACTCGCCACGCTGGACAAGCGAGTCGATAATCACCGGGCGGTAATGACGATACGCACCCGCGCCCAAGAAGCTGGAGTGCTTGTGCGTGTAGCGTGCACCGGCGGCGCGGAAGTAGTCGATGATTTCGCTTTCGGCTTGCTGGCGCGGGACGTCGAGGTCGCGGTCAAGGCGATACTCGGCGGGGATGACGGCGAAGAGGTCGTCGATGGAATTGGCGCCGATGTCGGCGAGCATCTGCTTTCGTTCGGCAGGCGATTTGGGAAGGTAGCGCATTGGTCAGATTCTAGCCTCTAGCTTCTAGCTACTAGCTAAAAGCCTGTTGGGGCGGGCATTGTTGCGCCCGGCGAAGAAGAGTCATGTTAAATCGATGCTGCCTCCAACTCCCCGCGGCAGCTAGGCAGCTAAAAGCTAGTAGCTGAAAGCTGTCTCTACGTGCCGGTTTCTTCGGAGACGAATTTTTCGTAGGCGGCGGCGTCGAGGAGGGCGCTAACCTGACTGGGTTCGGATAACTCGACTTTGATGATCCAGGTGGTGTGGGGGTCGGAGTTGACCTTGTCCGGCGAAGTTTTCAATTCTTCGTTGATCGCGGTCACTTTGCCAGTGACGGGCGAGTAGAGGTCGCTGACTGCTTTGACGCTTTCAACGGATCCGAAGGAAGAGTTGGCGGTAACGGTGTCGCCGACTTTTGGCAGGTCGACGTAGACAATGTCGCCAAGAGAGTTTTGCGCATAGTCTGTGATGCCGACAGAGCCGGTCGTGCCATCGACTGCGATCCATTCGTGTTCGCGGGTGTATCGGTATTCCGTAGGGTAGGCCATGCGGGTTCCTCTCCTTGAAGAAGTAGTGTACGCGAGAACTGGCTGGTTAGAGCGGCCAGCAACTTGGTCAGCGCCTGGCAGGTTAAAGCCCGCCCTGATTTGTTGCCTTTATACAAGTTACTTTGCCGCTGCGTCGCATCCGCGGCATAACAGGTTTCATTCGCCAACTTGGCGAAGATGGCGCGCGAGAGACCACTTTAATTCATCAATGCCCTGCCCGGTAACGGCGGAGATGGCATGGAATTCCAGTTTCTTGCGCTTGATGTGGGCGGAAAGTTTTTTCAACTTATCGGGATTGGCGGAATCAATCTTGGTGGCAACAACAATCATGGGCTTGTTGGCAAGCGGGTGCTCGACGCGGGGTGCGGGGTCATCGTCGAAAGGGTCGGCTTCCATGGGGTTTTCAGAGGCCTTGGTTGTAAAGCTGGCCAACTCTTTGTTAATAACCTTGAAGTCTTCGACGGGATCGGGACGGCCGCTGGAATCAGACACATCGACCAGGTGGATCAGCAAGCGAGTGCGCTCGATGTGGCGAAGGAACTGAACGCCGAGACCTGAGCCCAGGTGGGCACCTTCAATGAGGCCGGGCATGTCGGCGACAACGAACGATTCCTGATCAGGTTCTTCGCCTACGGTGACCACGCCAAGATTCGGCTCAAGGGTCGTGAAGGGGTAGTCAGCGATTTTGGGCTTAGCGGCGGAGATGCGCGAGATGAGGGTTGATTTTCCGGCGTTGGGATAACCGACCAAGCCGACATCGGCGAGCAGTTTGAGTTCGAGGCGGTAATTGCGCTCCTCACCAGCTCGGCCAAGTTCATGCTCACGGGGAGCCTGGTGGGTGCTGGTTGCGAAGTGCTGATTGCCACGGCCGCCGCGGCCGCCTTTGGCAACGATGACGCGTTCGTCGGGCTGCTCGAAGTCGTGGATGAGCTCGCCGGTGTCCTGATCGTAGACGGACGTGCCGACAGGGACTTGGAGGATGGTGGAGACGCCGTCTAATCCGCTGCAGTTGGAGCCCATGCCGTGCTGGCCGCGCTGCGCTTTGTGCTCGGGGTTATAGCGGAAGTGGATCAGAGTATTGTGGCGCTGCGAGGAAACCATGACAACGTCGCCGCCGCGGCCGCCATCGCCTCCGGACGGACCGCCGCGGGGCACGAACTTCTCGCGCCGAAAGGCCATGCAGCCGTTGCCGCCGTCGCCGGCCTTGACGCGAATTTTTGCTTCATCAATGAACATCGGGAACCAAGAAAGCCAGGGAATCGGGACTAGGGACCAGGGACCAACGTGGGGCGGATGGCATTCGTCTCACTTTGTTTAGTTTACTGAATCGAGACGGGCTGGGCTGGAATCAGGCACAGATTGCGGAAGGGAGGATCGTCCTGCGTGGGAAACGACGCCAGAAATCGAAGAGACCTCAAATTTGATCATCGAATTGGGAATGAGGACTTTTTCCCGCTCTCTCCAACCAACCCATCCGCATATGTCACGCATCGGACATCCCACCGGGGAGCCTAGGCGACTCTTCAGTAGGAGAGGCAGCCCCTGTACCCTTCCAGCCCATTTCGAATCTTCGTCGTCGATGACGAGGACGTTATTGCTACGACAATCGCCTACATTCTGCGACTGGAAGGTGGTTTCCATGCCATCCCTTTCAATGCTGCGTCTGCGGCGCTGGAAGCCGCTCAAGTGGAAGAGCCGGACTTACTGATCTCAGACGTGGCAATGCCGGTGCTTTCTGGCATTGATTTGGCGATCCAGGTACGGGAACGACATCCGAAATGCAGGGTGTTGCTGGTGTCGGGGCACCCAGATTCGGTGTACTGGCTAGAGGCGGCACGAGCGCGGGGGCACGAGTTTGAAATTCTTGCCAAGCCGATTCATCCCCAGACCTTGCTGAGGCGTATTCATGAGTTGCAAATCGCCTTTTGAAGAGGCATGAGCGGGTAATCGGCGGAATCCGAGGATTTCGACAATGGGTGTATGGACTTTCCCGAAAGAGGAATAGAATCGTCATCGACCTCATTTAAGGATGCCGGACGCTCTGTAATGGAGAATTCGCCCCTCCCGGACTAGCCGTCAGAGCGAGCCGGATGTAACTTGTTCCGTGTGTTTCCCCCAAGACTGCCGCGAGAAGGTGTCTCGATGGCGCGGGGAAGACACAGTTGGACGGGACCGCTGAGCGCGGCGTTGCTGCTGGGGATCGCAGCTGGAGCAGCCGGGCAATCGTCGGGAAAAGTCGTTAGTGCAACAGGCGGCCTTGCCGGCAGGCTGACGGACCTGTACGCGAAGCCGCTGGACAACGCCCTTGTGATTCTGCGGAACGAGGCGACGGGCGCGGAAGAGCGAACCACAACAACAAAGAATGGGAGCTATCGCTTTAACGGGCTGGCTGCCGGCGATTACACGCTGGAAGCGGAGAGCGTGCGTTTGGGCAGCGGGCGTGTGGAGGGAATTGCCATTTCGGAGGGATACGAGGCCCGGGTCATAACGGCGCTGGCGTTCGAGTTGCCGGAAGTGCAGGGGGTTGAGGCGATTATGCCTGTGCGCGCGGGTGCGCCGATCGCGCCTCTTCCGATCGCGAGCGAGCCTTTACATACGCAGGTTGCGGTTAGAAGCGGAGCGGGAACTGCGCGGGCGCTGATTCAAACCGAACCGCAGATCGGCCTTACGCTGGTGGCCAGCGAGGATATCGAGACGCTCCAATTGCCAGGGATCAGGCCTAACATTGCTCCGGATGCGGTTATTGATCAGGCTATCGCAGGGATAGCGCCGGGTTTGGCAATGCGGGCGGTGGCTGTAGGCGCTGTGCGTGCGGCGATGCAGTTCAGTGAGCCGGAGCCAAGGCCGATTCAGAGGGCAACACAGCATATTGATCCAGTAAGCGAACTGGTGACTACAACGGTGAGCGCGGTGGAGTTGGAGCGGCTGCCGGTGGGCGGACGAAGATGGCAGGATTTTGCGCTGGATTCTGCGGGGGGCGCGGCCGGGGCCCAGGGTTCAGGGCGCGGAACCGGGCAAAGTGGGGTGGCCGCTACGGTGGATGGTGGAAACCAGCGACTCGCGTTTGGCAGGGTCGAGGGCGCAGATCCGGATTCGAGTGGGCAGGGGGGAAACGCTGCGAGCGCGATGGGACAGGCGTGGAATGGAGGGCGAGGGCCGGCGGTGGCTGAGGCGGCGATTCGCGCGGTAGAGGTGGTGGCCGGGAACGTTGAGGCCGAAGGGGCGCGCGCAGCCGGCGGGAGGATGAACGTGGAGACGGAACGCGGCGGAAACGGACTGCACGGGCAGACGTTTGCTTTTGACCGGGAGAATGCGTGGGGAGCCCGCAATCCGTTTACCCAGTGGGTGAAGGAGACGGCGCCAGGCACGGAGACGACTTCGCCGGTATTTTCCGCGGAAGCTTATACGCCGCCGGACCGCGAAACGGTGTTTGGCCTAGGCGCGGGAAGGCAGATAGGGCGGGACAAGCTATTTTGGTTTACAGCCGTGGATGGTTATGAGCGCAACGATCCTGGGCTGGCTACGGTGAAGCATCCGGCCAATTTTTTTGCGCAGCCTTCGAACGACCAGATGCAAGTGCTGAGCGCGCGGCTGGGATTGAGCAGCTCTAATCCGGTGGCAGCCGGGTTGGCTGCTTATTCCAAAATGTTAGAAACGCTGGACGAATTGCTAGGACCTGCTCCGCGAACGGCCAAGCAGTGGGTGGGATTCGGTCGTTTGGATTGGCAAGGTGCGGAGCGGCACCGGTTCACGCTGGAGGGTACGGGCGGGACATGGAATGCGCCTGGTGGGGGGTTGACGCGTGTCTCCGAAGATTACGGAACCAACAGTTTTGGAGTGAGCGCTGCAAGCGAAGAGTGGATGCTGGGGCGGTGGGAGGCATTTATAACTCCGAACTTGCTGGCGGTCAGCCAGGGCACGGCGGGGAGGACGATTGAAGGTGCGCATGCGGGGTTGCCGTCTGCATTTGAACAGGGCCTGGATCAAAATGTATGGGGACAATTACCGCAGATGATCGTGGACTCGCGTTATGGATTTTCGATTGGGAATCCATCGCGATTTGGACGGGGGAGTTACCCGGACGAGCGCTTTGAAGAGGGACAGGAGTCGTTGGACTGGGTGCGCGGAAACTTGCTGGTGAAGGCTGGTTTCGATGTACGTCATGATTCGGACGCGACCAGCCTTCTGCGAAATCAGACGGGGACTTATTCCTACTCAAGCATGGAGAATTTCGCGTCGGATGCGCTGGCATTTGGAGCGTTTGGATTGGCGGGGCAGCTGGATAAGCTTGACCAGCATAACTGCGATCAAACTGGAAAGGTGTGGCGGGATTCGACAGGGGGGTTACGGGGTTTAGGGTATCTGCCTTGTTATTCGTATTACTCGCAGGCAATGGGGCCGACGGACTGGCATTTGAGTACCAATGACTGGGCCGGATTTGCGACGACCCAGTGGCAGGCGCGGAAGCTACTTGTGGTGTCGGCTGGTTTGCGATGGGAACGGGAGCAACTACCCCCGGTTATGGCAACGCTTGCGAATCCGGACTTGCCTCTTACGGCACGTTTGCCGGCGTTGGGGAACAATTGGGGGCCGCGCGTGAGTATGGCCTGGGGAACGGCGGAGGGACATTGGCCGGTGCTGCGGCTAGGGTATGGGATGTACTTTGGCCGGACCGAGAACGCGACTGTGGAGACGGCGTTGACCCAGACGGGCAGTATGAAGGGCGATCTTAACTTTTTCATGCGCCCTACGGATAACTTGAATGCGGGTGCGGCGCCGCCGTTTCCTTACGTGCTGGCGGGTGAGCCGGGAATGATGGTGAAACCGGGGGCAGTGGAATATGCGCCGGAGTTTCACACTCCGGAAGTGCACCAGGCCGTGGTGGAACTGGAAGAAGCGCTGCCGGCGCATGTGCAGATAACAGCGAGCGCAGTGGTGAGCCTGGGAAGGCGGCTGCCGGTTTCGATCGACAGTAACTTCGATCCGGCAGTGAATCCGGGAAGCATAACTTACGCCGTGATGGATGGCGCGGGTGAAGGGCCCATCAAGGCGCCGAAAATAACCGTGCCCTTTTATGCCTCGTGGCCAGCGGCGAATTCAGCTACGGGGTTTGCGGGGAGGTTGAATCCGGGTTATCAACAGATAACTGAAATGATGAGCCGAGCTAACTCGACTTATGAGGCGGCGATTGTGAAGTTATCGCGCCATAGCCGGCGCGGACTTGGTGTGAATGCGCACTATACCTATTCGCACGCAATGGATTGGAATCCAAATGAGAGTTCGGCGGTGGGGGGAAGCAGCGTTCTGGACCCGGCCCGCTTCAGCGAAGAGTATGGGACGAGTGACCTGGACGTACGGCATACGGCTGGGGTGCAGTTGATCTATGAGGCGCCGTGGAGATTGCGAGGACCGGAAGGGCGGCTGGCTAATGGGTGGATGCTGTCCGGGACCGGGCAGTTCCGGAGCGGGCTGCCTTATACGATGCGAACGACGGGATCGCTTCCGAAGGAGTTTGATTCGGAGACGGGCGCGGCGATTGTGGGATGGGGGCCTGGAATGAACGGATCGGGCGGCGACAATCGCGTGTATGGGGTGGGGCGAAATACCTATCGCTATCCTTCGACCTGGAAGACGGATATGCGGTTGGGAAAACGGTTCGACATGGGAGGGATGCGGCAACTGGAAGTGCTGCTCGAGAGCTTCAACCTCTTCAATCATCAAAACGTGACGGAGCTTGAAACCACCGGCTATTACATCGAGTCAGGAACGCCCGCAGGGGGTATGCCGACTCTGAATTTCCTGACCGGACTGACGGCGAATACGACAGAGTTTGGAAGGCCGCTCAATGTAAACGCAACGAATTTCTATCGAGAGCGGCAGGTGCAGGTAGGAGTCCGGATGCGGTTCTAAGAGTCTGAACGGATTGACAATGGGGGCGAGAGGCCCTAGATTCTTGCCAGCCGGAGATGTAGGTCGGCGAACTGGGGGGCGAGCGAACTTTGAAGACTGGCAAATCCCTACATCCTGATAAGAAACCAAATCGCACGGCAAACAAAGCTATGGATGATTTGAAGTTTGTGCTTTCCCTCCCATCGAGCAAAGGACGCTCGATGGATGGGGCACCCAGAGTTTCATCCCCCCCAAGGGTCGGCAAGAGTCGGTGGGGTACTGAAAAGGAGAAAGATCATGCCGGAGGCGGGCAAGCAGGTTCGCGTGTTTGTGGTGGACGATGAAGATGTGATTGCGTCGAGCCTGGCGATGATTCTTCGATTCCAGGGCGGGTTTCATGCGACGTCGTTTCATGAGCCGCTGGCTGCGCTGGCTGCGGCGCAGGCAGAATCTCCGGACCTGCTGATCTCAGATGTGGTGATGCCTAAGATGTCGGGGATCGAGCTGGCCATTCAGCTGCGGGAGGCTTGTCCGCAGTGCAAGGTGCTGTTGTTTTCCGGCCAAGCGGCGACCAGCCACTTGCTTGATTCGGCACGGGCCAAGGGGTACGACTTCGAACTGCTTTCGAAGCCGGTACACCCGGCGGACCTGCTTGCGCGCATTCAGAACCTGTTTGAACACACGCCATCGCTTCCGCTGGTGTGAAGCGCGGGAGGACTTGCGGGCCGGCCGAACCTTGGATGTCCTTACGCGCTTGCGTTGGGATGTTCGGAAAGGCTGAGTGTATTTCCGTCGGGGTCTTTGAACCAGGCGACGCGCGCGCCGGTGGGGGATGTCCATATGCCAAGTTCGTCGGGCTTGAGGAAATCGTAGCGCTCAAGTGAGACGCCGGCGTTCATCAGGTCGCGGACGGCGATTTCGATGTCGGGAACCTGCCAGCCAATCACGGTGCCGACGTTTGGTGGAAGCTGCTTGCCCATGCCGAGGCGCAGCATGATGCCGTGGGCGTCAAATACGAGTGCGAAAGGCGGCTCCTCTTCGACGAGGCGCAGGCCTAGGGTGTCGCGGTAGAAGGCCTTGGCGCGTTCGACGTCGATGATGGTGGCGAAGGCAATCAGATTGTATTGGGCGAGGTTGGCGGATTGCGTCATGGAGCGATGATGCGCTGAGAGCAACCATTGCAGCAAGACGAATCGTCAGCATTGACGAACGAGTTCAAGTTTGCACACCTGTCGTTGTTGGTTTGCGGGGGCAACGGTAAGATCATCGCAGTGAGCCGGAAATGAGCGTGGATTCGACGGAGACGGTGCTGCGCGGGTCAGTGATGGTGCTATTGCAGTTTGACGTGTGCGAGGCGATTCGATTGGATCGGTTGCAGGAACTGGTAAGCGCCCGCACGGTGCAGCAGCCAAATATGAAGCATCCGGCGCCGGGCTACGTTCGTTATCAGAGACCGCCGGTGGTGGTGCCGCTGGAGCCGTTGGTGCTGGAGAGCGGCGAGACGCTGCACGGCGAGATCAAATATTACGACTACGGTGTACTGAGCGTGGTATTTGAGCTGGCTTTTGCGGATGGGTGGAGCAAGCTGACGGCGCTAGCGAGCCGATGGGTTTGGGATGTGGACTTTGCGGCGCAGGCCACGGCGATTGTGCGCGCCAGCATGCAGCGCGCGGCGTCGGCACTGATCAAGCCATATAAAGAATGGCTGAGCGAAGATT
>Ga0302320_10019074_pt1 | contig 13799 bp, 9 predicted proteins | sample Bog_T0_3_FD_202130 | JGI IMG/M metagenome (GOLD analysis project Ga0302320, IMG submission 202130) | Peat permafrost microbial communities from Stordalen Mire near Abisko, Sweden - Bog_T0_3 | ecosystem: Environmental > Terrestrial > Soil > Wetlands > Peat | place: Sweden: Abisko, Stordalen Mire... | reverse complement strand
GAGCGTCGGAGAGAGCGCGACCACTGGAAGTTCTGTAACCGTGCCAACGCAGGGAAAAACAACCGGCGTCGCCGATGCTGGTGAGGCGATTCCGGCTGGCGGCGATTCCGCGAGTGGGCCGGATGCGAACGGAAGTGTTTCCGGCAGCGGTGCAACGCCGACCGGGGTTCCGGTAAGCGAAGGCGGTAGCAGCGCAGCTATGGGTGAAGCCAGTCTTTCGGGTGAATCACCGACTGCATCGCCGGGTGTAGTGGCGGAAGCTCCTCTCGGTGCTGTGAGTACTGCTGAGGAGGAAACGTCGAGCGCGAGGAGTAGATCGGATGGCCGCTCATTAGGCGAGAAGATCTCTGGACTTCACAATGCCGCGGCACAGGCACACCAACATCTACCGCAGGATTCGGCGACTGTGTCGGCGCCGACTCTGAACATTCAACACGGAGAGTAGGAGCGCACGGAGAAATGGAGCAAATGATGAGTGAATCTCAGGCAAGGGTGGAAGAGAAAGGTCCGGGCAAGAGTCCGTACCTGGCAGCTCGCGACGAGTGGAACGAGCGGTATCGGGATTTGATTGTGGCTGCGCGGAATTGGCGGCTTCTGGCGGTGACAACCAGCGCAGTTGCACTGGTGGCCGTCTTGGGCTTGATCGTGATCGGGGCAAAACCCAAGGTCATTCCCTATATCGTCGCGGTGGACAACCTGGGCAAGGTGGTGAGCCAGGGAACGGCGGTTCAAGCCTCCGTTGCCGACGACCGTTTGAAACGGGCGGCGTTGTGGTCCTGGGTCCAGGATTGGCGAATGGTCTCCTCGGACGCAACGGTCGAAAAGAACGCTGTCGAACGGGTGTACGCCGAGATCGGCAACGGAACTCCCGCTGCAATCAAGATCAGCGATGGCTATCGCGATGGATCGCCGTTGAAGCTGGCGCAGACGGAGACCGTTTCCGTAAATGTTCGCGCTCTCTATGCGTCCTCGAAGGACAGCTACGAGGTTGAGTGGACGGAGACGACATTCGATCTGAAGGGCGAGCAAACCAGCTCTCAAAACTACAAGGGAGTTATCACATATTCCATTCATCCGCCCACGGATGAGGCTTTGGCGCGCGTGAATCCCCTGGGAATATATGTCACGAATGTGAGTTGGTCGAAGGTTCTGTAATTCAACCGAGAAAGGCGAGGAGATAAAAGGGCGATGAAAACGATTCGAGTGTTGGTGTTGTTTGTGATGGGTGTGAGCGCCTTCTCTGGGTTCGCACAAGAAGGCGCGTCGAGTTTGGGTGTGGGTGCGGGCGCGCCGACTGGTAACGCGGTGGTGTTGAATCGGAAGGCCGCGCCGACGAAACGAGAGGTTGTTCCCACGGACAAGTATCCGTTTGCGGCGCTTCAGAAAGCCCTGGAGAAAGGTCCCGGAACTGATATTAGTTCGGAGATTGGCTCGGCAGCCGCGAGCGTAGGACTTGGAGTGAAGGTTCCTCCGGGCTGGGAGCCATCGAAAGACGTTGCGCTGTCGGAGACGGCGCGCGAGGCCGTTGCTCTTTCGGCGAAGCTCACGAATGAGCAGAACAATCCGGTTCCTGGACCGGACGGGCGCGTGGTGTACACCTTTGGGGTCGGGCAGCCGACGTTGGTTGCCACACCGCTTCGCGTAAGTTCCATAGAGTTGCAAGCGGGCGAGAAGATTCTGGGTGAGCCACAGATTGGCGACTCGGTTCGTTGGGTGGTCACGCCCATCTCATCGGGGTCCGGCGATGCAGCTACGCCGATTCTGGTCGTAAAGCCCAAGGTGACGGGCCTCGATACAACCATGATTGTTGCCACGGACCGGAGAACGTACTACCTCCGGCTGGTTTCAAAGCCTGGTGAATACATATCGCGGGTCGCGTTCCTTTACCCCGACGATCAGCCGTTGCAGTGGAAGCTCTTTCTGGAGCAGCAGGCGAAGGAACACAAAGAACACGTCGATTCCTCGCGCATTTCGCAAACCGGCAATGCGGCTGTGGACAAGCTCTACTTCGATTACACCTTCAAGGTGAAGTCTGGCGCGGAATCTATCAGGCCGGTGCGGGTTCTGGATGACGGAGAGAAAACCTACATCGAGATGCCGAGCGTGACCGCGTTTCAGGAGCTGCCGACTTTGGTTGTCGAAGGCCCGGAAGGCAATGAGATGGTCAACTTCCGCGTGAAGGGCACGACCTTCGTGGTGGACCGCCTCTTTGTGAAGGCTGCGTTGCTGCTTGGTGTGGGCAAGCATCAGGAGTTGGTCGAGATCGAGCGCAAGGATGCGCTTACGCCGCATACGCCAACGGAAAGCATGGAGGTGAAGTGATGGCGAACGAAATCAAAGTTGATGGCAACGAGCGCGAAGAGGTTGTGTTGTCTCCGAAGGTCGATGGCGACAGCCCAACGCGCAGCAAGCAGCCTTTGAAGCTGCGCTTCTGGCCCACGGACGGAAAGCATTTGAATCCGGCCGTGCGGGGGGTGTTGTTTGCCGTGGTCCTGGGATTCCTCGCCGTAATGGTCTATGGGGTGATGTCGCGGGGCGGAAAGAAGAAAGCTGCGGACGCCGCCAAGGATGACCAGTCGATTTCGGATGCGCAATCGACCGGAACGAAGGTCTGGAAGGATCTCGAAGAGCAACGGAAGATCGACGCAAGGAAGGAAGCGCAGAATCAGTCTCAGCCTGCGCCGAGTACGCCTGACGTGATTCAGGACCATGTGCAGAGTGCCGGTGTTCCGTCTGATCTTGTTGCCCCTTCCCGTTTCTCGAAAGATGCGCTGGTTCCTCCTCTTGAAGCTCGACAGATTGCTGCCTCTGGGCGACCTTCACCGGCAAGGCCCACGAACACGAGCGGCAGGGTCGCACTTAATCAGCAGCAAGTGGGCACTCAAGCAGAAGCGCCGCAAGGAAGGAGCGCAGCGGACGAATTGCGCGAGGAGATGTACAAAAGCGATCTCGAAGCGCGCACGGCGGGAACTTCGATTTCCAGCGGAATGAATGCCAGCAAGGGTTTGAGTGCTCTGGGGGCCGCGCCAGTCGAGGGCGTGAGTTCGCTCCTTCAACAGCTTGCTGGCGCATATCCGAAACCCGTTTCTGCTGGGAATGCTGGAGTACCGAGTCCGTCCTCATTGTCCGCAAATGCAGGCTCTGGAGATCAGAGCGATGCAAACCTTCAGGAGCACAAAGAGAGCTTCATCGACAAGGCAAGACAGGCCAGGGACGAGCGGGATTATTCGTCCGCGACGCGAGCGCCAGCTCTGTCGAAGTACGAAATCAAGTCTGGATGGGACATTCCGGCGACGCTGGAGAGTGAGGTGAACACCGACCTGCCGGGTGAGGTAAAGGCCATTGTGCGCGAGAATGTGTACAACACGGCGTCGGGTCAGTATTTGTTAATCCCGCAAGGCTCTCGGCTGATCGGTCGATACGACAATCGTGTCTCGTATGGTCAGAGTCGCGCGATTGTTGTTTGGTCGCGGCTAATCTTCCCGGACGGCTCCAGTGTCGATCTCGATGGCATGGTGGGGCACGACGCCTCTGGAGCGGCGGGATTCCACGATCAGGTGGACAATCACTTTGTGCGGCTTGTCTCTATGGCTTTGATGCTGAGTGCGTTTACGGCCGGAGTCGAAATGTCGCAGCCGCAGGGGAGTTCGGCGTCAGGCGCTTTGTCGCCGAGCGCGGCTGCAACTCAAGCCCTTGGCCAGCAGTTCGGGCAGTTGGGCATGGAGGTGACGCGGAAGAATCTGAACATCCAGCCGACGGTGAAGATTCGACCTGGCTATCGGTTCAACGTGCGCGTGAATCGCGACATCGCATTCACGGAACCGTATGGAGATTTGAGGGCGGGAGAATAGGAGATAACGATACAGATTGTGTACCGCAATATTCGTTTCAGTGCAAAGGTTGATCGTTGCCTCCGCCGGCGCTGGAGAATGCACGGCGACTTGTCCATTCGCGTCCGCGAGGCTCTAGATGGCGTGAACCTCTGCGAAGTGGAACTGCTGGAGGTGGACTACAGGCGGGTCCATGCAACGCAGGTTGGTGTATTCGAGTCTGGGTGGCTCGCCGTCCACGAGACGGCGAGCGTACGCGGATGTTCTGTGAACACGCTGGTGAATAGCGCGGTTTGGGCAGCTTTCGGCATTCAGAGGCCGGGCCAGCGTGGCCGGCCTCGCGGCAAGACCACGCGAGGCGTGACGGTTCCCGAAGTGTGTTTGGGGCAAGAGTAACGTAGCAGTCTCCCCGAGTACCTGCATAACCCGTGACCCGGAAGTTGACAGACCGCTAGCCTACATGACGTTACTATCCGACCGACAATCAGATGCCAGGCTTAGGGTTCATGCGGGAGCGAGTCCGCTCTTCCCAGCGGGGAATCTCTGGCCAATCTCTCCGGATTGTTCCCTGCCGGGATTCACACCAAACCTTCGACGTTGCGTCCCCAAAGACCTTCCACGATCAGAAGTAATAGACGCTATCAAGCTGTTAAACTTGTGATGTAGGTATATTTGGCCCAACGGTAGCTGGCGCAAGAGCCTCGGATATTCCCATTGTCTAATCGTTCGTCAGAAGTCGCCAGCACTAGAGGCTCACGGAATTTGGAGGAAGAGTTGGATCGCGACGGAACACCGTATGTCAAGCCAGACGCGGTCAGGAGTGACCCCGATCCCGTCCCAGAACCCAATTTACACCCTAGTGCCCCCGAAGACGCTGTCCAGTTTGTGCTGGCTGACCTGATTGATGATCCTGGCCGACAGATCCTGCCCTGGATTCAAACTCGATTTCCTGGCCGCGAGGGCATTTTTTACGCGATAACGATGAGAGGTGTTCGCGCTCTCATCGATGAAGTTGTTGGTGGCCTGCAAAAATCGAGCAGTAGCGAGCCGAGTCCAACTCTTCTGGACAGGCTAAGCTTCTCATGGCGAATACTGCGAAAGGGCGACGTCTTAATCTGGAAGACCAAAAAAGTTGGCACTCCGACCGGAAGTACCCGAGATCAGGCAGCCAGTATTTTCCAAAATATCCTATCCGTTCCTCTTCAAGAGCCATTGCTGGCGGCGCTTCTGAGAGGACTACGCCTCGGGGATGACGCTAGGTACTTGAGCCACTATTCGATGTTTCGCAAGGCTAAATCGCCCAATCTGCTCTTGCCTCCGTTTGGCAATATTGCAAAACACTCTGATGCTGACCGACTACGCACATTGATATGGTGGTGTATCCGTGCGCGTCGCGAAGAATACATCGAAGTCCGTCCTAAGGAACCTGTCAGGATTGAGTTTGCCTTTGTTATTGAGAAGGTGGTTGAGGATCTGAAGGGGTGGTGTGGAACTGAAATCGAGCAACTTTCTGACCTGACCGGGGAAGTGGAACGGGAACTCAATGCTTGGCTTTCCTACAGCCGGCTTGAACCTAGTTCTGACGACAATGCCGCCGACGGAATTGACCCTGAACTCGCAAAAGCATTCATCAAGCACAATGAGCTTACGACTAAGCTGTTAATCCTTAGAGCACCTGGTCAACCTGAACAGGATGAGAAGATAAGCCAGCTCGAAGCTCTCGTGCGACAATATGCGGCTGAAAATCGCGCCTTGGAGGAGATAGTTGGGTCTCTGAAGAATGCATCGCCAGTTGCCTCCATCGATTCAAGCGTCGCAGTCGATTCCCTTTCTGAACTCAGAGAGGTATTGAAAACAATTGATACGAAGTACTCTTTCGATACCCTGAACTCTGTTCAGCTTGGAGAGCAAACTCATCTGACGCTTCGCTCCTTTGTCTCTCACTTGTTTTATGCGCTTCGCAAGAAGGGATTATCTGAGTATCCAAAGGATGAAGAGTTTGATCTCACCTACGAAGCATCTGGCCTATATGACTGCGATGGTTTTGAAGTCCAACCTTCTGGAATGGTCCAGGTGAAAGTTACAAGGCGGGGCTGGGCTCTAAACTCTCGTGGCAAATGGCTACCCATCAGGAGAGCGCGTGTGGTCATGTCGACCGCGCATTAATAGCAAGGGAGCATCTGATGAATCCTTCCGTGGGCATTGACTTGGGAACGACCAACACAGTGATTGCAATTCAAACCGACTCGACTGGTCCACGCACATTAGACATCTCCCAACCAGTTGACGAACGGAATTCCTTCCAGATGCGTGATCACATAAAGTCCGCAGTCTATTTCGAATCCGTGGACAGTGCAACGGTTGGGGCTTTCGCGGCAAGACGGTTGGGCGCCTTTCGGTCAGTTAAATCCGTAATGGGAACACGTTGGAGGATGCCTCACCCATTTCGCGACGATTTCCTGATGACTCCGCCCTACGTCTCTGCTCATATTTTACGGTTAGGCTTCGACCAATTGATTAAGCAATTTCCGGACTGGGACAAAACCGCTATTATCACTGTCCCGGCGTCCTTCAATACAGATCAGCGCAGTGACACACTACACGCCGCAAAGCTAGCCGGATTCCATGGCGTCCATCTTCTCGATGAACCGACCGCGGCATTTTATTACTTCTTCGAACAGAATAGAGAATCGTTTAGCTCTACAGAGCTGCGCCAAGTTCTCGTCTTCGACTTTGGAGGCGGCACTCTCGACGTTTCAATCATTCGTGTGCGCTCAAAAGATCAACAAATGGTCGTTGATGCCATTGGTAGATCCCGGTACAACAACTTGGGCGGCGATGACATCGATACGGATCTGGCAGCGTTTCTCTTGGGACTTTGGGAGCTTGAGGCAGGCACTACTATCGAAGAACTAGCAGAAAGCGACCGACGGGCCATCTTCCAATTATTTTTGCAACGTGCGTCTGCATACAAGGAGGAGGCAGAATTTTATCTGGCTTCCGGTCAATCACCAAACGAGTTCGTGCTTGACGAGCAGTTACCTGGCTCTTCTGGGAAGCCTATTCACCTGCAGAAGAATCTGTCTCGCCCCCAGTACGAAGAGATAACCAGCAGGTTCTTTGTGAACTCAGGCGATCTTAATGTATTTCGGCCGATAGGTCAGGCGTTCGAGATTGCCGATGCCATCGTTCCAGGATTCTCGGAGAGCGATATTGACCTTGTGCTATATACCGGAGGCGCATCGCGAATGGGAGCAGTGAAGGCGGCTATTGAGACCTACTTCACCCCAAAGCCTTGTTTTTCAATTAGTGACGAAGAGGCTTGTAATACGGTAGCTCTGGGCGCAGCAAGCTGTCGTTATGATGAGCGCCATTCTAGCGGGGGCGTCGCAATGACCTATCGGCTGCTGGAAAGCATCTTGACCCCTGCGCAAGGAGAAGGATTGTATGTCTCAATCGTTCCGCTTACTGCGGAACCAAGTGGCGAATTCACTCATGTGAACAACCTTTTTCGCGTGCCTCGCGCGACCGTCAATTTGCGTCTCCCCCTTTTCCGAGGTGTTGGTCCAATGGATCACAATTTGATGCCGATTCAGGACCTCATATTGCCGCTGCCGTATGTTGTGCAAGCGGGTTGCGTCTACGAGTTGGCATACCGGGTGACGGAGAACAAGACTGTTCAACTTCGAGCACACTTCAAACCGGAGGACGGAGATGAATTTGTCGCCAATGGCGAACTCCAGATAGAGCAAGACGCAAGAGAGCTAGTTACAGCGCCCCTACCCTTGGCTACGATCAATGGAGAGCTGAAATGACTACACTCCTCGATATTGGTGCAGGGCGAGTCGTCACGGTGTCAACCTTCTACAATGCTGTGGAATTGCTCGGAGTCGGACGCTACTCTGAGGTGTACAAGGCCTTTGACCGGAACTCGCAGACTGACGTTGCGCTTAAGATGTATGTTGGATTCGACGAGGCTGCCCACAGCATGGCGAGGGCGGAAGAAGCCATGCTCAGCCGCATCGGCGCCCTCAATTCCGAGTACTTTCCTCGCAAGCTTCGCAGCGCGCGAGCCCACATTCAGAATCGTAATCATCCCCTCATAGTTTTAGAACTGGGTTCGTACGTTGGGAGCGATGGTCAAAAGAGGGTGATACCACTCAAAGACATCATTCCTGAAGTCGGGGCCAGCTCTGCGCAGACTACGCTTGATCCAGAGTTCTGGGCTGGAGGCGCAGTGGTCAGGTGGGTGATTCAACTCGTACAAGCGGTCAAGCAGCTTCATGAATTAGGAGTTATCCATCGGGATATAAAGCCGACGAATATTCTCATCAAGCGTGGGGCAGGATTATCCATATCTGTACCATTACTCTTGGACTTCAACAGTGCTGTATCAGGCAATTCGCTTTCGTCCGTGGGAACACTTCGGTACCTACCACCGGAGGTCACTGCCGGCGAGCGTAAAGAGCCTGCCATTTCCGATGACCTCTGGGCGATTGCGATGATCGCTTGGGAACTGATCCACGGCCTCGGCTCCTCTCCGGAGAATGCTCCCTCCCAACATCCATTGATTATTGGGTCCGTCTCAGAACAGATCCTTGATGTTCTTCGGCAAGCTCTTGTCGTGAAGGCGGAAACTCGGTATCAGTCGGCAAATGATCTTCTGGTCGCGCTTGAGTCGGCCCTACACGACGATACCGAGTCCGTTAGGGAACTAACAAGCAATGAGGTATCCCAGGCCCGGCGCTCGATGGAGCGAATCAGGCTCGCCATGTGGCAATCTCTAGTCCCTCCTGGCGAGATATTTGTTCCAAAGGAAATCGACGATTCTGTAACTACTGCAATTGCGTGGCTATCACAGGAAGATACGCAATCGCTTGACCTCGTTTCCGAGATTGTGCGCCTTGGACCGTGGGCCATTCCAGTCTGCCTCCAACAGGGATTTCGATTAGCCAAGGAAACGCTCGCGCACCGCGAACTGGTTGAGGCTATCATCAAACTCGCATCCGTTGATATGGAGTATGCCCAGAAGTCGATCGACCGTTTTGTGTTATCGAGCAATAAGGGCGTCCGATCGCTCTGTTGGACAGTATGCGAAGGTCTTCAGTACTTCCCTCAAATGATGCTGACATCCCTCACGTCGGATGAAGGTCTCCTTCTGCCAGAGGAGAGGATAAGAATGGCCGATCTCTGCATAAGATTTTCCTCAAGAAGATCGGCAGTTATTGCTCTCATAAAGTATATGTGCAGGGAGTACATTCTCGACCAGAACAAGTACAAGGACCTCAGCGGGCGCGTAGCACGAAAACTGCATGAGTTGCAGTATCGCAATTCCCTCACGACTGCTCATACAGATGTCACGAAGGTAACGATTCGTGACATGATCACGCCCCTCCTATTAAAAGAGGAAACGGAAAGCCGCGTCTGGAGATCTTTGACGGAGTTTCAAGAGCTACAAGTTGGAGAAGCGGACGAAGTAGAACAGGGATTGCTTGAGTTGATGGCGGAGGCTTTTGCGGCAACGGGCGCGGGCGGCCTCAAGGTATTAAAAGCCTGGGGAGAAACAATTCCTGGGTCTGGCAAATTACCTATCTTTCGACGCTTTGCTGCAAAACTGGCTCTGAGCAACACCGACGCGCGTGACTGGCTCACAACGCAAGCTCCGGTGAACCGAGAGGCTAAGAAGGCTCTTGATTCTCTTGTTGCCGTTACTGGCATTTCACCGGAGTCTCCAGATCAACTGCTGGCCGAATACCTGGCGACAGACAGTCGCCTTGTATTTAACTCGCTTCGCTTTTTCCGGACAAACGCAGTGTTGAATTGCGTAAAAGCTTACTTATGCACGGAACGAACTTCCGACGAACAGGATCGCATCCTGAAGCTACTCAAGGGCCATAAGAGTAGATTGCGACCTGCTATTGTTGATGTCCTTCTGACTCATTGGACAGTGTTGTCTAAACGCGATTTTCATACTGCAATGCAGGTCTTAACGTCATACGAGGTTCCACCCAATCTGCGAGGACGTGCAATGAGCGTATTGAATCGCGAATTGAATGGCCCTAATGACGTGGACGCCAGGAGAGGCCTAGAACAGTTGCTGCGTTGGGAGAGAGACTGATGCCCGCACAAGTGGTCTCGTTTGGAGAGCCAGCAGTCGGCGTCGGCGGAGAATTCGAAATCGAGTGTACCCGAATACTCAGGGACAGTCTGCCGAGCGGTTATGTCATTGCAACGAACGTAAATCTTGCCCGAGGTAGCGGCCATTTCTATGAATGTGACATCATTCTATCCGCACCGGGACTTTGCGACATTCTTGAGTTGAAGTGCATTCGGCCTGATGTCACCGTCTGGGAGGATCTATTAGCTTGTTCGACAGGCTTCACCGTGGATCGGGTGCTTTCAATACTTGATCACAAAGGTAAAGTACTAGCTACGAGACGAGGAAAGCCGCCATTTCCAAGTGGCAGCCTGCACAAATCTGTATGGGCCGGAATGCAGATTGTGGTTCCTTCGGATACAAGGATTACATTCCGACTACCTGAATATGCAGCCTCCAAGCCGGTCATGACCCTGGACGATACAGTCAAAAAGTATCAGAGCATCGCTGCGGCCTCTTCACATTTTTCGGATGCGAATGCGCAGCGAGAGAACCTAAATGCATGGGTATCGTTTCGAGATGAATCTGCCAAGGGGATGCGGAGGAACCACCGACAGGTAGGGCGATTCATAATTCGTAGACAGCTTCGGAATGTGGGCCATGTTTATGAGTACTTTGCGGTAGATGAGCGGCCCTGCCAAATGGAGGTTCAACTTCGGGAATTCCCATTCGACGCTGCCGTTCCAGCATTACAGCTCCAGCGCTATCTTCAAGCCGTTGCGCGGGAGAGTCGGGTGTTAATGAAGCTCAGGCATCCCAACATCATGTGCGTTATCGGCCATTTCCAAACCGGTGCGTCCTGGGTTCAGGTAAGTGATTGGTTTGAGGGAAACAGGTTGGAGGATGTGTGGCCAGCCATTCGTGAGTTATCTATCTATGATAAGGTTGGCATTTTTGAAAAAGTGCTCCAAGCAATTCAGTATTGTCACGAGCGGGGGGTCTTTCATCGAAATATAGGCTGCGATACTGTTCGAGTGTCAGCAGACTTTACCGATGTTCGGGTGCAAGGATTCGATTGCGCACTAGACCTGGAAGGTACGGCGTCATCAAATAGTGCAGTATTGAGCGGAAGAGACGGGCGACTGATCCCCCCCGAAGATCTCTTGTCAGGGACCGCGACGAATCCACGATTATCAGATGTATTTCAGTCTGGCGTATTGCTATATCGATTGCTGGAGAATGGCAATTGGCCTTTCTCCAACACTTTTGAGTACTCGAAGTCCGGAGGGCAACCCCGTCCGTTTTCAGAGCCTGGAAATGGTCGAGAAACCGAGGCACTGCGAAGCATAGCTCTACAAATGATCGATGCAAAGCCGAATCGCAGGCCTGATTTGCTTTGTAAGATCGAGCAAGAAATTAAATCTGTGTTCGCGTGAGAATCTATTGAGGAGACACCATTACATCGTTGGAGAAGCAATCAAGAGACCGGCCCTACCTCTGCATAGCAGAGAGCCGATCACACCATTTTCGGACATATAGTTCGAACGGTTGTTCGTGGCACGTTGTCAGCGTGAACGATTCTTGAATCGATCTCTTGCTGTGTGCTATTCCTGGCGGGCCATTTGGTAAACGAAATATATCACCTGCCGGAATCAAACCGAAATTGCGCCTTCCATTCTGTTTCCTCGCCCAAAGTCAAGTACGCCTCGAAGGGTTTGCCCTGTTTGGAAATGAAGCCCTTGAGCATCCCGGTCTTGCCCTTCGTGCAGAGCGTCTCGACCTGTTTCGGGGTCAGGGTCTTCTTCGCAATGGTTTCGTTGAGGCTGAAGTTGCAGCCCTCGCGGTAGCGACTGCAACCGTAGAAGTTCTGCCCATTGGGCTTTTTGACGATGCCTTTCTTGCATTTCGGGCACACGAGAGATCCGGGCGGCGGGGTTGCGCCGGCCGTAGCCGGCGCTGAATCGTTCGACGCCAGGGCAGGCTGCGGCGCGATGTGCAACTGCGCCAGTTCCTTCTTGAGCTGGCCGTCGATGCCGGAAACCACGCTGAGGTACTGGGCTTTGCCTTCGGCAATATCGTCGAGCTGCTGCTCAAGGGAGCGAGTGTAGTCGTACTCAAGAAAGGCGAAGTGGCCTTTGAGCGCATCAATGAGAAGGATGCCGAGGTCTGTGGCCCGCAATATCTTCCTAGAATCGTCGATGTAGTTGCGGGTGATGATGTTTTTGAGGATGGCCGGGTATGTGGAGGGCCGACCGATTCCTTCATGCTCCAGCTTCTTGATGAGGCTTGCCTGGGTGTAGCCGTTCGGCGGGCGCGTCTGCTTGTTCAACACGCGGGCGCTGTCGGCATGAAGTTGGGTGCCGCGCGGGAGTGCGGGAACGCGGCCATTCTCGTCTGATTGTTTTTCTGAGTCCTCAGTGTCGTTTGAATCGGGTTCTTCGGCGGCATCCTTGGCCGTCAGAGTGCGCCAACCCGGTTTGATGAGAGTTCGGCCCATCGCCTTGAAGACGAAGGGCTGCGAACCATCCTGCGCGGCCAGCGTGAGGGTGTTCACGCTGTATTCGGCATCGGCTAGCTGGGAAGCTACAGCTCGGGTCCAGATGAGTTCGTAGAGCTTCTTCTGGTCGTCGTCCGCCCCGGCATTGCGCTGTTCCAGATGCGTGGGACGGATGGCCTCATGAGCCTCTTGGGCGCTCTCTTTCGACTTCCATGTGCGCGCCTTGGGAGGCAACGGCAGGTTATTGCTGGCCGCATAGGCTCGAATCTCGGCCAGCGCCTCGGTGGAAAAGTTCTGGCTGTCGGTGCGGTGGTAGGTAATCAACCCCTCTTCAAAGAGCCGCTGGGCAATCTGAGCTGTCTGCTCCGGCTTGCATCCGAGCGTGACGCTGGCCGCCTGAAGCAACGTAGCCGTTGTGAAGGGCGGCGGCGGGGCCTTGAACGCCGGCTTGGTCGCCGCGGCGGTCACGGCAAAGAGTCTGCACTTCGCGGCCTCTTCCGCCAGTGCCACGTCCAGAATGTATTCCTCGCCTTCTTTGAGGAACGGGGCCGTGTCCCACTGGGCGCGCCACTTTCCTCCATCGAAAACCGCTTCGGTGCCGAAGTGCTTTGTCTCTTTGAATGCCTCGATCTCGCGTTGCCGATCTACAACCAGACGGAGAGCAACACTTTGAACGCGCCCGGCACTGAGCCGCGCAATGCCTGTTTGGTTTGAGAGAGCCGGCGAGACCTGATAGCCGACGAGACGGTCGGCGCCGCGCCGAGCTTCTTGTGCATGAACGAGGTTGGTATTGAGTTGCCGAGGCGCTCGGATTGCGGCGCGGATTACGTTTTCAGTGATTGCATCGAAAGTTACGCGCTCGTATCGACGAAGGTTGAGAACCTGTTGCAGGTGCCATGCAATAGCTTCTCCCTCGCGGTCGGGGTCCGTAGCGAGATAAACCTGTTCGGAGCGAGCGGCGCGCTGTCGGAGTTGCGCAACAACGGATTCGCTCCGTTCGAGTATCTGGTATTCAAGCCGATACGTGTTCGGCTCAACCCCCAAGCTCTTCACAGGGAGATCCCGAATATGCCCGACACTTGCTGCAACATCCCAACCGCTGCCTAGAATTGCCTTGATCTTCTTGATCTTGTTTGGACTCTCGACAATCATCAGCTTCATGCGGTTGCCTCTTGCCCAGCGATCTTCCGATAGGATTATGCGCCGGTAGTATAGGTTGGACTCTTCAGCTTGTAGATGGAAGCAAAATAGGCCACCATCACGCGAAATGCCTTGGAGCGATTCACTCCACCAAGAACCTCTCCTCCAACTCTTTCCAGTTCATCCGCTATCTCGTAGGTCAGGGGGAACACGAAGGCGGTGTCGATAGCTTGAA
>Ga0302320_10019070_pt1 | contig 13803 bp, 14 predicted proteins | sample Bog_T0_3_FD_202130 | JGI IMG/M metagenome (GOLD analysis project Ga0302320, IMG submission 202130) | Peat permafrost microbial communities from Stordalen Mire near Abisko, Sweden - Bog_T0_3 | ecosystem: Environmental > Terrestrial > Soil > Wetlands > Peat | place: Sweden: Abisko, Stordalen Mire... | reverse complement strand
TTGAGAACGTCAGTTTCTTCCGAGAGCTTTTCTGCATCGCGTAGTGCCTTTCTTTTTGTTTACAACCTTGCTCGTAGCAGGGGATTAAGGCCCTACGCGATTCCTATTTCGGGAAATATCCGGGCTAACTGCCTATGCCCGTGCAGCCCGCGGCGGCGGCACGGGAACCTCCGTGGCGCGCGCAGGCCCCTACCTCGAGGGCTCTTCGGGCCATTCCTGCGCCGCGCGAACGGGGATGAAGGGCTCGGCCCGCTCAACGACAAGCACCACCTTCTCGGCGCTCGGCGCCGGCACGGCGGGGGCGCGCCCGCCGCAGGTCTCACGGACCCTGCTCAGCACCCGGCACATTGCGCACGGGCGCTCCGGGTCGAACGTATCCCCCGCGGCGGCCGCGAATGACTCCGTGCGCGTGTAGCCGGCAAACATCCGCGCCCACGCGACCACCTGGGCCATGTCCAGCATCGCCCAGCTGGCGCAGAACCAGGCGCAAAGGAGCGAGATCGATGCAAGCCGCCGAGACATTGCCCGGGACACTCCAATCTGCGCCGCGGACCTGCAAGCACTTTGGGGGCGAACCCCTAATTCGTCCGAATGCCGGCCAGGGCCGAGCCCGGCGCGGGCGTCTTGCGCCAGATGGCGCCTGCTCTGGACAATCCGGGGGCAACGCGCCAATAGTGAGGTTCCGACGCCATCGCAGGACAACCCCGGTCAAGCCAGGTGGCACCCGGCGCGGCAATCCCCAGCAGCAAACCCACCCCCGCCATGGACGAGAAGCTTCTGACCCGCCGCGACGCCATCAAGAAAGCCGCCCTTGCGGGATTTCTCCTGCCTCTGGCCGGCGCGGCGCCACGCACCTTTGCCGCCGACACCGGGGTCCCGCAGGCGCCCTCCGGCGCCGCGCCCGGGCTCAACCTGGGGCTCGTGGGCTACTCCCTAAGGAAGTCTTCAATCGACCAGGCGATCGCGATCATGAAGGACCTCCGGATCACGTCCATCTCGGTCTTCAAGGTGCACGTGCCGATCCAGCTGAGCACGCCGGACGTCTGCCGCGAGATGGCCCAGAAGTTCAGGGATGCCGGCCTCTCGATACCCGCCACCGGGGTCGTGTACCTCGACAAGAGCGAGGCGGTGATAAGGAAGGCGTTCGAGTGCGGGCGGGCCGCGGGGCTAAAGACGATGACGGCCTCCTACGCGACCCCCCCGGACAGGGACGCGCTCCTGATGACGGAGCGCTTCGTCAGGGAGTACGACATCCGGCTCGCGTTCCACAACCACGGGCCGGAGGACAAGATCTTCCCGTCGCCGTACGACGTCTGGGACGCCGTGCAGCCGTACGACGAGCGGCTCGGGCTCTGCATCGACGTTGGCCACTCGGCGCGGGCGGGGGTCGACCCGACCGAGGCGATCCTCAAGTGCCGCAGCCGGCTTTACGACGTCCACATGAAGGACACCCTCTCCCCAGCCGGCGACAAGAAGGACAAGGGGGTCGGCCTCGGGTTCGGCCGGCTCGACATCCGGGCCATCATGGCGGCGCTTCTGGAGATCCGGTTCAAGGGCCAGGTCGGCCTTGAGTACGAGATTGAATCCGAGGACCCGGTGCCCGGAATGGCGCAGTCGTACGGATACATGCGCGGCATGCTGGCCGCGCTCGCGCCGGACCAAAGACCTGCATGACTGCGCTCCGCCACGCGCTTCGCTGGGCGCTTGCCGCCGCCGCGCTCGCGGGAGGGGCCCGCGCGGCCGACCCCGGCACCCGGCCGCTGACGCCCCGGGAGATCGAGGCCGGCTGGCGGCTGCTTTGGGACGGCAGGACCACCCGCGGATGGCGCAGCGTCTCGGGGCCCGCGTTTCCGGAGCGGGACTGGCGGATCCGGGACGGTGTCCTAACGTCGATTCCGCCCGGGGGCGGCGCCCACCCCGGGGGCGACATCATCACGGTCGACCGGTACGCGGACTTCGAGCTGATGGCCGACTTCAAGGTCACGCCCGGGGCCAACAGCGGCATCAAGATCTTCGTCGATCCGGAGCGCAACCGCGTCCCCGGGGCCTCGATCGGCCTCGAGTACCAGATCCTTGACGACGCGCTCAACGCCGACGCCAGGGCCGGCAGGGACGGCAACCGCTCGCTCGGCTCCCTCTACGACCTCTACGCCCCGGCACGCGACAAGAGGCCGAGCCCGGTCGGCGACTGGAACACGGCGCTCATCGTCTCCCAGGGCCCCCGCGTCGAGCACTGGCTTAACGGCCGCAAGATCCTGGAGTACACCCGCGGCGCGCCGGAATTCCGCGAACGGGTCATGCAGAGCAAGTTCAGGAGCGTGCCCGGCTTCGGCGAGCTGCGCACCGGCCACATCCTCCTGCAGCACCACGGCGACGAGGTCTCCTTCCGCAACATCAAGATACGCGAACTGCCCGCCGGGACCGACGCACCGGAACCCGAGGCCAAAAACCCCAAGAGCTTATGAACCAGCTATCCGACCGCCGGGAATTCATCATGAAGAGCGCCGCAGCGGGCATCGGCCTGGCCGCCCTGCCCGCGTGGCTGCGGGCCGGCGCGCAGGGCCCGAGCGCCACGGTGCGCCTCGCCGTCATCGGCACCAACAGCCGGGGGCTTGACCACATCGAGGCCCTGGGGGGGATCGACAACGCGCAGATCGCCTACGTGTGCGACGTGGAGGACGGGGCGCTGGCCAAGGGCGTAAAGCAGGCCGCGAAGCTGCCGGGCCCGCAGCCTAAGGCCGTGAAGGACTTCCGCAGGATCTTGGACGACAAGTCGGTCGACGCCGTGACGATCGCCGTGCCGGACCACTGGCACACGCCGATGGCGATCCTCGCGATGGCCGCGGGCAAGCATGTCTACGTCGAGAAGCCGTGCAGCCAGAACCCCCGCGAGGGGGAGCTCCTCCTTAAGGCGATCGCGAGGTACGGGCGCCTGGTGCAGATGGGCAACCAGCGCCGCTCGTTCCCCAACATGCAGGTCGCGATCAGGGAGATCCGCGCCGGGGTGATCGGCAGGGCGTACTTCGCCAAGGCGTGGTACGACAACAACCGCGCGAGCATCGGGCGCGGCACGGTGGTTGCGGTGCCCCCCACGCTCGACTACGAGCTATGGCAGGGGCCCGCGCCGCGCCGGCCGTACCGCAGCAACGTCATCCCCTACAACTGGCACTGGTTCTGGCACTGGGGGACGGGCGAGGCCCTGAACAACGGCACGCACGAGGTGGACGTCTGCCGGTGGGCGCTCGGCGTCGACTTCGCCACCAAGGTGACGTCGACGGGCGGCCGGTACCAGTTCCAGGACGACTGGGAGACGCCCGACACCCAGGTGATCGGCTGGGACTTCGCGGGCGAGAAGTCGATCTCGTGGGAGGGCCGCTCCTGCAACGGGTACCCGACCGAACGGCTCTCGCGCGGCGTGTACGTCTACGGCACGGAGGGCGCCGCCCTCCTCGAGGGCAACAACTACACGGTCTTCGACAGGAAGGGCAAGCAGGTCAAGGGGCTGAACGAGGCCTCGGAAGGCAGCGGCACGAACACCCAGAGCGCCAGCGGAATCCGGCTGGACCGCATGCACGTGAAGAACTTCGTCGACGCGATCGTGAACGGGGCCCCGCTCAATTCCCCGATCGAGGAGGGCCACAAGAGCGTCGCGATGCTCCACCTGGGCAACATTGCGCAGCGGGTGGGCCGCACCCTCGACTGCAGCCCGGCCGACGGGCACATCCTGCACGACGACGAGGCGATGAAGCTCTGGGGCAGGGACTACGAGCCGGGCTGGGCGCCGGCCGTGTAGCCTTCGGGGGCGGCCGGTGCCGCGCCGCCCCGCCCCCACTGCACACTGGCCACGGACCCGGTTTTCGGGTTCCGTGGGTACGACCCCGGATGCAAGCGATCGTCGTCGCCAAGCCCTACAAGTTCGTCCCCCCGCGCCGCGGCAACCTCTGGCCAACCCTGCTAAGGCCCGTGCTCCCGTGGTTCCTGCGCAAGGAGGGCGTCACCTCGGTCGACTGCCGCGGGGTGGAGAAGCTGGCCGCGTCGGTCTCCGCGGGGCACGGCGTCATGCTGGCGCCGAACCACTGCAGGCCCGGCGACGCGTTCGTGGTGGCCGCCCTGGGGCGCGCCGTCGGCAAGAATGTCCACATCATGGCAAGCTGGCACATCTTCATGCAGGGGCGGATCCAGCGCCTGCTGCTTCCGCGCGCGGGCGTGTTCAGCGTGTACCGTGAGGGCCTCGACCGCGAGGCGCTCAAGTGCGCCATTCAAATCCTCACCGACGCGCGCCGGCCCCTTGTGATCTTCCCCGAGGGGGTCCTTTCTCGGCACAACGACAAGCTCAACCCCCTGATGGACGGCACCGCGATGATCGCAAGGGCCGCCGCCAAGCACCGGGCGGCGGCCAAGCCCTCAGGCCGCGTCGTCGTCCACCCGGTGGGGATCCGCTATTACTTTGAGGGAAACCTCTCCGAGGCCATCGAGCCCATGCTCGCGGACATTGAGAGGCGCTTGTTGTGGCAGCCGAACCCCGGGATGGCGCTCGTCGAAAGGCTTGCCAAGATAGGAGGGGCCCTCCTGGCCCAGAAGGAGGCCGAACATCTCGGGATCCCCGGAACGGGCGACCTGGACGGGCGGATCCGCGACCTCATCGACCACCTGCTCAATCCGATCGAGGACGCATGGCTCAAGGGCCGGCACGAGGGGGATGTCGTGGGGCGGGTAAAGCTGCTCCGAACTGCGCTGCTTCCGGACCTTGTGGCCGGCCAACTGACCGAGGCCGAGCAGGATCGGCGCTGGTCGCTGCTTGCCAAGCTCTACCTCGCGCAGCAACTCGCGCTTTATCCCCCGGGATACCTGGCCGCAAACCCAACGCCGGAGAGAATCCTGGAGACGGTCGAGCGCCTCGAGGAGGATACGACCGACCGCGTGCGTGCGGTGTCGCCGCTTCGGGCCGTTGTGAGCGTGGGCGAGGCGATCGAGGTTTCGCAGGAGCGCGCGCGGGGCGGCGAGGATCCGCTGATGGTCGTCCTGCGCGAGCGGCTCGAGGCGCTTCTTGCGCTTCGCCAATCGGGGTAGGAGCACCGGGCGGGCCGCCGTTCACAAGCGCCGTTCGGCTGAGCCCGGTTTCCTCGTCGGCAGGCCCATCCCAAAGGAACTCAAGGCAACCGTGAAGCCCAGGACGATCAGGTCCTGGTTGGGGCTCAGGCTGAAACGCGACAGGAAGGATAGATATGCAGCCCCGGCCGCGATCCCGATGTAGTCCGTGAAATTCTGGATCGATACGGTCTTGCCCAGCCTGCCCGGATCGGTCTCGGACTGCAGCGCGGCGTTGAACGGCACGACGAGGAGGCCCGCGGACGCCCCGGTGGCGACGAGGACGAGCACCACCGGCGCCAGGCCGTATGCGCCCCCGAGAAGCCCCAGGCCGGCGAGGCCCACAGCCAGGATCAGGGCATACCTCCGCGCCCATGAGAGGTCGCCCGTCCTGTGAAACTGGCCCGCGAGGACCGCCCCCGACACGATGCCCGCCACCAGGCCGACCTTCAGGAGCACGAGCTTCAGGTTCGTCACGTTCCCGATTCCGGCCTGCGCAAACACGCCGAGGCCCCAGCCCTGGAGCGCGGATCTGAGCGTCGAGGCCGCGAACCAGAAGAGCGCGGACCCGAGGAGAATTCGCCCGAGCCGCGGATTGCAGACCAAGGAGAGGAAATTGGACACGAACTCGCCGGCGCTGTGCCGCAGCGACGCCCCCGCATTGAACGGGGTTGCGGTCATCGCGGCGTTGCATGCGAACGCGGCCCCGTAGAGCGCCGCGCTGGATAGGTAGCATACCGGCAACGAGAACGTGTAGTCATAGAGGACTCCGCCGCTGCCAAGCCCCGCGACGATCGCGACCAGCGTCAACATCTCGACCGTGCCGTTGGCCTTGACCAGCCGATCGGTGGGCACGATCTCGGGAAGAATCCCGTACTTTGCGGGCGAATAGACACACGCTCCAACCCCCACGATGCCGTAGGCGGCAATCTGAACGACGTGGCTCGCGGCGCCCGCGAGGGCCCAGACCCCCGCGAGCCCGACCACCGTCCCGGCGAGCTTTATCAGGTTTCCTCCCACAAGCCACGTGGTCTTCGGCATCCGGTCGTTGAGGAAGCCCGCCGCGGGAGCGAGCACGATGAACGGCACGCTGAAGACCAAGCCGAACAGGGCGTTCTCGCTGTTGACGACCGCCTGCGTGATGCCTCCCTTGCCGGAGGCGTAGGTCAGCGGGCCGAGAATGGCCGCCAGGAGGAAATTGTCCCCGAAGGCGCCGAGAAACTGCCCGACAAGGAGCAGCGGGTAATTGCCGCGGGCCAAGCCCGGCGAATCTGGGCTCATGGGATCGGAAGGGTCTCGCTGCCGCGGCCGGTCATGCGACATTGCTCAGGGATGGTTGGATGGGAAGCAAGTCTACTCCCGGTTGCGTCCTCGGATTCCGCCAAACGCGCCATGATGGCGATTGCGGCCCGGGCGCTCCGGCGGAATAATTGGCGCATGTCCTCCGCGTGCCGCCTCGCCGTGAAGACGATACCCAACGCCCCCGGCGACAGGATTGTCGGATGGATGGGCGAATCCCTGAAGGTGAAGGTCCACGCACCGGCCCTCGACGGACGGGCAAACGAGGCCCTCTGCGATTTCATGGCGCAGGCGCTCGGCGTGCCGAAGGGCGCGGTCGCGCTCGCGCACGGCGCCAAGTCGAGGGTCAAGGTTCTCGAGATCCGCGGCTTGACCCTGGCCGAAGTCAGGGCACGGCTTGCCCCGACCTGCTGACGACGACCCGCCACCGGACCCTCCCGCGGGCAAGGACAAGACCCTCTCCACCCCTGCTCGAGGGCCAGACAACCGGCATCAGTATTTTAGCATTTCCCCCGTCGAGACCTTGATCCTCCAACAACGCCCTACGCCCCAATTTCCTCAAGAACGGATTCCTATTGAGAATGAAATGAGGTCTACCCACGCTCCTTCGGATCTCGAAATCTCACGGGCCTATAGCTCAACGGTTAGAGCAGAGGACTCATAATCCTTTGGTCCAGCCAAATTCTCCGAGGGAGAGCAGCCAGAAAAGGGCGCCACTGGACACTTCTTGGACACTTTTCGTGTTCACGGTCTGGCCTTGTGCTATCCAATCGCTTCGCGCCAGGTCTCAGGCGTGATTGCATCGGCTGCCACCGCTTTCACAAAAACGTCTGGACTCGCGAGAAATGCTTTCATTTCCGAGACGCTCTCGGCTACTTTCGCAAGATAAGCGGGATTAACCGAATCCGTAAGGTAGAGAATCCGGACCTGGCCACTTACAAAAGCTATCACATCAGGCCGACTCGGAATACGACCGATGTCGTTGGTTCGGAACGGCCATAATCCGTTTCCGAGGAGTCTAAGGTCACCCTGCACGTGAAGTTTGATCATGGACACGCCTGCCTTGAAAAGGACAGTGATGGCCGAGCGTTCGGCCTCGCTTTCAACGGGGAAGATGGTACCGCCTGCCAAGGCAATCGGGATCCTGTAAAGTTCTATCACCTGGTTTGTGTCTTTGCCGGGCTTGAACACGGTCGCAAATAGGTACGGGGGCAGGATAAGGTATCCCATTGCTTTAACCTTACCGTGGGGGCTACTGAGAACATCTCCAGGGATCTCGAGCAATGGTCCGATTCGCTGGAATCCCTGGTAGTCCCAGTGTTGATCGACTTGATATTCTAGGACTTCATCTGCATCCAAAGGGTTGTCGGACTCGAGTGCAAGTTGCTGCGCCGTAAGTCCCCAGAGCAGTTTGAGCCCAAGGCTCCCGAGGCGGGATGACGGTGAAGCACTTCTATTGTGCATGATCGGCAGGCCCATGATTGCGACAAGCCTTCCGAATATCTGGCCCAGCGTGGGATTCACTAGACCCGAGTCCCGATAAGATCGTCCGACATTCGCTGTGGAAAAGGCTTCAAGCGATGCCTTGGTGAACTGCGCCTGGAAAAAGTGGGTAAAATCTTCCCATCGGCGGGACCGCGTTTTGTTGGCATCCCCGCCAGCATTTCCTTTGGGTGGATTCTGATCATGCACGCCTTTTCCTAGGAAGATATTGTCAGTGTAATCGACTGTCCCATCCGCAACGCCAGGCTCTGATATGGGATCCAATTGCTCCGCAAAACAACCTTCGGCATGACGGTCGCTGATTCGAAAGCGTCTCAAACCGACAAGTTTCTCTGAAAGACGGTAGGGAATCAGCTTGAGCTTGCGCTCTGGCCGGCAGCCACAGAAGAAGAACCCTCTTGCTCTTAGCGCAGTCCTTAGCACGGATTGATGCACGTCATTGCCCAGGTCCCCGCGCTTACTGAGCGAGTGCTTTCCGCCTCCCACGCTGTCGACGTAATTCCACACGGTCGATCCCTTCCTTAAATATTATGCGACGGGTCGATTTGTTCGACCTTTGGTGAGGGTAAAGCGCGCAGGATTGGGGATGCTGGCTTCTTCACCCGGCGAAGGAACTCTCGTGTTCCAAGCAGAGTCGGACATTCGTCATCCCGCGTGTCGTCTAATGCGGCGGCCTCGGGGGAATGTTGCTCAATAGCCTGGTCAAGTTGTTGACCTTGTACTCCAAGTCGGTGATCCGCGTCGATAAGCCCGCGTGTGCTTCGGCGAAGCTCTTCGACAAAAGCGTTAATTCCGATTTGAAGCTGCTCAATTGCCCGGAGAATTTCTCGGAGAGCTCTCGCAACAACTGTAGCGACTGAATCTGGGTTGATTCCGACAGCCGTGCGTGCTCCGCATGGGTCGGGATGCTGTTTCTCGCTGGGTTTTGTGTTAGTGGAGTCGTTTTCATAGGGATTAGAAAATGTTGCGCCCGTTTGTTCCGGATTCGCATCAGATTGATCGAAGCAAGGAATCGGATCAACTTTGTCCACCCTCCACGCAAAGATCGGGGCGCAAGGAATTATCGCGTCTGGCACTTGCTGTGAAGGGTGGTGAGGAATTGATGCCGTGGCTAGCATTCCTTGCACCAAGCACAAATCAGGTGACCCATCTTGCTTCGGGCACGGCGTCACGTACTTGCCGCCCCTATTGGGTTTCACCTTGGCCGGGAGATTCTCGCTAACATATTCCTCGGTCTGATGCGACATGGGCTGTTCGTCATTTGAAGGCCCCTTCGATGCGACGGGCTCGTCCGACTTTCCCGTAGCACTGGTCGCGGCAGATCGGCCATTCGCCTCCTTGGCACGCCGGAGACCGTCAGCACCGTCCCCCGGACAAGGGAGCTTCTCAATCCCCATCATTGAAGCTTCGATGGGTGCGGCGGGGATTGGACAGGGTGGTCCCGGCGAAGCGCTCGCCCTGTCGCTTGTTTCCGTCTTGGTATCCGACTCTTGAGACGCCATCGGTAGCACTAAGTCGAACGGCATTCCAGGCGCCAAAGGCTCGCCTGCATTGCCCCCGGTCAAATCTTTGGCGGCCTTGTCACAGTGACTTCCGCTCACTTCGGGGCTGAGATGACTGGTGCCCGAATCATCAAGTTGCCCCTCTTTGCGTACCTCTATGGTCAGCGGGCGTCCGGCTTTGCCGCATTTTGCGTCCTGGCTTCCTGGACATCCGCCAGTTGGGCCCTCAACGCCCGATTTCGCTCGAACGTCACTGCCGTCCAGTACGTCAGGGCCACCGCCGCCACGATTGACATCGCCCACAACGAGGCCGCCCATGACAAAAATCGGCCGATTGAGATTGTACCGTTCAATGTTAAACTTGGCCCGTGCATCGAGACACTGTTGGAGGCCAACAGCGATTCGCGAGGTGTACTCTTCTGTTCGGATGAGCTGTCCGCCTGGGAAGTACTGCTCCCATGCGCTTGGCTTATTATCGGTTCTATTTTCATTTTCGTTTATGTGTTTTTCTCGGAGATAATCGTGGAGAGCCATGTACTGCTCTCCGAAGAACAGGACTGGCTTAGGATGGTCTTCGAAGTGAAATCTCACACCGCGGCGCCCGGCGTATCCTTTGGCGGTTTCAATCTCGTCGATTCCGATTTCGTATAGCACATCGAGAATCGCAACGGGGTCGGGTTTCCCGTCGGAACAACGCTTGGCGGCCTTCACCTTCTTCTCGATGAACGCCTTGAATATGGACAACTTCGTCGGCTGCCGGCTCGGGACGACATTGCGCTCCCGACCTGGATCAAGCCCAAAGCTCCAGTTGTTTTCGATGCTCCATTTCGCGAGAAAAAGGCAGGTCAACAACCGGGTTTTTGGGCCATAGAAGGGTTGCAGATAACCCCCTGTTGGAAGGCGGACGTTTTCGATTTTTCCATGAACGGCCGACCGCATCACTCTTGTACATGTAGGTGGCAAGTTTTTGCGCGTCTCGTCATGGGGGATTAAGGTGTACGCGTAGTGATTCGGCGGCACTCCCACCATCAGGCAGTCCTCGACATAGCTACTCGCGCACGCGATGAGCAGGACGTCGGCCAGCCATTCCTCCCATCCCAAGATGAATTCCGTCGAGGGATTCCCAAAGCGGCTGGCCCTCTCGAGCGCATTGCAGGTAGCCGGGTCCCCGCGGCCGACCCTGGGTGACCGCCAGTCCTCGGCCGGTTCACGGTCTAGGCCGAGCTGGTACTCGTATCGCGCTGCGCGGACGGTCGGATCCATGTGACGATCACCGGGCATTCATTTTTTCCTCCATGACGGCACGCAGGGCCGCGATCTGATCGGTCAGTGCCGCGATCAGGACCAACCGGTCAGCTCGTAGCGCATCGGTAAGCGACGCATCGTCGGGAAATCCCCTCGAAACCTGGATGCACAACCGGTCAAGGGAAACGGCACACCATGCACAGTACCTCACAACTTCCTCGTCGTAGAGGCCATGGTGCCTGGACCTGCGAACCAGCCTGTCGATGTAGTTACCCCAACTGAGGTGGGGTGGCTTTGTGTGCGCGGTCTCGTGGCTTACCCGCGCCGAGATCCTTTCGGCCCTGCGGTGTCCGACATTGTAAAGGCTGGATTTGCTTCCATTCTTCATGTTTTGCCCCTGTGTCTTGCGAGGATCTTCGCAATGAGGTCCTGCCTGCTCATTCCTAAGGCGTCCGCTTCGGCCCCGAGTCGCTCCGCGATCTCCTTTGGTAGCCACGCCTCGACGAGGCGCTTGCCGCTGGCGATCTTTGTGTTCCGCAGACGTTGTTGCGCGAGGGCGCCTGGTGTCGGGACCGATGTCGTATCACCGGTGATGGGGCGTTCCTTTCTCGGGGCATTCTTTCGCAAGCCCTCTTGGCTTGACCCTACTGTCGGTTTCTGGAGACGAGGACCAACAACCGGTTTTGCTCCGATTTCCCTCATAGGCACAGTGTCAAGATACCCGAAGTTGTTCTGCGTTTCGTTCATGGGAATAATTCAGCTGATTGTGATGACCGGTTCCTCGGTGAGCGCCCAGACGATCTTGCGCAATACGCGGCCAAGGATGGCGTCGCTCCAAGCCTCCAAGAGCCGGCGGTCGTCATCGTCGGCGGCGACCAAAACAACCGGTTGAACGGCTGACTTGTTGCGGGCGGAGTTGGGCCGAAGGGCGACGGACGACGCGAGGGCGAGGATCGCTGCCACATTCAGACCAAGTCGCACGGCTTCCTCAGTGTTCAGTTCCCGGCCCAATGCGACCAAGCTGACCACGTAACCTAACTCGTAGCGGAGAACACGCGCGTTCTCCCTCACCGGCGAAATCCCGTGGAGGCCTTCCCAGCGGTTGATGGTCCGACGCGACTTCCCAAAGACAGCGGCCATTTCTCCACGTGTCAGCGCAGGGTCACTGCGCCGTGAACAGGCCTGCAAGCCGGGGCGCAGCCCGTCGGGGATCGTACACGACTTGGTGCCAAACTCCTTCATCGCCTTTGCTCTGAAGTCGCGCCGGCCTTGCGCTGATGTGTCTTGTTTCACAGACCAATTAGGGGGCCATGGAAAACCCCCTCGTCGTGGGTTTGCTCGACTTTTGCCTCGTGTTTTTACAAGACATTCCATAATATTGGACACACAAATGGATCCTAGGCGTTTGGATAAGATTCTCGCCTTTGCGGCGGAAAAGGAGCGCGGCAAAACCACGATGGCGAAGCTCTGCAGGGCTTACGGGTTCTCCCGCGCTAGAGGCTATTGGCTGCTCAGGAAGCTACAAAAACTTCAGGAATCGAATACGCCTTTGACTGTCAATTGCTTCCCCAAGAGAGGCCGCCCGCGAGAGATTCCATCGGAACTAGGTCTGGAGCTTGTAGGCAAGATCAAGCATCTGGACAGTGTCCGCAATCCGCCTCGGTACACTGTACTGCCTTGGCGACAAGGTCACAAAAAGGAGGCCAGAGAATACCTATCGATCGGCGAAATCCGAATGATGGCCAGGGCCCTCAAAATAGAATGCTCGGATAACACTTTGCGTCGGTTCCTTGCCAGAAAACACATTAGAACGATAGGGCAAATGTGGCAACGCCGCCGGAGCCGTCGGCTGATGTGGACGAGCAAGTGCTTAAGTGAGCCGGGACATGTAACGGGGCCACGGCGCTTAATTGTCGTTAGGGTTGGGAGCTCCCGGGGGCGTCGGGCGGGCGGGCGGGCGTTTACGTAGCGATCGCTCGGGATACGCTCGAAATGACTGGCGAGTTGTGCTGTACAGGCCTTTCGTTCAGCCACCGGCTTTCGAAGTGCGAAATTGACATCAACCCTATCTGCCTGCGCTCGAATTCCCCTTCCAGCCCCACTCACGGAGCAGCTCGTTAGCCCGGCATCCAGGCATGCTCGTGATTCCGGAGTATTCGAAGTGTTCCGGTGCCGTTTTGCCCGGATAGTACCGGTACCCAAGAATCGCACCACTTCTATCGTCGCAGTGGGTTTTGCACTGGGAGCCCTTGTGGTGTGCTGCGGATGGAGCACACCATGATGCACGTGCTCGAAGCGGCCGGCCTGAGATTGAGCTTAAGACGAAACCGGCTTCGGCCGCTCGTCGGAAGCATTAGACTTTGGCCCTCCGCGGCCGATCAGGGCCGCCCTTTGAGGTGATCCCCATCCGCCAGACGGCGGATCGAGAAGATCAAGTCATTGTGAGCAGCCATCTTGGCGGTGATTTCGGTGTCCGGGTCGTCAATCCGGCGGTGCAGGATTATGATGCCGCGCTTAGCGACATGGACCTCGGCAGAACGGGCTTTGCTCATGACGGCGCTCCTCCTGCGGTTTGCTGGTTCGCCTTCCGCCAGACCCACGGGGGCGTCGGATACCGCTCGCCCCAGATGCCCATCCGGGCGGCCTGCGCCTCGGTCTGCGCCGTCGCGATGTCCCGGCCGCCGTCGTCGGGGAGCGCCCAGGCGAGGCCGGCCTTCACGATCCAGTAACTCAACCTGGAGTCGCCATGGTAGACCTCGGCGACGACGCGACCGTAGAAGTCCAGCTCGTAGGGGTGGACAGTGATCGCGCGGTCTGCGCCGATCGCCTCCTCAAGCCAAGCCGCAGCCTCCTCGCCGAATGGTTGGCCGTGCTCGGGAGCATCGATATGGGCGAACCGTAGCCGCAGGGGGCCCTTGCCAAAATCTGCCCAAACTGTATCGCCGTCGACAATCCGGGTAACGCGACCTTTCCAGATCTGCCCTTCGAGTGAACCCGGGCGGCTCGTGGCGCCGGAGGGCCTGGAGAGCAGCTTCCCAATCGAGCGGAACACACGTCCGACAGTTGCGAAGACAATGAAGATGCGGAACAGGGAGCGAAAGAGGCGGAACATGACGCAAGATGGGGTCAGCAATTTCCTAGCGCGCAGATCACTACGACCGCACGA
>Ga0302320_10019069_pt1 | contig 13803 bp, 9 predicted proteins | sample Bog_T0_3_FD_202130 | JGI IMG/M metagenome (GOLD analysis project Ga0302320, IMG submission 202130) | Peat permafrost microbial communities from Stordalen Mire near Abisko, Sweden - Bog_T0_3 | ecosystem: Environmental > Terrestrial > Soil > Wetlands > Peat | place: Sweden: Abisko, Stordalen Mire... | reverse complement strand
AACCAGGAGAAGGAAGACAAACGCCTCGAACAACTGGAGCTGGTGGCGCTTTGAGCGCCGCCCGTTCTTAACCGCTTTGAGCGGTTCACGCTTTCTCAAGCCTCCGGCTTTGCCGGAGGTCGCTGACAAAATTCAAGGAGTTAAGCCGCTTTGGTTTTTTCGGCCTTTTGCAGGGTGAGGAACCAGCCTAGAAATAAAAGGGCCATGGCGGCGACGGCGGCGAGGGGCATGAGCCGCAGCAAGTCGGCGGGAGTTTTGCCGAAGTACAGCAGGGTCAGCCAATAGGCCAGGCCCAAGCCGCCGTAGAGGAGGGAGAGTTTGAGCCAGCGGCTGGCCAGGGCCCAGTATGCGAAGGCTTGGATGAGGCTGATGAACACCATGGTCCAGGTTAATTGCACGAGCATCGTGGCGGCGGCGGGGGTGTTTTTGGCGAGGATGGCCAGCCAGAAGGAGCGCAGGATGAGCAGACCGGCGGCCCCGACGACCACGCCCAGGGTGTAAAGGCCGAGGAGTTTAAATTGGTCGCGTAAGGCTTCCCGGCCGTGGGTGTGGGCGGAGGAGCGGTGGGTGAACAGGACGGTCAGCAACGGGGCGACGGTCATGGGGAGGGCGCGGGCGAAGATGCCGGCGGCGGTATAGGCGTCCAAAGCGTCCGAGTCGGTGGCCAGGAAGTTTCGTTTCGCGACCAGCAAATCACCTTGCGTGAAACACCAGCCACCACCGGCGAAGGCGGCGGCGACAATGAAAAATAATACAAATTCCCGATCCCAAGGGGAGATGGCCACGGTTTTGGGCCAGGACAGATATTTTCTCCAGAAGAACAAAATCGCAAAAGAAAGGGTGGAAACGCCGGTGGCCATGACGGCCCATTCGGGAGTGGGAAACTTCCAGACGACCAGGCCACCAAACGCCAGGCGCAGAATAACGGTGAGGATGCTGATCAATGCCAGCCGCTTGAACCACGCCAACCCCTGACACAGGGCGGTGGCGAAGCCGCTCCACAAACCGGCCAGTACGCTGACCAGCACGATGATCATCAGATGTTGCGGAAAATGAAAGAAGCCGCTGAGCGGTTCGATCAGGATCATGGCCAGCAAGGAGCCACCCACGGTCAGGCGCAGGAGAAATTTGCGGCATCCCGCCAGCAGGCCCTGCAAGCGGGCGTCATCGCCGGAAAAATTGAAGCGGGCGATATAATGGGTGGTCGCCATGGTGGCCATGGTCATGGGCAGACCCAGGAAGCCCATGAAGCCAAGGGTGGTGTTGACCAGGCCGAAATCACCGCCGGTCGTAAGGCGATGGCCGATGAGGGCGGAGTAACCCATGTTGCCGAAGCCCACAAACAAATTGGCGATGGTAAAGATAAGCCCGCCGCGCCAAAAATTTTTCATGCCCGGAAAAAGGGGCCGGCCGGGTTCATCCGGCAAGCTCGGCATAGTTGGCGACAGTCCATCATGTTCCACCTATACATACCGTTTGCGGGGGCCGGGGGCAAACCAAGAATATTCCAATTCAACGCCATGATCGATACCGGGACGACCCTCAGGAGGACGCAGCCCGCCTGACGCCCACCCGGGCCCTCTTCAACCCCCGCATGTTTGGTGTTTCGGCTTGAACGCCTCCAAGGCGGCTGCTAATGTGGTCAGGCCGTGCATCACCCGTTGAATGTGTCCGGCCCGGTTTGTCCGATGGTGTAATGGTAACACAGCGCCCTTTGGAGGCGTTATTCATGGTTCGAATCCATGTCGGACAGCCATTTTCAGGCCGTTAACCCCGCTGCCAATTCAAAAGAAAAATCCCGACCCAGCCGCTTAACCTCACTGCACCGCTTCCAAATCGACGAGCAAATTGCTCACCCCGCCACTATACAGCAGGGATTGCCCCCCGCCCGACCACGCAGCGGAATAGATGGTCGGCGTGATTTTCACCGCCTTGGCGCTGTAATCAGAATACAGCACCACTTCCACGCCCAGCTTGTCATGTGCCACCGAGGCGGGATCCAAGGTCAGGTTGCCCGCCGTGGTGTTGGCATTGACCAAATATTCCATGGCTAACACACGAGTTTGATGAAAGCTGGAGGATTTAGGATATAACCGGATGGGAGGATTTCCCCCTGCCCACGGGTTCCAGACGTAAGATCCGGAAATATTTGCATAGCCGGTGAAATTTTTGGCCGTCAATAAAGGCTGGTAATCAGCGGCAGAATAGATGGTGGCCGGTTTGGCATTATATGACGGGCAGAAAAAGATCCCACCGTCACCGGCGAGGTTCATATAAAACAACCATCCGTAATTTTCAAAAATTTCTGAAGGGCTGACAATCGGGGTGTTTTGCGTTAGTTTGGGAGTGTTCGACGGACCCTGCCACAAAAACTGGCCATATTCTTCCTGTGCCAAGGCGTTTAATTGCGGATCGCTGCCGATGCCGATGCTGGGCGGCAAGTAATCATTGTAGTCACCGGCGTAGATGGCGGAGCCCAATGCGATCTGTTTCACATTGTTCAGGCAGGAGGCCACATAGGATCGGTTTTTGGCCGCCGCCAAGGCGGGCAGCAACATGGCTGCCAGAATGGCGATGATGGCGATGACCACCAGAAGCTCAATCAGGGTGAAGGCTTTCCGTGAGGCAATAGACCGTTGGACGGTCCGAAGCGGGTGACTTGCGAACGTTTTCATAATTACAATGACAAACACTGCATTTTAGTGACCATGTCCATAACTGACGGCCCATGATCGCCGTGGGTTTTGATGTAATATAAGCCTCCAAGTCGGAAAAACAACCCCTTTTGTATTAAATACCCGTCATTATTTGGCGTCTCAAAATTTCAGTGGACAACCATCCCAAATTCGTTAGATTGGCGGTCAATTGTATGAAATCTGATACGACAACCACTGTCCTAAACTTTGTGCTGGTGTTGCTGGCCGTTTCCGGGGTGATTTTTGCCATCCTGACGTTCACGCGCACCCGGGAATACCGTATTTTGACTTCCACGGTCAATAATGACCGTGCGGTCTTGCAACAAGTTGAGTCCCTCGTCGCCCAAGTGGAAGCCTATAACAAGCAGGTTCAATCCCCGGAGCTGACCCGTGACCTGCAACCCTTCACCAAACCCGCCACCAAGTAATTTTATGTCCGAAAACGAATCATCCAACTCCTCCAACGTTGCCGATTTGCAGGATAATGTGGCGGCTTTGCAACGTCAGCTTTTCTCCTTGCTGCTGGCCCTGATTGTCGTCAGCGGCACGCTCACCGTGTACCTTTATCGTCAGGCCAGCCTGATTCACAAGGACATTGAGGCCATCAAAGGCGATCGCCAGGTGGAGAACATCGTTTATACGTTCAATCAAAACCGTGCCGGAATGCAAACCTTTCTGAACGAGCTGAACGACTACGCTAAGACCCATCCTGATTTTCAGCTTCTCCTGCAAAAAAATGGCATGGCCAGTCCGGCCGCCAAGAAGTAATCAGCTTTTCACCCCGGCCAGCGCCGCCCCGCACTGCGGGCAGTAGTTGGCCCGGGGACTGCATGTTTCCCCGCACCCCGCGCATTTTTTCTGCGCGTCTTTGTGTCGTTTATGGATGATCAGATTCCGAATGTAGGGAATCCAAGTAAAGGCATAGGCGAAAATAATGACATGGTGTTTGTCATAGAAGAGGGCGTAGGACAGGAGCAGCAGCGAGCCCGCCAGGCTCAGCCACCAGAATAACACCGGCACCGTGACCTGTTTGCGCTTCTCCGTGACATACCACTGCACCAAGAAGCGCGAGAAAAAGGTGGCGTTGCCCAGCCAGCCCACGATGGTCCAGAAATCGCCTGAGTTCAGCCCGAAAAACCGCCCGTCCGACCATATCCAATGTGTGATGGTGTCCATAAAATGATGCCGCGACTCGGCTCCCGCCACTAATCAGGGCAGTCTTTTTGCAGGTGGCATCAGCCCCCCGCGACAATTTTTACAATTTCCAAGCGGTCGTTGGCATTTAATTGCCGCCGGGCAAACTCCGACGGCGCGACCGCCTCGCCGTTGTGTTCCACCACCACGCTGCGCGGCAGCAGGCCCTGGGCAATGAGAAAGCTCTCGAGCGTGCAGGGCAACTGCGCTTCGACGGGCCGGCCATTGGCGGTGACCAACATAATTACGCCTTCAACGATGCATCCCAGTCCTTCCAGACCGGTTCATAACCGAGTTTGCGCAGGGCACCCGCCACTTCGAGCGGGGTGCGTTCATCCGCAATTTGAAACTGGCCGGTGGCCGTGGTGGAATCCCCGGCCGCCGCGACCCATTCATTGGCCCCGCGCGCCACAATCCGCCCGCGCACGGTTTGGTGAATATTTTCCGCGCCGGCCCCGGTGTAACCGCCCGGCTCCGTATGGCTGCCGGCACTGATCAGGGTCACGCCCAAGGGGAAAAGTCCGTCGCGCAATTTCGGCAGTTCACGGGTGGACAGCACCAGCCCCACATCCGGAAACAGCAGGCGAAAGGCGCAGGCAAGCTGCACCAGTTCCCGATCCGTCATATGGGTGAGCGGCTGAAATTCCCCCGCACACGGCCGAAGGCGGGTCAGGGAAATAGTCACCTGCGCCTTCCAGCAATGGCGTAAAAGATAATCCGCATGGGCGGCCACGCTCAAAGCCTCGCGGCGCCAGTCCGCCAGCCCGTAAAGCGGGCTGATGCCCAACCGGCGAAACCCCGCCGCATACGCCCGCTCCGGCGTTTCCAGCCGCCAGTCAAAGTTCTTCTTGGGTCCGGCCGTGTGCAGATCGTCATATACCGCCCGGTCATACGTTTCCTGATAAACCACCAGGCCATCCGCCCCGGCGGCCACGAGCGGACGATATTCCTCGGTGCTCATTGGGCCCACCTCCAAAGACACGCTCGGCACCATTTCATGCAGCGCCGCGACACATTCCTCCAGATATCCGTTGGAAACAAACTTGGGATGTTCGCCCGCCACGAGCAGCACGTTGCGGAATCCCTGACGGACCAGTTCCTGCCCCTCCCGCCGGACTTCCGCCAATGACAGCGTCACCCGCAGAATGGCGTTATCGCGCGAAAAACCGCAATACTTGCAGTTGTTGATGCATTCATTCGATAGATAAAGCGGGGCGAACAAACGCATGACCTTGCCGAATCGCTTCTGAGTCAGCGCCTGGGACCGGCGGCCGAGTTCCTCCAGCATCGATCCAGCCGCAGGCGAAATCAAATGGGCAAAATCGGCCAAAGTCCGGTGCTCACTGGCCAGACTATCTCGCACGGCCGCCAGCGGGGCATCCTGGGAACGTTTCACCAAGGCGGTCAGCGGCAGGGAATTAAATTCAGCGACAAAACTCACCCCCCCAGACTAGCAAAGAAACCAGCAAAGTCGAGCCATGACAAACACAGCTCAAGAAAGGCGCAGGGTTTAACAAAATAGGGGAAGCTGGTTCACCTCAGTTGTATCAGATTTAGTTTGCGATAATTTTAACATATTAATTAAATCTCATGAGCAAAAGCAAACTTCCCTTCCTCGGTTCGATGGCGGCTGTCTGGCTGGGCATGACCGATGGCCTGCATGCCGGTGATGCTGACTTGATCATTCCCGACCTGAAGCAGGTCAAGTTCGACGGCTTGGGGGGCATCAGCGGCATCATGCTGATGTATTTGGGCATCGTGATCTGCGCCATTGGCGCGATTTTTGGCCTGGCAGCGTATTGGCGGACCAAGAAACTGCCGGTCCATGAGTCCATGGCCCGGGTCTCCCAGACCATTTGGGAAACGTGCAAGACCTATCTGTTACAACAGGGGAAATTTCTGGCGATTCTATGGGTGCTGATTGCCGGGTGCATACTGGTCTATTTCAAGGCGTTGGAGCACAAGGCCGCCGGCGATATCGCCGTCATTCTGGCCGCCTCAATTTTGGGCATTCTGGGCAGTTACAGTGTGGCCTGGTTTGGGATTCGGATCAACACCACGGCCAACAGCCGCACCGCGTTTTCCGCCCTGAAAGGTAATCCTTTCAATACGCTGTCCATTCCGCTGCAATCCGGCATGAGCGTTGGCCTGCTGCTGGTCTGCGTCGAGCTGTTCTTCATGATCAGCATCCTGGTATTTCTGCCGGTCACTCTGATTGGGCCATGTTTCATTGGCTTTGCCATCGGCGAATCACTCGGGGCGGCGGCGCTACGCATCTGCGGCGGCATTTTCACCAAGATTGCGGACATCGGCAGCGACCTCATGAAAATCGTCTTCAAACTACCCGAAGATGACCCCAAGAATCCCGGCGTGATCGCGGATTGCACCGGCGACAATGCCGGTGATTCGGTCGGCCCGACGGCGGACGGCTTTGAAACCTACGGCGTCACCGGCGTGGCGCTGATCGCGTTTCTCGCGCTCGCGCTCGCAACCAATCCTAAGGTCTGTGCTACGTTGATCATCTGGATTTTCACGATGCGCGCGCTGATGATTGTCACTTCGCTGGCCTCATATTTCATCAATGATGTTCTGTGCCGGGCCAAATATGGGAACAAGCAGGATTTTGATTTCGAGGCGCCGTTGACCCATCTGGTATGGATCACCTCCATCGTTTCGATCGGCATCACGTTTCTGGCCAGCTATTTTCTGCTGGGCAAACAAGCCGGCCTGCATCCGGACCTGTGGTGGGTGCTCTCCGCCATCATCTCCTGCGGCACGGCGGCGGGGGCACTGATTCCCGAGTTCTCAAAAATTTTCACCAGCACCAATTCCCAGCACGTCAAGGAGATCACGAATTGTTCCAAACACGGCGGCGCATCGCTGAACATCCTGTCGGGTTTTGTGGCGGGCAATTTCTCAGCCTTCTGGACCGGCCTCGTCATTTTGGTGCTGATGCTCGTGGGTTGTGTGCTGGCTACGTACACCGGTTCGCCGGTGGCGGCGCTGATCCCGGATCCGATCAAATTCGCTGCGCCCATCTTTGCCTTTGGCCTGGTCGCCTTCGGCTTCCTTGGCATGGGCCCGGTCACCATCGCCGTGGACAGCTATGGCCCCGTCACCGACAACGCCCAGTCCGTGTATGAACTGAGCCAGATTGAAGCCAAAAAAAATATCCGGGCGGAGATCCGGCGGGATTTCGGCTTTGAGCCTGATTTTGAAAACGCCAAATATCAGTTGGAAAAAGGCGACGGCGTGGGCAACACCTTCAAGGCCACCGCCAAACCCGTGCTCATCGGCACGGCCGTCGTCGGTGCGACCACCATGGTCTTCGGCATCATCATCCTGCTCGACAACATCGGCAAGGCGGCGGACCCGACATTTAGCATCGTCTCCAAATTGAGCCTGGTCATGCCGGAAATCATCTTGGGCCTGCTCATGGGCGGCGCCGTGATTTACTGGTTTACCGGTGCCTCCTGCCAGGCCGTCGTCACCGGCGCCTATCGCGCCGTGGTTTACATCGAGGAACACATCAAGCTGGATTCCGTCACGGCCTCCGAGAAAGACAGCAAGGAGGTCGTCCGCATCTGCACCGTCTACGCTCAGAAAGGCATGTGGAACATCTTCATCGTCATATTCTGCCTGGCCCTGTCATTGGCCTTCTTTGACTCCTATTTCTTCATCGGCTATCTGATTGGGATCGCCTTCTTCGGCTTGTATCAGGCCATCTTCATGGCCAACGCCGGCGGCGCCTGGGACAACGCCAAGAAGATTGTGGAAGTGGATCTGCGGCAAAAAGGCACCGCGCTGCATGCCGCCACCGTGGTGGGCGACACCGTGGGCGATCCATTCAAGGACACCTGCTCCGTGGCCTTGAACCCGGTGATCAAATTCACCACCCTCTTCGGCCTGCTCGCGGTTGAAATCGCCGTGACCATCCAAAGCTGGCTCTTGAAAGATGTCATCGGTGGGGTGTTATTCTTGATCGCCCTGTTCTTTGTCCACCGGTCGTTTTACGGCATGCGCATCCCTGAAGTGGCTGAAGAAACCGTGGCCCGCCCGGGCGCAGGCAATCAAGATTCCAAATCCACTGCGACCGCCGTTTCCAACCGGAGCCCGGAACCGGGTGCCGCCCGGAAGGAAGCCGTTCTGGCCGCCCGCTGAGTGCCGTCAACAATCCTGCCGTCAAGGCAACTGCAACAGATAGAAGCTTTGCGGCGAATGCGGCGGCATCATATTGGTGAAGTTGAAATTGCCGTTGCCGTCGAACTGGTTGGTGAGCAACCGCGTCCAGTTGGTCAGCGGGGCCGCCAAATTCGTGGACGTCAGCACGTAGTAAGATCCGTTGGTGACGCCGCCGGAACCGGTCAGCACCAGCTTTCCGCCGGCGGTATTGACGCTGTCTACATTGGGCGGAGTTTCCTGGCCGACCACCAGCGTGGCGGTGGTCCTAAATGCGTTGGTGATCCAATACAAGCCCGGCGTCAGGACCGGCAATGTAAGACCGTTGAAGTTGCCCGCCCAGGCCGGCGCATTGAACAAGGTGAACGTGTCGCCGCTCTGCAACGGCGCGTCGGCATTGCTGATCACGAGCGAACCGCCCCACGTGAACGCACCCACCACGTTGATGACATTATTGGTTTGCGAATTGTGGCTGACATTCAAAATGGTTCTGCTGCCGGCATTGAGCGTCAGCGCGTTGCTGAAGGTTAGCATCCCCAGATCATTGTTGCCCGGTGCCAGCGTTGCCCCGCTGGCGACCGTGAAGTTACCCTTCACCCAGCCGTCGCCCGTCATGGTCTTGCCGCTGGCGAGAGTCATGCTCCCGGCGGTTGTGCCGCTCACATCCAGCCCGGCGTAGTTCGCCAGATTAAGGTTGGTGGAACTGCCGATGGCCCCGGAATTGGTCAATGCCAACGTGCCGGCGGTGATGAACGTCGGGCCGGAATAGGTGTTGGCCGCCGACAGGAACAGCACCCCTTCGCCCGACTGTGCCAGTCCACCGCTGCCGCTGATAAGATTGGGGCAGGTGGTATTGCCGTAATAATTATAGACGAGCAGGGCGTTATCCGTGACTGCACCTGTGCCCAGGCTGCCGCTGCCGCCGCCCGCGCCGATTTGCAGGGTGCCTTCGCTGATGGTGGTGGTGCCGGTGTACGTATTGGCCCCGGTCAGAATCCAGGTGCCGGTGCCCACCTTGGTGATAGAATTGCCCGTGATGATTCCGGCAAACGTCGCGGTCGTGTTGCGCGCCCCCACCGTCCAGGCCGTTGTGGTCAATGATGAACTGGCATTGCCGGAAATCTCTCCGACAGTCAGCGAACCATTCAGGGAATAGGCGCTGTTCCCATTGAGTGCCAGGGCTGCATTCGCCAGGCCGTAGGTGTTGTTGACGCGAAAATCTGAATCGCTGGCGTTGATCACCCCGGTGAATGCGGACCAATTTCCGTCCAATTCCATGCGCACATACGGCGAATTATAATTCAACGTCCCCCCGCCGGTCAGCGTGCCGTTGAGATAACAACGGCCGTCGCCATTCAACCAACCGGTGGAATTGGTGGGCACCATCAGATTCCAATAAAAAATGTTGCTGAACGGGGCGGACGGCGAGTTGTTGTCCGAATTCAACGTCAGGGTGCCTTGGTCCAACGTCACCGTGCCGGCCCCCAGGCCGGAGACGTTGGCGGTGAAATTGCCCAGTGTGACGGTGGCGCCGCTGATGAGTGTATTGCCGCTGTAGGTGTTGTTGGTTGTGATTAAAAAGGAGCCGGGGCCGACGTAGGTTAAGGAGTTCGTGCCGGCAATCGTCCCGGCCAGCGTCAGCGCATGACCGGAATAATTCACCACCGTCAAATTGTTGCTGAGCATCACCGGTGCGGCCAGCGTGTCGCCCGCGCTGGTGGCCAGCTCGACCAGGCCCGCATTGTTGTTGGTGCCGTTGGCGAACGTCAGCGTGCCTCCGTTGGGAACGATCTGATAGACCGAGGTGCTGTTGGCCGCGCCCAAATTTAACCAGCCCAGGGTGACGTTTTGATCCACATTGTTCGTCTGCTCCGCCGCGATGGCGGCCGTCATGTTGACCACCACGCCCGGGGCGTTGGGATAAACCGCTGTGTTGGTCCAGTTCGCATTCGTATCCCAGCTTTGGGCCGCGCTCGTGATAAGATTCGTCCAATAAACATTGGTAAACACCATCGGCGTGGCGCTGACTTCCCGGGAATTATTGCCCTGACCGCCCGCATTGACTGCGGAGACGACATAATAATAAGTCGTGCCATTCACCAGGCTTGTATTGGTGTAACTGGTGCCACCCACTCCAGCCAGGGTCGTGTAAGGGCCGCCGCTGACGGTGGCGCTTTTCACATTGTAACTGCTGGCGCCGGCGGACGTCAGCCAGGTCAGTTTTACCTGAGTGTTTCCCGGGATGGCCACCAGGCCCACCGGCGTGACCGGCAGCGGCGGAGCCAGGGTCACCGCACTGGCCGGGGCCGCAAAGGCGGAAGTGCCCCAGCACGCCCGGAAGGATTGCACCCGAAAATAATAAGTCGTGGCCGGGTTCAATCCGGTCGCCGCGTAGTTGGTCACTCCGGCGGCCAGCATGGCCATGGAGCTGTAATTGCCGCCGTTGGTGGACGATTCCAGGTTGAAACCATCCTCATTGGTGGAATTGTTAATCCACACCAGATTGATCTGGTTCGTGCTGATGGCCGTGGCCGTCAGCCCGCCGGGTGCGGCCGGTGGTTGCGCCGCCTGGGTCGCCGTATGGACCGTGGTGGAAAACGGCGAGTTGCCGTCCACATTATTCGCAAAGACCCGGTAATAATACGTTGTGCCCGGGGGTAGATCCGTGTCCGCATAATTGGTCCCGGTCTGCGCCAAGGCCGTGACCTGGTAGAAATTCACGCCATCCGTGGACCGTTCCAAGGCCACACTTGTGGCGTTGGTCGCGTTGTTCGTCCAGACCAAATCAATCTCGCAGCCGGACACCGCCGTGGCCGTCAACCCGCCGGGCGCGGCCGGCGGGCTGGACATGATCACCTGCGGTCCGGCCTCCATTTGCAGGAAATCGTAGATGAGGCCACCCTGCAACAAATTGGGATAACCCAGCGGGGCGCTCATGTTGCTCCACGTGCCGGGCGACCCCGGCTGGCGGATGTGTATCGAAAAGGTGTTGGTGCCCACCACAAAATCACTGGTGGGGAAGGTGAACTGATAATACTGATAGCGACCCGTGGTTACCACGTCCCGATAAATATCCACGCCATCGGTGGTGAACACGCCCTGCGAAGGATTCGAGAAACCGGAGATGTTGGGCGTTTGATTGACGCCGTTGATATAGGGATAAAAATAACAACCATTACCGCCCGCCAGCGCCACGGTGCACAGCACGCTGGTGGACGGCAGGTTGGTCAGGTTGAAAATGATGTTCCACACCGGCCCCCAGTAGGTGCCGTTGGTTTGGGTGACATCCGTCAGGTTGGGCGCGGATTGTGGCGTGATCGGCACGATGCATTGCGCATAATACCAGTCGTTGGACTCCACGCTCTGACCAATCGTGAAGTTCAAATTGCTTTGGCCCAGGTCATTCAAATACCGCCACCAAAGCCCGAACTGCTTGGGATAATTGCCCAGGTGAAATTCCTTGGACGAATGGTCCGGCGTGCCCACCCGCCAAAGACGCTGCGCCAGATGCGGCGGATTCCAATTGATGATCCCCAGGTTGTTGGTCTGGTCAGCCCCCACGACGATGTTGGAAACCTCCATTTCACCCCAAATGCCCGGAACATAGGAAAACAGGACATACTTGTCCGGCCGGATTTTAGGGATGGAAAAATTACCGTTGGTGTCCGCCGTCGTCCAGAACAGGTAATTGGTCACCCCTTGCAAAATCCAGTCTGGCGTGCTGGCGTTGGCCAGCACCACGACGGCGTTGGCGGTGGGCTCGCCGGTTTTGGCCTTGATGGTGCCGGTGATTGCGCCCCGGTGGCGGGGATAAATATATTCCGGTTCTTCCACCCAGGCATAAGGCCAGTTGGAAACCATGATCCCCGCCTCATTCTGGGCGTCCTGCCATAACTGCATATGATTGGTGCCGGTGTTCGCATACATGAAGAATGGACCGATCATCTTGGAAAAAACCTCCCCGGCCGCCGCTCCCGGGTTGGGTACGTTACCGAGGCCATGGCCTTCAAAGTCATCGTTATACATGTAATTGCCGGACATGCCGCCCTTCTGTTTGGTGGGTCCGCCGTTCATATGTTCAAAGCTCGCCAAAATTGACCACACGCCGACCTGGTCCGTGGCCACCCCCCAGACCGGTCGGAAGGAATTGGACGCCCCCATGTAGGCGCTGTAATCATATTTCGTCCAAGTCGGCTGGAGATAGGAGGTCAGTCCGGTGGGCTGGGTGTAAGCGGGCCAGCCCGGTTCATAATTCGTCCCGGTCGGCTGCGTCCAGAAATTGGTGACCGGCAATACCTCCACCTCGCCCGGCACCCCGTCGGAATTTGAGTTCGGAACATTGCCAATGCTCAGCGCCGGCGGCACATCCGACCCCGAGAACTCCCACGCATTGTTGACCGAGCCATCGGCGTTTTGCGACTGGGTGAAGATCGTGCTCATCCGGCCCTGCCAGCTGTCCGCATCATAATAGGCCGCCGGCTGGTTGGCCCAGTGCCGCCAGACATGATAGGTATAAAATCCCGCCTCCCCGGCCCGCATGGCGTGGTGCTCCGACCAATCCCAAACCCCGTTGGGGAACAGCGCCGTGTTCCCGGAGCTGTTCGTGTTGCGAATCTCCACGTCCACAAACTGGCCCGTGTTGGTGATCACCGTGTAGGTCGATCCATACCCGGCCGGGATGGACACCCACCAATCATTGGTGCCGCTGCCAATGTGCGTCAGGCTCAATGCATAATCCTGGCCCGAATCAATTAAATTTACGGACGGATTGACCGTCGTCGAGAACGAGGAAACATCGCCACCAGACTTGCCAAAGGTCATGGACACCAGCCCATTGGCCATCGTGACCGTGCCGTTGTTATTATCCTGCAAAGTGACGTTGGCGGCGCCCCGGGCCGTCAAACCGGCCAGACACACGGCCGCCCAGCAGGTCCACAGGCTCAAGGCAAAGGATGGGCCGGTTGATTTCATGATTTGGTACGTTGACAATATAGACGATGTCGCGGAGGCCGGCAAGTTAAGCGCCGGTTGCCGCAGACATCGACCGGTAAAAAAACCTTTCTCAGCATGCCCACGGCTCAGAATTTGGAACGGCCTGAGGGTAAATGGATTTAAAAAGTGTTTAGCGTGATGATGCCAAAATGGAGCCAGCATTAATATCACCAATTATGGTGATTGGCTTATCTGGGCGCATTTTGACACTGCCCCGGCAGACAGCAGAAAAGCGTGGTGGTCTGAGGTGGAGAGAAAAGCACCACCCCTGCCCTTTGCGCCCATGCGTTTGAAAGCGAAAGGAACGTGAAATTAGCGAATTTAGTGAAATTGCGGGGCTTTTGTGCATGATTCGCCACGCGGTTCGCACCCTGCGCCATCATCCGTCCAATATATAGCCATTCCCGAAAAACGCTCGTTTCCCGGAAACGAAAAACACAGATTTTTCGGAATTGCTGATTTTGGCGGCGGACCGGAGGGGCTGATTGCGTCGCAAACTGCTTATTTTGTGCGGCTTATAAACAGGCTAAAAATCACAAAAAACGCCATATAACACCTTAATTTTTAAGATTTTCGTTTCCGGGAAACGAAACTTTGAAAAATAGTTTGGGAAGGTGGGTGGAAAAATGGGTCGCGCAGGCGCAAGGTTCGCAGAGATATGAGGGATGGCCACGCGCCAACGGCGGTAGTTGTCGGTGTCTTGCGATTTGGTTTTTAGGACTTCCGCGAATCCCCAGGCCCA
>Ga0302320_10019068_pt1 | contig 13803 bp, 9 predicted proteins | sample Bog_T0_3_FD_202130 | JGI IMG/M metagenome (GOLD analysis project Ga0302320, IMG submission 202130) | Peat permafrost microbial communities from Stordalen Mire near Abisko, Sweden - Bog_T0_3 | ecosystem: Environmental > Terrestrial > Soil > Wetlands > Peat | place: Sweden: Abisko, Stordalen Mire... | reverse complement strand
TTGATTCGCATCATCCGAGGGTGCGTGGTAGCGCTCGGTCCGCCAATCCTTCAGAATTTTCTCCTCGTTTGCGCCGCTGGCACCGACGTCGATCATCACCGAAGGAATTCCATGACGAATGAAGTTGTACTGATCGCTGCGGATGAAGACATTGTGCAGAGGGGCAGGATCCGCTTGCACGCGAAGACCCTGGTCCGCGGCGACCTTGGCCACGCGGTCGCCGAGATCGGATTCTGCCAGGCCGTAAACCGTCAACACTTTGAGCGGGATAATTGGCAGGAACATGTCGGTATTGATGTCGGCGATCATCGAAGTAGGATTTACGGTCGGATGAGCCGCGAAGAACTTGGATCCGAGTAACCCCTTTTCCTCGCCGGTGACCCAGACGAAGAGCACGGACCGCTTAAGAGGGGTTTGAGCGCGCTTCAGCGAACGCGCGACATCGAGCAGCAGTGCGCTGCCCGATCCATTGTCCATTGCGCCGTTGTAAATGCGGTCGCCATTGATCGGTGCGCCCACTCCGACGTGATCGATATGTGCCGACAGCACGACGTATTCCGCCTTGAGCCTGGGATCATTTCCCGGTATGCGGGCGACGATATTCGTCGACTTCACCGCGTGCGTACTCGTATGCATGACGGCACTCACCGACAGACTCAGCGGAAAACGCGGCAAAACCTTGCGATCTTTGGCGAGCGCGGCAATCTCGGCAAAGGTGTGGCCGGACCCCGCGAGGAGCATGTCGGCATCGGCGGGATTGAATACCACGCTCAGCTCCGAGCCGGCGGTTTCGTCGAACTCCGGACCGACCAAGTTCATGCTGGGAAGATTGCGGTTGAGCGCGACGCGTGACCACGACATTTCCATCGACGCGGGATTCGGGATGGAAATGAAGCCGATCGCTCCGGCCGCCTTGAGTACCTTCCACCGTTCGGCACGTGACTGATAGTGTGCGCTCAACGATGATCCGATCTCGGCCGGCGAGCCGGTCACAATGACGGCGACCTTCCCTTTGAGGTCGAGACCCGCAAAATCGTTGTAGCGTTGCTCGGGAATATTGAGACCGTAGCCGACAAACACCAACGGCGCATCGACCTTCGGCGCCAGCGCATAGCGCGTGCTGAAGAAGGCCTGTTCCCCGAGAGTCAGGGGTTGCGCGTGGCCGTCACGAACCAGCGCGAGACTTGAACTCGCCTCTTCCAGCTCCAGCGTTTGCAATCGAACGGACTGGTAATAGCCGTGCTCTGCGGCCGGCTCGAGCCCGAGCGCCTTTAATTGCTGCACGATATAGGCTTGCGCCTGATGCTCACCGATGCTGCCGGTATCCCTGCCCTGGTACTTATCGTCCGCAAGTACCTTGACCGTACTCCACCAGGTCTCGCCGTCGAAGTGTTGCGCGGCTTGCGCGGCACACGTCAGCGCGAGGAATGGCACTACCAAAAAATTACGCAACTTTCCGTGTCCCATCCTTCTTCGAGAATGCCGTTACTCGCGCCGATCGTCCTGTGTCAGGCAAATACGCCGTATTCTACTTGCAGGATTTCGCCGCTGCTGATGTTAACCAGAATCGCGTCTGTATCGTCGCGCACCCACTCGTAGCCAGCGGGGGGGACCTCAAGGGCGAACAACCAATAGTCGGCCAAGAGGAACGGCGCGGCCCAGTAAGCACGCGGCAAGATCTGCCCATAAGCCCAGCGGTGGGCCACCCATCCAGCCGGCCGATGATACGGGCCGATGTGGAAAGTGCGTGCCGCTTGGAAATTATGCTGATAAGCACCGCGATCCGGCGCGGCGGGTCTGGCATCCCAACCATGAGGCTCGGTTACACGCTGGTAACCGCTCGGACCTGGATGCGGTTCGCCGTGCGCCGGGGGACGCCCGCCGCCGCGGTGCTCGGGCTCTGCACGCGCGTCCCTTTCGATGAGCACCGATCCCATCGTCATAACGGCCGCGAGAGCTACGTAGATGGATATTTTGTGCAACGAATTTTTATGGATCATGAGGTCGACTCCAGTGAGATAGGAATTAGTCGCTAAGCGTTCGCGTCTGCGGGCCATTTGAGCGGACGCCTTGCATGTTGCTTGCTCCGCAGCCCACTGATTGTAATTAACATTGACGCCCTCTTGTCCGTAGCGACTGGGTCTTGACACTTCTTTGCGATCGCTCTAGATGACGCAAGCTTGAGCGCAATCGTGACCGCGCTGGTTTCTATACGAGTCGAGTCGGGGCGTCGACTAGCCTGGCAGTTTGCTTCGGCACGGGCTCAGTGTTCGCCTTCCTCTGGGTATTCCTTATCAGTTGAAACGTCGCAGTGCGCCACGTGTGCTTGCGCCGCTCCTGCGGGAGGTGGCGAAATGCCATCACCGGCGTTGCACGTTGGCTCGTGGCAACGTCACTATGACAACCGAGTTTTTACGGCGATCGCGCATGGCAGCGAGTTCTTTTGTAGGAGCGGCTTCTTGTGTCCTCAGATTTCGGCAAATGACGGTGAATGAATACAAGAATCTGGCGAATGATAAAGGGATATTTGTATCGAGCGTCGGCTCACATTACTTTTGGAAAACCCAAGGACGCGAACAATGGCTACGGAAAATCCCAGTGTCGACAGTGTTCGAGCAACTGTCGAGACGGTGTTGCAATCACGTCGTAAATATTTCCTGTTCGAAGGAATTCTTTTGCTGATATTCGGAGTAGGCGCGATCGTCGTGCCTCCGTTGGCAACCTTCGCCGTTGAACTCATAGTCGGCTGAATTATCCTTTTCAGCGGTGTCGCCGGTCTGATTGCAACATTTCAAACCCGCGGATCGCCCGGATTTGGATGGCTGCTATTCTCTGGGATCATCGAGACCATTACCGGGGCATTGCTGCTGATCTGGCCTTTGTCCGGTGTGCTTACGCTCACCCTTGTTCTGAGCTCCTTCCTCGCGGTCGAAGGGACCTCTTCGATCATGTATGCGTTAGCGGGACAAAGAGCTTGCGCCGAGCACGGCGCTGCGTGAGTGGTTCGGCCACGCTCCGGAACGGTGGTCGACGTTTCGCCGGAAATATCGCAGGGAACTCGAAGATCACACGGTGGGACTCGACGCTCTGAAGCGTCGTTCCGCTCGGCGCCCCGTGACGTTGCTATACGCCGCCAAGAGTCACGATTACAATCACGCGCGAGTTCTGAAACAGGCTATCGAAGAAGTATAGACAAGCTTCCGATGGAGTGGCGGTCGCGACTTGACGATCGCTTCAACCCGGCAGTTATGCCCTCGACTCGACCGCCCGTTACGTAGGCTCCCGGCCGGTGCGGATTCCGGCCCGCCCGGCCATATCACCAGGTCGACGAAGGCGGCGGCGAGCATCTTGTCCATTACCCGGCCCTTGGTGTGCCCTTAACTGTGATCTCGCTGATATCTTGCTCGAAGGCGACTTGCCCGTTCATGAGTCTCCGAACGACAATATAGGCCCTGGACGCTGGCTGCAGGGCGAGTTATAACCCTACAAGAGCATAGCTCAAGTAGGAGTTTTTCCATGTCAACAAGTGTACGAATTGCAGGAGCGATCCTCGCAGGATTCGCCCTTTGCGGCTGCGCGACAACCGTCGGGAAATCGAGTGCAACACCGACCGCGGCCGCGACCAAGGCCGCAGACGCAGCGGGCAGATCATATTCGCAGGCGGATATTGAGCGGACCGGCAAGACCAATGTCGGTGACGCGCTGGCGCAATTGGATCCGTCGATTATGGTTCATCACTAGAGCGCGCTCAGCGCACTTACTGCCCCCGATCTCGCTGGTGCTTTAATCCCCTCGCCACTCGAAGCTCGCGTCACCATCACCGGTAACGCAGCGAACTGATCAGTTGCAGACCGGCGGCCATCGTCACGACCCGCGGGCGCCGTGTCTCGGCCGGGCGCGCGCATTGTAATACCGCTAACAATCCCAACTATTTAGTTCAGGACTGGATGGAGGATTCATGGCAACGCAACTGAAGATTGATTTTGTTTCGGACGTGTCCTGTCCGTGGTGTGTGATTGGACTCAAGTCATTGGAAACCGCACTGAAATCACTCCACGGCGAGGTTGCGGCGGATCTGCACTTTCAACCCTTCGAACTCAATCCCGAGATGGGCGCCGAGGGCCAAGACATCACGGAACACATCGCCCAAAAGTACGGATCGACGCCTGAGGATATGGAGCGCAACCGCGAGAACATAAAGGCTCGCGGCGCCGAACTGGGTTTTGAATTCAACATGCAAAAGCGCGGCAGAATCTACAACACCTTCGACGCGCATCGATTGCTGCATTGGGCCGAGGCAGAAGGCAGGCAGGAAGCGCTGAAGAATGCGCTGTTCTCGGCCTATTTTACCGAGGGTCGCAATCCTAGCGATCATGCAGTCCTCATCGACGTCGCGCAAAAGGCCGGGCTGGATGGGAAGCGCGCTGCCGCGATTCTCGCGTCCGACGAGTTTGCGGCCGAGGTGCGCGAGCGGGAGAAGTTTTACGCGGATCACGGCATCCGGGCGGTGCCCTCAGTGATCATCAACGATCAGCACCTGATTCAAGGCGGTCAGCCGGCGGAGGTATTTGAGAGGGCATTGCGACAGTTAGCCGGACGATAGGGCTGTTTTTTCCGACTTGATCCATGACGATTTGATCTGTTCGGTGGTGTGATGGTGACTCGAGCCTCGACGTCGACCAGGCGCGTCATTTGCATGTAGACCCAGTCAATTCAACGGCTTACCGCGTAACGCCCTCTAGATAACAAGCACTGGCACGACAAGCGGGACTGGGCGGCGCACGACTCACCCGTTTCTTTCTGGGGATTGCGTATATCCACGTTCGCGTTCGACGGCAACGGAGCCACGAAGTAACCTAGCCCATTATAGTAACGACTACGGATAAAATAATAATGACCGTGCCCCGCCGGCAACTGTACAGCTCACCTCCCCCGGCGCCGAAAGCGCAAGGGTTTTCACTGCGCGCCTCAAACTGCTTACCATCCCGTCGAGCGTCAGCCACAGAATTACAGAAGCGATAGCGGCATTCACATAGTCATGGCGAAAGCAGACGACTCACGCCGCCCAGTTTGGTTTCTCGCCGGTGTCTTTCTGACCTGCATGTGCGGCCTGATGCTGCAGATCATAGAAACGCGCGTGCTGTCGATCATGGCCAATTACACGCTGGCTTTTTTTGCGATCGGCGTTGCCATGCTCGGGATGACGGCCGGCGCACTCCTTGTGTTCTATCGATTCGAATCGACCTATTCCCCTGCCCGCTTATCCGAAGCAATCGCTCGGGTCATGTCCTACTTTGCCTGGTCGGTGCTCGGAAGCTTTGGTATCTTGCTGAATCTCGCCGTCCTGTCGACTTTCGAGCCGAGCCTAGGCTTCGTCGCATCATGGGCCCTCATTCTCGCGGTGTTGCTGCCCCCGTACATTCTGCTCGGAGTCGCTGTCACTCTCGCATTGACCCGGAGCACGCAACGCATAAGCCTGGTGTACGGCCTTGACCTCGTGGGCGCCTCGTCGGGCTGCCTTGTTACGCTGGCACTGCTGACCCTCATCGATACCTATGACGCAATCTTAGTGGTTGGCGCCATCGGCGCCGTGGCCGCGAGCGCGTTCAGCGTTGCGAGTCGAGTCAGCGCAATCGAACGGCCGGAGCAGATCAATGGTCGGTCAAACGTCTTCACGAGGCCGGGCCTTGCACTCGGCGTGCTACTGATGATCGCAGCGGCGAATGCGCTGCTGGGCACTCATGGTCTTCGCCCGACTTTGCTGAAGGAGGGCTACATAGAACGGTCCTACCAGCTCACAGAAGAGCGGTGGAATTCATTTTCCCGAGTTGCCATGACAATGCGACCACAGTCGGACGCCTTCCTGTTCAGCGCATCCGACATCGCACCGCACGTGCAGCTCGATCAAGGGATGATGACCATTGATGCAGAAGCCAGTACGGCGATGTACAGATTCGACGGCGATCCACATGAGGTCGATTTCTTACGGTTCGATGCCACTGCACTCGCCTATTTCATCCGGCATCAGGGACGGTCCGCTGTGATCGGAATCGGCGGCGGGCGAGATCTACTGACCGCGAGCATTTTCGGGTTCAAAGATATTACGGGTATAGATTACAACCCCATTTTCGTGCGCTTATTCGCGCACGACTACGCCGACTTTAGCGGCTTCGGGAAGATTCGCGGATTGCGCCTCATCGTCGATGACGCTCGCAGCTGGTTTGCGCGAAGCAACGAACAGTTCGATCTCATTCAAATGAGTATGATCGATAGCTGGGCAGGGACGACGGCCGGAGCGTTCACGGTTTCAGCGAACCCGTTGTACACCGTAAACGGCTGGAAACGGTTCGTTTCCCGTCTCACCGCCGACGGCGTGTTCACGGTTTCGCGGTGGTACCACCCAGAGCATACGGATGAGACTGCGCGCATCCTGTCGCTCGCGATGGCAACGCTCATTGAAATGGGGGAGCCCAAGCCCGCCGACCATCTCTATCTTGCGGCGAATGGGCGGCTCTCCACGCTAATCGTCGGTCGCGCTCCGCTCTCGATGCAGGACCTGGCCACACTCGATGAGACAGTTCAACGGCTCCACTACAGGACCCTCGCGGCGCCTCATCGCGCGTCGAGCGAGGCAATCATAGACCGCATCCTGCACGCCGGCACGATCGACGAGCTGATACGAATCGGCAGCGAATCACCGCTCAATCTGGTGCCGACCTGGGACGCAAATCCATTCTTCTTCAACCAGCTGCGCGTGTCGAATCCCGCCGCGCCCTCTTTGAGGCTGCGCACCGCCGTTGGCGAATCGGGCGTACTTCACGGGAATCTGAAAGCGTCCCTCACATTGTTGACTCTGGTGATCATATCGATAGTTGCGGTTGTGATGGTCATCATTGCCCCGGCAATGAGTTCGGCGCGTCGCTCCGACGCGAACGTGACTTTCTGGAGCAGTGCGTATTTCCTGCTGATCGGAGTGGCTTTCATGTTCGTCGAGATCAGTCTAATCCAACGGATGTCGTTGTTTCTCGGGCACCCCATCTATAGTCTCGCAATCGTGCTGTTCAGCATCGTGCTGGCGAGCGGCCTCGGCAGTTTGCTTTCTGAAAGAGCCGTTTCCTTGTCTGTCGGCTCGCTGGTGGCGTGGCCTTTGCTGTTGGCTGTCTTCTTGGCTCTGTTGCCATTGGGGTGGGGAACGGTGCTGGACGCGACCGAGAAGGGTTCGCTGATCGAGCGTGCTGCAGTTTGTCTCGCGATGGTTGTCCCGGCCGGCGTACTCATGGGCTTCATGTTTCCCACGGGAATGCGGCTTTGCAATCGCATCGACTCGCGCATCACGCCCTGGTTATGGGCCGTGAACGGCGCCGGCGGCGTGCTGGCGTCGGCCGTCGTGGTGTTGGTGAGTGTTGCAACGTCGCTCAATCATTCGCTCTGGGTCGGGGCCGGCGCTTACGCGTTATTGCCCATCGTCGGCCCGCAGCTTTTGAAGCTCGAAAGGAATTCAAACACCGCGCCCATGCCGGACACGATTCCATTGACGGACGGGTAACGTTCGAATCAGCTCGGCGCTGCGTTACCGACGAATTCGGCACCTACCTGGTTTGGTAGGGGTGAAAGGTATAATCCCTCGCCTTCACCGCCAAATGGCACACGTTCCCGCAGGCAGGCGTTCCCGCCTTGTCCGCTGAGAAGGTGGCCGACGCTGGGTCATAGTCAAATTGGGCGTAGCCCCATCCGCCGGTCGCCGGAAACCTATTACTGTCCTTCTCCATGAAGAAGAGGTCAGCCAACGTATCCGGCACGTCCACCGGAAACGTGGCTTCGGTGCTCTTCTTCGGCTTCCACTGGAGCTTCGCAATCTTGGAGCCGTTCGGGAACGGCTTGCCGTTGCCCGGAATGCCGGATTTGAAGGCCGCAATGATCACGGGATTGCCGAGGATCACTTTCAACCGGTCGTCGGTCTTCGAGCTGGAGATCAACTGCCAGTCGCCGTAACCCTTGAAATCCGAGAACTCGATTCCATCCGGCAATTTCAATGCGTACTTGTCTTGCGCGGAAATCGCGACGCCGCTCACAACCGCGAGTGCCAACACCGCCGCGACCGCGATCAATATGCCTTTACCGTTCATTGTCCGCCTCTCCCGGTCTGTTGCTGGCTTACAGTTCAATTGCGCCTCGGCTCGCATTTCCGACCTCGGCCACATCGATCTACAGCTCAATTAAGCCCGCTCGGGCCAACTGTTGCCATTGCACCAAGGTATCGAGTGCAACGAAACCCGAGCGGGAGTTGGCGTCGCGCGAGCAAAAATACCTCGGTCGTGTCTTCGTCAAAAAAATCGTGACCGGCGTTGATCGGGCCGACGATCAAGACCCGCGAGCTTGCTGGCAATGACTCTGTGCGAAGGTACCGATCGCGACCGATGTGCCCGGAATGCACCCTGGACTTGCGGCGTTTTTAAAGAGTCGACCGCGCTCTTGATCGAAATCTCTGAATCTTCGCTGATTCTTCGCCCAATCTTCCGCTGATTTTCATGCAAGCAACCCATGCCGAGGCAGATAACGGCCGTGCGCATTGACCTATTAGGGTTCGATTGTCTGAAAAACGGAGGAAATATGCAGCTCACCACCATCGGTCTCGTGATCTTACTCGGTACGTTTTGGGTGTGGGACGCCTCGGCGAGCACTACTTCCCCAACACAGGAAGCCGCGATGGGCCTGAGTCCGGCCAATGATGTCTGGAAGTCTATCGGGCCGGGGCCCGGTGGGGTCGAATCCCAGGTCGTCGCTGATCCGGCGAGCCACGCGGTTTATGTGGCAACCAACGGCGGCGGCGTGCTGAAGAGCACCGATAACGGCCTGCATTTCGCCCCCACCAACACGGGCTTCGCAACGACGCAGATTCAGCAGCTCGGAATCGGCGTGAACGATCCGAAGACACTCTATGCCGGCGCGATCGATTTCCTCTATGTCTCACACGACGCAGGGGCGACCTGGACTGCCACGTCGAACTTCCTCTCGGCGTTCGCGATCGCGGTCGATCCTAACGATGCGAACACGGTCTATACCGGCTCGAGCGCAATTCAAGTGTCGCACGACGGCGGCGCGCACTTCACCGATATCACCGGCACGGTCTTGGGCGTGGTCTTCGGTATGGTGCTAAATCCGAAGAGTCCCCTGGAGCTGTTCGCGGGCACCACCGGCGGTGGCGCATACCATACCATCGACGGCGGCGCGAACTGGACTGCGCTCGCCATCGACGACACCGTGTGGTCATGGGCGATTGACTCGGTCGACGGCACGGTCTACGCCGGCTCGAACCACGGTGTCTTTAAGAGCACTGATGGTGGCAATACCTTTGTGCATGCGGGCTCTCCGGGCAATGGCATCGTCTATTCGCTCGCGAAGAGCGGCACTAAACTCTATGCGGGCACCGGCGGCGGTGGCTTTTCGGTGAGCAGCGATGATGGCGCGACGTGGACCAACACCGGCATCGCGAGGGGCATTGGTCTTTCGCTCAATACCGACACGGCGGGCAACGTGTACGCGGGAACCAACTTCGAGGGGGCATTTGTAAAGCCCTTGCAGGGCAAGTACGAGGAACCCGTACATTGGCGGCCGATCGCGTGGGACAACATCCGCAGCTGCGATTGCCAAAATGGTCACGCGATTGCGATCGACCCGAATGACAGCGAACATGTCTTTTTCACCACCAACGACGGCGGCCTGTTAGTCAGCAAAGATGGCGGCGCCAGTTGGTCGGACCTCGCGGCGAAGGGTCTCGGTGCACGCGCTCCGCGCGGTGTCGGCTTCGACCCGCGCAATTCAAGGCGCATCTACGTCGGTGGCTACACCGGAAACGGATTCTGGCGCACCGCAGACGGAGGCGATAGCTGGACACAAAGCTTCTTCGGGCCGCCTAACATCTATCCAACCCAACCGGTCGTGGATCCGATCGACGGGACGGTGTACGTCGCGACGCTTTCCATGGGTGTCTACAAGAGCACCGACTTCGGCGCCACCTTCACGCGTATCGACCAGGCACCCGGCGCGGCACCGGGCATCTATCTCAATATCGGTGGTCGAGGCCTGGCGATGGATCCGCACCATCGCCACACACTCTTCCTGGCCGCCCGCGGCAAGGGCACGTGGAAGACAGTTGATGGCGGCGCGTCGTGGGTCCAGGTCGATCCCACCTTTGCTCTGTCCGTGACAGTCGACCCGAGCAACTCGAACGTCGTCTACGCGGCCGGCGATCCGTCCTCCGGGGACCCGGGGGTCATCAAGAGCATCGACCGGGGCAACACCTTCTTTGCGTCGGGCAACGGCTTCCCAGGCACCAGCCAGAGCGCGCGTACCGGTGCGCTACAGGTCAACCCGAGTGATCCGAACCAGCTCTTCGTCGGCTTCGAAGGCGACGGTGTCTACACATCGAGCGATGCGGGCGCGACGTGGGTTGGCGCGAACATGTGCCTTAAGAATACTGTCGTCGAGGGCATCACGATGGATCCGTCCGCGCCGAAGACGCTCTATGTTTCCACCTTTGCGTCAGTCTTCAAAACGACGGGCGATTACGTCAAGCACGGCACGTGTAACCCCCATCCCGGCGGCGACGGTCGCGACTCAATGGAGAGCATACGATGACCAGGGGTCTGCAGAGATCGGCAAAGTTGACCCGTAAGCCCTACGGCCTCGCGATGGGGAGTTTTGCAAACCATTAGCAGGTCTGATTTTCGGCTTCGGCGATGAGTAATTCTAAGAGCCTACTGCCGATCCGGCCTCGAGTTCGCGGGCCGCTGTCCGTGCTCAATCAGGAATTGATCTGTCATACCGAGGTAGAACTGGTTGCCTAAACCATACTCATTGAGCAGGTGCTCATGCCGCCGCCGCATCTCGCGCTATCTGGGTGCCGCCCCGGGATCGGCGCGGGATTCGGGGAGCCATCCTCGCCTTGGCGGGTGCCGGACGCTCGCTGCACCTGACGGCCATCACCATGGTCAATTTCGCGGACATCGGCCCTGCTCAACGGCAGCCGGCCTCGGTATTTTCTTCGCTCTCGCAGCAGATCGGCATGGGAGCCGGCGCGGCCTGGGTGCGCTGCTGCTGACGTTGAGCCAATTCTTCGGGGGCGCGCTCAGGCCGGTTATCGTGGACTTTCGCTTCGCATGTGTTTTTGCGGGCGTGTTGAGCACCTTGGCGGTGTTCTCGTTTCTGTCTCCGTCGCGCACCGTCGCCGACGAAATCAGCGGTCGCGGCAAGCTCAAGAGCGCGTAATGGTCAGGAGCTCACGTCGGGGCTCGCTGGAAATCTACTAACCGCCATCCGCCAGCGTAAACCGCCCATCCAGCCGACGAGGCCGCTGGGCCAACGCGTCGTTTCTCAAGGAAGACGGCAGCAGCGCGTCGGGAAAGTCCTGGTAGCACACGGGGCGCAGGAAACGATCGATGGCAAGCGTCCCCACGGAAGTGCTGCGCCCGTCCGAGGTCGCGGGAAATGGACCGCCGTGAACCATGGCGTGCGACACCTCGACGCCGGTGGGCCACCCGTTCGCGAGAATGCGGCCCGCCTTTCGCTCGAGCACCGGCACCAGACGCGCCGCCAGCGCATCATCCTGCGGCGTCAGGTGCAGCGTCGCGGTCAGTTGCCCTTCAAGATGCTCCAATACCTCCAGTAGTTGCGTCTCGTCGCCGCAGCGAACCACAACAGAGGAAGGTCCGAACACTTCATGCGTGACGTCAGGATTCTTGAACACATCGAGCGCCGACACCGAGAACAACGCGCCGCGACCGCAATGTTTTCCCGTGGATTCAGCGCCCCGCCCCCTGGTTTGCACGATGGGATGGTCGAGCAAGCGCTGCACCCCCTTCTCGTAGGCACCGTGAATGCCGGGCGTCAGCATGACCGCGGGAACAATCCCTTCGAGCGCGGCCTTGGCCGATGCAATAAAGCGCTCGAGGCCCGGACTATCCAACGCGATGATCAAACCAGGATTGGTGCAGAACTGTCCCACACCGAGGCTGAGTGAAGCCACGAATTCTTGGGCCAACTGGTCGGCGCGCTCGGCAAGCGCACCCGGCAACAAAACCACCGGATTGATGCTGCTCATCTCCGCGTAGACCGGAATCGGCTCGGCGCGCTCACTGGCAATTTTCATCAATGTGAGTCCGCCCGCGCGCGAGCCCGTGAACCCAACCGCCTTGACGAGAGGGTGAGCCACCAATGCGCCGCCGAGATCATTTGAGTTGCCGTTGAGCAAGGAGAAGACGCCCGACGGCAACTTGCCGAATTCGACGGCCTTCGCAATGGCTTGCGCGACCAACTCACCGGTGCCGGGGTGTGCCGGATGGCCTTTGACGATGACAGGGCAGCCGGCGGCGAACGCCGACGCCGTGTCGCCGCCCGCGACCGAGAAGGCGAGCGGGAAATTACTCGCGCCGAACACGACAACGGGGCCTAAGGCGACTTTTCGCTGACGCAGATCCGAACGCGGCAATGGCCTTCGCTCCGGGAGCGGCGGATCAACTCGAATCCCCATCCACCCGCCACTGCGCAGTTCGTCCGCAAACAGACGCAGCTGACCCACGGTTCGGCCGCGCTCACCGGTCAGACGGGCGAGAGGCAGGCCGGACTCGGCCATTGCCCGCTCGAGCAACTCATCACCGAGGGCAAGGATCTGCTCCGCGATCAGAACCAAGAAGGCCGCACGCGACTCAGCTGAGGTTTCGCGAAATTCATCGAAGGCGGCCCACGCCAACGCACAGGCCTGGTCCACCGCGCCCCGGTCCGCAGCGAAAAACGCCGGTTCGAGAGGCTCGCCGGTTGCCGCGCTCACCGCTTGAAATGTACGGGCGCTGTCGATACGTGCGCCGCCGATGAAAAGCTTGCCGGAAATGGTCAAAGGCGTCTCTCATGTCGAGTGTTTCTCACTCGTTGTGACATGGAATGGATGTTAACTCCGAATTAGATTTAGCTGTAGCGATATAAGATTGCAACTAAGGGCATCGACAGCTGCTGCACCTGCCCGTCCCGCCATAGATATTAATCGCTCTCGATGTCGATCCCTGCCATGCGTGCTTATTGGACGAAGCGGTCCATCGCGGGTGGAAGGACGGGGTGATCGTCATCTGCGTGAGTCCACGCGGAATCCCGGCGGCACGTTCCGCGCGTGCGCATCAGACATTGAAGCGCTTGCAGCAGCAGCCTTTGGCAGTGCTGATATTGGACCTGAACGCGGTGGCTTCCTACAGATGGTCGCCGTGAGATGGCCTGACGGACTGACTTTCAGTCACGAGTTGCCGAAACATATCTCGCATGTGTAATCAAAGCCACGTCCGGTAACTCACTACCATAGAAGCGCCGTACGACAGCAAGCCGCCGCTCTTCCGGCGTCAGGTGGCTGGGAAGGGAGGACTGGACGATTTTGCGAGCTGACTCAAATAGAGAGGACGCTGCCAGCAATCGCTCCGCAGGTGTCATTGCAAGATGATGATCGTCGACAACCTTAGATATTTCGGCTGAAGTGTCGTTCATTGCGTCAGTTCGTTGAGCAGCGTTGCGACGCCCAAGTGTGGCGCCCATTTGCGAATATAGCCGAGATCGATTGCCCCAGCGAGCAGCTTGCAAATGTCCCGTCGCTGCAATTCCGAGTTGCGATCCAGCAGCCAGACGAGCTTCGATAGAATAAAACCTCCACCGCTGACGCATACTTCGAAGATCGAGCAACACTTCGCTCCCGCACAGGTCCGCGCCGACCGTTGCGGGGCTCGAGCGAAGCGACCAGTGCGTAATTTTATCTGGTGAGAGACAGAC
>Ga0302320_10019067_pt1 | contig 13804 bp, 6 predicted proteins | sample Bog_T0_3_FD_202130 | JGI IMG/M metagenome (GOLD analysis project Ga0302320, IMG submission 202130) | Peat permafrost microbial communities from Stordalen Mire near Abisko, Sweden - Bog_T0_3 | ecosystem: Environmental > Terrestrial > Soil > Wetlands > Peat | place: Sweden: Abisko, Stordalen Mire... | reverse complement strand
CGCCGGAGACGTCGGTGCGCCCTGCGGCAAATGCGGCCGTGCGTAAAGCGTCCGCGCCTCCCGCCAGGAGTGGGCGTCGATTTCGATCGGACGATCGTTCCAGACAGAACGCGGAACGGCGTTCGAACAGATGCCGCCCAAACGATCCGCCACCTGCTCCGGATACCCGAGAGTCCGAAAGATGGCCTGTGCGCGCGCGCCTGGAAAGGCGGGGAAAAAATCTTCAAGATCCATCCGCAGCAAAATCTGACGGCGAACGTGGGGCGCGGCAAACGTCACAATCGACCGTCGCTTGACGAAACCGTGAGCCGATTCGTGGGCTGGAACGCGATCCAAAATTGACGATAGTATCCGCCGCTGCAGTTCCTTCAACAGCGGCTTCGGGCTTTCAATCAGCCGAACTCCGCCCGAGCGTTTCATCATCACGCGGTAACGATAATGCTGAAGTCTCTCGCTCCCGGCGTTCTGGCAAAGGCCTTTCAGATCGGCGAACCACTCAAGCTCGTTGGCCTGCAGAGATAGCCAGCGCGCAAGGTCCCCAACCGTTTCGATAGGCGGAAGATCCCGTTGCCGGGACCGCATCCGCTGCGGCTCATTCAGCCACTCAGCAATGCGGAGCCTTTTGCGATGCCTGACTCGGACGCGCTGGAATCCGGCATCGGCGATGAGGAACTGGACCACATCGCGATGGCGGGGGCGAGTTCTTCCGTCAAACGCCTGTACGTAGCGGCGCGCCAGCGGCCGAAGCCAGCGCCACGTCCGTCCGAGCGTTCTCGCAGCCCGTGTCGTGATGGCCTCGACGGTAGGCTCGCCGGCAATGAGACTCCGGGCGAGTGCGCTGATCAGGGCCGGGTTGAACATAAAAAGCGGCGGAAAACTCCAACCAGTCTGACTCTGCGTGAGCTGATCCGCCAGTCATGGCAGCGGTGCTCACGCGACGAAATGCCTACCCAACACTCTCCCCCGAGGTAACCTCGGAGAGGCGAACCGAACCCCCATGGCGACGCGAGGCGTCACTCACAACAGGCCCGAACTCACCGCGCTTGAAATTTCCGCCGCCCCAAATATGATAGCGCCCGGCATCTCAATAGGGCGCTTAACTATCGGGTTGTCGCAAATTTTGAACGGATGATCAGATTCACTCCGATAATCAGTACCGAGAAAACAGGCAGAACCAGCAGGCCATTGGCAAGCCCTTTCGGATCGGAACCGGCCAGCCATCCGATCAATGGCGAACTGACAACCAGTCCGCTGAAACCGCACGTAATTGTGAATCCGATAGCCGTGGCGCTTCCTTGTTTGAAAATATCGCCGACGACGGATATCGTTGTCGGAAACACCGGCGCCATTGCCATGCCGGCGAAGAAAACTGCCGCGCCGGCTACGGTGGCATCGGAGGTTTGCAGCATTGCGAAGGTTGTTATCGCCATCAGACCGGCGGCTGCCATGTTGACCGTCAGCGGTCGGATCCGGATCAGGATCGGCGCCACAGCAAGGCGACCGAAAAGCAGTCCGATTGCAAAGCCGAACCCGAGGATGTTCAGCGCGCTGGATTCGGGGATACCACGCGTGAGAAGGTACTTTACCAGCCAGTTCCACACTCCGAATTCGCACGCCGTGTAGAGGAACGTAACCGCCGCGAGGAAATAAAGAACCGGCTGTTTAAACACGTCGCTCGACCTGGGCGCGGGTCCGCCGCCAGTCGGCGCCGGTATCTGCAGAAAGAGGCAAACCAGAAATGTCAGTGAACTGATAAACGCGGCAGCATAGGCGACACGGATTGCATCGCCCGACAACAGGTTGCCTGCCACGAATGGCGTCGCAAAACCGCCAAGCCCGACAAAAACGTTGAGAAAGTTGAGAACCGCCCCGCGTTTCGCCTCGCTCACGTCGCTGCCCAGGGCGTTGGCGCCGGTGATGATAATACCTCCGCCCATACCCATTACGGCCATAGCCACGATGATCAATCCATATCCCGTGGCATTAGCCAATGCAAACAGGGCTATCGCGACGAGTGCCAGGCCAAGCAGGAGTCCGACTTTCTTTCCCCTTTTGTCCATAAGAGGACCGACCGATACCGAGGCACCGACCAGTCCCAGTCCCTGTGCGAGCGCGATGTAACTCGTTTGAAGGTTATTGAGATGAAACTGGGTCGCGAGACCAGGAGTAATGGTTCCCAGCATGGAGGCGACCATCCCGTAGACGAAGATGGCGAGGCAGGCGGCGAAAATCAACATGGACTGCTCCTTTTGGCGGAAAGGACTCGATTGATGCAGGCGAGCCGGGTCCGCCGGTAATACGTACTCTCACTCATCCACATTTCATCGATCTCAGACTGTTTGGTCCGGCTGGCGAAGCCTGCTGGGATGGACGCCTCCGGGCTTCGCAAAGGCCGCTCGAAAGGAGGGCAAAGAGCGGGTTGACGCAAGCTCTGCCAATTATAGAATGGCGGGTGCAAAGAGCGTGCTCCAGTATCGACTCCGGTATCGATGGCCTCGGTCCCTGTCAGTGCGCATTAGTTCAGCGTAAACGCGTACAACATATCGACCGCGGCAATCAGAATATACTGCTTTCCGTCCAGCAGATAAGTCTCAGGGCCATTTGAAGGGTCGCCGATGTGCGCGTGCCACAACGGAGTCCCCTTTGCCGGTTCGTACGCGACAATATTGCCGCCCGGGTCTCCGCCGAAAAGAAGTTTCCCCGCTGTAGTCAGCAGAGGATGACCGACGTTCGTACCTCCCCACGCTCCGGCTTCAGGATACTGATGCCGCCATGCGATTTTCCCGGTCTTGTAGTCCATCGCGGTCAGGAAAGTGCCAAGCGTGCCGGCTGCCGACTCCTGTTTACCCCCGAGTCCCATCGCTCCTCTCGGATCCAGGTCTGTCAAGTAGTACATGGAGTAGCTGTCTTCGGTCGTCAGATAAAACAAACCGGTGTCGGGGCTGAAAGTGGGGGGCATCCAATTCGTGGCCCCGGCGTTGGTTGGGGAGACAAGCGCCCCGGCAACGTCCCAGTCCTTTGCGGGATTTCGAACGGGTTCGCCTCTGCTATCCACGCCCGTGGCCCAATTGGCCGTAGGTGAGAATTTTCCGGTCACCAGGTGCTCTCCAGTGACCCGGTCCAGGGTGTAGAAATAACCGTTGCGAGTGGCGGTGATGGCAAGTTTGCGCATCTTGCCACCAAACTCTGCGTCAACCAGGACAGGCGTCTGAGTGGAATCCCAGTCGTGCGCATCGTGCGGCGACGTCTGAAAGTGCCAGACCAGCTTACCCGTATCGGCGTTGATCGCGACCAGCGAACAGGTATACAAATTGTCGCCTTCTCCGCGGGACTGCGTCGTGTACGCAGGCGTTGGATTACCGGTTCCCACAATGTAATAATGCGTCTCGGGGTCATAGGATCCGGGAATCCACATTTGTCCGCCGCCATATTTCGCGGCCGTCAGGTTCGCCCAGGTCTTCAGTGCCGGATCATCGGCGGTCTGGGGCGTCGCGTACCAGCGCCACTGAACATCTCCTGTCTCCGGATCATATGAAGTCAGGAACGCGGGAGCGTCAAGATCGTCGCCCAGCCCGACGAGGATATGATTTCCGATTACGATCGGGGCGTTCGTTGAAAAATATTGTTCGGCCAGCGGGGCGATTTCCTTATGCCATCGCTCTTTTCCGGTTACGGAGTCTATGCAAACCAGGAAGTCGTCCGGGGTTTCCATGTAAAGCCACGTCCCGTACATCCCGAGGCCCCGGTTACCAGTGTGCGTTCCGCCTCTGGTCTTCCAGACAAAATGCCATAAAACATGCCCATCCCGAGCATCGACTGCCCAGGCATTATCCGGAGTGGACGGATAGAGAACGCCATCGACCTCCAGAACTGCGCCTACGATTCTGCTGGATCTGCCGGTCGTTCCAGTCTCGTTCAGCGCGCCTGTGCCCTCGCCCGCGACAATCGTGGGGGTTGCTGACCCTCCTCCGCCGAAACCACCTCCGCCGCGACCACCGCCGCCAGCCGGCATACCGGCTGCCACGCGAGTCGACCATGCCAAACCGAGATTCTTAATAGTCGACTGGTTGATTTGCGTAAGCGCACTGTACCGTTTGCCCGAATAGTCCCCGGAATACGTTGGCCAGGAATCGGAGAGCGGTTTGAGGAGCAAAGAGGGGTCCAGCCCCTGTCCCAACGCCATAAGGGGAAAGATTGCGAAGATCAAAAAAAGTCGGGAGTGTCTCATATGTTCTACTTGACGGTCGCAAGATATGCGGTCACGTTATGGATGTCCTTGTCGGTATACGAGCCCAGAAGGTCTTTGTGCGGCTTCAGCGGATCATGAACTTCCACCGCCGGCTTGTCACCATTTCTCGCAAACGTTCGCGAGACGCCCGCAGAATCGAGCAAAGTGACGGTGAAGTCGTCAATCCGTTCCAGCTGTCCTTCGTATTTACGGCCGGGAGAAACGGTCACAGTCACGGTCTTCGGTGGAACATTCGTAGCTGCCGCCGGGCCCGCGCCGAAACCGCCGCCGCGCCCTGTGCTGGGCATCAGCCACGTCTGTTGCAGCGTCTTTGGATCGGGAACCTTTGCCCCAATGCCCTTCAGATCGCCGGTTATCGAGTGGCATGGAGCACAGGTGGCCTTGAAGTACGCCTCACCCGCCTTCGCGTCGCCAACCAGGACATTCGGAGGGGCGTTTCGCACGACGTCGCGGCCACCCGCATTAAAAGTATGAAGAAAGGCTGCAATGTCTGATATTTGAGAGTTATTCATATCGAACTTAGGCATACCCTGGTCGGGACGCCCGTTTTGGACGACCGGCGCAATCATCTCTCCGTTGATGTCATTCAGAACTACTACCGACCGCCACAGGTTCGGACCGCCTTCGCCACCGCGGGCATCGGCACCGTGACAGAACGTGCACTGGACGCCGTAGAGCGCTTTGCCCCGTTCAATCTGAGCGGGATCAGCCGCCGGCCTTGGATTATAGCTTCCGCCCAGGCCGCCCCCGCCCCGACCCGCCGCCGGAACAGCGGGAGCCGGGTTCGGAGCCTGACCGCGCATCGGTACGAGCGCTGCGGCCAGGGCAAGCACGGCAGCAATACCGGAGAGCCGAAGGCGCCTGCGTATGTGATTCTTTTCTCTATTCACTTTGTTCCTTTGGTCGGTGTTCAAACGTGATCGGTGTTCACGATGTTCAAACGGGATCGGTGTTCACGGCCCGCGCCCGGCTCAGGAAAGAGCTCCATTAATAACAATGGCCTTCTCCTCCGTCATCTCGCGAATTGTGTCGGTGATGCTTTCACGCCCGTTGCCGCTTTGCTTGAAACCGCCGAATGGCACGTTGCCCGGCCGGAACGCACCGGGGCCGTTGATGACGACTCCGCCGACTTCCAGCTTGTGCGCGACATTCAGCGCATTGTGTATGTTCTCGGAAAACACGCTTGCCTGCAGGCCATACGGGGAGTCGTTGGCGATCCGGATGGCGCTCGCTGCGTCTTTGAAAGTATAAATCGGCGCAACAGGGCCAAAGACCTCCTCGCTCATCACCGGCATGTCGGGTGTTACGTCGGTCAAAATGGTCGGCCTGTAGAAAGAAACGCCTTCCCGCTCTCCGCCGAGAAGACATTTGGCGCCCATTTCAATGGACTGGGTGACTTCAGAGTGAACTTTCCCTGCGGCATCGGACGTGATTAACGGGCCAAGATCTGTTTCATCGAGCAGGGGGTCTCCCATCCTGATCTGACGGGCTCGCTGGGTCAGAAGGGTCAGGAACTCGGAGCATATACTTTCCTGCACGAGCACGCGTTTCACGGCACAGCAGATCTGGCCAGCGCCATTCGTCAATCTGCCTTGAACAACGGCCTCGGCAGCCGCATTCAGGTCGGCGTCTTCCAAAACGATCAGAGCGTCAGTACCCCCGAGTTCGAACGCGGTATGTTTTAGAGTATTCGCGGTCTTTGCGGCAATGGCTTTCGCCGCCGCGACGCTGCCTGTGAAACTGACCATGCGAATTTCCGGATGCGTCAGCAGTTTATCACCAAGATCCGCGGGAAATCCCGTCAGCATTTGCATGCCTTCCGGCGGCAGTCCCGCTTCGAGCATGATCTCTCCCAGACGGAGCACGGTCAGCGGACACTGCTCCGGCAACTTGACAATGACGGAGTTGCCCGCCGCAATAGCGCCGGGGATCTTGTGGGCAAAAAGCTCCGCCGGATAGTTAAACGGAACGATTCCCACCACAATTCCAACAGGATGCCGGATCGTGTAGGCCACCATGTGCTCCAGCCCCGGAACCGCGTCCATCGGGATGTAACTGCCCCGGATTCGCTTCGCTTCTTCGGAAAAATCCACGAATAGCCGTTTCGTCGCCACCATTTCAAAGCGGCACTGCCGAATCGTCTTGCCATTCTCCCGGCTGAGCAACTGGCTCAGTTCCTCGTGTCTGCGACCGATTTCAACGGCCGCGTTACCGAGGATCTCACTTCTGCGATGAGCCGGCAACGCCGCCATAATGGCCCTGCCACGTATGGCCACTTCAATGGCTCTGTCGACATCTTCGCGATTCGCCCTGGGGACCGACGCAATGACCTTGCCGGTGGCCGGATTGTGGATTGGGAACACCTTCCCAGACACCGAGTCGACCTTTTGCCCGTTCAAAAGCATCTTGTACGCGTCGACGGTGTCCGCAACAGCCAACTCTGCCACCAGCGACTCGCGAACGGGCTCCTGTGTGTCCAGCCCGGCAACCCGGTCTGGACTCGTAGTGATATTCATAGCTCTCCTGTTTCCGCGTTCTTTCGGCGAGACGCCAAGAAGTGCAGCCTAGGCCCCGCAGGCGTTAGTCGATAACACATCCTTGCAATACTGAAAGCACTTGGATAATTCGACGGCCGGCCCTCCGGGACCGACATATTCGATGCATGCGGGAAAATCGTACTTCTCTTTCGCCAAAAGCAGCAAAGTTTCCTTGAGCGGTGTCTGACCTTCGCCAAAGGGCATTTCTGCTCCCTGATTCTTGTTCCGGTCCTTGATGTGAATATTCGTAATCCGGGAATGGTATTGCTTCAGGTATGCGATGGGGTCATAGCCCGAGGCGAAGAAATGCCCTACGTCCAGATTGACCCAGAAATTCTTCGACATTGCCATGACCTTCGAAAAATCGTCCGGGCCGTTGGTGTGATTGTGCAAGGCCACGATGACGTCGTATTTTTCCGCGTAAGGCTTGAGGCGGGGAAAGACCGAAGTTGGCGACGATGCCGTGATGATCTTCGTTCCCAGTGCCATCGTCATCTGGAAGCCCTTATCGATTTCAGCGTCGGTAAAATCGTCGGCAAAACTCAGATTGAGTGAGTAGAATTTAAGACCGGCGTCCGTGAATTTCTTCGCCACTTCGCGATACCGGTCCAGACTGATGCCGAGACGCCACTGCCGAAGAGCTTCCCGCGCCGCCGGGTCCCGGACAAAACCTGCGCCGCCCGAACCACCCCGGCCGCCTCGACCCGAAAAACCAGCGGCTCCTGGGCCACGACCGCCTCCCCCTGCGCTGGCGCCTTCCACCGGTCTTTGTGGGCCGGGTCGGCCGGTCCCAGGTAACTGGACCGGCCCCCCGAGATAATTCTCGACATGCTCCGACATAACATCGATCTCGGCCAGCCCGACGTCTACCATCGTCTTCACTATGCCGTCGATCCCTATACCGCTGTAAGTGAAACACGCCGACTGACAACCGATTCGAACTCCGCTGAAGGTGGAGTTCACGGCGGCGAAAGACCGCGCCAGCGGCAGACCCGCCAGCGCGATCTTCCCAAATGCTCTTCTTGAATACATGATGATGTTCTCTCTTTCTGATCGCGAGTAATCTCGCAAGGCTTGGCTAGAACCGCAGCGTCCCGTTCACCTGCAAGGTGCGTCCGGCCGCCGCTGCGGTGACAGTCCCGAACGCCGACGACGTAAGACTCGTGCTCGGGTTGCTCCAGCGAACGAAGTTGAAAGGATTAAAGGCATCGATACTGAAGTCGAACTTCACCTTCTCCCTGATCGAGAAGATCCTGCCGATAGTGAGGTCTTCTTCTTTGTACCAGAATCCGCGAACCCAGCTCGGGGAGTTCGCCAGATCCCCGAGGTTGAATCCCGTGCTCGTCGTGAACGCTGCCGCATTCAGGTACTTGTTGACGGCAGGATTAAAGTTGCTCGGGCTCGTCACGAGATATGGGGAAACTCCCTGTACCGCGTTACCCCACTGCGCATAACCAACCGAGCCCAGCGACCCTGCGGCGGCGCTGATCGTGAGCGGGACTCCTGACTGGTACTTGACTGAGCCGTTGACCTTCCAGCCCGAGACGATCGCTTTCACGACCGAGTTGCTGTGCAGGAAAGCCTGCCCGGCCCCGAACGGAAGCAGGTACGACCAGCTTCCACTGAATGAAACTGCCGGATTCGCGTCCAGCGCCCAGTATCGGGTGTTTGGTACTTGTCCCTGCGCCAGGGAAAAGCTCTTCTGCCAGTTGACAAAACCGAACACCGTGAGGCCCCTGGACACCCGATGGTTCACTTTGGTCACGAGCGAATTGAATTTCTGCGCACCGGAAGGGTCGAACATGCTGGTGACACCTGTAAATTGGGGGTAAGGCCGCAATGACTGGTAGACAGTATTGGCGCCGGTTTGACTGGCAAAGCCGGGAAACGGCTGAGTAAAGCCAGCCGCGACAGCTGCCGCGGAAGTGATGGGCTGCAGAAGCAGCGAGCCATATTTCAGATCGGCGAAAGGCAGTTGGTCCTCGTTCACGCTCAAGCTCAGATGCGAGCTTCTGTTGCCCAGGTACACCGCCTCGATCGACGTGGAGGTGCCGATCTGCCGCTGGATAGAAAACGTATAGTTGATCGTTTGCGGCATCCTTGAAGCGTTTGGAGAGATATAGCTGATGGATTGGCCGTTCTGGAACGCCGCGTTCAATGTACCGGGACGGGTGAAATTCTGCGGGAAGGTGCCCGTATTGAGATAGTACAGCGGCGTATAGCCGTCCGGCGAACTGAAGGATGGCGACGCGCCATAGCCGGAGAAAACGGCGGTGGTGCTTTGGTCTTCCAGCGATTCCGAGTAGTAGAATCCGGCGGCGGTGCGAATGACCGTTTTCTTGTCGAGTTGATACGCAAAGCCCAGGCGCGGGCCAAAGCCCTTCTTCCAGCTGGTGGCGAAGAACTTCCCGGGAAGACCGGATTGCCCGGCGTAGGCCAGGCCACCCAGAAGCCCGCCCGCCGCGGTATTCACGACATTTGGCTCAAAGCTGGACATTTTTCCGTTTACTTCCGAAATCGGAGGATTGTAATCCCAGCGCAGCCCGTAAGAAATCGTGAGCTTCGATGTTGCGCGCCACTCATCCTGCGCGAACACCGACATTCTCAGGTATCGCGTCCCGTAGAAAACCGGTATTGAGGCGCTGGCCGTTCCAACCGCTCCCAGCAGGAAACTGGCCACCGAGCTGCCCGCTGTCCCATAATTGGATCCGTCGGGCTGGCTCGTCATGGAGTTCGTAAAGGTGAAACTTCCCTGCGCCCCGCTGGTGGCCTTGCTATTCAGATCGTCCCGGTCGATTTCACCGCCGAACTTCATGGTGTGCTTGCCCCTGATCCAGGTCAGGTTCTCGATTTCAGAGTAGTGCATAGCGTGAAAATTCGCGTCATACGCGCGACCGTAGCCGACCCCGCTCCCGGTTCCGCCGCTGAAAGAAAAGGCGGGAAAATCACCGTTATCCGCAGGAATACCGGTAATTCCGAGCTTGCTGTCCCAGCCTTGGCCAAGAGTTCCGTTGGGGCCGGTATTTAATTCGCCATCGCCGGCTATCGTAATGTGATTCAGCAGCGTCGGAGTAATCACGAAGTCGTAATTGATTCGCGCCTTCCAGGAGGTATCCTGCTGATCTGTAATCCAGTCCAGCGGGTTGGTCTGCTTTTGGCCCCAGACAGGTTCCGGCCCCAGGCCGGAGCCCGGATTGCCCCACAGCAGACGCGGCCGGTTTTGGTGAGTGAAGCTGAGCATCAGCTTCTGTCTGTTGGAAATGCTGTGGTCAACCTTGACCAGCGGAATGATCGTGTTGTAGTAAGGCCAGGTCGCCGCTTTGTGGTCGTAGAAGTTATTAATGACTCCCTGCAAATTCGTCGGTGGCACGTAGGAGTCGGTCAATTGGGCGGCCGGGATAATCCGGCTCGCCGGGATTGTATTGCCAGGGAACTGCGTGCGCGAGTAACTTCCGTTTGCATCCGGTTGTTGCGTCGCTGGATCGTAGACCGGGATCTGTGCGCCGCTGGCTGAAACGAGCCCGGTGAAGTTACCCGCGAGCTCGGCCTGAGTGGGAACAGTGACGATAGCTCCGCCAGATCCGTTTCGCGAATAGAAGAGTCCCAGACTCCCGAAGAAAAAGGTCTTGTTGTGGCCGTTGTAGACATGCGGAATCACAACCGGCCCTCCAATGGTGAACCCCGCTTCATTCTGACGGTAAACCGGCCTCGATGGCGCAAAAAAGGAACGGGCATTCAAATCGTTGTTTCCAAGGTGGTCCCAGACGCTTCCATGAAAGGCATTTGTGCCGGACTTGATAACCACATTGGTAAACCAATTGCCAAAACCACCGTATTCGGCGTTGAACGCGCCCGCTACGACCGTGACTTCGCCCACCTGTTCGATAGCGGGGCCATTCTCCTGCAGGGAACCCTTTTGAAGCCGCTCCGTCGAAGGAGCGCCGTCGATAAAGGCCTCGGTCGCAGTGCTCGCGGACGCGTCGAGGGAGGGCCCAAAGGTGTTGACTATTCCGTTCGTTCCCGGCATGTTGGCGATGAACGAGGTTATATCCCGCTTGGTGCCAACAACCACCAGGGGCAACTCCTCGACGAATTTATCCTGAAAGCCAATTTCGTTGTTCGAGGGGTTGGTATCGAGCACCGGCGCGTCCGCCGAGACTTCAACCGTTTGAGCTACAGCACCCGGCACGAGGACCACGTCAACCGTAATTTCCGTTCTTGGCAGAACTTCGACAGGCTCACGATCAAACTTGCCGAAGCCGGCTTTTTCGACGGTGACGCGATAGTTCGCATCGGGAAGGTTCGCGGCCGTATATAAGCCGCTCCCGTTGGTCGACAGGTCAATTACACTGCCGGTGTCTATCCGAACAACCTGAACCTTGGCCTCGGGTACAACAGCACCGGACTGATCCGTGACAATGCCCCGGATCGATCCTCTGTCGATCTGCCCCCACAACGGGAGCGCAAAGATCGCTGCGAAAAGGACCAGTGCGCCTTTTCGCACTCGATTTTGGCGGCCTCGACCCGACACTACCGTGGCATGTTCTGTGCTTGTTCCAGTCATCGCATACTCCCTTCGTTCGTTCATTTACTCGACACCACCGCCAGGCTTCCCGGCCGGACCTCTTCGATCCGACCGCGCAGAGCCGGCAACCCTGGTAGTTCCAATCGTGATAACTCCCTGACAGGGCATAACCTTACTGCCACAACTTTTCATAGATCCGCCTAGAACCGGATTGTCGCGTTCACCTGAAGAGTACGTCCGGCCGACACGCTGTTCACCGTTCCAAAGGCCGCCGACGTCAGAGTGGTGTTTGGCGCACCCCATCGGTGGAAATTGAACGGGTTCGCCGCGTCCACGCTGAAGTCGAACTTTGCCTTTTCCCGGATAGAGAAGACTCTGCCAAGCGTCAGGTTTTCTTCCTTGTACCAGAATCCCCGGACCCAGCTTAGATTCGGGTTCAGGTTTCCAAAATTGAACCCTGTACTGGTCGTGAACGCAGCAGCATTCAGGAATTTGCTGGTCGGCGTAAAACTGCCGGGGCTGGTGACCAGGTAGGGGGAAACTCCGGTGACGGCGTTGCCCCATTGGGAATAGCCGATTGCGGTGAGATTACCCGCACCTGCACTGATTGTCAGCGGCAGGCCTGAACTATACTTGACAAATCCGTTGACCTTCCAGCCTGAAACGACAGCTTTAACGATGCTGGAATCATGCAGGAACTTCTTTCCGGCTCCGAACGGAAGTTCGTACGCCCAGCTCGTGCTGAACGAGACCGCCGGATTCGGATCGAGCAGCCAGTATCTGGTACCGGGATATTGTCCGGTGGCAAGGGAGACGCTCTTGGACCACGTGAAATAGCCAAACGTGGTCAGGCCGCTCGAAAGCCGCTTTGTCCCTTTAGTCTGCAATGAATTGAATTTCTGCTGGCCGGACGGCTCTCCGGGACTGGTTGTAACAGAAGTGTACTGCGGATACGGACGGAGCGACTGATAGACCGTATTCGCGCCGAGCTGATTCACGAAGCTGGGATAAGGGGAAGTAAACCCGGCGGCAACTGCGGACGTGGAGTTGATGGCCTGCAGTAAAAGTGACCCATACTTCACGTCGGCGAGGGGCAAGTAGTCGTAATTGGCCGTGAAGCCTAAATGCGTGCTGCGGCTGCCGAGGTAAGTAGCCTCAAATGACAGGTCGCGAGCTACCTGGCGCTGAATTGAAAATGTGTAGTTTATCGTTTGCGGCAGCCTTGTGTCGTTTGGCGGCAGGTAAGAAATTGGCTGGCCATTCAGGAAAGACGGATCGGTTGAAGGCGGACGCGAGAAGCTCTGAGGAAAGGTCCCGGAGTTCAGATAGTACAAGGGCGTGAATCCGTCAGCCGAACTGAAGGATGGCGACGCATTAAACCCACCTACGAAAGGCGTGGTACCGAGGTTCTCGGCAGAGTTCGCATAGTAAATCCCGCCTGACGTCCTGATGACGGTCCTGGAATCGAGTTGATAGGCAAAGCCCAGTCTCGGTCCAAAACCCTTTTTCCAGTTACCCGCGAAAAACTTTCCGGGAAGTCCGGACTGACCGGCAAACGCAAGGGCTCCCAGCATTCCGCCGGCGCCAGGATTTGCAATGTTGGGCTCGAAGCTCGACATCTTATTCTGCACTTCCGTATAGGACGGATTATAGTCCCAGCGGAGACCGTAGGACACAGTGAGTTTCGGAGTGGCGCGCCATTCGTCCTGGGCGAACATCCCTAATCTCAGATCCCGCAATCCGGTTTCAACCTGGATGGTCGCGCCGGCGGTGTTGACTGCGCCTAACAGGAAGCTGGCAACAGAGCTGCCCCAGGATCCGTATGATGAGGAGTCCGGCTGACTCGTCATTGAGTTGGAAAAGCTGAAACTGCCCGCGGAATTGTTTGCATTGTAATTGTCGATGCGGTCACGATCTAATTCGCCCCCGAACTTCACGGTGTGCTTCCCGTGAATCCAGGTCAGATTTTCGATGAACGTGTAGTCGAAAGCATAGAAGTGCGCGTCATAACCGCGGCCCATCGCAGCCGGAGCTCCGGTTCCACCACTGAAAGTCAGCGCGGGAAACATTCCGTTGTCCGCGGGTATCCCCGTAATCCCCAGTTTTTGATCCCAGCCCTGACCGTCGGTTCCGTTAGGTCCAATGTTAAACTCGCGGTCCAGACCGATCGTGACGTGATTTAACAATGCCTGAGTTATAACGTAGTCATGGCTAATGCGGACTTTCCATGACGTATCCTGCTGGTCAAATATCTGATCCAGTGGATTTGTCTGCGCCTGTCCCCAGACGGGTTGCGGACCCAGACCGGGCGCAGGGTTACCCCAAAGCAGGCGGGGTCGGGTCTGATGGGTGTAGCTGAACATCACTTTTTGCTTGTCCGAAATACTGTGGTCAATCTTGATGAGGGGCGTCGTGGTGTTGTAGTACGGCCATGTGGCCGCCCTGTGGTCATAGAAGTTATTCAGCTCGCCCGACAGGCCCGGCGACGGCGCC
>Ga0302320_10019066_pt1 | contig 13804 bp, 14 predicted proteins | sample Bog_T0_3_FD_202130 | JGI IMG/M metagenome (GOLD analysis project Ga0302320, IMG submission 202130) | Peat permafrost microbial communities from Stordalen Mire near Abisko, Sweden - Bog_T0_3 | ecosystem: Environmental > Terrestrial > Soil > Wetlands > Peat | place: Sweden: Abisko, Stordalen Mire... | reverse complement strand
GCTTGGGTCGCGCGCATGAACACGCCGCCGACACTTGTGGCGGCGATCCGCGCCCTGCAGGCCAAGGCCGACGAGGACGTCGTTCGCCATTTCGCCATCGAAGCCGACGGCAGCTTCTCAATCGACACGATGTTGATGGTCGCCGAGGGCTGAGCGCGCCGAAGCCTGAGCTCGCCGGCTCACGCGGCGTCGGCGCTGACCCGGTTGCGACCTTCCGACTTGGCGCGATAGAGGGCGCGGTCGGCGCGGCGGTAGAGCGAGCTGGTGTCGTCGTCGGGGCCGCGCTCGGCGACGCCGATCGACGTCGTGACCGGGATTGCGCGGCCGCCGGCGTCGATGACGAACGGCTCCTGCTGGATCGCCTGACGGGCGCGCTCGGCGATGCGCGCCGCGGCGCTGACCTCGACGTTCGGCATGACGATGACGAATTCCTCGCCGCCGAGCCGGCACAGAAGATCGCCGCCGCGAATGATGCCGCGCAGGCGATCGGCGAAGCTCTTCAGCACTTCGTCGCCGCAGTCGTGGCCGTAGGTGTCGTTGACCTGCTTGAAGTGGTCGATGTCGAGGATCATCAGCGTCAACGGCGTCCGGCGCATGCGCGCGTTGTCGAGCATCGTCGCGAGATGGTTTTCGAGGAAGCGTCGGTTGTTGAGGCCGGTCAGCGGGTCGTAGAGCGCGAGCTCGATCGACTGCTGCACCTTCTCGCGCAGCGAGTCGGCGTAGCGCTTCTGCCGCAACTGCGTACGCACGCGCGCGAGCAGCTCGTTGCGGTCGACCGGGCGGGTCAGGTAGTCGTTGACCCCGAGTTCGAGGCCGCGCAGCACGCGCTGGCGGTCTTCGAGCTCGGCGACGCCGAGGATCGGCAGATTGCGCGTGCGCTCCAGCGAACGGATCTGGCTGCAGAGACGCAGGCCGTCGAAATTGGCGAGACCCAGGCTGACGATGATGAGGTCGACATTGTCTTCCGCGGCCCGGAACAAGGCCTCGTGAGCGTCGGCCTCGACGTGAACCGTGTGATGCGAATCGAGCGCGTGGGCGAGCCGCTCGGCCGAACTGGCGCGGTCGTCGACGATCAGGATGCGCCCGCGCTTGCCGTCGTCGGCGTTGGGCGAAGCGAACGGCGCGATCATGCCGAGCGCGACCGTGGTGGCGGCGCGATTGCGCAGCTCGTCGACCGTCACCTTGAGCCGGGCGAGCGAGCGCACGCGCGCCACCAGCGCGATCTCGTCGATCGGCTTGGTGAGAAAGTCGTCGGCCCCCGCGTCGAGCCCGCGGACTCGGTCGGCCGGCTGGTCGAGCGCGGTGACGAGCACGATCGGCAAGTGGGCGGTGGCGGCCTGCCCCTTCAGCCGGCGGCAGACTTCGAAGCCGTCCATGCCCGGCATCATCACGTCGAGCAGCACGATGTCGCAGCGGCCCTTCTCGCAGATCTCGATCGCCTCCGGGCCGTTGGTGGCGGTCAACACCTCGAAATATTCGGCGGTAAGGCGCGCTTCGAGCAGTTTCAGATTCGGCGGAATGTCGTCGACGACGAGAACGCGCGCGGTCATCGATTCACTTCGCCCCGAGGAAATGATCGATGGTGTCGAAGAATTTGGCGACCGAGATCGGCTTCGACAGATAGGCCTCGCAGCCGCCCTGGCGGATCTTCTCCTCGTCGCCCTTCATTGCGAAGGCGGTGACGGCGATGACCGGAATCGCGCGCAACTCCTCGTCGTCCTTCAACCACTGCGTCACCTCGAGGCCGGAGACCTCGGGCAATTGAATGTCCATCAGGATCAGGTCAGGGTGGTGCAGGCGCGCGAGTTCGACCGCCTCGACGCCGCTGCGGGTCTGGACGATCCGACAGCCCCGCGTCTCGACGAGGTCGTTGAAGAGCTTCATGTTGAGCTCGTTGTCCTCTACGATCAGCACGGTTTTGACCATGGAAAAATCCAGGAAAAGCGCCGCAGGGGACCGAATTTCACATCGGAGCGCGGCGAACTATAGTAGGCGCCAGACCTTGACGAAAGGAAAACCGGACCGTGGCCCAGCGGGTTAACGGCAAGCTGTCCACAGGCGCGGAAGGCGCCGAGACGATCGCGATCGACGCGCTGGGTTTTCTCGCCGGCGAGCCGGAACGGCTCGCCCGGTTTCTCGCTTTGTCGGGGCTCGGGCCGCACAATCTGCGCCAGGCGGCGACTTCGCCGGGATTTCTCGCCGCAGTCCTCGACCATCTCGCGGCCGACGAGCGGCTGCTCGTCGCCTTCGCCGCGGCGCGGGGAATCGATCCCGCCGCCGTGACCCGCGCCCGCGACGCGCTTTCCGGCCCGTCGGCGGAACCTTCCGCTTGAGCGGCCGTCCGGCGCCCGCCGTGCCGGCGATCTTCTGCCGCGACTGCCTCGCCGACATCGACGACCAAAGCGCCGCCGCCGGCCGCTGCCGGCGCTGCGGTTCGCCGCGGCTGATCGCCGCAGACGCCGGTCTGACGATCGCTCACGTCGATTGCGACGCCTTCTACGCCGCGATCGAGAAGCGCGACCGACCTGATCTCGTCGACAAGCCGGTGATCGTCGGGGGCGGCGGGCGGCGCGGCGTCGTCGCCACCTGCTGCTACGTCGCGCGCACCTTCGGCGTGCGCTCGGCGATGCCGACCGGCCGCGCGCTGCGGCTCTGTCCGCAGGCGATCGTCCTGCCGCCCGACATGGCGAAATACGCGCGGGTCAGCCGCGACATCCGCGAGCGCATGCAGAAGCTGACGCCGCTGGTCGAGCCGCTGTCGATCGATGAGGCGTTCCTCGATCTGACCGGCTGCGAAGGCGTCAACGGCGCGCCGGCCGCGCTGGCGCTGGCGCGCTTCGCGCGCGAAGTCGAGCGCGAGATCGGCGTCACCGTCTCGGTCGGCCTCAGCTACTGCAAGTTCCTCGCCAAGCTCGCGTCCGATCTCGACAAGCCGCGCGGTTTTTCCGTCATCGGCCGCGCCGAGGCGCGCGCCGTTCTCGCGCCGATGAGCGTGGGCCGGCTGTGGGGCGTCGGCAAGGTCGCCGAAGCGCGGCTGGGGCGACTGGGCTTGACGACGATCGGCGATTTGCAGGCGCTCGACGAGAAGACGGCGGCGGCTCGGCTCGGCGACGACGGCCGACGGCTGTGGCGGTTGGCGCAGGGGATCGACGCGCGCCGCGTGACGCCGGATCGTGAGGCCAAGAGCGTTTCGAGCGAGACGACTTTCGAGATCGACGTCGCCGACCGCGACGAGCTGACCCGGACGTTGCTCTCCCATTGCGATCGGGTGGCGGCGCGGCTGCGCAAGAGCGGCCTGGCGGCGGGGGCGGTGACGCTCAAGCTGCGCACGCCCGACTTCCATTTGCACAGCCGCAGCCGTTCGGGGCTCGATTCGACCCAGATGGCGCCGCGGCTGTTCGCCGTGGCGCGCGCGCTGCTGGAGGCCGAGCCGGTCGGCCAAGCCTATCGGCTGATCGGCGTCGCGGCGGGCGATCTCGCGCCGGCCGCGGAAGCCGACGGCGCCGATCTCCTCGAGGGCGACCGCAGCCGCGAGAAGGCGCGCGAAGCGGCGATCGCGACTTTGCGCGACCGCTTCGGCGCGGCGGCGGTGCAGCGCGGCCTATCCTATCGGCCGGGCGGCGGGCGGCCGCGCTGATCAGTCGGGGCAGGCGGGAATGGGCAGGAGATCGAGCCGCTTGAGCTTGGCCTGGAGCGCAAACGCGCCGTAGTCGAGCTTCAGCGTGCCGGAGACGCCGTTCTCGTAGAGGTCGAAGCTGAGGATATATTCTGGCGGCGCGTCGCGCGCCTTCTCGTCGAAATAGGAGACCGTCACCGGCCAGCGACGGACCTTGCCGAGTGTGGCGGCGAACTCGGATTCCGGCGTCGGCGTCGTCGCTTCCCTGCCGATGACGGTCAGGGTCTGGAACACCTTCTTGCCGGTGTCGGATCCGTCGTAGACGCGCGCCTCCATCGTGCCGCCGCCCGCCTTGGCGTGGGCGATGATGCGCTCGATGTGCTCGGTCGGGAACAGGATGTCCTTGCCGATGTTCATCGTTTCGGCGTCCGGCTTGCTCAGCGCCACCGTCGTGTCGCCGCCGTCGGCACCGCGGCTCGCCGACCCGGCGACGGCGGGCGAGTCGGCGCCCTCCATCCGCGAGTCGATCTGGAAGCGCATGCGCTTGGCGTCGCCGTCCTCGAAGGTCACGGCGTGAATATCGGACGAGACGGGGTCGCCCTCGCTGCGCTGCAATTCGGTGAACTGGCGGAAGTTCGAGGCGAAACCGTCGCAGCGCGAGCCGGAGAATTCATAGGCGATCAGCCCTGAAGCGGCGACCGGCGTCTGCGAAGTGGAGCGTTGCCCGCCGTAGTCGTCGATCAGCGAAATTTCGTAGGCCGCGCGGTGGGGCGCGAGCGGCAACGCCATCTCGGCGCGGGCGCCGACGACGCCTGCCGCCAGCGCGACCGCCGTCAGGGCAATGCGACCTCTCATTCAACGTTCTCCGCCGACCCGAAGCGGGCGCCTCGGCCGTCTTTCGGTTGTCGCCGCACTTTTCGGCGGATTCGTGGCCGATTGCGCTTCAGGGCTCGTCCGACTCCGCGACCGGCCCCCAGGCCTGCTCGAGCGCCGAGGGCTCGTCGAGCGGCTCTTCGTCCGGACGCAAGGTCGAATCGTCGTCGGGCTGCGGGACGCCAAACCCGGCCGGCAGCTTGCCGTCGAACAGGCCTGCGCCCTGCAGTTCGTCGAGGCCGGGCAGATCGGCGACGGCGTCGAGACCGAAATGGGCGAGGAATTCGGGCGTCGTGCCGTAGGTGATCGGGCGGCCCGGCGCTTTGCGGCGGCCGCGCATGCGCACCCATCCGGCCTCCATCAGCACGTCGAGCGCGCCCTTGGAGACGGCGACGCCGCGGATCTCCTCGATGTCGGCGCGCGTCACCGGCTGGTGGTAGGCGATGATCGCGAGAGTCTCGATCGCTGCGCGCGACAGCTTGCGCTTCTCCTGGTCCTCGCGCGCGAGCAGCCAGGCGAGGTCGGGCGCGGTGCGCAGCGCCCAACGGCCGGCGACGCGCACGACATTGACGCCGCGCTCGGCGTAGAGGCGCTGCAGCTCGGCCATCACCGCGCCGACTTCGGCCTCAGACGACAGCCGCGCGGCGATCGTCGCCTCGTCGGTCGGCTCGGCGGCGGCGAACAGGATCGCCTCGGCGACGCGAAGATCCTCAGGGGCGAAACGCGGCGGCGCGTCGGCATCGAACAATTTGGCGACGATTCCCATTTTGGCGTCTCAGTTCGGTTCGGACGGCGCCGCGGCGACCGGGCGCAGCCACAGCGGCGCGAAAGCCGCATCCTGCCGCAACTCGATCCGTCCCTCGCGCGCCAGCTCCAGAGAGGCGGAGAACGAGGATGCGCGCGCGGTGCGGCGAAACTTCGGCTCGACTCCGTATTCGATCAGCCAGGAATCAAGCTCCGTCCAGTCGTCGACCCGCCCGATCATGCGCGTCAGCGCTTCGCGCGCTTCGGCGAGCGACCAGACGGCGCGCGCGGCGAAACGCAGCTTGCCGCGGGCGTGCTTCTGGCTCTGACGCGCGTAGGCGGAGAGGAGGTCATAGAGCGTCGCCTCGTAGACGATGGCGCTGGTGCGGGCGATCGGCTCCGGCGCGCCGCGGCAAAAGACGTCGCGGCCGAGCTGCGGACGGGCGAACAGCGCCTCGCCGGCGCGGCGGATCTGCTCCAGCCGCCTCAGCCGCTGGGCGAGCGCGTCGGCGAGGTCGGCCGCTTCGCCGCTTTCGACCCGGCTCGGCGAGGGCAGCAGCAGGCGCGACTTGAGATAGGCGAGCCAGGCGGCCATGACGAGATAGTCGGCCGCGAGCTCGAGCCTCAGCTTGTGCGCTTCCTCGACGAAGGCGAGGTATTGCTCGGCGAGCGCCAACACCGAGATGCGCGCCAAGTCGACCTTCTGGCGGCGGGCGAGCTCGAGCAGGAGGTCGAGCGGACCCTCGAAGCCGTCGAGATCGACGGTGAAGGCGGGCTCGCCCTCGGCCCGGTCGACCTGAAACTCGTCATTTTGAACGCCGACGCCGGCCACGAATCACCTCTTTCGGGTGGCCCGCGACTTTGGCCCGCGGCGGCGGCGAGGGCAAGGCGCGGCGGCGCGCGCGTCCACAATCTCGCCCCCGCAGCGGCTCGACGTTGCGTCGCATATCAACCAGAAGTTAACCGGGGTAACCAACTATGTTTAGGTAAACATTTGGTTTCCGGCCTCAAAAGCATCCGAACGATTGCAATCGTCGAGCGTCGGCGTACCGTCATTTTTGCAGGGCATCGTTCGCCCAACAGACACCCCGCGGAGTGCTCGGGTCCGCCGCATCTCCCGGGTCCGTGGGGTCGGCCGGCCTGGAAGCAGCTTAGGAGTGGCCTCCTCGACGCTGCTTCCGGCCGGCCTCCCGTTTTCCGTCAATAGCGCCTGAGCAGGCTGACCATTCTGCCCTGGACGCGCACCCGGTCGGGCCCGAAGATGCGGGTCTCGTAGGCCGGGTTGGCGGCTTCGAGCGCGATCGAAGCGCCGCGCTTGCGCAGCCGTTTCAGCGTCGCTTCCTCGTCGTCGATCAGCGCCACGACGATGTCGCCGGTCTCTGCGGTGTCTTGCTTGCGGATGATGACGGTGTCGTTTTCGAGAATGCCGGCCTCGATCATCGAGTCGCCGCGCACTTCGAGCGCGAAATGCTCGCCGGCGCCGAGAAAATCCGGCGGCATGGCGATCGTGGCGATGCGGCTCTGGATCGCTTCGATCGGCGTGCCGGCGGCGATGCGGCCCATCACCGGGATCATCGCCGGGGCGTTCGGCGTCTCGGCCCCGCCGAGCGGTCGGACCTTGCCGAGGTTGCCGGAGATGACGCTCGGCGAGAACTTCTGCGCCCGCGGCGCGCCGACGGTCGCCGATTCCGGCAGCCGCAGGACCTCGATCGCGCGGGCGCGATTGGCCAGGCGCCGGATGAAGCCGCGCTCCTCGAGCGCCATGATCAAGCGATGGATGCCCGACTTCGAGCGCAGCTCGAGCGCATCCTTCATTTCGTCGAAGGAGGGCGGAACCCCCTCGGCCAGCAGACGCTCGTGAATGAAGCGCAGCAGCTCGCTTTGCTTTCTGGTCAGCATGGCAGGCTCCCCAACCGCCCGGCGCGAATCGCCCCCTCGCCGTCGGCGGGGCCGAGAATCGCGTTTGGGCGTAAACAAATCACGAACGATGCGTATCTGTTCGCGCTGTGTTCCGTCAAGAGGGTGGGGCGGATCAACCTCCCGTTTGGCTGGGAGCGAGGCGGTTTCCGTCAGCGCAGGCGGCAGTCGGCGGTCGGGCGCCAGTTCTCGAGGTCGCCGGCGAAGGCCAGCGCGAACGCGCGTTGCGCCGCGATCGGGCCGGAAAGATCGTCGCCGAAGGCGGTGTGGGCGAGCGTCGCGCCGCTCCGCTTGGCGAGCGCCGGGGCGGCGGCGATAGCCGCTTCGGCGGGGTCGTAGAGGCGGAACGAAGCGCCGTCGGCGGCGACCGCGGCGAGATAGAGATCTTCGCCCGGCCCCTCGGCATGGGCGACGGCGGCGAGATAGACGCCGTCGGCGACGCGATGCAGCGTGGCCGGCTCGGCCGAAGAATTGTCGGGGGCGACAAAGACATATTGTGTCCGTCGGTCGCTCTGCAGGCGGATAAGGCGGCCGCGCTCGGCCTTCGCCGCCCCGCGCTCCTGGATGGTTAGGCAGGCGTAATCGCCCGGCCGCGCCGCGACGGAATCGCCGTCGCCGAGCGGAAAAGGTTGGTCCTGGGTGGAAAGGCAGCCGGCAAGCGCCAGGGCCAAGAGGGAAACAACGAGCGCGCGCTGAGTCATGGCGGTCAGGCCTTACGGGCCGGCCGCCGCCTCGATGGAGACAGAGGGCGCCGCCGGCGCGCCCATTGTTGGCTCGGCGAGGCAAAAGCGCGAGACAAATCCGAAGTCGGAGACGCGAAAGGCGCCGCATTCGACGGCGGTTGCTCGAGTCACGCTTGAGTTTGCATTCGTCAGGCGCACAATCGCCGCCAAACCAGCGATGATCGGATGCGCCGGCGCAGAACGCGGCCGCGCGAGGGGAGAGTCGGTTCGATGAACGAAACGGCGTCGGAACGGGCGGCGATGTGGGACGCGCGCTACGAGCCCGCGCCATACGCCTATGGCGAGGCCGCCAACGCCTTTCTCGTCGCGCAGGCGCCGCGCCTCGAGCGCGGCATGCGGGCGCTCGTTCCCGGCGACGGCGAGGGGCGCAACGGCGTGTGGCTTGCCGAGCAGGGGCTTGTCGTCGACACGCTCGACCTCTCCGCCCAAGGCGTCGCCAAGGCGCGCCGGCTCGCTGCGACGCGCGGCGTCAGCCTCAACGCGGCGCAAGCCGACGCGCTCGCCTGGGCCTGGCCGCGCGAGGCCTACGACGTCGTCGCGCTGATCTATCTCCACCTCGCCGCCGACGAACGTCGCTTCCTTCATGGCCGCGCGCTCGCGGCGCTGAGGCCCGGCGGGCTGCTGATCCTCGAGGCGTTCCGCCCGGAGCAACTCGCCGCGCACGCGGCGGGCGCGCGCGGCGGTCCGCGCGAGGCGCGACTGCTTTACACCGTCGCCGACCTTGCCGCCGACTTCGCCGGGCAGGAGATCGTCGAGCTCGCCGAAGCGAGCGCCGTGCTCGATGAAGGGGCGCTGCATGTCGGCGCGAGCGCGGTCGTTCGCGCGATCGTGCGAAAGGTCTAGGCGTCGCGCAACGTGACCCTGACCGGGACGTGGTCGGAGGCCTTTTCGCGGCCGCGCATGTCCTTGTCGACGACGGCCGTCTCAAGCGTGTCGGCGGCTTGCGGGGACAAGAGGAAGTGGTCGATGCGGATGCCGGCGTTGCGCTGCCAGGCGCCGGCCTGGTAGTCCCAGAAGGTGTAGAGGCCCTTCTCGTCGCTGGTCGCGCGCAGCGCGTCGGCAAAGCCGAGCGAGAGAAGCTCGCGGAACTTGGCCCGCGTCTCGGGCAGGAACAACGCGTCCTTCGTCCAGTCCTCCGGGCGCGCAGCGTCTCGCGTCTCGGGAATGACGTTGAAGTCGCCGGCCAGCGCCAGAGGCTCCTCATAGGCGAGCAAGCCGCGCGCGCGGCGGATCAGCCGATCCATGAAGGCGAGCTTGTAGGCATATTTCTCGCCCGGCGCCGGATTGCCGTTGGGCAGATAGATGCAGGCGAGCCTCAGCACGCCGCGCGCGGCGGGGATCACCGCCTCGATGTAGCGCGCCTGCGGGTCATCGGGATCGCCTGGCAGCCCGCGCTGCGCTTCGAACGGCCGCTTGGCGAGGATTGCAACGCCGTTGAAGCCCTTCTGCCCGTGGACGGCGACATTATAGCCGAGGTCCTCGATCTCGGCGCGCGGGAACGCCTCGTCGACGCACTTGGTCTCCTGCAGGCACAATGCGTCGGGCGCCTGCTCCTTGAGATAGTCGAGGAGATGGGGCAGCCGCTGGCGGACCGAGTTGACGTTCCAGGTGGCGACGATCAGGGCAGGGGACTCCGCAGGCAGTGGGCAATAGGCAGTAGGCAGCAGGAAGCGCTCTTCGCCCACTGCCTACCGCCTATCGCCTTCTTCCTCAATCCCAGCGCCGGTGCGCCCACATCCATTGTTCCGGATTGTCACGGATGAACTGCTCGAAACGCGCCTGCACCGCGGCGGTCGTCGCCAGCACGTCGGCGTCGCGGTCGTCGCTGCGCTGCGCCTCGACCTTCTCGATGCGCATGGCGAAATGCGCGCCCTTGGTGCGCACGACGGCGGCCGCGTAGATCGGGATGCCGGCGGTGCGGGCGATGAGGGCGGGAAAGGGGTTCGACCAGGCCGGACGACCGAAGAACGGCACTTCGATCCCGCGCCCTTCGCGCAGGTCGGCGACGAAGGCGGGGTAGCCGCCGGCGCGCGCAAGTTTCAGCAACGCCCGCGACGTCGCCGGCGACTTGTCGAACAGGCCGCCGGGATAGAGCGGCCGGCGGCGCTCGTAGAGCCAGCGGTCGACCAGCGGGTTGGTGAGCTTCTGGTAGACGCCGGCGAGCGGCAGGCCGAAACGCAGGCCCGCCTGCGAAGCGAGTTCCCAGTTGCCGAGATGCAGCGTGCAGACGACGAACGGCCCGCCCGCGACGATCGCCTCGAACTTTTCGAACGGTTCGAGCACGACGCGCTGCTCGCTCAGGATCTGCTGGATGTGGAAGAACTCGGCGAAGGTGCGGCCGAGGTTGTCCCACATCGCCAAGGCGATGCGTCGGCGCTCGGCCTCGGAGGCCTCCGGCAGCGCCAGCGCCAGATTGTCGAGCGCGCGCTTCTGGCGCCCGAGCCGGGGCGCGATGCGCCGCCACAGGAACCCCGAAACCGCCGACGCCCAGTCGAGCGGCAGGGCGGTCGCGACCGCGGCCAGCGCGCAGAACGCGACGTATTCGAGACGATGGCGCAATTGCGCGAGACGACCCATGGGTCCGGCGTTCCTTTCGACCCATGGCTGGGCCGGGCGGCTATGCTCGGCGGCGGCGGGCGCGTCAAGGGCGCCCCAAGCGACATTTTGCCTTGCCGCCCGGCTGGGGAAACATGATAGTCGTGGCCGATCTGCGTAAGTCGAGTGGGAGGTTGGGGGATGAGCGACCAGGTTAAGTATCAATTGGGCGAGGATCGGATCCCTCGCGTTTGGTACAACATCGCCGCCGACCTGCCGCCGGCGCCGCCGGTCCTTCATCCCGGCACAGGCAAACCGATCGGCCCCGACGACCTTGCGCCGCTGTTCCCGATGGCGCTGATCGGCCAGGAAGTCAGCACCGAGCGCGAGATCGAGATCCCCGATCCGGTGCGCGAGATCTATCGCATGTGGCGGCCGACGCCGCTCTATCGCGCGCGCGGGCTGGAGAAGGCGCTCGGCACCACCGCGCGCATCTTTTACAAATACGAAGGCGTCAGCCCGGCCGGCAGCCACAAGCCCAACACCGCGGTGGCGCAGGCCTTCTACAACAAGCAGGAGGGGGTGAAGAGGCTCACCACCGAGACCGGCGCCGGCCAATGGGGCTCCTCGCTCGCCTTCGCCGGCGGCCTGTTCGGCCTCGAGGTCAAGGTCTACATGGTCAGGGTCTCCTTCGATCAGAAGCCCTATCGGCGGGCGCTGATGGAGACTTACGGGGCGACCTGCATCGCCAGCCCGAGCAACGAGACCAACTCCGGCCGCGCCATCCTCGCCGCCAGCCCGAATTCGCCCGGCAGTCTCGGCATCGCCATCTCCGAGGCGGTCGAGGTCGCCGCTCAGAGCGCCGACACCAAATATTCGCTCGGCAGCGTGCTCAATCACGTGCTGTTGCACCAGACGGTGATCGGCCAGGAGGCGATCGAGCAGATGGAGGCGGCCGACGCCTATCCCGACGTGGTGATCGGCTGCGCCGGCGGCGGTTCGAATTTCGGCGGCATCGCCTTCCCGTTCCTCGGCAAGAAGCTGCGCGACAAGCGCGACGTGAGGCTCATCGCCGTCGAGCCGTCGGCCTGTCCGTCGCTGACGCGCGGCCGCTACGCTTTCGATTTCGGCGACACCGGCCACCTGACGCCGCTGATGAAGATGCACACGCTCGGCTCGACCTTCATCCCGCCCGGCTTCCACGCCGGCGGCCTGCGCTACCACGGCATGTCGGCGCTGGTCAGCCATTGCAAGGAACTCGGGCTGATCGAGGCGCGCGCCTATCACCAGAACCCGTGCTTCGAGGCCGGCGTGATGTTCGCGCGCACTGAAGGAATCGTGCCGGCGCCGGAATCGAACCATGCGGTCAGGGCGGCGATCGACGAGGCGCTGAAGGCGCGCGAGGAAGGCAAGTCGCCGACGATCCTGTTCAATCTGTCGGGCCACGGCCATTTCGACATGCAGGCCTACCTCGACTACTTCTCGGGCAAGCTGCTCGACAAGGACTACGACGCGGCCGCCCTCGAAGCCTCGCTCGCCCTTCTGCCGAAAGTGGCGGCGGAGTAGGCGGTCGAGAGCGCAAGCCGACGGGCGTACGGCGCGTGCGGAGCCGCTCGATGAGACGCCCTCGCGCCGGCGAAGGCTTCCGAAGGGCGCTCTCGCGGGCGCAAGTGTTGCTGCGCTCCGATGCGTCCCTAGGGAGCGCCTCGCGGCTTAGAATTCAGACCACTCGGCGCTCGCCGCCGCGCCGCCGTGGCCGCGCCCTTGAGCCGCCGCACGGACACGGGGGCGTCGGGGCTGTGCGGGTTCAACGGCCGAAGGCGCGGCGCGCGGCGCCGGGCGGGGCAGCGGTTCTCCGCCGCCGGGCGGAACCTTGAACCGCCCGACGAGGCGCGCCAGTTGCTCGCTTTCGGACGCCAGCGACTGGCTGGCGGCGCTCGCCTGTTGCGACATCGCGGCGTTCTGTTGCGTCGCCTGGTCCATGTGATTGACCGCCGCGGCGACCTGCTGAAGGCTGGTCGCCTGCTCCTCGGCGCTGGAACTCATCGTCGCGACGACGGCGTTGATCTCCGACACCTTCGCTTCGATCCGCTCGAGCGCCGCGCCGGTCTCGCCCACCAGGTTGACGCCTTCTTCGACCTGCGCGGTCGAAGTCGAAATCAGCGCCTTGATCTCCTTGGCTGCCTCGGCCGAACGTTGCGCCAGCGCGCGAACTTCGGAAGCGACGACGGCGAAACCGCGGCCGGCGTCGCCGGCGCGAGCCGCCTCGACGCCCGCATTGAGCGCCAGAAGGTTGGTCTGGAAGGCGATCTCGTCGATGACGCCGATGATCTGGCTGATCTGCTGCGACGACTTCTCGATCTTGCTCATCGCTTCGACTGCGCGGCGCACGATTCCCGCTCCGAGATCCGCGTCGTCGTGCGTGGCGGCGACGACCGCTCGAGCGCGCTTGGCGCCCTCCGCATTCTTGCCGACGGCGGTCGTGACCTGGCCGAGCGCCGCGGCGGTCTCTTCGAGGCTCGAGGCCTGCTGTTCGGTGCGCCGCGCGAGGTCGTTCGACGCCGCGGTGATTTCCTGCGCGCTCGAATGGACCGCCTCCGCCGCCGACTTGACGGCGCCGAACGCTTCGCCGAGGCGTGCGATCGCGCCGTCGAAATCGGCCTTCAGCTTGCCATAGGCCGCGGGCAGGTCGTCCTGCATACGGCAGGTGAGGTCGTTGTCGGCGAGCCGCGCCAGCCCCGCGCCGATCGAGCTCGCGACGCGCGCGCGCTCTTCGGCTTTGGCCTCTTCCGCGGCCTTGACGCGCGCCGCCTCCGCCGCTTCGACATAGACCGAAATGGCGAAGTCCATGTCGAGCAGCGCGGCTTTGACCAGCGCGCCGATCGCCGAGCCCGCCGCTTCGGCCGCCTTGCGCCCGCCGTTGAAGAGCCCGCTCGGCCACAGCTCGCCGACAGCCGCCTTGACCAGACGATCGACGACCACGGCGTAGCCGGCGATGTACCAGGCGGGCTCGAGGCCGACTCGCGCGTGGGCGAGGCCGATCGCACGCACGCCGGCGGCGTAGCGGTCGTCGAACCGCGCCGAGCCGATCGCGTCCCAATGTTTGAGCTGAGCCGACTTCGCCGCCGCCATGTGGGCGTCGTCGCGGAAGAAGGCGTCGAGCTTCGGGGTCGCGCGGACCTTGTCGTAGAAGGCGTCGAGCGCAGCCGGCATCTCGCGTTCGACGACCGGTTTGAGGCTCAAAATCCCAGCGCAGGCGGCCGGATCAAGCGACATGAACTGCGTGAGCTCTTCGAGGCCGGCGATTGCAGTCGCTGTCTTTTCCATTGTCCGCCCGCCTTTCGATGCGCCAAGCGTCGCCGGCGGCGCCGACCGC
>Ga0302320_10019065_pt1 | contig 13805 bp, 12 predicted proteins | sample Bog_T0_3_FD_202130 | JGI IMG/M metagenome (GOLD analysis project Ga0302320, IMG submission 202130) | Peat permafrost microbial communities from Stordalen Mire near Abisko, Sweden - Bog_T0_3 | ecosystem: Environmental > Terrestrial > Soil > Wetlands > Peat | place: Sweden: Abisko, Stordalen Mire... | reverse complement strand
CTATCCCGACAAGTGGAAGGACTACAGCAGCGTCCACATCAGCCGCGACGCTTACTTCGCCAATGTTCAGCAGGGCCATCGCTTTGCCGTCACCGACGACCACTCCCGCATCGGCAAACCCGTGGACCGCGCCCGCTGGGGAATGACTCCGCCGACCTCGGATGCCTACTACAATCCGCAGCTCAATGAGATCGTCTTCCCCGCCGGAATCCTCCAGCCGCCAGCCTTCAACATGCAGGCCAATGACGCCGTGAACTACGGCTCCATCGGCGTGGTCATTGGACACGAGATCAGCCACGGCTTCGATGATCAAGGCGCGCAATACGACGCAGACGGACGCCTCAACAACTGGTGGAGCGCCGACGACCTTAAGAAGTTCCAGGCCAAGACCTCATGCGTCTCAGAGCAATTTGAGAGCTACTTCATTGAGCCCACCATTCATCACAACGGCAAGCTGGTGCTCGGCGAAGCTATCGGCGACCTTGGGGGCGCAAAGATCGCTTATCTCGCTTTCAAGAAATCGCAGCAAGGCAAGCCACCACTGCCCACCATCGACGGACTCACACCAGACCAGCAGTTCTTCGTGGCCTGGGGACAGTTCCGCGGTGACGCCATCCGTCAGGAAACGCAGCGCATGATGATTCAGGGCGATCCGCACCCCATCGCAAAGTTCCGCGTCATCGGACCGCTCTCCAACCTGCCTGCATTCCAGAAAGCGTTCTCCTGCCCCGGCACCTCTGCCATGGTGCGCCCGGCCGAAAAACGCTGCGAAGTCTGGTAGCGTAATACACCACAAGGCGCGGGCTCCCAGTCCGCGCCTTGTTAATTTCTGATCGATACAGCCCGGTCAGCCCTCTGTGCTTCTAACGCGCTGGACGTTTCAGTTCAGAAGAAGTGCAATTCCAACGCAAACGGGTGCAGGGCGTAGTGTAAGCACGCGAGCAGCCGCGCCTTCACTCAAACAGAGTCCACCGGGAGAAATGCATGAATGCATTGCCTCACTTTCAGCAGCAACCGACACCACAGCGAATCATGCAGATGGGATGGGCTTTCGTCATGCCGCTCGCGATTGAGAGCGCGATCCGCAACCGCATCTTTGATGTCTTGGATGGACATTCTCGAACGCTTGCTGAGGTGTGCGAAGAGACCAATTGCTCTCCGCGTGGCGCAATGGCATTGATGGATCTACTGGTCTCCATCGAATTGCTCACCAAAGACGTTAACGGAGAGTACGCGCTGACTCCCGAGGCATCCATGTTTCTGGTCGCAGGCAAGCCATCCTTTCACGGAGGCTTCTTCCGCCACCTCTCGAAGGACCTACTGCCCAGCTATCTCCAACTGGACACAGCCGTACGCACAGGCAATCCCATTCGATCCGTGAATGACAGCTTGGAAGGCGAAGCGTTCTTCAAGGGATTCGTCGAAGACCTCATGCCCATCAACTTCCCAGCTGCCAAAGCAGTCGCACGTGAACTGTTAAGCCATCGGCAAAGCGAAACAACGCGCGTGCTGGACGTAGCGGCAGGTTCTGGAGTCTGGGGCATCGCCGTCGCCGAAGCCTTCCCCAAGGCCACCCTCACCGCCGTGGACATGCCCGCCGTGCTGAATGTAACGCGGTCCGTGGTGCAACGCTTCGGACTCAGCAACCGCTTTCACGACATCGCCGGTGACCTGCTCGAAGTGGATTTTGGAAAGGAATATTCGGTCGCAATTCTCGGCCACATCCTCCACTCGGAAGGCGAAGAGCGTGGTCGCCGTCTCCTAAGCAAAACCTACGCAGCACTGGATCGCGGAGGCACCATCGTCATCTCTGAATTTCTGCTCGACGATGACCGCACCACACCCACCCACGCCGCCATCTTCAACGTCAACATGCTGGTAAACACCGCGCACGGACGCTCATTCACCTTCAGCGAACTTCACGGATGGCTAGAAGAGCTAGGCTTCCGCAACGTCCGCACCCTGAAAGTCCCAGCACCCTCGCCCGTAATCCTCGCCGACAAATAAGCAAAGGCACGGACTCAAACTCCGCGCCTCTCGGGTACTTCAGGAACCTTCAGGGTACTTGAGGGTGCCCCATCCTAGCCTTCCTTTGGCTAGGATGGGGCGGTTGCACTTGCTGTTGTTCTTGACCTTGAACCTGTCCTTACTTCACCAACTGCCGAATCACATACTGCAAAATCCCGCCGTGCTTGTAATACAGCACCTCCTGCGGAGTATCAATCCGCAGCGTGGTCTTGAAAGTCTTCACCGAACCATCCGCAGCCGTGGCCTTCACTTCAACAGTCTTTCCCGGAGTGAAGTTCGCAAGCGCAGCATCCAGCCCCAGAATCTCGTAGCTCTCCTCGCCCGTAATGCCTACGGTCTCCGGGTTTTGGTCCGCCAAAAATTGCAGCGGCAGAATTCCCATCCCCACCAGGTTCGAACGATGAATGCGCTCAAAGCTCTCGGCAATCACCGCGCGCACTCCCAACAGCAGCGGTCCCTTCGCCGCCCAATCGCGGGACGAACCCGAGCCGTACTCCTTGCCTGCAATCACAATCACAGGCACGCCCGCCTTGCGATACTCCGCAGCCGCGTCGTAAATTGCAAGCTCCTGCCCACCCGGAATCACCTTCGTGAAGCCGCCTTCAATGTGAGGCACCAGCTTGTTGCGGATACGCGTATTAGCAAACGTGCCGCGCATCATCACCTCATGATTGCCGCGCCGCGAGCCATACGAGTTGAAGTCCGCAGGCTGCACGCCGTGGTCAATCAAATACTTGCCAGCCGGGCTGTCTTTCTTAATCGAGCCCGCCGGAGAGATATGATCCGTAGTCACCGAGTGCCCAAACCGCGCCAGCACGCGCGCACCTTTGATGGCCGCAACCGGCTTCGGCTCAGCAGTCATGCCCTCAAAATACGGAGGGTTCTGAATGTACGTACTCTTAGCGTCCCACACATACGTGTCGCCCGCCGGAACCTTCAAACTCTGCCAGCGCGCATCGCCGTCGAGCACCGTCGCATAGGAATCGCGGAACATCGTGGATGTGATTACCTTGTGCACCACGTCGTCCACTTCCTTCTGCGTAGGCCAAACATCCTTCAGATAAACAGGGCCCTTCGCGCCTTCGCCAATCGGCTCCTTGTACATGTCAATCATCTCGCCAGCCAGGGCAAACGCCACCACCAGCGGCGGAGACATCAAGTAATTTGCGCGCACCTCGCTGTTAATGCGGCCCTCGAAGTTTCTGTTCCCAGAGAGCACACTCGCGACAACAAGATCGTTGTCCACCACCACGTCACTCACAGCCTGCGGCAGAGGTCCGGAGTTGCCAATACAAGTCGTGCATCCGTAGCCCACCAGATTGAAGCCAATCTGATCGAGATACGTCGACAATCCCGCCGCATTCAAATATTCGGTAACGACCTTTGACCCCGGAGCCAGCGAACTCTTCACCCACCCTGGCCGCTTCAATCCAAGCTCCACGGCCTTCTTCGCCACCAAGCCCGCAGCCACCAGCACATAAGGATTTGACGTATTCGTGCAGCTGGTAATCGCCGCAATCACCACGCTGCCATGTCGCAGGGCCGTCTTGTAATCCTTCGAGCCGCGATCCGCACGCCCGTTCGACCTCGCCGAAACCTTCGCATTGTCCTTCAGCAAACTCGGCAGCGCCGTTGCAAACGATGCCGCCGCCTGTCCCAGCTCCACCCGATCCTGCGGACGCTTCGGCCCCGCAATCGAAGGCTCAATCGTCGCCAGATCAATGTGCAGCACGTCCGTGTATTCAGCTTCCGGAGACTCCGCCGTGTGGAAGAGCCCCTGTTCTTTGTAGTAGGCCTCCACCAGTGCAATCTGCTCTTCGCTCCGTCCCGTCAGCCGCAAATAACGCAGCGTCTCCTCGTCCACCGGGAAGATACCGCAAGTAGCGCCGTATTCAGGAGCCATGTTCGCAATCGTCGTGCGATCCGCCACCGTAAGTGTGCCCAGGCTAGGACCAAAATACTCCACGAACTTGCCGACCACGCCCTTCTTGCGCAACGCCTCCGTCACGGTCAAAACCAAATCAGTAGCCGTCGATCCCTCGCGCAACTTGCCCGTAAAGCGCACCCCCACCACCTGCGGAATCAGCATCGAAGCCGCCTGTCCCAGCATCGCCGCCTCGGCCTCAATTCCGCCAACGCCCCAGCCCAGCACACCCAGCCCATTTACCATCGTCGTGTGCGAGTCCGTGCCAACCAGCGTGTCCGGATAGGCCAACGAATTGGTGCCCCATATCTGCCCGTCTTTGGCAGATGTGGGTTCGTGGTGCTCCAGCACAAACACCACGCGAGCCAAATACTCAATGTTGATCTGGTGCACAATACCCGTATCCGGAGGCACAATCGCATAATTCTTCAGCGCGCCCTGACCCCAGCGCAAGAACGCATAGCGCTCCTTGTTGCGCTCAAACTCCAGCGCCGCGTTCAAATCGAACGCCTGCGCCGTGCCGAACTCATCCACCTGCACCGAGTGGTCAATCACCAGCTCAGCCGGTTGAAGGGGATTGATCTTCGTAGCATCGCCGCCCAGTCGCGCCATCGCATCGCGCATCGCCGCCAAATCCACCACCGCCGGGACGCCCGTGAAATCCTGCAACAGCACCCGGCTAGGCATAAACGAAATCTCCTGCTCGCTAGTCGCCTTTGCCTTCCATCCGGCCACCGCGCGAATCATCTCCGCCGTCACCGTCTCGCCATCCTCGCGACGCAGCAGATTCTCCAGCAGAATACGCAGCGAAAACGGTAGTCGCGCCGTCTTGAACCCATGTTGATCCAGAGAAGAAATGCGGAAGAAGTCGAACTGCCTGCTCCCAACGCGAAGCGAAGAACGGCTACCAAACGTATTCATAGATCGCCTTGAGTGTGAAATTTTGAGGCCAGCGCGGCCACCCCGCCGCCCGACCTGTTTCAAAGCCAGCTCCGCCCGCCGCGAACACCCCTTCGCGAATGACCGAACCAACTGAACCTAACAGTGTAGTCCGAAGAGGCAAAACAGGAAACTGCGATGGGCGAGCGGACCAGGCTTACAGTGCGCTAATACATCTGTATCAGCAGGGCATTCCCACGCTCGGCGGCGTCCCGGTAGAATGTCCTTAGCCCCTCAAACAGCTCTGGCAGGTGTTCCCACTCGGCAGGGTCGTCGAAGGTATGTGCCAGATAGATGTTCTTTTTCTCGGCGTCTTCTTGATCGAGTTTTGATGGGAGCAGAGCCGATTCCACCAGTTCCAACGCCTGAGCGATCTTCTTCACTTCTTCCGCGCGAAGATACCTCACAGGCCCATACCCCATCACTCCGTTCACATCTGGAATTTCTCTACCGCCAAGAATTGCTTGCGAGATGAGGGTATCGCTCGCTTCTGTTTCCCCATTCAATGCATAGTGGAGCACATGCCACTCTTTATAGAGTGGATACCGCTTGCGCTCTGCCTTCGTTTCATCGGACAGGGCCCCAAACTGCTTCTTCATCATCAGCAACGAACGCTCAGCTTCTTTTTGCATTATGGCCGGCAGGGTCTTCAGTGTTTGCTCCATCTGCGCGACTATTCGTTCGGTCTCACCCAGATTCGCAAGTATCTCCGTATAAGGTCCGAGCAGATCATCCATCACCCACTCGTATGCCTCCTCTGGTGACTCGATAAACCGGTCAAGTTGTAACGGCGTAATCTGTTCCAGTTTGAGTTCCATGCCCACGAGGCGCTCCCGAGCGTATTCCTTGCTCTTAAACTTGATTTGTAAGTGAACGCAATTCTACTCCGCTTACCGACTTTTGAAACCTCGAATCCTGCGACCTTCACTTCGCGCCTAAATTCCCTCGTGATATACTATGGTATATACCTTTTGCAGGGAGGTCCAACCATGCCACGCACCGCAAAGCTCTTCACCAATGGACGCAGCCAAGCCGTGCGCCTCCCCGCCGATCTCCGCTTCGAAGGCACCGAGGTCTTCATCCGCAAAGACCCTGCTACCGGAGACGTAATCCTCTCCCGCCGCCCCGAATCGTGGGACGATTTCTTTGAACTCGTTCGCCAGACCGATGTGCCCGAAGATTTCCTCTCAGATCGCCAGGACGATCCACCGCAGAAGCGTGACCTCTTCTGATGGCTCGCCGTTACCTGCTGGACACCAACACCGTCAGCTTCATCTTCAAGAGCAATGCCACCGTACTTCGCCGCCTCGCCGGGGTCTCCATGGCACAGCTCGCAATCTCCGCCGTGACCGAAGGCGAGATTCGCTTTGGCCTCGCCCGTCGCCCCGAGGCGACGAGGCTGCGGCAGGTAGCTGACGAGTTCCTGCTCCGTGTCGCAATCCTGCCTTGGGACTCCGATGCCGCACAACACTACGGCCATCTCCGCGCCTCGCTCGAACGCGACGGCCAGCCTCTCGGCAACCTCGACACCATGATCGCCGCACACGCTCTGGCAGCCAGCGCCGTGCTCGTCACCAACGATCACGCCTTCAGCAGAATCAAAAAGCTGAAAGTCGAGGACTGGACCAAGGGACCGCAACGGTAGCTACTTCCTTCTCACATGCAAAGTCCGCTCAGCCACCGCCACAACTTCACCGCTCCGGTCCTTGATCTCCACTCCGAACACCGGTTCCACCTTCGCCTGTGAATTCGCCGCCCGCCGAACTTCCTCAATCTGCTCCGCAGTCAGACGAAACTCCGCCCGCACCGTCCCCTTTGCCGGACGCCGAAACCTGATCGACGCCGCCTTGTCCCAAACAATGTACTCCGGCCCAAGATTCTCCAGCATCATCAGCATGAAAAAAGGATCGGTCATCGCCGCCAGCGACCCGCCAAAATGTACGCCTACATAATTTGTATTCCAGAAGCGTTGCACCATCTCCACGTCCACCTCGCGACGGTCGTCGGACATGCGCCGCACCTTGATCCCCATCCCCAGCAGCGGAGGCCACCAGTTGATCCATCGCAGCAGCTTCCGCTTCGTCTTCATTCCGATCAATCTTTTTTCCTCACTCCGCCGCTCAACACCTTGCGCACGCCGGAAGCGGTCTCCACCCGAAGAAACCCCCGCTCATCCAGTCCGCGACTCAAACCTTCATATCCGCCGTCTTCCTCCACCACCACAGCCGTGTCGCGGCAATACGACGAATGCTCTTCAAACCTCCGCAGAATGCTCTCCCGCGCCGCGCCCACGCCGTTTTGCAGCGCCGCCTGCTCGCCGTCCAACCGTCGCAACAAGGCCGCCACCAGCGGAACCCGCGAGAACCGACGCCCCGCCTCAATCCGGAGCGAAGTCGCAATCTCCCTCAGCTCCGGAGCGAACTCCTCGTTGTTCACGTTCATCCCCACACCCACCACCACATAGCGAACCCGAGTCACCTCAGCGTTCAGCTCCGTCAATATCCCACAGAATTTTTTGGAACCCAGCAGCACATCGTTCGGCCAGCGCAAGTCGCCCCACAGCCCAGTGACTTCATGCACCGCTTCCACCACCGCCAATCCCGCCGCCAGAGAAAAAATAATCACATCCGCCGGAGCCAGCTTCGGCCTTAGCAAAACCGAGCAGTAAATCCCGTCGCGCGGGTTCGACTCCCACACATGACCGGCTCGCCCCTTGCCCGCCGTCTGCTCCTCGGCCAGCCATACCGAGCCATCGCGCGCACCTTCGGCTCCCGCCCGCATCGCCGCCGCCGAAGTCGATCCGATCTGCGCAAAGTGCCGCACGCCTCCCGCAAATACCGTCCCCACAATCCGCGACTCCAGTAGCTCCGGCAGCGCCAGATCCGCCTCGCCCACCAGCCTCCAGCCCTCGCCCGCCCGCGCAACTTCCACGCCCAGTTTGCGCAACTCTTCCGCCAACCTCCAGGCTTCGCTCGTCGCAACGCCCGCCGCCGCTCCCCACTCCTCAGAGGTCAGCGACTTCCACTCCTGCAAGGCCACCAGCGCCCGCCCCAGCCGCGCATCCGTCTGCACCAAATCTTCGTTCATGAAGAAAGTATAACGGGAGCCGCTGAACTCTCCGCCTCCACGCAAAAACTCCCGGCCTGTGCAGCCGGGAGTTTCCCTTTCCATCGCTCTTCACTCTGCTAGAAATCTACTTGCCAGCTTCAATGCTCAGCACAATATTCACATCCTTGCTCACCACCGCTGCCGGACCATAGCTCACGTGATAATCGTCGCGGTTGATCGTCAGCTCTCCCTCAGCGCCCAGCCGTGGCTCGCCCTTCATCCCCTTGCCAGCCGCCAGCGTAAACGGAATCTCTACCTGCTTAGTCACATCCTTGATCGTCAGATTCCCCACCGCCACATACTTGGCGCCGTCCCTGCGAATGCTCGTGCTCTTGAACGTAATCTCCGGATACTTCGCCGTATCGAAAAAGTCCGGCGTGTTCAGATGCTTGTCGCGCGTCGCATTATCGGTGTTCACCGTAGCCGCTTTGATCACCGCCGTAACCGAGCTGTTTTCCGGCACCTTCTCGTCAAACAGAATCGTTCCACTCACGTCCGTGAAGCGCCCATGCACGGTAGAAATCCCCATGTGCTTCACCGTGAAGTTTGCCGAGGAGTGCGCCGGATCAATCTTGTATGTATCAGCGGCCAGCGCCAGTGAACTTGTCGCCAACATCGCGGCAAACAGCAGAATCAGTCTCTTCATTCTCTATCTCCATTTCCAATTAGTTGTTGTAACAAATATACCCACTGCTTAAGATTCGCCTCAGCTCTTCCGGGATGCAGGAAATTCCGCGCCGCTCCAGAAATCCCGCTACAAGCGCCCATCGCGGAACGCCTCCAGCAACTCTCACCTCCCTGCGCTACAATCCCTTGCTATGAAACGCCTAGCCATCACGCTCCTGCTCCTGTTCACCACCAGCCTCGCCTTAGCCCAGCAACCCACCTTCCACGATGAACTCCTCGACCACTTCCAAGGACACTGGGTCCTTCGCGGCATCATCATGGGCAAGCAGACCACGCACGACGTCAACGCCCAATGGGTTCTCGCCCATCAGTTCCTGCGATTCACCGAGACCGCTCGCGAAAAGAACGCCAAGGGCGAACCCGCCTATGACGCAGAAGTCTTCCTCGGCTGGGACCAGCCCACAAGCCGTTACCTCTCCGTCTGGCTAGACATAACGGGAGGCTTCACCTGCGTCGGCTACGCCCCCCGCACCGGAGACGAAATCCGCTTTCTCTTCAACGACGGTAAATCGAACTTCCACAGCACATTCCTCTACGACCGCAAGTCGGACACTTGGGAGTGGCGCATGGACAACGAAGGGGAGAACGGCGCGCTGAAGCCCTTCGCCAGAGTCAAACTAACGCGCGAGTAGCTACTACTTGGATGGATTCTGATTCAGCGGGAAGGCCAGTGCCAAACAGGGGCGCTGGTTTTCTTCGCGCCAGCCACAACTGTTTCACCGATACTTTTCTCGAGCTTGATCGCGCAGCTCCCCTCTTGCTCTCCCAGCGCGACAATGAGCGGGAAGGAGTGCGTAACCACAACGACCTGCGAGTTCTCAGCAGCTCGCGCAATCAAGCGCCCCAGCGGAGCCAGCAAGTCGGAATGCAAACTGGTCTCCGGCTCATTCAGCACCATCAGCTCTGGAGGCCGCGGCGTGAGCAACGCAGCAATCAGCAGAAAGTATCGCAGCGTGCCGTCCGACAATTCCGCAGCGCTCAAGGGACGCAGCAGCCCATGCTGTTTCATCATCAGGGAGAACCAGCCCGCAATGTTCTCCACGTAAACCGAACTCCCCGGGAAGGCATCTTCCACTGCTGCATTCAATGCCTCATCGTCGCCAATCTCGCGAATCGTCTGAATGGCCGCCGCCAGGTCCGCGCCGTCGTTCGCCAGCACGGGAGTGCGTGTGCCAATCTGTGCCGCCCGTGTCGGCGCATCCACATCCGTCCGGAAATGGTCGTAGAACCGCCAAGCGCGAATCGACTCACGAAGCGTAAACATCTCGGGAGCATTTCGCGGATCGAATATATGGGTCATCATGCTCTCGAATGGCGAGAGGCTCGCAGTCACCACCGTCCATTCGTCCTGCGCTGAGCGAATGCGAACCACGTTCGCCTTCCGCTCCGTCAACAGCGCCGACGGCCGCAACAGCGCCCCATGCCAAATGCACTCCGCCTTGATTTCCGGATCAAGTCCGAACGCCGACTGCGCAGGCTTCGGCAACCCAAGATCGATGGCATAGCCAAACTCGTCTCCCGCAAATCCCAGCCGAAGACTCACCGGCTTTTGCCGCACCGTTCCCTGCACCGGATAATCTCCCCGTTGAACTGCGCGCGACGCCACCTCCGGCCCTGCCCACAACGTGGACTGAAGCCCACCTTCGCGAGCCAGTGACGGAACCACACGCCCCTGCGCGGTATCGGCCAGAACCGCAGCGCACGATACACATTCGACTTTCCACTCCCATTCGCCCCCGTAATCACATTGAGGCGGGCAAGCGGAATCACAAGATTGCGCAACGAGCGGTAATTGGAGATCGCCAGAACGTTCAGCATGATTTCGAGACGTGAAAGGAGGACGCCGACCATAGTTTAAGTCAAGCTGACTCGCGCCGCGCCACAATTCCGCTCTGGCCAGAATCTCCGAATTGGTGTAAAACCAAGGCAATTCTTGAAGGGCGACTTGAACATGACTCGACATGCAGTCAACTTCATACTTGCGTGCGCTGCTTGCGTGCTGGCAACCTCCTCACCGGTCTTCCCACAAGAGCAGCCTGCCGCCGCGCCTGTCACGGCACAATCCACCTCCACGGATTCCCCGCAGAGTCAGCCCCTGAAGTTCACTGCAAAATCGCAACTCGTCCTCGTTCCAGTCGTGGTCACCCGCGGAGGCGCGCCCGTCACTGGCCTAAAGAAGGAGGACTTCAAGGTCTTCGAAAATGGCAAGGAGCAGAAGCTCTCCGTCTTCGAGAGCATTCAAGCCGACTCCTCTCCCATCACAATCAACGTCAGGCGACAACCCGCCCTGCAACAGTTCAGCAACATGCAGGTGGACCAGAGGCAGGCAAAGCGTCTCGTCATCATTGTTTTGGACATGATCAACACGAACTTCGCCGACCGCTCCTTCGCCCGTCAGGAATTGGCAAAGTATCTTTCCACTGGTGTGGATGATGGTGCGCTCGTCTCGCTCGTTGCGCTCGGACGCGGTCGCGTCAGAATTCTTCACGACTTCACCTCGCGCCCGGGAGTCCTCGCTGCGGCTCTGAACAAGGCTCTCGGAAACAAAGACACGAATGTCGACAATGTCGACGTAGCGAACCTCCCGCCCGACCAAGCGAAGGTCTTTGAAAGCGAAGTGAACCGGCTCTCCAATTTTCTCGAAGACGGCAGGTTTGCCGGTTTCCCGTTCGGTCCCACGCGCGAAGGGGGCATCACTCGCTGGCTCCGGGCTCGCGAGACCCTGGATGGCCTGAACCTGATCGCACAGGCCTATGCCGGAGTCCCCGGACGCAAGGCTCTCATCTGGGCCACCGGAGGTTTCCCGTTCCAGATTGACGGCAGCACAATGTTGCTCGATACAGGCCATATGGCAGGTGCGCGTATGGAAAGGATGGATCAGCAGGACCTCTCCAGCATTCTGTCCTACTACGAGGAAACCTGGCAGTTGATGAACAACGCCAACTTCGCCATCTATCCCATTGACCTGCGTGGCCTCGTAACCACAAATATCAGCGCCGATCAGCACATAAACGTCCGCAGGCCCGGTCAGCAAATGCAGCACAAGCAAGCTCTCAATACAGACACTCTAGCTACCTTCGGTACCTTTGCGGACATGACCGGTGGTCGCGCCTATTACAACACCAACGACCTCGCAAAGAGCTTCAAACTCGCCACCCAGGACTCCGCGTCCTACTACCTGCTCGCCTACTACGTGGATAAAAGCACTGCTCAGGAAAAGGGAAAGAACTGGCGCAAGCTGAAGGTCAAGGTGGACGTTTCCGGCGTGGATGTCCGCGCCCGCAGCGGGTTCTTCATGCAGGAAGCAAACCCCTCGCAACTCAAGGACGAAACGGATCTGGCTCTCACGTCGCCCCTCGATTTCACTGGGCTTCCGCTCACCGTGCGCTGGCTCGATCAACCCAGCGATTCGCCGCAGCAGAAGGGTGAGGCGCAAGCTGACAACAAGAAGAAAGTGAAATTCGAACTGATCCTTCCTCCCAACGCCGCCGCCATCGACGGTTCGGATAACAACGCTGTATCTCTGAAGGTCGTCGCCTCAGCCCGCACCTCCGACGCCAAAGATGTAAGCGGATTAGACCAGACCATCAATGGTCACCTGAAGCCCGAAACAGTGGAAAGAATGCGCACCACCGGATTCACTTTCAAGAGCGACATCGCGCTGCCCCCCGGAAGCTATTCTGTTCGCTTCGTCGTCCACGACAACATAAGCGGACGCACGGGATCGGTAGCCGCGCCGCTGACCGTGAACTGACTTTGCCTTGCACGCGGGAGGGGTAATTACGTCATTAATCCCAGAAAACTGGGGCTTACTGATTAAGTGACCAGCCTTCATACAACGTTATCGCCAAGAGCGCCGTGCCAGCCAAAGCTGCAGGCGGCAAAGTTGACCCCGCAACCCTGAACGCATCGGCGAAGGCCAGCAGCCCCGGCATCGACTCCGGCGAATCAAAACGTTCCGAAGCCGCCAATCAACGGCGGTCTCGGTTTTCTTGTGCAAGGTCCGCACTTGTTGATCGCACCCGATGAGAAGTTCACTTAAATTAACTTTTCTCGGTATGGAGTTTTCAAGTAGGGTTGTGGCGGGTCACTCGCAGTTGTTTCGTACCGCAGTCGGAGGTTTGTTCACATGCCCCGCTGTCTAATCACTCTGACTTTGCTGGTTCTGTCGTTTCCCTGCTTTTCCCATGCGCAATCGCTTGGAGAAGTCGCGCGGGAAGCACGCGCGGAAAAGCAAGCGAGTGGATCAGAACAACCCAAGGTCATTACCAACGAGGACATTGTGAAGCCCGTTCCAACACAGGAGCGAGATATTACGAAAGAGGGCGTCGAGAAAATCCCCGAGGTTGTAGGGACGGAGCACCCAAAACGATCTTCAAATGAAGATCTTCGCACGCACGAACTCGAACGTCAGCGGCGCACCAACGAAATCAATCAGCGCTACATGGTTCGGATTGCCACGCTCCGCGATCAGATCAAAGCTATGGAATCGCAGGTGGAGAAGCTGCGGGCGTCGTATGAACCTACGGACAACGATTATTACGCATATGAGGCGCTTGTCTTCAACCAGCACGTCGACGACTTGATTAAAGAGCAATGCAAGCTGATTGCGAGCCTGAAATCTCAATTGGCTGCGACACAAGAAGAAGCGCGACATGCGGGCGTTCCACACGCAACAGATTAAAGGAAAGCAGAAATCGGGCGATTAGAACTGAAAGAGGAAATCCCGTATGAAGAGCGTCATTGTATGGTTGCTCCTCAGCTTCGCAGTTTTCTCTTCAGTATTTGCGCAGGCTTCCTCGCCCGCCGCGCAACCGGCTCTCACACAGCAGGAAAGGAACAAAGCCATCGCAGAGCGTTTCTTTGACGAAATCTTCAATCAGGGTAAATTCCAGACCTTTAACGAAATCTGCTCCCCCAATTTTATGAACCACGGACTGCACAGGAATAGCACCCTGCAAGAAGACCAGGCAGCCGCGCGCATGGAAAAACGATTGGTGCCCGACCTCCACATGACCGTCGACATGATGATCGCCGAGGGCGACCTGGTCACTGTGCTTTGGACGGCGCGCGGAACCAACACCGGCAGCGCAGGCGCGTTCCCCTCAACCGGAGCAAG